>BFBZ01000953.1_pt1 | contig 21829 bp, 19 predicted proteins | sample 1888401 | NCBI WGS metagenome assembly BFBZ01 (sample SAMD00112614, study PRJDB3348) | symbiont metagenome | host: Chara braunii | reverse complement strand
TGAGCGGTTTCGGCGGTTATCACGCTCTAAATGTTTGATTTAGAGCCTTATTTTTCCGCTCGAATGATTCCATTCGAGCGGATAAGGCTCTAGGCGCTTTCGAGCAGCATCATCGTGCCCTGTCCGCCGTCGGCGCAGATGCTGACGATGGCGCGTTCGCCCTTCGGACGCGCGGCCAGCTCCTTCACCGCCTGACTAAGGATCCGCGCGCCGGTGGCCCCGAACGGGTGACCCAGCGCCAGGCTGCCGCCGTTGGGATTCACGCGATCGCGCGGGAACGCGCCCAGGGGCGTCGTCACCCCCGCCTTCTCGCTCAGGAACTTGGCGCTCTCCCAGGCGGCGATATGCGACAGCACCTGGGCGGCGAAGGCTTCGTGGATCTCCCACAGCCCGACATCGGCATAGGTCATGCCGTTGCGCGCCAACAGGCGCGGCACGCCGTAGGCCGGAGCCATCAGCAGGCCCTCGTGGCGCAGGTCGATCGAGGTGACCTCGTAGTCGACGATCCTGACCTTGGGGGTCTCGCCGGGCAGGCGGGCCATGCCGGCTTCCGATCCCACCCAGATCGCCGCCGCCCCGTCGGTCAGGGGCGAGGAATTGCCCGCCGTCAGCGTGCCCTTGCCGCTGGTCCGGTCGAAGGCGGGCGCCAGCTTGGCCAGCTTTTCCAGCGTCGAATCCTTGCGCGGAAGGGTGTCGCGCCGCGTGTCGCCGACCGGGATGACCAGGTCGTCGAAGAAGCCCTGCTCCCAGCCCTTCACCGCGCCCTGATGGCTGGCCAGGGCCAGGGTGTCCTGGTCGGCGCGGCTCAGGCCCCATTCCTTGGCGGTGATCTCGGTGTGCTCGCCCATCGACAAGCCGGTGACCCGATTGGCCACCTTGGGGATGAAGAGCTTGACGTCCTTGAGGTTCAGCGCGCCGAGGGCCGCGAGGCGCTGCTGGCCGGTCTTGGCGCCCTGGAATTTGCGGATCCAGTCCGAGAGCGCGACCGACAGGCCGATCTGCACCCGGCTCATGCTTTCGACGCCGCCGACCAGGGCCAGGTCGCGTCCGCGTCCGTCGACCATGCCCGCCGCCTCGATCGCGCCCATCATGCTGGTCGAGCAGGCCATGATCGTCGAGAAGGCCGGGATGGTCGGGTCGGCGCCGGCGTCCAGCAGCACCTCGCGGGCCAGGTTGCTCCAGGTCAGGTTGGGGATCACCGTGCCCCAGACGGCGAAATCGGGCCGGGCGCCGCCGCCCGGACCTTGCGGCGCCAGCATCGCCTTGACGACCGGGACGGACAGCTGGATCGCGTCGAGAGACGCCAGTGGCCCGTCGACCTTGGCGAACGGCGTGCGCACGCCGGCGGCGAGCCAGACATTGGCGGAAGAAGCGGCGGACATGGGAATCTCCGAGAATCGGGGCGGCCTTCGACCCTATATGGGAGCGACGCGACGCCTTTGCTTCTTGTCGAATATCGCCCTCGCGCGCGGCGTGATGGCCTTCGCCATTTGCGCGCGGGCGCGCGGCGGCTTAATCGGCAGGCATGAGCACCGAACTTTCCCTCGACGACAAGAAGGCTGCGGCCCGCGCCTGGTTCGAAACCCTGCGTGACCAGATCTGCGCCGAATTCGAACGGCTCGAGGACGCGGCGCCGGCCGACCTCTATCCCGGCGCGCCCGGTCGCTTCGAGAAGAAGCCCTGGGAGCGCCCGGCCGGCGGCGGCGGCGTCATGGGCATGATGCATGGCCGCCTGTTCGAAAAGGTCGGGGTCCATGTCTCGACGGTGTTCGGGACCTTCACGCCGGAGATGGCCAAGTCCATGCCGGGCGCGGCCGATGATCCCCGGTTCTTCGCCACCGGAATCAGCCTGATCGCGCACATGACCAATCCGCGCGTGCCGGCCGTGCACATGAACACCCGGATGGTCGCGACCACGCGCGCCTGGTTCGGCGGCGGCGCCGATCTGACGCCGGTGCTCGACCGCCGGCGCAACCAGCAGGATCCGGATACGCTGGCCTTTCATCGCGCGCTGGAGGCGGCTTGCGCGCCGCATCCGGTGGCCGACTATCCGCGCTACAAGGCCTGGTGCGACGACTATTTCCATCTGAAGCATCGCAACGAGCCGCGGGGCGTCGGTGGCATCTTTTTCGACTATCTCGATTCCGGCGACCGCGATGCCGACTTCGCCTTCACGAGGGATGTCGGCCGCGCCTTCCTGAAGGTCTATCCGGCTTTGGTGCGGACGAATTTCGCCGCCGCCTGGACCGCGGCCGATCGCGAGGAGCAACTGATCCGGCGCGGCCGTTATGTCGAGTTCAACCTGCTCTATGATCGTGGCACGATCTTCGGGCTGAAGACCGGCGGCAATGTCGAGAGCATCCTCTCGTCCATGCCACCCGTGGTGAAGTGGCCCTGAGGCAGCGGGCAGGCCTTATCGGCCGCCGCTCAACTGCTGCTCGACGCTGGCGAGATGCGCCTGCATGGCCTTGGCCGCGTCATTGGGTTGGCGCGTCTCGATCGCCGTCAGCAAGGCATCATGCTCGGCGAAGGAATGATGGTCGGGGGCAGGGCCCTCGACCCGCGGCCTGAGCCTGGTCCAGGTCACCGCCCGCCTGATATCGCTGATCAGGTCATAGACCGCCAGCAGCACGGCATTGCCGGCGGCTTCGGCGATCTGTCGATGGAAGCGCGCGTCGGCAAGCTCATATTGCCGCCAGGAATGGGCGGCGCGGCCGGCGGCGACGAAACCACGGAGTTCGTCGATCTCGGCGGCGCTGGCCTGCAGCGCGGCAAGGCGCGCCAGTTCCGGCTCGACGGCAAGCCTTGCCCGCATCACCTCGACCGGATTGGTGATCCGCGCCAGCGTCGCGACATGGTCCATCGCCGAGCGTGGCCGCTCGCCGAGGAACGTTCCCTTGCCGACATGGCGCCAGAGCTGGCCCTCGGCCTCCAGCGCCGCCAGCGCCTTGCGCAGCTCGGCGCGCGAGACGTCGAGCACGGCGGCAAGGTCGCGCTCCGGCGGCAGACGGCCCTGTGGTCCCATCTCGGTCTGCGCGAGATAGGCGCGAAGCTGGGTGAGAATGCCCTGTTCGGTGGCTTGGCTCATGGATCTGGTCCGGCGTGGTGCTCAACCAATATCAGATTGGTTGAACCATCGCCAGATCGCGTGAACGACGATGAGATAGGCCACAGATAGGATAAGCATGGTTTTTTGCGCATCGCACCAATTCAGTAATTGGTTGAAGACAACCGATTGTCGTGCTTGACTGCCGGCCAACCGACAAGCCACGGAGGACAAGCGTCATGGCATCATCGCGCCGCACATTCGTCACCGGCTCCGCTGCCGCCGCCGCTGGCCTCGCGGCTGGTGCGGCGGAGCCCGCGGCCGCCCAGGGCGCGGCCGCCAGGCCGGCCTTTCCGGTCGCCGTCACCACCATTCCGATCGTCGGCTCGGCCGAGGTCTTCCCGGTGCGCCGGATCTATTGCATCGGGCGCAACTATGCCGCCCATGCCCGGGAGATGGGCTCCGACCCCACCCGCGAGCCGCCGTTCTTCTTCCAGAAGCCGACCGACGCGATCCAGCTGGTCCCGGCCAATGGTGTCGTCGACCATCCCTATCCGACGCTCACCCGCAATTATCACTACGAGGTCGAACTGGTCGCGGCGCTGAAGTCGGGCGGCCGCGACATCCTGATCGACAAGGCACTCGAGCATGTCTTTGGTTACGCCGTCGGCCTCGACATGACCCGGCGCGACCTGCAGCGCGCCATGGGCGACGAGAAGAAGCCTTGGGAAATCGGCAAGAGCTTCGACCGCTCGGCGCCGATCGGCCCGATCCATCCGGCGGCCCAGACCGGCCATTTCACCGATGGTGCCATCTCGCTCAGCGTCAACGGCGCGGTGAAGCAGAACGCCACGCTGAAACACATGATCTGGTCGGTGGCCGAGCAGATTTCCCGGCTATCGGCCGCCAACGAGCTGTTTGCCGGCGACATCATCTATTCCGGCACGCCGGAAAATGTCGGCCCGGTGGTCAAGGGCGACGTCATCGTCTGCAAGATCGAGCGCTTGCCCGACCTGTCGATCCGGATCGTCTGACCGGCATCCGCGGGGCGTCTCAGCGACGCGCACGATCCGACCGGCGGGGCGCGCATCCTGCCGGCGGAGGAGGAAACACCGTGGCGGCCGTTCGGTCGCAATCCGCATTGGGGGGAATTCATGCCGCTTCATCGCCTGGCCTTGGGCCTCGCCTTTCTTCTGGCCGCCGTCGGCGCGGCCGTCGCCCAGCCATTCCCATCCCGGCCGGTGACCATGATCGTGGTCTTCGCGGCCGGTGGCCCGACCGATGTGCTCGCCCGCATCGTCGCCGAGCATATGGGCCGTACGCTCGGCCAATCGGTGGTGATCGAGAATGCCGCCGGCGCCGGCGGTACGCTCGGCGGCGCACGCGGCGCGCGGGCGGCGCCCGACGGCTATACGCTGACGGTCGGCAGCCTCGGCAGCCATGCCGCTGCCCCCGCGCTCTACAAGGCCATGCCCTATGATCCACGCGAACTCGAGCCGATCGGCGTCATCGCCGGCACGCCGGGCTATGTGGTGGTGCGCCGCGAGTTTCCGGCCCGCACCTTTCAGGAGTTCCTGGCCTATATCAGGGCCAATCCGGGAAAGGTGACTTCGGGCCATGCCGGTGTCGGCTCGACCCCGCATCTCGGCTGCCTGTTTCTGGAATATCTGACCAGGGAGAAGACGCTAGCCACACCCTATCGCGGCTCGGGGCCGGCGATGAACGACCTGGTGGCCGGCCATATCGACGCCATGTGCGACCTGGCGCCGACCGTCGTGCCGCAGATCCAGGCCGGCACCATCCGCGGCCTGCTCGTCGCGCAGCCGGAGCGCCTTGCCGTGACACCTGACGTGCCGACCTCGCGCGAGGCCGGTCTTGCGCAATATCTGTTTACCGGCTGGAACGCCGTCTTCGCCCCGAAGGACACGCCGAAGCCGGTGCTCGATGTGCTGTCGCGCGCGCTGATGGCGGCCTTGGCGGATGACGACGTCCGCCGGCGTATCCAGGAGATCGGCTCCTTGCCGCCGAAGCCCGAGGAGCGGACGCCGGACTACCTGCGCAACCTGGTGCGTACCGAAGTCGACCGCTGGGCGGCGGTGATCAAGGCGGCCGGCGTCGAGCCGCAGTGAACGGATCCCGTGATGAGCGAAACCGACATTCCCTTCTGTGCCGCCTATGATCCGGCGCCGAACGCGCCGAAATGGCGGGCTCCGAGCAAGGCCTGCGACAGCCACGCCCATGTCTTCGGGCCGGTCGAGCGTTATGCCTACTCGCCGAGACGCGGCTATACGCCGCCCGACGCGCTCCTTTCAGCCTACCAGCATCTCCATGCCGTACTCGGCATCGAGCGGGCGGTGCTGACCCAGCCGAGCGTCTATGGCATCGACAACCGGGCGATCCTCGATGTCGTCGCGACCGATCCCAACCGCTATCGCGCCGTGGTGGCGGTCGGCCGCGACGTCACCGACGCCGAGCTGAAGGCTTTCGCCAAAGCCGGCGCCACCGGCATCCGCATCAACCTGGTCGACAAGGGCGGCATGCCGTTCGACAGCTGGAGCGACTTCGAGGCGGTGGCCGGTCGCATTGCCGATCTCGGTTGGCATGTCGAGTTCCTGGTTCATGTCCATTCGTTCGAGGATCTCGTGCCCAGGCTGAAGCGCCTGCCAGTCGACAGCGTCATCGGCCATATGGGCTACATGCCGACGCGCGAAGGCCTGGCGAACCCGGCCTGGCGGCGCTTCGTCGACCATGTCGGCGGCGGTCGCTGCTGGGTGAAGCTGACCGGGCCCTATCGGATCACCGGTGCTGCCGAAACACCCTATGCCGACGTGGTGCCTTTCGCCCGGGCCTTGGTCGCGGCCCGCCCGGACCGCATCGTCTGGGGGACGGATTGGCCGCATCCGGCAGCCAAGATCGCCATGCCCAATGACACCGATCTGTTCGATGCCTTGCTCGACTGGGTGCCGGACGCGGCCGGGCGTCAGGCCATTCTCGTCGACAATCCCGCCAGGCTTTATGGTTTCTGAGCCGATGCCGGGCGCGCAGCAGGAGGCTTCGCCATGCCGAGACGTTCGACATCCCGCCGTGCCTTCATGCTCGGCGGCCTCGGAGCGGCCATGATGGCGGGGCGCGCCGATGCCCAGGCCGCCCAGGTCAAGCTGGTGCTCGGCACGGCGACGCCGGGCGGCGGTTTTCCGCTGTTCGGCGCGGCGGTGCAGGCCGCCGTCCTGGAGGCTGATCCCGGGCTGACCATCGAAACCGTCAACACCAAGGGCAGCACCGAGAACGTGCCGTTGCTGGAAGCCGGCCGGCTCGATCTCGGCTTGGTCACCGGCGAGGTGGCCTATGAGGCCATGGCCGGCATCGGCCGTCCGCCGGCAACCGTCAAGGTCGCCGCCGCGATGTATCCAACCGCGGGCATGTTCATCGCGCGCGGCGACACGCCGGTCGCCTCGATCCGAGATCTCGTCGGCAAGCGCGTCGTCTTCGGCGCCCGCGGTTCCGGGCTGGTCGTGCTGGCGCGCTATGTCCTGGATGGCCTCGGCTTCGATCCCGACCGCGACTTCGAGCCGGTCTATCTGGAGCGTGCCGGCGACGGCCCGGCCATGGTACTGGATGGCCAGGCGCAGGCGCTCTGGGGCGGCGGCATCGGCTGGCCGGGTTTCGAAGAGGTGGCGCGGGGACCGAAGGCCGCCCGGTTCATCGTCCCCGACCGCCAGGAAATCGACCGGAATGTCGCGAAACACGTTTTCCTCAAGCGTCTTGCCATGCCGGCCGGCGCCTATCCCGGCATTACCGAGGCTCTGCCGTCGGTCGGCTCCTGGAGCGTCATCCTGGCGCGCGCCGATCTCGACGAGGCCCTGGCCTTTCGTTTCGCCAAAGCGTTGCACGCCGCCGAACGCGGGGTTGCCACGCGGCTCGCCCAGGCGAGGGAGACGCGGGCGGCGAACACCTTGGCCGCCGCGCCGCGTCCCGACATGATCCACCCGGGCGTCGCGCGCTATCTGCGCGAGGCCGGGCTGATGGGCTGAGCCGAGCCGTGCGGCGAGCGCGCCTTGATCGGCCGGAGAGGGCTTGCGACTAACAATTTAACACGTTAAAGATATCGGCAAGGAAGAGCTCTCGGAGGAGCGCCATGCCGCATGTCGTGATCGAATATTCGGCCAATCTCGACGGCCTCGTCGATTTCGAGGCGCTGGTCGAGGCGGTGCGCGTGGCGGCGGTCGAGACCGGCGTGTTTCCGCTTGGCGGCATTCGGGTCCGTACCCATCGGGCCGTCCATGCGGTGATCGCCGACGGCAATCCGACGCATGCCTTTCTCGATGCGACCCTGAAGATGGGCACGGGACGTGATCTCGAGACCCGCAAACGCGCCGGCGCCCATGTCTTCCAGGCCTTGTCCAGGGCGCTGGACCCGGCCTTCGCGAAAACCACGGTGGCGCTGTCCTGTGAGATCCGCGAGATCGATCCGGATCTCAATTGGAAGCGCAACACGATCCATGAAGCGCTGAAGAAAAACGCCTGATCCCAGACGTCCGAACGAGGAACGCACGATGGCTGCTCCGGTCACCGATCCCAAGGCCGCATTCGCCGCGCATCAGGCGCGCGCCGAGACCCTGCTTGGCCGGTTGAAGGCCGAGGGCATCGGCCACCACATTGCCGGCAAGCGGGTCGAGTCCATCTCGGGCAAGACCTTCACGACCACGTCGCCGGTCGACCGTTCGGTGTTGGCGGAGGTCGCGCGCGGCGATGCCGCCGATATCGACAAGGCGGCCGAGGCGGCTGCCAAGGCCTTCAGGTCATGGCGCAATCTCGATCCGGACAAGCGCCGCGCCATCCTGCACAAGGTGGCCGATGCGATCGAAGCCCATGCCGACGACATCGCTTTGCTCGAATGCGTCGATACCGGCCAGGCGCACCGTTTCATGGCCAAGGCGGCGGTGCGCGGCGCCGAGAATTTCCGCTTCTTCGCCGATCAGGCGCCACAGGCGCGTGACGGCCTGAATCTGCCGACCAAGGACCATTGGAACGTCACGACCCGCGTGCCGATCGGCCCCGTCGGCGTGATCACGCCCTGGAACACGCCGTTCATGCTGTCGACCTGGAAGATCGCGCCGGCGCTCGCCGCCGGCTGCACGGTCGTCCACAAGCCGGCCGAGTGGTCGCCGGTGACCGCCGACCTGCTGCCGCGCCTGTTGCTCGAGGCTGGCGTGCCTGAAGGTGTGCTCAACACCGTTCACGGTTTCGGCGAGGATGCCGGCAAGGCCCTGACCCAGCATCCCGCGATCAAGGCCATCGGTTTCGTCGGCGAGAGTTCGACTGGTTCGGCGATCATGGCGCAGGGTTCTGCGACACTGAAGCGTGTCCATTTCGAGCTCGGCGGCAAAAACCCCGTCATCGTCTTTGACGACGCAGACCTCGACCGCGCGCTCGATGCCGCCGTCTTCATGATCTACTCGCTGAATGGCGAGCGCTGCACCTCGTCGAGCCGCCTGCTGGTCCAAGAAGGCATTGCCACGGAGTTCTCCGCGCGGATTGCTGAACGTGTTAAGAAACTGAAGATCGGCCATCCGCTCGATCCTTCCACCGAGATCGGTCCGCTGATCCACGAGCGGCATTATTCCAAGGTCTGTTCCTATTTCGACATTGCCCGGCAGGACGGCGCGACGATCGCCGCCGGCGGCAAGCCGTTCTCGGGTCCCGGTGGCGGATTTTATGTTGAACCGACCCTGGTGACCGGTGCGACCAACGCCATGCGGGTCGCCCAGGAAGAGATCTTCGGACCCTATCTGACGGTGGTGCCGTTCAAGGACGAAGAGGAGGCGATCGCCATTGCCAATGACGTCAATTACGGGCTGACCGGCTATGTCTGGACCCGTGACATGGAGCGGGCGCTGCGCGTCGCCGACGCGCTCGATGCCGGCATGATCTGGCTCAACTCCGAAAACGTCCGCCATTTGCCGACCCCGTTCGGCGGCATGAAATCATCGGGCATCGGCCGCGACGGCGGCGATTACTCGTTCGATTTCTACATGGAAACCAAGAACATCTGCCTGGCCAAGGGCAGTCACAAGGTGCCGCGCCTGGGGGCGTGAGAAAACCTGAAGGAGGACACGCCATGCCCGTGCCGACCCACATTTTCGATCCGCCTTTCAACATCGTGCGCGCCAGTCACGTGGTGCTCGATGTCACCGACCTGGCCAAGAGCCGCGCCTTCTACGAGGGGGCGATCGGTCTGCATGTCGAGGATGCCGATGACGGCGCCGTCTATCTGCGCGGCGTCGAGGAGCGGCAGCATCATTCCCTGGTGCTGCGCCAGGCAAGCGAGGCGAGCTGCCGGCGCATGGGCTTCAAGCTCGGCACCGAGGCCGACCTCGACAAGGCGGCTGCGCATTTCGCCAGGCTCGGGCTGAAGCACGACTTCGTCACGGCGCCCTATCAGGGACGCACGTTGCAGGTCACCGATCCCGCTGGCATGCCCTTGGAATTCGTCGCGACCATGGAGAAGCGCGAGATCCTGCTGCAGCAATATGACCGCTATCGCGGCGTCCGGCCGCAGCGGCTCGATCACTTCAATGTCTTCGCGCCCGAGATCCAGGCCTCGCTCGACTTCTATGCCTCACTCGGTTTCCGGCTGACCGAATATGCCGAGGAGGATGGGCCGAACGGGCGCATCGCCGCCGGCTGGATGCACCGCAAGGGCAATGTCCACGATCTCGCCTTCACCAATGGCGCAGGTCCGCGCCTGCACCACTTCTGCTACTGGACGCCCACCGCGCTGGACATCATCCATCTCTGCGATGTCATGGCGACCACGGGCTATCTGCCCAATATGGAGCGCGGGCCCGGCCGGCACGGCATTTCCAATGCCTTTTTCCTTTATGTCCGCGATCCCGACGGCCATCGCCTCGAGCTCTATACCAGCGACTATCACACCATGGATCCCGACCATGAGCCGATCCGCTGGTCGCTGCGCGATCCGCGCCGCCAGACGCTGTGGGGCTCGCCGGCGCCGCGCTCCTGGTTCGAGGAAGGGACGCTGTTCCACGGCACCCGGCCGCGCGACGCCGCCTTCGCCGCCAATGTCGTGATCGCGAGTTGAGGAGACGGTCATGACCGAACGCGGGCGGCTGGTGAGTTTCAGCATCGACGGCAAGGCTCGCTTCGGCGCGGCCACCAACAAGGGTATCGTCGACCTGACCGAGCGGGCGGGAGAATATCGCGACCTGCGCCAGGCGATCGAGCAGGGTGCGCTTCACCGCCTCGTCGATATCGGCGAGCGCCACGTTGCCGATCATGCGCTGGAGGCGGTGACCTTGCTGCCGCCGATCACCAGTCCCGAAAAGATCATTTGCGTCGGGGTCAACTATCCCGACCGCAACGCCGAATATAAGGACGGCCAGGAGGCGCCGCCTTATCCGAGCCTGTTCCCGCGCTTTGCCCGCTCGTTCACCGGCCACGGCCAGCCGCTGGTGCGGCCGAAGGCCTCCGACAAGCTCGACTACGAAGGCGAGGTGGTCATCGTCATCGGCAAGGCCGGCCGGCACATCGCCGAACGCGACGCGCTCTCGCATATCGCGGCGGTGACGCTCGCCAATGAAGGCACGCTGCGCGACTGGGTGCGCCACGCCAAGTTCAACGTCACCCAGGGCAAGAATTTCGACAGCTCGGGCGCCATCGGTCCCTGGATCGTGCCTTTCGCCGACCCGGCACAGATCGCCGATATCGGGCTGACCACGCGCGTCAATGGCGAGTTGCGCCAGGACGACCGGACCAGCCGGATGATCTTCTCGTTCGGCTATCTCATCGCCTATATCTCGACCTTCACCACGCTGGTTCCCGGCGACGTCATTCTGACGGGAACCCCGACCGGGGCCGGCGCGCGCTTTGACCCGCCGCGCTACCTGAAGCCCGGCGATCGCATCGAGGTGACCGCCGAAGGCATCGGCACGCTCTCCAACACCGTCATCGACGAGGCCTGATCCGATGCGCGACGTCCAAGCCTCCATTCTGAATCTCGAGCAGATCAAGGCGGCCGCGCTCGGCCTCGACGAGGCCGAACGCTCGCGCAGCCAGATCCGTCAGCTGTCGCAGCAATATCCCGGCATCACGCTGGCTGACGCCTATGCCATCCAGGACGCCTGGGTCGACAAGAAGCTCAATGACGGCCGCTCGGTGATCGGCCACAAGATCGGCCTGACCTCGAAGGCCATGCAGGCCTCGCTCGGCATCGACGAGCCGGATTCGGGCTACCTGCTCGACGACATGCTGTTCGCCGACGGCGGCGAGGTGCCGACCGGCCGTTTCATCGCAACCCGCATCGAAGTAGAGCTGGCCTTCGTCATGAAGTCCAGGCTTGCCGGGCCGAACTGCTCGCTGTTCGATGTGATGAACGCCACCGACTATGTTGTGCCGGCATTGGAAATTCTCGACACCCGGATCGAGCGGATCGATCCCGTCACCAAGGCCACCCGCAAGATCGCCGACACGGTTGCCGACAACGCCGCCAATGCCGGCATCGTGGTCGGAGGCCGGCCATTCCGGCCCAATGATGCCGATTTGCGCTGGGTTTCGGCGATCCTGACCAAGAATGCCGCGGTCGAAGAAACCGGTGTCGCCGCCGGTGTGCTCAACCATCCCGCTCATGGCATCGCCTGGCTGGTCCGCAAGTTGCACGAGCATGAACGGTGTCTCGAACCGGGACAGGTTGTCCTGTCCGGGTCTTTCGTGCGCCCCGTCGAGGCCCGCAAGGGCGATACATTCCAGGCCGATTTCGGGCCCTTCGGCACGGTCGGCTGCTACTTCGCGTGAGGCGCCGATGAACGATCACGTCATCCCTCCGGCCGCAACCCGGGTTCGGCTGCGCGGCTTCTCGCGGTCGCTGCCGATGTCGCTGCTGCGGGCCCGCGAGGCGGTGATGCGTCATTTCCGCGTGTCGCTGCGCGGCTACGGGGTGACCGAGCAGCAATGGCGCGTGCTGCGTGCTCTGTCCTCGGTCGGCGAGATCGAGATCAGCGACCTCGTCCGCTCGACCTTTCTGCTCGCGCCCAGCCTGTCGCGCATTCTCAGGGATCTCGAAGCGCGCCAGTTGATCGTGAGGCGGACGCCGGCAAGCGATCTCCGGCGCAGCCTGATTTCGATGGCGCCGGCCGGCATCGCGCTGATGGAAGTGGTCGCACCGCATTCCGAGGCGATCTATGCGGAAATCACCCGCCGCTTCGGTGCCGAGCGGCTTGCCCTGCTGCAGGACATGCTGCGCGATCTGGAAGACGAGATGACCTCGTTCGGCCCGCTCGACGCGGATCCTGACGACACCGACCTATGATGACGAGCCGTTGACGCCGGGCCGCTGATGGCCGCGCCGGACGGGCAGCCGAGGAGCATTGCATGACACGCCGCATGACAGGGGGCGAGGCGATCGTCTCGGGCCTGATCGCCAATGGCGTCGATACCGTCTTCGGCCTGCCTGGCGCGCAGATGTATCCGCTGTTCGACGCCTTGACCCAGGCCGGCGACCAGATCCGCACGGTGGGCGCGCGCCACGAACAGGCCTGCGGCTACATGGCCTTCGGTTATGGCCGCTCCACCGGCAAGCCGGGGGTCTATTCGGTGGTGCCGGGCCCGGGTGTCCTCAACACGACGGCGGCGCTCGCCACCGCCTGGGGTTGCTGCACGCCGGTCGTCTGCCTGACCGGTCAGATCCCCTCGGCCTTTATCGGCAAGCGCCGCGGCCATCTGCACGAGATCGCCGACCAGCTCGGCACGCTGAAGTCGGTGGTCAAATGGGCCGCGCGCATCGAGCGCGCCGCCGATGCCCCGGAGATGGTGGCCGAAGCCTTCCGGCAGGCTCAGTCGGGCCGGCCCGGACCGGTCGCCCTCGAAATGGCTTGGGACGTGATGGCCGGAGCCGAGGACGTGCCGGCGGCGAGACCCGCCGTCATCGACACCAACCCGCCGCCCGCCGCAGCCGAGATCGAGCGCGCGGTGGCGCTGATCCGCGCCGCCAAATTCCCCATGATCATGACCGGCAGCGGCGCCCAGCACGCCGCCGCCGAGATCGGCAGGCTGGCCGCCGCCATCGGGGCCCCGGTCGCGGCTTTCCGCGGTGGGCGCGGCGTGGTCGACGAAACAGGCGAATACGGCATCTCGTCCTACGCGGCCTTCAAGCTCTATCCCGAATGCGATGTGCTGATCGGCATTGGCACCCGGCTCGAAATGCCCACCATGCGCTGGGGCAACATGATGCAGGTGATCGACCGGCCGGCGTCGCCACCGCACATCATCCGGATCGATATCGACCCCGAGGAAATGCACCGACTGGTGCCGCATGCCGGCATCGTCGCCGATGCGGCCGACGCGGCCGCCGCCCTGGTCGCGGCCCTGTCCGGCCATCGGGCCGTCGACAACCACGCGCGGATTGCCAGGGCGAGGGCCGAGGCGGCGACGGAGACCGCCGTGGTCCAGCCGCAGATGGACTATCTCGCCGCCATCCGCGATGTCCTGCCGGCCGATGGCCTGCTGGTCGAGGAACTCTGCCAGGCCGGCTTCACCAGCTATTTCGGCTATCCGGTGCGGCGGCCGCGCAGCTATGTCTCGACCGGCTTCCAGGGCACGCTCGGTTTCGGTTTCCAGACCGCGCTCGGCGTCAAGGTCGCGCATCCCGACAAGCCGGTGGTCTCGATCACCGGCGACGGTGGTTTTCTGTTCGGCGTCCAGGAACTGGCGACCGCCGTTCAATATGGCATCGGCCTGGTCACCGTACTGTTCAACAACGAGGCCTATGGCAATGTCCGGCGCGACCAGGAGCAGCGCTTCGGCAACCGCCTGATCGGCGCCGACCTGGTCAATCCGGATTTCCTGACGCTCGCCAAGGCGTTCCGGCTCGACGGCCACCGCGTCCATTCTCCGGCCGAACTGAAGCCCGTGCTTCAGGCCGCCATCGCGACCGGCCGCCCAACCTTGATCGAAGTGGTGGTGCCGCGCGGCAGCGAGAGCTCGCCCTGGCCGTTCATCCATCCGGTCCGATCCTACTAGCCTGATCGGCGCTTGCGCCCGGCCGCGAGGTGAGGGACGCTCCGGCGCGGGTGAAGCGGGGAACACCGCGCGGGGGAGCGTCGATGATCGGACCATCTGACCGCCTGAGCCGGCGCGCCGCCCTCGGCCTCGCCGCCGCCAGCCTTGCCGCAGGACCGCTGCGCGCCCAGGCACCGGTGCGGATCATCTCAGGCTTCGCCGCCGGCGGTTCGCAGGACGTGCTGGCGCGCATCCTGGCGGAAGAGTTTCAACAGGCGCTGGGCGTCGGCGTCGTCGTCGAGAACCGCACCGGTGCAGCCGGCACCATTGCCGGCGAGGTGGTCAAGGGCGCGGCGCCCGATGGCACCACCATCCTGGTCGCCAATATCGTAACCATGTCGCTCGCGCCTTTCTCCTTTCCCGGCCTGAAATATGATCCGGTGAAGGACTTCGTGGCGCTCGCCAAGACCACCGAATTCCCGATCGCGCTGGCGACCGGCACCATGACCGCCAAGACCAGTTTCGCCGACCTGTTCGCTTGGGCGCGCGCCAACCCCGAACGCGGCAATGTCGGCGTTCCCGCGGCCGGCAGTCTGCCGCATCTGTTCGCGGCTAGGCTCGCCGAGACGACCGGCCTGAGGCTGACGGTCGTGCCCTATCGCGGCGGCGCGCCGATTGCCCAGGACCTGATGGGCGGCCAGCTCGCCATGGGCTTCGGCGCCGCGGCTGATTTTTCCGAACTGCATCAGGCGAAGCGGATCACCATTGTCGCGACCTCCGGCACGGCGCGGCATCCCTCGCTTGCCGACGTGCCGACCTTTGCCGAGAGCGGCGTGACCGGGCTCGATTCCAACGGCTGGAACGGCTTGTTCCTGCCGGCCGGCACGCCGCCGGCGCTGGTCGCGCGCTATCACGCCATCGTTGCAGCCGCGCTCGCCAAGCCCGCCATACGTGATCGCCTGATCCGGCTGGGTTTCCTGGTCACGCCTTCGACGCCGGAAGCCATAGCCGGCCAGATGGCCGAGGAAATGCGTGTCTGGGGGCCGACCATGACCGAACTGATGAAGCCACGCTGACCTCATGTCCCAATCTGATCCAGCCAAGCCGGGTTCGTCGGCACCGAAGAACGTGCTGTTCATCATGTGCGACCAGCTCCGCTTCGATTACCTGAGCTGTGCCGGCCATCCCACGCTCTCGACGCCGAATATCGATGCCTTGGCGCGCCGTGGCGTGCGTTTCTCGCGGGCCTATGTCCAGTCGCCGGTCTGCGGACCGTCGCGGATGAGTTTCTATACCGGGCGCTATATGCGTTCGCATGGCTCGAATTGGAACAACTTCCCCTTGCGGGTTGGCGAGCCGACGCTTGGCGATCACTTGAAGCGCCTCGGCGTGCGCAATGTGCTTGTCGGCAAGACCCATATGAAAGCCGATGACGAGGGCATGGCCCGGCTCGGCATCGACCCGAATTCGGTGATCGGCGTCGAGGCGGCCCAATGCGGCTTCGAGCCCTATGAGCGCGACGACGGATTGCATCCGACGCGTCCCGGCGCCGAACGGCCGCGTTACGACGGCTATCTCGAGGCCCAGGGTTATCCGGCGCGCAACCCCTGGGAGGATTGGGCCAATTCGGGCGAAGGTCCTGACGGGACCACGCAGAACGGCTGGCTGCTCGCCCATGGCGACAAGCAGGCGAGGGTGCCGGACGAGCATTCCGAGACGCCCTACATGACCCGCCGGGCGATGGACTTCATCCGCGAGGCAAAGGGCGATGGCCGGCCCTGGTGCTTGCATCTTTCCTATATCAAGCCGCACTGGCCCTATATCGCGCCGGCGCCCTATCACGACATGTATTCGCCCGGCGACGTCCAGCCGGCGATCCGGGCGGATGGCGAAAAGCAGAACCCGCACCCGGTCTATGGCGCCTTCATGGACATGCGGGTGTCGCGCAATTTCTCGCGCGAGGAGGTCCGGCGACGGGTGATCCCCGCCTATATGGGTCTGATCAAGCAGATCGACGATCAACTGGGGCTGCTGTTCCGCTTCCTCGACGACGAGGGCCTGACGGACAGCACGATGATCGTCTTCACCGCCGATCACGGCGACTATCTCGGCGATCACTGGCTCGGCGAGAAGGACCTGTTCCACGAGATGAGCGTCAAGGTGCCGCTGATCGTGGTCGATCCCGCGCCCGAGGCCGACGCGACCCGTGGCACCGTGTCGGAGGCTCTGGTCGAGGCGATCGATCTCGCGCCGACCTTCATCGACTTTTTCGGTGGCACCGTGCCCCGGCATATTGTCGAGGGCCGCTCGCTGATGCCGCATCTGCTTGGGCGACCGGTTGCCGGCTGGCGCCAATTCGTCGTCTCGGAATATGACTATTCCATGCAGGACGTGCGCCGGACGCTGGGGCGAAGTGCCTCCGAGTGCCGCTTGTTCATGCTGTTCGATGGCCGCTTCAAATATATCCATGCGCCCGGCTTCCGGCCGATGCTCTATGATCTCAAGGCCGACCCGAACGAGTTTCGCGATCTCGGCGACGACAAGGATTTCGAGGCTGAACGCGTCAGGCTGAAGGAATGGCTGCTCGGCTGGGCGCTGACCGACCACAACCGCATCACCATGCCCGATGGCCGGATCGAGGCCTATAGCCCGGCCGCCCAGCTCAAGTCGGGCATCCTGATCGGCTATTGGGACGAGGCGGAGCTGGCAGCCGCCCGCAAGGATTTCGGCCTCGGCTAAATTCGCCGGGCTAGCGGAAAATCCGGATGCGCGGGCCTTAAGGCTGCGCGAGCCTTGCCGGTCTGCCAGGGGCATGATCCGGCCCGACAGGATCGGACGTCGCCCCGCTCACCGGGAGGCCGCCATGGCTCGTTACCTCTGGAAGCCGACACGTCAGCAGCAGCGCTTCGTCGCCGAGGCGATCGATCCGGCGAGGCTCAGCCGCCGCGGCCTGCTGGCCGGCGCCTGCGCCTGCTGCGCGGCCTTTGCTGCCGGAACAGGCGTCGGCCCTGCCTTGGCGCAGGCGCCAGGACCCCAGGCGGCCGCGGCCCGGCCGATCCACGGCAGGCTCGACCAGGCCGCCGGCGCCATCGAGGACAAGATGATTGCCTGGCGCCGCGACATTCACGCCAATCCGGAACTGGGCAATCAGGAGGTTCGCACCGCGGCCCTGGTCGCCAAACATCTCAAGGCGCTCGGCTACGAGGTGCGCGAAGGCGTCGCCAAGACCGGCATCGTGGCGCTGCTGCGTGGTGGCGGCGATGGTCCGGTGGTGGCGCTGCGCGCCGACATGGACGCGCTGCCGGTGGCCGAAGAGGTCGACCTGCCCTTTGCCTCCAGGCTCCGCACCCAATGGGGCGGCGAAGAGGTCGGCGTCATGCATGCCTGCGGCCATGATTGCCATGTCGCCATCCTGATGGCGGCGGCCGAAGTGCTGGCCGGCATGAAGAGCGAGTTGCGCGGCACCATCAAGCTCTTGTTCCAGCCGGCCGAGGAGGGCCTGCCGAATTTCGAGGTGGGCGGTGCCCGTGTCATGGTCGACCAGGGCGCCATGGCCGATCCGAAACCCGACGTGGTGTTCGGCCTGCATGTCTCCAGCGCCATGCCGGTCGGCATGATCGGCTTCCGGCCCGGCGCCACCATGGCGAGCTCCGACAGCTTCCGCATCCAGGTTTCCGGCCGCCAGACCCATGGCGCGATCCCCTGGGGCGGCGTCGATCCGATCGTCATCGGTTCGGCCATCGTGTCCAACCTGCAGACGGTGGTCAGCCGCGAGACCAATATCTTCACCGATCCGGCGGTGCTCACCGTCGGCGTGTTCAAGGGCGGCGTCAGGCGCAACATCGTGCCCGACCGGGCCGAGATGGAAGGCACGCTGCGCACCTTCAATGCCGAGCAGCGGCTGACCATCATGCGCCGGGTCAAGGAGATCGCCGAGCATACCGCCGAGGGCATGCGCGGCAAGGCCGAGGTGGTCTGGGACCCGACCGGCTACCCGCCGCTGATCAACAATGTCGCCTTGACCCGGGCCTTGGCGCCGACACTCGCGCGCGTCGCCAGCGGCAAGGCGATCCAGGTCGAGCGGATCAGCGCGAGCGAGGATTTTCCTTTCTTCGCCAATGTCGCTCCGGGCTTCTTCTATTTTGTCGGCGTGACCGGGCCGGAGGTGCCGCTGGCCGAGGCGGCACCCAATCATTCGCCGCGCTTCCGCGTCGATGAGAAAGGCTTGATCCTCGGCCTGCGCGCGACCCTGCACCTGGTCGCCGACTATACCAGGATGGATAGCTGAACGCCGCTTGGGCGGCCGTCATCCCTCCGTGATGCACCGGAGGGCCGTTCGTCACGCCGACTGGATAGACGTTTGTCACGCCGGCTGGATAGACTTGGCGGACCCTATCGAGCCAACCGGTGATGACCCGCGTGACTTTGGCGCTGCCCGAGATCGAACAGCACCCGCTCCGACGCCAGGTCCTGGACGAGCTGCATGCCCGGCCGTTCCAGAGCATCGACACGCCGCGCCGGGTGCTGCACCAGGCGTTCGCCACGCGCAGCATGCCGGTGGCCGACGAACGCGCGGTGCTGGCGGCCTGGTGCCTTGCGGCCGGCACGGCGGCCCCCGAACCCGATGCCAATTTTCATCGCGCGAGCCTCGCATCGGCCAGGCTCCGCTGGGAGCGTCACAGCGAATTCTCCACCTATGGCTGGGACATCGCCCAGACGGTGGCCGAACCGTTTTCCTGGCCGATCGGCGAAGCCTCGCCGCTGGGCGCGACGCTCGCCGCGCCGGGTCCCCTGTTGGTGGCGATCGACCTGGCTGTCGTCAAGGGCGACGGCCTCATGGCCGAATGGGCCGCTCTGTTCGACCCGGTCTCGCTCTGCGTCTCCGCGGTGCATGACGGCGCGGCGCTGATCGTTACGGACTTTCGCCAGGACATCCGCGGCGCCACGCGCATCCTGGTGATCGACCGCGCGCTCGATCCGTCGCTGGCCGGCGCCCTGGTCCAGCGCCTGCTCGAGGTCGAAACCTATCGCTGCTTCGCTTTGCTCGGCCTGCCGGAGGCGCAGCGCGCCGCGCCGATCGTCGGCCGGATCGAACAGGAACTGGTGCGCGTCGCTTTGCGCATGACCACCACCACCGGGCTCGACAGCAACGCGGCGCTGCTCGAGACGCTGGTCGCGCAGGCGGCCGAGCTGGAGGCGGAGGCGGCGGTGTCGAGCTTCCGGTTCGGTGCGACGCGCGCCTATGACGCCCTGGTTCGCTCGCGGCTCGGCGTCATCGGGGAAATGCCGGTCGACAATTTCTCGACCTGGATCGGCTTTCTCGACCGCCGGCTGGCGCCCGCCGTGCGGACCTGCCAGACGGTCGCCGAACGCCAGGCCGAGCTTTCCACCAAGCTGGCTCGGGCCTCCAATCTGCTGCGCACCCGCGTCGATATCGAGATGGAGCAACAGAACAAGGCGCTGCTGCAATCCATGGCCGATCGCGGCCGCATGCAATTGCGTCTTCAGCAGACGGTCGAAGGCCTCTCGGTCGCCGCCGTTTCCTATTATGTGCTGGGGCTTCTCGGCTACCTCTTCAAGGGCGCCAAGGACGCGCACCTGGTCACGTTCGATCCGACGGTCGCCACCGCCGCGGCGCTGCCTCTGGTGGTGCTGGCGGTCGCCTGGCTGGTGCGCCGTATTCGCCGCTCCCATGGCGATCCGGATGGCACGGGCGAGGCGGGCAAACATTCCTGACCGTTACCGACAGGCGTTCTCCCGCGCCGCGGCATCGGCTATTGCAGACCGAGCTGGCTCCAGGAGCATTGCCATGGACTATGTGAAACTCGGCCGTACCGGCCTCGATGTGTCCCGCCTCTGCCTCGGCTGCATGAGCTATGGCGCGCCGGAGCGCGGCAATCACCCCTGGTCGATGGGCGAGGAGGAGAGCCGTCCCTTCATCCGGAAGGCGCTGGATCTCGGCTTCAACTTCTTCGACACGGCCAATGTCTATTCCGACGGTTCGAGCGAGGAGATCGTCGGCCGCGCGCTGAAGGATTTCGCGCGGCGCGAAGAGGTCGTCATTGCGACCAAGGTGTTCAATCGCATGCACCCGGGCCCGAACGGCGCGGGCCTGTCGCGCAAGGCGATCATGACCGAGATCGATGCGAGCCTCCGCCGCCTCGGTACCGACTATGTCGACCTCTACCAGATCCACCGGTTCGACGATCAGACACCGATCGAGGAGACGCTGGAGGCGCTGCACGACGTCGTGAAATCCGGCAAGGCACGCTATATCGGCGCTTCCTCCATGCATGCCTGGCAGTTCGCCAAGGCGCTCTACGTCTCCAGGCTCAACGGCTGGACGCGCTTCTCGACCATGCAGAACTATCTGAACCTGCTCTATCGCGAGGAGGAGCGCGAAATGCTGCCGCTCTGCCGCGAGGAGGGCATCGGCGTCATCCCGTGGAGCCCGCTCGCCCGCGGCCGGCTGACCCGCGACTGGGACGAGGCGAGCGCCCGCTCCGAGACCGACGAGTTCGGCAAGACGCTTTACGCCGCGACCGCCGAGGCCGACCGCCGGGTGGTCGAGGCTGTGACCAGGCTTGCCAAGGCGCGCGGCCTGCCGCGCGCCCAGGTCGCGCTCGCCTGGGTGCTGCAGAAATCAGGCGTCACGGCGCCGATCGTCGGTGCCACCAAGCCGCATCATCTCGATGATGCCGCGGCAGCCCTCGCTGTGAAGCTCAGCCCCGAGGAGATCACCGATCTCGAAAGCGCCTATGTGCCGCATGCCGTGACTGGCTTCAAATGAGGCCGGGCAGGCATCCCGGCCCGGCCGCCGCCGGGTCCCCGGTCTATTTGAGGTAGCCGAGGATCAACAGCACGGTGGTGACCGTGATGGCGCCACCGATGCGGGTGGCGATCTGGGCGAAGGGCATCAGCTGCATGCGGTTGGCGGCGGTCAGGATCGCCACGTCGCCGGTGCCGCCCTGCCCGCTGTGGCAGGCGTTCACGATTGCCGTTTCGATCGGATACATGTTCATGAATCGGCCGACGAAAAAGCCGGTCGCCATGAGCGTGACGACCGTCGACGCGATGGTGATGACATTGGCGATGTTGAAGGCCGCGATCAGCTTGTCCCATGGCGTCAGCGACACGCCGATGGCGAAGAGCAGCGGATAGGTCATGGCGGTCTGGACGAATTTGTAGACCACCAGGCCGCCCTGCTGAAGGTGGGGCGACACAGCGCTGGTCAGCTTGGCGGCGACCGCGAGGAACAGCATGGCGACCGGCGCCGGCAGGCCGAACAGGTGGTGGCAGAGCACGCCGAGCAGATAGAGCGTGATGGCGGTCAGGCCGGCGGCCGCGATCGTACCGACATCCATCTGGCTTCCGCCTCGCTCGTCGGCGACCCCCTCATGGGCGGCGTTCATGTCGAGGTCGTCATGTTCGTCCGGCTGCAGGCGCCCTTCGCCGGTCAGGTGGGGATATTTCTTGCCGACGAAATTGAGCGTGCCGGCCAGGAGGATGGCGGTCAGGCTGCCGAGCATGACCGGCGGCAGCACCTGGGCGAAGACCTCGCCCTGCGGGACGTTCAGGATCGAGGCATAACCGATCGACAACGGAATGGCGCCTTCGCCGACGCCGCCGGCCATGATCGGCACCACGACATAGAAAAACGTGTGATAGGTGCCGAGGCCGAGCAGGGTTCCGACCGCCGTGCCGACGATCGCGGCGGCGATCGAGCCGATCCCCAGCGGGATGAAGATCTTCAGGAAGCCCTTGATCAGG
>BFBZ01000952.1_pt1 | contig 21842 bp, 27 predicted proteins | sample 1888401 | NCBI WGS metagenome assembly BFBZ01 (sample SAMD00112614, study PRJDB3348) | symbiont metagenome | host: Chara braunii | reverse complement strand
GACGGCGACCAGATGGCCGTGCACGTTCCGCTGTCGCTCGAAGCGCAGCTGGAAGCGCGCGTGCTGATGATGTCGACCAACAACATCCTGCATCCCGCGAACGGTCAGCCGATCATCGTGCCGTCGCAGGACATCGTTCTCGGTCTTTATTATCTATCGGTGCTGCGTGAGGGTCTTCAGGGCGAGGGCAAGGTCTACCGCGACATGGCGGAGATCGAGCACGCGCTGTTCTCGAAGGTCATCCACCTCCACACCAAGATCAAGTATCGCTGGACCGGCCTCGACGAGGACGGCAAGGAGGTCTCGCGTCTGTACGACACGACCGCCGGCCGCGTCATGCTCGGTCAGGTTCTGCCGAAGTCGCCGAAGATGCCGTTCGACGTCATCAACAAGCTGATGACCAAGCGCGAAATCTCCGGCGTGATCGATCACGTCTATCGTCACTGCGGCCAGAAAGAGACCGTGATCTTCTGCGATCGCATCATGGCGCTCGGCTTCCACAACGCCTTCAAGGCGGGCATCTCGTTCGGCAAGGACGACATGGTCGTGCCGGGCGGCAAGTGGAAGATCGTCGATGACACGCGTGTGCTCGCGAAGGACTTTGAGCAGCAGTACAATGACGGCCTGATCACTCAGGGCGAGAAGTACAACAAGGTGGTCGACGCTTGGGCGAAAGCCTCGGAAAAGATCGCCGAGCAGATGATGAAGGAAATTTCGTCCGTCAAGAAGAACAGCAAGGGCGAAGATTCCCAGATCAACTCGATCTACATGATGGCTCATTCGGGCGCGCGCGGTTCGCCGGCCCAGATGCGTCAGCTCGCCGGCATGCGCGGCCTCATGGCCAAGCCGTCGGGCGAGATCATCGAAACGCCGATCATCTCGAACTTCAAGGAAGGCCTGACCGTCCTTGAGTACTTCAACTCCACCCACGGCGCCCGCAAGGGTCTGGCGGACACCGCGTTGAAGACCGCGAACTCCGGCTACCTCACGCGTCGTCTGGTTGACGTGGCGCAGGACTGCATCATCACGCAGGACGATTGCGGCACCAAGCTCGGCATCAAGATGCGTGCGATCGTCGACGCCGGCACGGTCGTCGCTTCGCTTGCCTCGCGTATTTTGGGCCGCACCGCCGGCGAGGATCTCAAGGATCCCGCAAGCGGCAAGGTGGTCGTCAAGCGCGGAACGCTGATGGAAGAGTCGCATATCGACTTGATCCAGCAGGCGGGCATTCAGGAAGTGAAGATCCGCTCGGCGCTGACCTGCGAACTGGTCAACGGCATCTGCGGCAAGTGCTACGGGCGCGATCTTGCTCGCGGCACGCCGGTCAACCACGGTGAAGCTGTCGGCGTTATCGCCGCGCAGTCGATCGGTGAGCCGGGCACGCAGCTGACGATGCGCACGTTCCACATCGGCGGCGCTGCGCAGATCAACGAGCAGTCGTTCATCGAGTCGAACTTCGACGGCAAGATCGTCATCAAGAACAAGGCCATCGCCAAGAACAGCGAAGGCATTCCGGTGGCGATGGTGCGCAACATGGTGGTTGCGGTGGTCGATGCCGACGGCACCGAGCGCGCGACGCATCGCATTCAGTACGGCGCGCGCATGCGTGTCGATGAGGGCGATGCCATCAAGCGCGGCCAGCGCATCTCGGAGTGGGACCCCTATACGCGTCCGATCCTCACCGAAGTCGAAGGCACGGTCGGATTCGAGGATCTGGTCGAAGGCCAGTCGATCTCGGAAACGCTCGACGAATCGACCGGTATCGCCAAGCGCGTGGTTATCGACTGGCGTTCGGGCCGCGGCACCGATCTGCGTCCTGCCATTGTCATCAAGGGCAAGGACGGCAAGGTGCTGAAGCTCGCGCGCGGCGGCGACGCCCGCTACATGCTGTCGGTCGATGCCATTCTGTCGGTCGATGCCGGAGCCAAGGTGAAGCCGGGCGATATTCTTGCGCGTATCTCGACGGAGAGCGCCAAGACCCGTGACATCACCGGCGGTCTTCCGCGCGTCGCGGAATTGTTCGAGGCCCGCAAGCCGAAGGATGCCGCGATCATCGCGGAAATCGCCGGCACGATCCGCTTCGGCCGCGACTACAAGAACAAGCGCCGCATTTCGATCGAGCCTGTCGACAAGAACGAGGAGACTCGCGAGTACCTCATTCCGAAGGGCAAGCACATCCATCTCCAGGATGGCGACATCGTCGAAAAGGGCGATTTCATCGTCGAAGGCAATCCGGCGCCGCACGACATTCTGGCGATCAAGGGCATCGAGGAACTCGCTGCCTATCTGGTCAACGAAATCCAGGAAGTCTACCGGTTGCAGGGCGTGCTCATCAACGACAAGCACATCGAAGTGATTGTGCGTCAGATGTTGCAGAAGGTCGAGATCACCGATCAGGGCGATACCGACATGATTTCGGGCGAACAGATCGACAAGATCGAGTTCGACCAGATCAATGCCAAGGCGAAGGAAGAGGGCAAGAAGGCCGCCACAGGAACGCCGGTTCTGCTCGGCATCACCAAGGCGAGCTTGCAGACCCGCTCGTTCTTCTCGGCAGCGTCGTTCCAGGAGACCACGCGCGTCCTCACCGAAGCCGCCGTCAACGGCAAGGTCGATCCGCTCGAAGGCCTCAAGGAAAACGTCATCGTCGGCCGTCTCATCCCGGCCGGTACCGGTGCCTCGATGGCGAAGATCCGCGAAGTCGCAACCAAGCGCGACAAGCTGATCCTCGACGAGCGTGAAAAGCAGGCGGCGATCACGCCTGCTGCTCCGGAAGCCGAACCGCTGGCTTTGCCGCCTGCCGAATAAAGCGGCGCGCAGTAACTCTAATATTGAAAAGGCCGCTTTCCGGGCGGCCTTTTTGATTTTCCGCGTCCTATTTGCCGCCGGATCGTGCTTTGTTCATCTTCCCTTCAGCCGGAAAAGGCTTTTCCTTAAGGTGACTTAGCGGGGACTGAAAACGGCGATGCTCGATCTTGCGATCATAGGTGGCGGCCCGGGCGGGCTGATGAGTGCCTGGTATCTGAAGAAGAAACTGGGTCCGCTTTGCCGCGTCACCATCTATGAAGCCTCCGAGCGCGTCGGTGGCAAAATCCTCACCAGGACATTCGACACCGCGCCTGCGATGTACGAGGCCGGCGTCGCCGAAATCTACGATTATTCGATGACCGGCCCCGATCCGCTGCGCGAACTGGTGCAGCATTTCGGATTGCAGACCATTCCGATGGATGCCGAGCAGGTGCAGCTTGACGGTGAGTTGCTCGCTGATGTTCCGGGCATGCGCCGCAAATACGGGCCAGCGACCGCGAAGGCGATCGAAGACTTCCGTAAGCTCTGCACCGATATGGTGTCGCCGATCGAATATTACGAAGGCGTCGGCGCGCAGGACAATGAGCACCCCTGGGCCTACATGAGCGCCGAGGAATTGCTCGATCGCGAAGTGGCCGACCCCGTTGCAAAGCGTTTTCTGAAGGTGATGGCGCGCTCTGACATTGCGACCGAGGCGCACAACACCAACGGTCTCAATGCGCTGAAAAATTTCGTGATGGATGTGGACGGTTATATCGGGCTCTACTCGATCCAGAACGGCAATGAGCAGTTGATCCATTCGCTTGCCGGCGAGATCGACGCCGACGTGAAGCTCAATCATCGTGTGCTAAAAGTCGGCAAGGCCGATTCCGGCCGTTACGCACTCAACATGATGAACGGCAAGGGGCCGGTGACGAAAGAGCACGATCTCGTCGTGATGTGTTTGCCGCATTCATGGCTGCACACAATGCGCTGGGACGGCGAGTTGCTGCGCCACTCGATGGTCAAGCACATCGCCTATTTCGACCGGCCCGCGCACTACCTCCGCGTGTCGCTGCTGTTCGATTCGCCGTTCTGGGGCGACAAGGTGCCGGGCGCATGGTGGATGTCGGAGGCGTTCGGCGGCTGCTGTGTCTATGTCGAGGGCGCGCGGCACGATGTCGGCAAGCTCGGCGTGCTGAATTTCCTGATCGCGGGATCGGATGCGCTGGCTTTCGCAAATCTCGGCGATAAGGAATTGATTGACGCGGCAATCAAGTCGCTGCCTGCATCGTTTGGCAACGCCCGCGCGCATTTCATGGAAGGCAAGACGCACCGCTGGCTGTCGTCGGTGAACTGCATTCCCGGCGGATTGCCTGCGCGCGATGTGATGACCAATCATCATCCCGAGCCGCACGAGCATCCGGGGTTCGTCGTGGTCGGCGACTATCTGTTCGACTCCACCCTGAATGGGCTGCTCGACTCCTCGGATGCGGCGACCGACATCATTCTCACGCAGATGATCAAGCTGCGCTATGAGCGGGGCGAGAGCGGCAATGCTCCGTCCGACAAGATTGATCGCGCGTATTTCGACAACTACCGCAATGTCGGCCCCTACGCCGAGGTATGGAATCAGTTCACCGATCCGAAATATCTGACGAGCCTCATCAAGATCGTCTGGGGCCGCGCCAAGGGCTACAAGCTCCTCGTCGCAGGCTCGGCGAGCGGCGAGCTGGTCGGTGCGTTGCGCGATCTCGGCGTCGATGCATGGGGGATCGAGAGCAACCGCTATATTCACGCCAAGACGCCGAAGGCACTGCGCAAATACAACAAGTTCGGCTCTGTCACCAAGCTGCCATTCAAGAAGGGCGAGTTCGACTTCGTCTTCGAGACGAGCCTGTGTCATCTTTCCGACAAGCAGGCCGTGCGCGCCGTGCGCGAACTCAATCGCGTCGTAAAGACGGGCTTCGTGTTCGGGTCGATCACAAGCGATATGGCGCCGGCATTGATCGACAAATACGATCTTCTGCGCGGCGTGAAGAAGCTCGGGACATGGTGGGAATGGTCGGAGCTTTTCTTCAGCAACGGATTCGACCTCTCGATGCATCGCCGCGAGTGCACCGACGAGGTTTGGGCGGCCACGCTTGCCGCCAACAAGGGTCCGGGCAATTGGTACGCCGATGCCGATAGTTTGCGCTATTCGTTCTTTGACAAGATCGATGCCGACGACTAATCGCTAGTCATTCGCGGTCATTCCGGCCGCGCAGTAACGGTTTGTTCGATGCCGACCAGGCAGCCTTCATCCGACAGCGACAAACCGACGCGGCCCGCACTCGACGAGGAAGCGGCGCGGCTTGCTGCCGCTGCGGAATTACCGCCGCCCAATCCCGGCGAACTCGATCTCGACGACGACGAGGATGATGAGGATCTCGTCGCCTATACCGCGAGCGAGGCCGCCGGCGCGTTCGCCACGATCTGGCGGTTCACCTGGCCGCATCTGCGCAACTACCGGACGTGGCTCGCTTTCGTCGGCATCGGTCTGTTCGTCGAGACGTTGTTCAACGTCATCATGCCGCTCAGTCTGAAATACCTGATCGACGACGCTCTCGGCGAAGAAGATTTTCAGGCGCTCTATACGATCCTTTCGGTTCTCGCCGTTGCCGGCATCGTCACCTCGCTCGTCGCCGTCTGGTATGAGCGTTGGGATGCGCGGCTTGCGGCTGCGACGATTTCCGATGTGCGCAAGCGGCTGTTCGACCACGTTCAGGATTTGCCCGCGGCTTTTTTTGGCCGGACCAAGCGCGGCGAAATCCTGTCGCGCTTTTCGGTGGACATGGCGGGCTACGAATCCTCCGTCAAGCATTTCGCCAACAGCGCGCTGCTGCCATTTCTCGAATTGATCGCCGGCATCGGCCTGATGATCTGGCTCAACTGGCAACTGGCAGCGGTCGCGCTTCTGGTGTTTCCGATCACGCTGATCGGCCCGCGCATCCTCACGCCAAAGGCCGTGCAGGCCAATTACGAGCAGAAGGTCAACGAGTCCGCGATCCTCGGCGTGGTTCAGGAGAATATCGGCGCACAGATGGTGGTGAAGGCGTTCGGTTTGCAACGCAAGGCGCTCGGCTGGTTCACCTTCCGCAACGATGCGGCGCGTCGCTCGATGGCGGACGCGACTTTTCTCTCCACGATGGTGGAGCGTACTGTCACCATCTCCGTGCTGTTGCTGCACCTCGTCGTGCTCGCCATCGGCGCGTATCTTGCGACCATCGGCAAGATTTCAATCGGCACGTTCGTTACGTTCGAGAGCGCGTTCTGGGAAATTTCCTACAACATCGCGCATCTGATGCATTTCATTCCGGTTGCGATTCAGGCCGCCGCTGCTGTGCGGCACATGGAAGAATTGCTGGAGGAGCCGACGCGCGGCGCGGATCGCCCCGGCGCGCCGGATATGCCGCGCATCACCAACGACATCACCTTCGATCGCGTCAGCTTCAAATATGAAGGCAGCGACGCGCAGGTGCTCGACAGCCTGACGCTGAAACTCGACGTCGGAAAGCGCATCGCCATCGTCGGCCCGAGCGGCTCCGGCAAAAGTACGCTGCTCAATCTGATTCTGCGCCTTTACGTGCCGACCGAAGGCAGAGTGACGATCGATGGCGTCGATATTCGCCGGGTCACGCGGGATTCGCTGCGCAACAGTATGGCCGTCGTGTTTCAGGAAAACATGCTGTTCAATCTGTCGCTGCGGGAAAATATTCGTCTCGGCCTGGAAGGCGCGAGCGACAAGGATGTGGAGGAGGCGGCGAAGAAGGCGGAAATCCATCGCTTCATCATGTCGCTGCCGAACAAATACGACACCATTGTCGGCGAGCGTGGAGATTCGCTCTCAGGCGGCCAGCGCCAGCGCATCGCGATTGCCCGCGCGATTATCCGCAATCCGTCCGTGCTGCTGCTCGATGAGGCGACATCCGCGCTCGATCAGACGACGGAAGCCGCCCTTAACAAGACTTTGATGAAGGTGTCGAAGGGCCGCACCATGATTTCATCGACGCATCGGCTCACATCGGTCGTGGATATGGACGAGATCATCGTCATCAGCGGCGGCAAGGCGATCGAGCGGGGCACGCACGCGCAGTTGCTCGCGAAGGGCGGCATGTATGCGCAATTGTGGAACGATCAGCTTCACAAGAAGCATGACGATCCGGCCGATGCCGAAGATGATGACGACGAGGACGACTAGAAGGTCGCGTTATTGACGGATGAGGCGGCTGCTGGTCATCGTTTCGCGCAGGTTTCGCAAGGCGCCGAGACCGAGTCGTGCGGCCAAGCGCGTCCACCGCCGCACATCCCACAGCAATCCGGTATCTATCGACAAGCTCACCGAGCAGCTGTTCGCGGCGACCGAGATTACGGCCATCGATTCGTGCTCGGCCGAGACGAGTTTCATGGCCCAGCTCTGTACCGGCCGCAAAGCCATGACCGATATGGTCGTCGATGTGGGGACCGAACGCTCGCTCGTGTTCACGATGGAGGCTTCTCGGCAGCTTGGTTACGAGCGGTTGCGGACGGCTCGTGACTGGCTGCGCGGAATGTCGCTGATCCCCGTCAAGCGGCGGCTGTCACCGTCGCAATAATAAAGGGCCATTCTGCGCCCTTGCGTTAAGCAACTGTAATCCCTAGATAATTCGTAAACGCGGGGACAGATCAGACGAATTGGCCCGAACCGATGGGCTAAATTCGGCTGACCGAGCGGGTAATTTTCGCACCGATCGGCGCTCAAACCCGCACCGGAAATTTCGCTCAGGGCGCGGAAAAAAAGCGGGGGCGCAACCGGTCCCGGAGTGCCAGAAGTGGCTCTGCCGCATGGGCTTTTTGTACGCCCTTTGTCCTTGACTTGGCCATACCGCGCTTATACAACGCGCCCACTTCACGACAGGCGGTGAGCTTCCTCACGTCGGAACGGATCACCTTTCAAATCTCTGGCTTTGCCGGGGACTGAAACGGCACCAACCTCGACGAATGTCGCTCAAACGCTGTCGGCACTAAGCCAGGCAATGCCAGGACGTTAAGGTCTCGCGGGCGGTAAGCCCTTCGGGATTTTGTTCGGATGCATGACCTCGGTTGCCGCAAGGCGATCCGCGGTCCTCTGTGGCGGTTCCGCGCTTTCCATTCAGCGATGAATGGCTGGCGCGATTTCGCTTTGCGCGGTTGTTGTCGCGCGCACGGGGAGCAGGGCGGTTCGGAAGTTCGGGATTTTTTGAGAATTTGCGGAGCCGTTTCGGTTTCGCGCGAACAAGGGTGAACGATGCCGACGATCAACCAGCTGATCGCGAAACCTCGCGAAGCGCAGAAGGCCCGCAAGAAGGTGCCGGCGCTCCAGCAGTCGCCGCAGAAGCGCGGCGTGTGCACGCGCGTCTACACGACGACCCCGAAGAAGCCGAACTCGGCGCTTCGTAAGGTCGCCAAGGTGCGCCTGACCAACGGCTTTGAGGTGATCGGCTACATTCCCGGCGAAGGCCACAACCTTCAGGAACATTCGGTGGTCATGATCCGCGGCGGCCGCGTGAAGGATTTGCCGGGCGTTCGTTACCACATTCTCCGCGGCGTCCTCGATACGCAGGGCGTCAAGAACCGCAAGCAGCGCCGTTCCAAGTACGGCGCGAAGCGTCCGAAGTAAGCAGGAGCGGAAACAATGTCTCGTCGCCATTCTGCCGAAAAACGCGAAGTGAACCCGGATCCGAAATTCGGGAACATCATCGTCACCAAGTTCATGAATTCGATCATGTACGACGGCAAGAAGTCCGCCGCCGAAAGCATCGTCTACGGTGCATTCGACATGATCGAGCAGAAGACCAAGCAGGGTCCGCTGCAAGTGTTCGAGCAGGCGCTCGAAAACGTCATGCCGACCATCGAAGTGCGTTCGCGCCGCGTTGGCGGTGCGACCTATCAGGTGCCGGTCGAAGTTCGCTCGGTCCGCCGTCAGGCGCTCGGCCTGCGCTGGATCATTTCGGCTGCACGCGAGCGTAACGAAAAGACAATGACGGAGCGGCTCTCGGCGGAGCTGCTCGATGCGTCGAACAATCGGGGCAACGCCGTAAAGAAGCGCGAAGACGTGCACCGGATGGCGGAAGCCAACCGCGCGTTCTCGCATTATCGCTGGTAACGGCGAAACAACGGATCAAAGGAACAGCCCATGGCGCGCCAACACCCAATCGTTGATTACCGTAACTTCGGTATCATGGCGCATATCGACGCCGGCAAGACCACCACGACCGAGCGCATCCTTTATTACACCGGCAAGAGCCACAAGATCGGCGAAGTGCACGAAGGTGCCGCGACGATGGACTGGATGGAGCAGGAGCAGGAGCGCGGCATCACCATTACGTCGGCTGCGACCACCGCGTTCTGGAACGGCAAGCGCCTCAACATCATCGACACTCCCGGCCACGTCGACTTCACCATCGAAGTCGAGCGTTCGCTGCGCGTGCTCGACGGTGCCGTTTGCGTTCTCGATTCCAACCAGGGCGTCGAGCCGCAGACCGAAACCGTCTGGCGTCAGGGCGACAAGTACAAGGTTCCGCGCATCGTCTTCGCCAATAAGATGGATAAGACCGGTGCCGATTTCTACAAATGTCTCGATGACATCGTCGATCGTCTCGGCGCGAAGCCGGTTGCGATTCAGCTGCCGATCGGCGCTGAAAGCAATTTCAAGGGCCTCGTCGACCTCGTTCGCATGAAGGCTGTCGTCTGGGCCGACGAAGCCCTCGGCGCGAAGTTCGCCGACGAAGAAATTCCGGCTGACCTCGTCGAGAAGGCGAAGGAATACCGCGAGAAGATGATCGAAGCCGCCGTCGAACTCGACGACGACGCGATGGCCGCTTACCTCGACGGCAAGGAGCCGGACGAAGCCACGTTGAAGCGGCTCATCCGCAAGGCCGTTCTCACCGGCGCGTTCTATCCCGTGCTCTGCGGCTCGATCCCGTGCTCTGCGGCTCGGCGTTCAAGAACAAGGGCGTGCAGCCCCTGCTCGACGCCGTGGTCGACTATCTGCCGTCGCCGCTCGACGTGCCTGCGATCAAGGGCATCGACGAGGACGGCAACGAAGTCGTGCGCAAACCGGACGACAAGGAGCCGCTGGCGCTCCTCGCATTCAAGATCATGGATGATCCGTTCGTCGGCACCATCACCTTCTGCCGCATCTACTCCGGCACGCTGACCAGCGGCACCGGCGTCATCAATTCGACGCGCGAGAAGAAAGAGCGTATCGGCCGTATGCTTTTGATGCACGCGAACAACCGCGAAGACATCAAGGAAGCCTACGCAGGCGACATCGTCGCGCTCGCTGGCCTGAAGGAAGCGCGCACCGGTGACACGCTGTGCGATCCCGACAAGCCGGTGATTCTCGAAAAGATGGAATTCCCGGAGCCGGTCATCGAAATCGCGATCGAGCCGAAGTCGAAGGCCGACCAGGAAAAGCTCGGCGTCGCGCTGGCCAAGCTCGCTGCGGAAGATCCGTCGTTCCGCGTCTCGACCGATCACGAGTCCGGCCAGACCATTCTCAAGGGCATGGGCGAACTCCATCTCGACATCAAGGTCGATATTCTCCGCCGCACCTACAAGGTGGACGCCAACATCGGCGCGCCGCAGGTGGCGTTCCGCGAGAAGATTACCAAGAAGGCCGAAGTCAAATACACCCACAAGAAGCAGACCGGCGGTACGGGCCAGTTCGCCGAGGTGTCGATCGTCGTCGAACCGAACGAGCCGGGTGCCGGCTACGTGTTCGAATCCAAGATCGTCGGCGGCTCGGTGCCGAAGGAATACATCCCCGGCGTCGAAAAGGGCCTGAACAGCGTGATGGGTTCGGGTGTGGTCGCCGGCTTCCCGGTGGTGGACGTCAAGGTCCAGCTCGTGGACGGCAAGTACCACGACGTCGACTCGTCGGCGCTCGCATTCGAAATCGCGTCGCGCGCTGCATTCCGTGAGGCGCTGACGAAAGGCAAGTCCGTCCTTCTCGAGCCGATCATGAAGGTCGAGGTGGTGACGCCTGAAGATTACACCGGCTCCGTCATCGGCGATTTGAACTCTCGCCGTGGACAAATTCAGGGCCAGGACATGCGCGGCAACGCCAACGTCATCAACGCGATGGTGCCGCTCATGAACATGTTCGGTTACGTGAACAACCTGCGCTCGATGAGCCAGGGCCGCGCGACCTTTACAATGCAATTCGATCACTACGCTGAAGCGCCGGCCAACGTGTCGGCAGAAGTCCAGAAGAAATTTGCTTGAATTCTTTGACGCGAGTCAAAGTTGAACGGAGAACGTCATGGCTAAAGAGAAATTCGAACGTACAAAACCTCACTGCAACATCGGCACCATCGGTCACGTCGACCATGGCAAGACGTCGCTGACGGCTGCGATCACGAAGGTTCTGGCTGAAACCGGCGGCGCGACGTTCACCGCCTACGACCAGATCGACAAGGCGCCGGAAGAAAAGGCGCGCGGCATCACCATCTCGACCGCTCACGTTGAGTACGAGACCAAGAACCGCCACTACGCGCACGTCGATTGCCCCGGCCACGCCGACTACGTGAAGAACATGATTACGGGCGCTGCCCAGATGGACGGCGCGATCCTCGTCGTGTCGGCTGCCGACGGCCCGATGCCGCAGACCCGCGAGCACATCCTGCTCGCTCGTCAGGTCGGCGTTCCTGCGCTCGTCGTGTTCATGAACAAGTGCGACATGGTCGACGATCCGGAATTGCTCGAGCTCGTCGAACTCGAAGTTCGCGAACTGCTCTCGAAGTACAATTTCCCCGGCGACAAGATTCCGATCATCAAGGGTTCGGCTCTCGCCGCTCTTGAGAACAAGGATCCGAAGCTCGGCCACGACGCCATCCTCGAGCTGATGAAGAATGTCGACGAATACATTCCGCAGCCGGAGCGTCCGGTCGACCAGCCGTTCCTGATGCCGGTCGAAGACGTGTTCTCGATCTCGGGCCGCGGCACCGTCGTCACCGGCCGTGTCGAGCGCGGCATCGTCAAGGTTGGCGAGGAAATCGAGATCGTCGGCCTCAAGCCGACCATCAAGACCACCGTCACCGGCGTTGAAATGTTCCGCAAGCTGCTCGATCAGGGCCAGGCCGGCGACAACATCGGCGCACTTCTGCGCGGCACCAAGCGCGAGGAAGTCGAGCGCGGCCAGGTTCTCTGCAAGCCGGGTTCGGTCAAGCCGCACACCAAGTTCAAGGCTGAAGCCTACATCCTCACCAAGGAAGAGGGCGGACGTCACACCCCGTTCTTCACCAACTACCGTCCGCAGTTCTACTTCCGCACGACCGACGTGACGGGCGTGGTGCATCTGCCGGCCGGTACCGAAATGGTGATGCCGGGCGACAACATCGCGATGGAAGTGCACCTGATCGTGCCGATCGCGATGGAAGAAAAGCTCCGCTTCGCGATCCGTGAAGGCGGCCGCACCGTCGGTGCAGGCGTCGTCGCGGCGATCATCGAGTAACAACGATCCGTCGATGCCCGGTCGCGAGGCCGGGCATCGCACTCTCTTTATCTACGTGGATGGCCGGGCATAGATGTTCGTAAGAACGCCGTTCTTAAGAACGGCTATGCCGGGCCTGACGGACAAGAAAGACAACGGCAATGAACGGCCAGAATATTCGCATACGTCTCAAGGCGTTCGACCATCGGATTCTCGATACGTCGACGCGCGAGATCGTCAACACGGCGAAACGTACCGGCGCGCAGGTTCGCGGACCCATTCCGCTGCCGACCCGCATCGAGAAGTTCACCGTCAACCGTTCGCCGCACGTCGATAAGAAGAGCCGCGAGCAGTTCGAAATGCGCACTCACAAGCGCCTTTTGGACATCGTCGATCCGACCCCGCAGACCGTGGACGCGCTGATGAAGCTCGACCTCGCAGCCGGTGTCGACGTCGAGATCAAGCTCTAAAATTTTTGGTTAGTCCTTCGGGACAGAAAGAACAGGAAGCACGCCGATGCGCTCCGGAGTGATCGCACAAAAGGTCGGGATGACGCGGGTCTTTACGGAGACCGGCGAACATATCCCTGTGACCGTGCTCAAGTTGGGCAATTGCCAGGTTGTTGGCCATCGCACGACCGAGAAGAATGGATACGTCGCGTTGCAGCTCGGTTCGGGTTCGCGCAAGTCGGTTTACATGCCGAAGGCGGAGCGCGGCCAGTTCGCGGTCGCCAAGGTCGAGCCGAAGCGCAAGCTCGCCGAATTTCGCGTGACCGAGGATGCTTTGATCCCGGTCGGTGCCGAGATTCAGGCCGACCACTTCGTCGTGGGTCAGTTCGTCGACGTGACGGGCACTTCGACGGGTAAGGGTTTCGCCGGCGGCATGAAACGCTGGAATTTCGGCGGTCTTCGCGCAACGCACGGCGTCTCGGTCTCGCACCGTTCGATCGGTTCGACCGGCGGACGTCAGGATCCCGGCAAGACCTTCAAGAACAAGAAGATGCCCGGCCACATGGGTGTCGATCGCATCACCACGCTCAATCTGCGCGTCGTGCAGACCGACGTCGCGCGCGGGCTGTTGCTCGTCGAGGGCGCCGTTCCCGGCACCAAGGGCGGATGGATCACGGTTCGCGACGCGGTGAAGAAGCCGTTGCCGAAGGAAGCTGTGAAGCCCGGCAAGTTCAAGCTCGCCGACGGTGGCGCAGACAAGAAGGCTGCGGACAAGCCCGCGCCTGAAGCTGCTGCTCCGGAAGCGGCGCCAGCCGAGGAGGGCGCGTGATGGATCTGAAAGTCACAAACCTCGACGGCAAGGAAGCCGGTTCGGTCAAGCTGAACGCTGCGATCTTCGGTCTCGAACCGCGCAAGGATCTGATCCAGCGCGTCGTTCAGTGGCAGCTCGCCAAGCGTCAGGCCGGTACGCACAAGGCCAAGGGCCGTGCGGAAATCTGGCGCACCGGCAAGAAAATGTACGCGCAGAAGGGCACCGGCGGTGCCCGTCACGGCTCGGCTCGCGTGCCGCAGTTCCGCGGCGGCGGACGCGCGTTCGGTCCGGTCGTGCGCAGCCACGCACACGATCTGCCGAAGAAGGTTCGCGCGCTCGGCCTCAAGCACGCTCTTTCGGCGAAGGCCAAGGACGGCGGGCTGATCGTGATCGAGAACACCGAGATGAAGGACGCCAAGACCAAGGCGCTCGCCGCTCATTTCTCGAAGATGGAATTGACCAGCGCGCTGATCGTTGACGGCGCTCAGGTGAATGAAGGGTTCGCGTCTGCGGCCCGCAACATTCCGCACATCGACGTGCTGCCGGTTCAGGGCATCAACGTCTATGACATCCTGCGCCGTCAGAAGCTCGTTCTGACCAAGGCCGCTCTCGATGCGTTGGAGGCGCGCTTCAAATGAAGACCATGGATGCGCGTCATTACGACATCATCATTGCGCCGGTCGTGACCGAAAAGGCGACGATGGCCTCCGAGCACAACAAGGTTGTGTTCAAGGTCGCCGCCAAGGCCACCAAGCCGCAGATCAAGGATGCGATTGAGAAGCTGTTCGACGTCAAGGTGAAGAGCGTCAACACGATTGTCCGCAAGGGGAAGGTGAAAGTCTTCCGCGGCCAGTTCGGCTCTCATTCCGACACCAAGCGCGCGATCGTGACCCTCGTCGAGGGTCAGAGCATCGACGTGACCACCGGGCTGTAAGGCGAACGACGATGGCATTGAAAACATTCAACCCGACGACGCCCGGCCAGCGCCAGCTGGTGATGGTCGATCGCTCCGCTCTTTATAAGGGCAAGCCGGTCAAGGCGCTCACCGAGGGCAAGAACTCGAACGGCGGACGTGGCAACACGGGCCGCATCACCGTGCGCTTCCGCGGCGGCGGCCACAAGAAGGCCTACCGCATCGTCGACTTCAAGCGCACCAAGGTCGATGTGCCGGCGAAGGTCGAGCGTCTCGAATACGATCCGAACCGCACCGCGTTCATCGCGCTCATCAAATACGCCGACGGCGAACAGGCCTATATCCTGGCGCCGCAGCGTCTGGCGGTTGGCGACACAGTGGTTGCCGGCAACTATGTCGACGTGAAGCCGGGCAACGTCATGCCGCTCGGCAACATGCCGATCGGCACCATCGTCCACAATGTCGAGATGAAGATCGGCAAGGGCGGACAGATCGCGCGTTCGGCTGGAACGTATGCACAGATCGTCGGCCGCGACCATGACTTCGTCATCATCCGTCTTAATTCGGGCGAGCAGCGTCTGGTTCACGGCCGCTGCATGGGCACCATCGGTGCGGTGTCGAACCCGGATCACATGAACATCTCGATCGGCAAGGCAGGCCGCAAGCGTTGGATGGGCCGTCGCCCGCACAACCGCGGCGTCGTTATGAACCCGATCGACCATCCGCATGGCGGCGGCGAAGGCCGCACCTCGGGCGGACGTCATCCTGTCACTCCGTGGGGCAAGCCGACGAAGGGCAAGAAGACGCGCACCAACAAGTCGACCAGCAAGTTCATTCTCATCAGCCGCCACAAGCGGAAGAAGTAAGGATCACCGGACATGGTTCGTTCAGTCTGGAAAGGCCCGTTCGTCGAAGGCTCTCTGCTCAAGAAGGCAGATGTCGCGCGTTCGTCTGGCCGTCACGACGTCATCAAGATCTGGAGCCGCCGCTCGACGATCCTGCCGCAGTTCGTGGGACTCACGTTTGGCGTCTACAACGGCCAGAAGCATGTTCCGGTCGCAGTGAATGAAGAAATGGTCGGTCACAAGTTCGGCGAGTTCTCGCCGACGCGGACCTTCCACGGCCATTCCGGCGACAAGAAAGCCAAGAAGACCTGAGCAAGAAAACCTGAGACGGGTTTAAGGACTTAAAGTTATGAGCAAACCAAAGCGCGAAAGAGTTCTTTCGGAGAACGAGGCGAAAGCCGTCGCCCGCATGCTTCGCGTCTCGCCGCAGAAGCTCAACCTGGTCGCGCAGATGATCCGCGGCCGGAAGGCCTCCGCTGCGCTGGCCGACTTGCAGTTTTCGCGCAAGCGGATCGCGGTCGATGTGAAGAAGTGTCTCGAATCGGCAATCGCGAATGCCGAAAACAATCACGACCTCGATGTCGATGCGCTCGTCGTTTCCGAGGCGCATGTCGGCAACGGCATCGTGATGAAGCGTTTTGCACCGCGCGGCCGTGGCCGTTCGGGCCGTGTATTCAAACCGTTCTCGCAGCTGACGATCGTCGTTCGTCAGATCGAGGCGGAGGCGAGCGCCTAAGGCGCAGGAGAAGACGATGGGTCAGAAGATCAATCCAATCGGGCTGCGTCTGGGCATCAACCGGACCTGGGATTCCCGTTGGTTCGCCGGCAAGAGCGAATATTCGAAGCTCCTCCATGAGGACATCGAAATTCGCAAGATGCTGATGAAGGAACTGAAGCAGGCAGCTGTGGCGCGCATCGTGATCGAGCGCCCGCACAAGAAGTGCCGCGTGTCGGTTCATTCCGCGCGTCCCGGCGTCGTGATCGGCAAGAAGGGCGCCGACATCGACAAGCTCAAGAAGATGGTCTCGAAGATCACCGACTCCGACGTGGTCATCAACATCATCGAAATCCGCAAGCCTGAACTCGACGCGACACTCGTTGCAGAGTCGATCGCGCAGCAGCTTGAACGCCGCGTTGCATTCCGCCGCGCCATGAAGCGCGCCGTGCAGTCGGCGATGCGTCTTGGCGCACAGGGCATTCGTATCAACTGCTCGGGCCGTCTCGGCGGCGCCGAAATCGCGCGCATGGAATGGTATCGCGAAGGCCGCGTGCCGCTGCACACGCTGCGCGCCGACGTCGACTATGGCGTTGCGACCGCGTTCACGACGTTCGGCACCTGCGGCGTCAAGGTCTGGCTCTTCAAGGGCGAGATCCTCGAGCACGATCCGATGGCGCAGGACAAGCGTATGGCCGAAGGCGACAGCGGACGTCCGCCGCGCCGCGATGCGGCTTGAGAAAAATTCAAGAGAAGGTTTGAGGGCGTAAGCCATGATGCAACCAAAGAAGACAAAGTTCCGCAAGGCGCATAAGGGCCGCATTCACGGCACCGCCTCGTCGGGCGCGACGTTGTCTTTCGGCCAGTTCGGCCTGAAGGCGATGGCGCCGGAGCGCATCACCGCGCGCCAGATCGAAGCCGCGCGCCGCGCGCTGACCCGTCACATGAAGCGTGCCGGCCGCGTCTGGATCCGCATTTTCCCGGACGTTCCGGTGTCGAAGAAGCCCGCCGAAGTTCGCATGGGCTCCGGCAAGGGCACGCCTGAATTGTGGGTTGCCCGCGTGAAGCCCGGCCGCCTGATTTTCGAAATCGACGGCGTTACGCAGCAGACGGCGAAAGAGGCGCTTGAACTCGCCGCCGCCAAACTTCCGATCAAGACGCGCTTCGTTGCGCGCATCGCGGAGTAATGACGATGGCCCAGATGAAGATCGACGACATTCGCGCGATGAGCCCCGATCAGATGGAAGAGAACATTCTCAACCTGAAGAAGGAGCGGTTCAACCTACGCTTCCAGCGGGCCACCGGCCAGCTCGAGAATACCTCGCGCCTGCGCGAAGCGCGCCGCGACATTGCACGTATCAAGACCGTTGCCGCGCAAAAGCGCGACGACAAGAAAAAGAAGTAAGGGAAAGCCTCGATGCCAAAACGGACACTTCAGGGCGTCGTCGTCAGCGACAAGCAGGACAAGACCGTTGTCGTGCGTGTCGATCGCCGCTTCACCCACCCGATCTACAAGAAGACCATCCGACGTTCGAAGAACTATCACGCGCACGACGAGAAGAACGAATTCAAGGCGGGCGATACGGTTCGGATCGAGGAAAGCAAACCGCTATCGAAGTTGAAGCGCTGGATCGTGATCCAGGGCGAGAAGGCAAAAACAGCTTAAGCGCAGGTAAGCGCAAGAAAGAGGACGAGGTGCATCAATGATTCAGATGCAGACCAACCTCGACGTGGCCGATAATTCCGGTGCGCGCCGTGTCATGTGTATCAAGGTTCTTGGAGGCTCCAAGCGCCGTTACGCGACCGTGGGCGACATCATTGTCGTGTCCGTCAAGGATGCCATTCCGCGCGGCAAGGTGAAGAAGGGCGACGTCATGAAGGCGGTCGTCGTGCGCGTGCGCAAGGACATCCGCCGCCCGGACGGTTCGGTGATCCGCTTCGACCGCAACGCGGCCGTGCTCATCAACAACCAGGCCGAGCCGGTCGGTACCCGTATCTTCGGGCCCGTGCCGCGCGAATTGCGCGCCAAGAACCACATGAAGATCATCTCGCTTGCGCCGGAGGTGCTGTAATGGCCGCCAAGATCCGCAAGGGCGACAAGGTCATCGTTTTGTCGGGCCGCGACAAGGGTCGCACCGGCGAAGTGTTTGAAGTTCGTCCGACAGACAACGTGGCGCTCGTGCGCGGCGTGAACATGGTCAAGCGTCACCAGAAACAGACGCAGGCACAGGAAGGCGGCATCATCTCGAAAGAGGCGCCGATCCACCTGTCCAACCTCGCTTACGTTGGCAAGGACGGCAAGCGCACGCGCATCGGATTCAAGATTCAGAAGGATGGCACCAAGGTGCGCATCGCCAAGAGCTCGGGAGCTGAGATCTGATGGCCGCGACAGCATACATTCCGCGCCTGCGCGCGCAGTACGACAAGGACATCCGCGCCAAGATGACCGAGCAGTTCGGTTATCAGAACGCGATGCAGGTTCCTTCGCTCATCAAGGTCGTGCTCAACATGGGCATCGGCGAAGCCGTCAACGACCGCAAGAAGGTCGAACTGGCCGCGAACGATCTCGCTTTGATCGCCGGCCAGAAGCCGCAGGTCACGCATTCGCGCAAGGCGATTGCGACCTTCAAGCTGCGCGAAGGCCAGGCGATCGGTGCCAAGGTCACGCTGCGCAAGTCGAAGATGTACGATTTCGTCGACCGCCTCGTGAACATCGCGCTGCCTCGCGTGCGCGACTTCCGCGGCCTCAACCCGAAGAGCTTCGACGGCCGCGGCAACTATTCGCTCGGCCTGAAAGAACACATCGTGTTCCCGGAAATCGACTACGACAAGTCGGGCGAGACCTGGGGCATGGACATCACGATCTGCACGAGCGCGACCAATGACGACGAGGCGCGCGCCTTGCTGACCGCATTCAATTTTCCGTTCCGGCAGTGAGTTGCTGAACTCAGCATCTCAAACGCGGAAAGGTATGGAGACCTAGATGGCGAAGAAGAGTTCGATCGAGAAGAACAACCGGCGTCAGCGCATGACGAAGAACGCGGCTGCCAAGCGGGCTAAATTGAAGGCGATCATCGCCGACAAGAAGAAGCCGGTGGAAGAGCGTTTCGCGGCGACCATCAAGCTCGCCGAAATGCCGCGCAACTCGTCGGCAACCCGCATCCGCAATCGCTGCGAGATTTCGGGCCGTTCCCGCTCGGTCTATCGCAAGCAGAAGATGAGCCGCATCGCGATCCGCGACTTCGGTTCCAAGGGCCTGATTCCTGGCCTCGTGAAATCAAGCTGGTAAGGGGGCGGGCATGTCGACGCACGATCCGATCAGCGATCTCATCACCCGCATCCGCAACGCCCAGCTGCGTGCGAAGCCGAAGGTTTCGACGCCGGGCTCGAAGATGCGCGCCAACGTTCTCGAAGTTCTCAAAGCCGAAGGCTACATCCGCGGTTACGCGGCCGTGGAGCACAAGAGCGGCCAGAGCGAACTCGAGATCGAACTGAAATATTTCGATGGCGAGCCGGTCATCCGCGAAATCGAGCGAGTTTCCAAGCCGGGGCGCCGCGTTTACGCCTCGGTGAAGAATCTGCCGCGCGTGAAGAACGGTCTCGGCATTTCGGTGCTGTCGACGCCGAAGGGAATCATGGCTGACCACGACGCGCGCGACGCGAATGTGGGCGGCGAAATTCTCTTCACGGTGTTCTGAGGAAGGGACGAGCAATGTCACGCGTTGGAAAACGCCCCGTCAAGATCGCGTCCGGTGTGACCGCGAATGTCGAAGGGCAGACCGTCAAGATGAAGGGGCCGAAGGGCAACCTTCAGTTCGTCGTGCATAACGACGTGTCGGTTGCGATGAAGGACGGCGCGATCACCGTTGCGCCGCGCTTCGAGACCAAGCGTGCGCAGTCGCTGTACGGCACCGCGCGCGCCCAGATCGCAAGCCTCGTCGAAGGCGTCACCAAGGGTTTCGAGAAGAACCTCGAAATCACCGGCGTCGGCTATCGCGCGGCGATGCAGGGCAAGAATTTGCAGCTGTCGCTCGGCTACAGCCACGACGTGGTCTATCCGATCCCGCAGGGAATCACGATCACCGTGCCGAAGCCGACCGAAATCAAGATCGTCGGCATCGACAGCCAGCAGGTCGGGCAGGTTGCAGCGGAGATCCGCAGCTACCGTCCGCCGGAGCCTTACAAGGGCAAGGGCGTGAAATACACCGATGAATTCATCTTCCGCAAGGAAGGCAAGAAGAAGTAACGGAGCGGACATGTCGAAACTCAGTGTCACGAATGCCCGTCGCAAGCAGCGCGTGCGCCTTGCTTTGCGCCGCTCGGCCAATGGCCGTCCGCGCCTGTCGGTGTTTCGCTCGTCGAAGCACATCTACGCGCAGGTCATCGACGACGTGAAGGGAATGACGCTTGCGTCGGCCTCGTCGCTTGAAAAGGCGATGCGCGACGGCGGCAAGACCGGCGCCAACATCGATGCGGCGAAGGCTGTCGGCAAGCTGCTGGCGGAGCGCGCGGTGAAGAACGGCGTCAAGGAAGTGGTTTTCGACCGTGGCGGTTATCTCTACCACGGCCGCGTCAAGGCATTGGGTGAAGCGGCTCGCGAAAGCGGACTTAGCTTCTAAGGCTGGCTTCTAACTTTAACGAAGGTGGAGGCGGGAGCCTCTGAAGGATTGGATATCATGGCAGGTGAACGCGAACGCGGCGGCCGGCGAGATCGTGAAGAGCGCGACAGCGAGTTCGTCGACAAGCTCGTCCACATCAATCGCGTCGCGAAGGTGGTGAAGGGCGGCAAGCGATTCGGCTTTGCGGCTCTCGTCGTCATCGGCGATCAGAAGGGCCGGGTCGGATTCGGCCACGGCAAGGCGCGCGAAGTGCCGGAAGCGATCCGCAAGGCAACCGAATCCGCCAAGCGCAATCTAACGCGCGTCGCTCTGCGCGACGGCCGCACGCTGCATCACGACGTTGCCGGCCGTCACGGCGCAGGCCGCGTCTATCTGCGCGCCGCGCCTGCCGGTACCGGCATCATTGCCGGCGGTCCGATGCGCGCCGTGTTCGAGACGCTCGGTATCGCCGACGTGGTGGCGAAGTCGATCGGCTCGTCGAATCCCTACAACATGGTTCGCGCGACCTTCAACGCGCTGAAGCATCAGGATTCGCCGCGTTCGGTCGCAGCCCGCCGCAACATCAAGGTTTCCGCTCTGCAATCGCGCCGCGTCGGTGGCGATGCCGAAGCGACCGCGGACTGATCCGCGCTGACTGGAGTTTAAGACGATGGCCAAAGCGTCCGGAAAAACCATCAAGGTCGAACAGACCGGCAGTCCTATCAGGCGTCAGTCCGCGCAGCGCGCAACGCTGATCGGATTGAATCTGAACAAGATCGGCCGCGTCGCCGAGTTGCAGGATTCGCCTGCGACGCGAGGCATGATCGCCCGGGTCAAGCACCTCGTCCGCGTCGTCGGCGAGAAGTAAGGATTACAGCGATGAAGCTCAACCAAATCGCCGACAATGCCGGCTCGCGCAAGAAGCGCATGCGCATTGGCCGCGGCATCGGCTCCGGCAAAGGCAAGCAGGGCGGACGCGGCGGCAAGGGCCAGACCGCGCGCTCGGGCGTGCGCATCAAGGGCTTCGAGGGCGGCCAGATGCCGCTGCATCGCCGTCTGCCCAAGCGCGGCTTCAACAACATCTTCCGCGTCGAACTGACCGAAGTGAATCTCGATCGTCTCCAGGAAGCCATCGATGCCAAGAAGCTCGACGCCAAGGCTGTCTCTTATACACATCTAGATGTGTATAAGAGACAGGGGGGTGATGGCCGATCACGACGCGCGCGACAAC
>BFBZ01000053.1_pt64 | contig 21905 bp, 4 predicted proteins | sample 1888401 | NCBI WGS metagenome assembly BFBZ01 (sample SAMD00112614, study PRJDB3348) | symbiont metagenome | host: Chara braunii | reverse complement strand
CTACACCTTCCTGCCGGCGGTCGGCGGCGCCGGGGTCACCACGCTCGCCGTGCAAAGCGCCATGCTGCTGCTCGAGAGCGGGCCCCGCGGCAAGGCGTCGACCTGCCTGGTCGATCTTGACTTTCAGCACGGCGCCTGTGCCGATCACCTCGATCTCGAGCCGCGCCTCAATCTTGGAGAGATCGAGCCGCGCCCGGAGCGCCTCGACCGTCAGCTGCTCGAGGTCATGCTGTCTCATCATTCGTCGGGATTGGCCGTGGTGGCGGCGCCTAACCAGCCGGCCGAAATGCGCTCGTTCGATCCGGATGTGGTGACGCGGCTGCTCGACCTCGTCTCCTCGCATTTCGATTTTGTCGTGTTCGACATGCCGCGCACCTGGTTCTCATGGACCGACAGCGTGCTGCTCGGCTCGAACAAGCTCTACATCGTGAGCGAAATGACGGTGCCGGGACTGCGCCACGCCAAGCAGATGGTCGAGGCGGTGCGCGAGCGCCTGGCGGACGGACCGCAGCCGCAAGTCATCATCAACCGGTTCGAGCAGCGCATGTTCTCGTCCGGATTGCGCAAGGCCGACATCGAGCAGGTACTCGGCGATGCGTTCGCGGCCGCCATTCCCAACGATTACGGCCTGGTGCGGGAGGCGATCGACCGCGGCGTCCCGCTCGATGAGGTCAAGCGCGGAAACAAGGTCTCCGTCCAGCTCAAGAAGCTGATAGTGACCCAGCCGGCCGCCAAGTCGGCCTCGGCGGATGGCGCGGGCCGTAAGCTCAAGCTGTCCTTAGCACGCTGATCGAGGGAAACCGTATGCTTGGCCGTTTCAGCGCGAAACGCTTTGCCCCTCCTCCTCCCGCCGCCGCTGCGCCGGTCGAAGAGGCCGCGCCTCCGCTCGTGCCGGCGCTTCCGGAGGCCGCGCCGGAGCCTCCCGCTGCGGCCAACGTCAATCCGCTGCTCAGCGACAAGCTGCTCGACGCCAAGGTGCGTTTGCATCGCCGGCTGATCGAGGAGATCAACCTGCAGGCCATGGAGAAGCTGGCCGAGGAGGACGCCAGGGCGCAGATCCGGCAGCTGGTCGCGCAATATACCCTGGTCGAGCGGCTGCCGCTCAATCAGCAGGAGCTCAACGATTTCGTCTCCGAGATCATCGACGAGATGACCGGGCTCGGACCGCTCGAGCCGCTGCTCAAGGACCCGACCATCAGCGACATCCTGATCAATGGCCACGAATGCGTCTATGTCGAGCGCGGCGGCATGCTCGAACCTTGCGGCGTGCGCTTCAAGGACGAGGCGCACCTCCTGCGCATCATCAACAAGATCGTCTCCGCGGTGGGGCGGCGGGTCGATGAATCCCACCCGATGTGCGATGCCCGCCTGCTCGATGGTTCACGCGTCAACGTGGCTGTCCGGCCGATCGGCGTCGATGGTCCGCTGGTCTCGATCCGCAAATTCTCCAAGAAGCCGTTCAACCTGAACAAGCTCGTGGACGTGGGCGCGCTGCGTCCGCCGATGGCGGAGGTGCTGGCGGCGGCGGTGCGCGCGCGCGTCACCACCATCATTTCGGGCGGCACCGGCTCGGGCAAGACCACCATGCTCAACGCCCTCTCCGCCTTCATCTCGGAGAGGGAGCGGCTGCTCACCATCGAGGATGCCGCCGAGCTGCAATTGCAGCAGCCCCATGTCGGGCGCATGGAGACGCGGCCGCCGAACATCGAGGGCAAGGGCGAGATCCGCCAGCGTGAGCTCGTCAAGAACGCGCTGCGCATGCGTCCCGATCGCATCATTCTCGGCGAGTGCCGCGGCGAGGAAGCCTTCGACATGCTGCAGGCCATGAATACCGGCCATGAAGGGTCGATGGCGACCATCCACGCCAACACGCCGCGTGATGCCATCTCCCGCCTGGAGCAGATGATCGGCATGGCCGGTCTGCCGATGACGGTGGCATCCATCCGCGGGCAGATCGCGTCGGCGATCCGCGTCATCGTCCAGCTTTCGCGCATGTCGGACGGCAAGCGCAAGGTCACCAGCATCGCCGAGGTCACCGGGCTCGAGAGCGACATCATCCAGATGCAGGAGATCTTCAAATATGTGCGCACCGGCACCGCCCCTGATGGCGGCGTGATCGGCCACTTTCAAGCGACCGGCGTGCGCCCGCGCTTTCTCGGCGAGCTCGTCAACCTGTCTCTTATACACATCTAGATGTGTATAAGAGACAGCGTCGGCGATCCGCGTCATCGTCCAGCTTTCGCGCATGTCGGACGGCAAGCGCAAGGTCACCAGCATCGCCGAGGTCACCGGGCTCGAGAGCGACATCATCCAGATGCAGGAGATCTTCAAATATGTGCGCACCGGCACCGCCCCTGATGGCGGCGTGATCGGCCACTTTCAAGCGACCGGCGTGCGCCCGCGCTTTCTCGGCGAGCTCGTCAACCTGTCTCTTATACACATCTAGATGTGTATAAGAGACAGCGTCGGCGATCCGCGTCATCGTCCAGCTTTCGCGCATGTCGGACGGCAAGCGCAAGGTCACCAGCATCGCCGAGGTCACCGGGCTCGAGAGCGACATCATCCAGATGCAGGAGATCTTCAAATATGTGCGCACCGGCACCGCCCCTGATGGCGGCGTGATCGGCCACTTTCAAGCGACCGGCGTGCGCCCGCGCTTTCTCGGCGAGCTCGTCAACCTGTCTCTTATACACATCTAGATGTGTATAAGAGACAGCGTCGGCGATCCGCGTCATCGTCCAGCTTTCGCGCATGTCGGACGGCAAGCGCAAGGTCACCAGCATCGCCGAGGTCACCGGGCTCGAGAGCGACATCATCCAGATGCAGGAGATCTTCAAATATGTGCGCACCGGCACCGCCCCTGATGGCGGCGTGATCGGCCACTTTCAAGCGACCGGCGTGCGCCCGCGCTTTCTCGGCGAGCTCGTCAACCTGTCTCTTATACACATCTAGATGTGTATAAGAGACAGCGTCGGCGATCCGCGTCATCGTCCAGCTTTCGCGCATGTCGGACGGCAAGCGCAAGGTCACCAGCATCGCCGAGGTCACCGGGCTCGAGAGCGACATCATCCAGATGCAGGAGATCTTCAAATATGTGCGCACCGGCACCGCCCCTGATGGCGGCGTGATCGGCCACTTTCAAGCGACCGGCGTGCGCCCGCGCTTTCTCGGCGAGCTCGTCAACCTGTCTCTTATACACATCTAGATGTGTATAAGAGACAGCGTCGGCGATCCGCGTCATCGTCCAGCTTTCGCGCATGTCGGACGGCAAGCGCAAGGTCACCAGCATCGCCGAGGTCACCGGGCTCGAGAGCGACATCATCCAGATGCAGGAGATCTTCAAATATGTGCGCACCGGCACCGCCCCTGATGGCGGCGTGATCGGCCACTTTCAAGCGACCGGCGTGCGCCCGCGCTTTCTCGGCGAGCTCGTCAACCTGTCTCTTATACACATCTAGATGTGTATAAGAGACAGCGTCGGCGATCCGCGTCATCGTCCAGCTTTCGCGCATGTCGGACGGCAAGCGCAAGGTCACCAGCATCGCCGAGGTCACCGGGCTCGAGAGCGACATCATCCAGATGCAGGAGATCTTCAAATATGTGCGCACCGGCACCGCCCCTGATGGCGGCGTGATCGGCCACTTTCAAGCGACCGGCGTGCGCCCGCGCTTTCTCGGCGAGCTCGTCAACCTGTCTCTTATACACATCTAGATGTGTATAAGAGACAGCGTCGGCGATCCGCGTCATCGTCCAGCTTTCGCGCATGTCGGACGGCAAGCGCAAGGTCACCAGCATCGCCGAGGTCACCGGGCTCGAGAGCGACATCATCCAGATGCAGGAGATCTTCAAATATGTGCGCACCGGCACCGCCCCTGATGGCGGCGTGATCGGCCACTTTCAAGCGACCGGCGTGCGCCCGCGCTTTCTCGGCGAGCTCGTCAACCTGTCTCTTATACACATCTAGATGTGTATAAGAGACAGCGTCGGCGATCCGCGTCATCGTCCAGCTTTCGCGCATGTCGGACGGCAAGCGCAAGGTCACCAGCATCGCCGAGGTCACCGGGCTCGAGAGCGACATCATCCAGATGCAGGAGATCTTCAAATATGTGCGCACCGGCACCGCCCCTGATGGCGGCGTGATCGGCCACTTTCAAGCGACCGGCGTGCGCCCGCGCTTTCTCGGCGAGCTCGTCAACCTGTCTCTTATACACATCTAGATGTGTATAAGAGACAGCGTCGGCGATCCGCGTCATCGTCCAGCTTTCGCGCATGTCGGACGGCAAGCGCAAGGTCACCAGCATCGCCGAGGTCACCGGGCTCGAGAGCGACATCATCCAGATGCAGGAGATCTTCAAATATGTGCGCACCGGCACCGCCCCTGATGGCGGCGTGATCGGCCACTTTCAAGCGACCGGCGTGCGCCCGCGCTTTCTCGGCGAGCTCGTCAACCTGTCTCTTATACACATCTAGATGTGTATAAGAGACAGCGTCGGCGATCCGCGTCATCGTCCAGCTTTCGCGCATGTCGGACGGCAAGCGCAAGGTCACCAGCATCGCCGAGGTCACCGGGCTCGAGAGCGACATCATCCAGATGCAGGAGATCTTCAAATATGTGCGCACCGGCACCGCCCCTGATGGCGGCGTGATCGGCCACTTTCAAGCGACCGGCGTGCGCCCGCGCTTTCTCGGCGAGCTCGTCAACCTGTCTCTTATACACATCTAGATGTGTATAAGAGACAGCGTCGGCGATCCGCGTCATCGTCCAGCTTTCGCGCATGTCGGACGGCAAGCGCAAGGTCACCAGCATCGCCGAGGTCACCGGGCTCGAGAGCGACATCATCCAGATGCAGGAGATCTTCAAATATGTGCGCACCGGCACCGCCCCTGATGGCGGCGTGATCGGCCACTTTCAAGCGACCGGCGTGCGCCCGCGCTTTCTCGGCGAGCTCGTCAACCTGTCTCTTATACACATCTAGATGTGTATAAGAGACAGCGTCGGCGATCCGCGTCATCGTCCAGCTTTCGCGCATGTCGGACGGCAAGCGCAAGGTCACCAGCATCGCCGAGGTCACCGGGCTCGAGAGCGACATCATCCAGATGCAGGAGATCTTCAAATATGTGCGCACCGGCACCGCCCCTGATGGCGGCGTGATCGGCCACTTTCAAGCGACCGGCGTGCGCCCGCGCTTTCTCGGCGAGCTCGTCAACCTGTCTCTTATACACATCTAGATGTGTATAAGAGACAGCGTCGGCGATCCGCGTCATCGTCCAGCTTTCGCGCATGTCGGACGGCAAGCGCAAGGTCACCAGCATCGCCGAGGTCACCGGGCTCGAGAGCGACATCATCCAGATGCAGGAGATCTTCAAATATGTGCGCACCGGCACCGCCCCTGATGGCGGCGTGATCGGCCACTTTCAAGCGACCGGCGTGCGCCCGCGCTTTCTCGGCGAGCTCGTCAACCTGTCTCTTATACACATCTAGATGTGTATAAGAGACAGCGTCGGCGATCCGCGTCATCGTCCAGCTTTCGCGCATGTCGGACGGCAAGCGCAAGGTCACCAGCATCGCCGAGGTCACCGGGCTCGAGAGCGACATCATCCAGATGCAGGAGATCTTCAAATATGTGCGCACCGGCACCGCCCCTGATGGCGGCGTGATCGGCCACTTTCAAGCGACCGGCGTGCGCCCGCGCTTTCTCGGCGAGCTCGTCAACCTGTCTCTTATACACATCTAGATGTGTATAAGAGACAGCGTCGGCGATCCGCGTCATCGTCCAGCTTTCGCGCATGTCGGACGGCAAGCGCAAGGTCACCAGCATCGCCGAGGTCACCGGGCTCGAGAGCGACATCATCCAGATGCAGGAGATCTTCAAATATGTGCGCACCGGCACCGCCCCTGATGGCGGCGTGATCGGCCACTTTCAAGCGACCGGCGTGCGCCCGCGCTTTCTCGGCGAGCTCGTCAACCTGTCTCTTATACACATCTAGATGTGTATAAGAGACAGCGTCGGCGATCCGCGTCATCGTCCAGCTTTCGCGCATGTCGGACGGCAAGCGCAAGGTCACCAGCATCGCCGAGGTCACCGGGCTCGAGAGCGACATCATCCAGATGCAGGAGATCTTCAAATATGTGCGCACCGGCACCGCCCCTGATGGCGGCGTGATCGGCCACTTTCAAGCGACCGGCGTGCGCCCGCGCTTTCTCGGCGAGCTCGTCAACCTGTCTCTTATACACATCTAGATGTGTATAAGAGACAGCGTCGGCGATCCGCGTCATCGTCCAGCTTTCGCGCATGTCGGACGGCAAGCGCAAGGTCACCAGCATCGCCGAGGTCACCGGGCTCGAGAGCGACATCATCCAGATGCAGGAGATCTTCAAATATGTGCGCACCGGCACCGCCCCTGATGGCGGCGTGATCGGCCACTTTCAAGCGACCGGCGTGCGCCCGCGCTTTCTCGGCGAGCTCGTCAACCTGTCTCTTATACACATCTAGATGTGTATAAGAGACAGCGTCGGCGATCCGCGTCATCGTCCAGCTTTCGCGCATGTCGGACGGCAAGCGCAAGGTCACCAGCATCGCCGAGGTCACCGGGCTCGAGAGCGACATCATCCAGATGCAGGAGATCTTCAAATATGTGCGCACCGGCACCGCCCCTGATGGCGGCGTGATCGGCCACTTTCAAGCGACCGGCGTGCGCCCGCGCTTTCTCGGCGAGCTCGTCAACCTGTCTCTTATACACATCTAGATGTGTATAAGAGACAGCGTCGGCGATCCGCGTCATCGTCCAGCTTTCGCGCATGTCGGACGGCAAGCGCAAGGTCACCAGCATCGCCGAGGTCACCGGGCTCGAGAGCGACATCATCCAGATGCAGGAGATCTTCAAATATGTGCGCACCGGCACCGCCCCTGATGGCGGCGTGATCGGCCACTTTCAAGCGACCGGCGTGCGCCCGCGCTTTCTCGGCGAGCTCGTCAACCTGTCTCTTATACACATCTAGATGTGTATAAGAGACAGCGTCGGCGATCCGCGTCATCGTCCAGCTTTCGCGCATGTCGGACGGCAAGCGCAAGGTCACCAGCATCGCCGAGGTCACCGGGCTCGAGAGCGACATCATCCAGATGCAGGAGATCTTCAAATATGTGCGCACCGGCACCGCCCCTGATGGCGGCGTGATCGGCCACTTTCAAGCGACCGGCGTGCGCCCGCGCTTTCTCGGCGAGCTCGTCAACCTGTCTCTTATACACATCTAGATGTGTATAAGAGACAGCGTCGGCGATCCGCGTCATCGTCCAGCTTTCGCGCATGTCGGACGGCAAGCGCAAGGTCACCAGCATCGCCGAGGTCACCGGGCTCGAGAGCGACATCATCCAGATGCAGGAGATCTTCAAATATGTGCGCACCGGCACCGCCCCTGATGGCGGCGTGATCGGCCACTTTCAAGCGACCGGCGTGCGCCCGCGCTTTCTCGGCGAGCTCGTCAACCTGTCTCTTATACACATCTAGATGTGTATAAGAGACAGCGTCGGCGATCCGCGTCATCGTCCAGCTTTCGCGCATGTCGGACGGCAAGCGCAAGGTCACCAGCATCGCCGAGGTCACCGGGCTCGAGAGCGACATCATCCAGATGCAGGAGATCTTCAAATATGTGCGCACCGGCACCGCCCCTGATGGCGGCGTGATCGGCCACTTTCAAGCGACCGGCGTGCGCCCGCGCTTTCTCGGCGAGCTCGTCAACCTGTCTCTTATACACATCTAGATGTGTATAAGAGACAGCGTCGGCGATCCGCGTCATCGTCCAGCTTTCGCGCATGTCGGACGGCAAGCGCAAGGTCACCAGCATCGCCGAGGTCACCGGGCTCGAGAGCGACATCATCCAGATGCAGGAGATCTTCAAATATGTGCGCACCGGCACCGCCCCTGATGGCGGCGTGATCGGCCACTTTCAAGCGACCGGCGTGCGCCCGCGCTTTCTCGGCGAGCTCGTCAACCTGTCTCTTATACACATCTAGATGTGTATAAGAGACAGCGTCGGCGATCCGCGTCATCGTCCAGCTTTCGCGCATGTCGGACGGCAAGCGCAAGGTCACCAGCATCGCCGAGGTCACCGGGCTCGAGAGCGACATCATCCAGATGCAGGAGATCTTCAAATATGTGCGCACCGGCACCGCCCCTGATGGCGGCGTGATCGGCCACTTTCAAGCGACCGGCGTGCGCCCGCGCTTTCTCGGCGAGCTCGTCAACCTGTCTCTTATACACATCTAGATGTGTATAAGAGACAGCGTCGGCGATCCGCGTCATCGTCCAGCTTTCGCGCATGTCGGACGGCAAGCGCAAGGTCACCAGCATCGCCGAGGTCACCGGGCTCGAGAGCGACATCATCCAGATGCAGGAGATCTTCAAATATGTGCGCACCGGCACCGCCCCTGATGGCGGCGTGATCGGCCACTTTCAAGCGACCGGCGTGCGCCCGCGCTTTCTCGGCGAGCTCGTCAACCTGTCTCTTATACACATCTAGATGTGTATAAGAGACAGCGTCGGCGATCCGCGTCATCGTCCAGCTTTCGCGCATGTCGGACGGCAAGCGCAAGGTCACCAGCATCGCCGAGGTCACCGGGCTCGAGAGCGACATCATCCAGATGCAGGAGATCTTCAAATATGTGCGCACCGGCACCGCCCCTGATGGCGGCGTGATCGGCCACTTTCAAGCGACCGGCGTGCGCCCGCGCTTTCTCGGCGAGCTCGTCAACCTGTCTCTTATACACATCTAGATGTGTATAAGAGACAGCGTCGGCGATCCGCGTCATCGTCCAGCTTTCGCGCATGTCGGACGGCAAGCGCAAGGTCACCAGCATCGCCGAGGTCACCGGGCTCGAGAGCGACATCATCCAGATGCAGGAGATCTTCAAATATGTGCGCACCGGCACCGCCCCTGATGGCGGCGTGATCGGCCACTTTCAAGCGACCGGCGTGCGCCCGCGCTTTCTCGGCGAGCTCGTCAACCTGTCTCTTATACACATCTAGATGTGTATAAGAGACAGCGTCGGCGATCCGCGTCATCGTCCAGCTTTCGCGCATGTCGGACGGCAAGCGCAAGGTCACCAGCATCGCCGAGGTCACCGGGCTCGAGAGCGACATCATCCAGATGCAGGAGATCTTCAAATATGTGCGCACCGGCACCGCCCCTGATGGCGGCGTGATCGGCCACTTTCAAGCGACCGGCGTGCGCCCGCGCTTTCTCGGCGAGCTCGTCAACCTGTCTCTTATACACATCTAGATGTGTATAAGAGACAGCGTCGGCGATCCGCGTCATCGTCCAGCTTTCGCGCATGTCGGACGGCAAGCGCAAGGTCACCAGCATCGCCGAGGTCACCGGGCTCGAGAGCGACATCATCCAGATGCAGGAGATCTTCAAATATGTGCGCACCGGCACCGCCCCTGATGGCGGCGTGATCGGCCACTTTCAAGCGACCGGCGTGCGCCCGCGCTTTCTCGGCGAGCTCGTCAACCTGTCTCTTATACACATCTAGATGTGTATAAGAGACAGCGTCGGCGATCCGCGTCATCGTCCAGCTTTCGCGCATGTCGGACGGCAAGCGCAAGGTCACCAGCATCGCCGAGGTCACCGGGCTCGAGAGCGACATCATCCAGATGCAGGAGATCTTCAAATATGTGCGCACCGGCACCGCCCCTGATGGCGGCGTGATCGGCCACTTTCAAGCGACCGGCGTGCGCCCGCGCTTTCTCGGCGAGCTCGTCAACCTGTCTCTTATACACATCTAGATGTGTATAAGAGACAGCGTCGGCGATCCGCGTCATCGTCCAGCTTTCGCGCATGTCGGACGGCAAGCGCAAGGTCACCAGCATCGCCGAGGTCACCGGGCTCGAGAGCGACATCATCCAGATGCAGGAGATCTTCAAATATGTGCGCACCGGCACCGCCCCTGATGGCGGCGTGATCGGCCACTTTCAAGCGACCGGCGTGCGCCCGCGCTTTCTCGGCGAGCTCGTCAACCTGTCTCTTATACACATCTAGATGTGTATAAGAGACAGCGTCGGCGATCCGCGTCATCGTCCAGCTTTCGCGCATGTCGGACGGCAAGCGCAAGGTCACCAGCATCGCCGAGGTCACCGGGCTCGAGAGCGACATCATCCAGATGCAGGAGATCTTCAAATATGTGCGCACCGGCACCGCCCCTGATGGCGGCGTGATCGGCCACTTTCAAGCGACCGGCGTGCGCCCGCGCTTTCTCGGCGAGCTCGTCAACCTGTCTCTTATACACATCTAGATGTGTATAAGAGACAGCGTCGGCGATCCGCGTCATCGTCCAGCTTTCGCGCATGTCGGACGGCAAGCGCAAGGTCACCAGCATCGCCGAGGTCACCGGGCTCGAGAGCGACATCATCCAGATGCAGGAGATCTTCAAATATGTGCGCACCGGCACCGCCCCTGATGGCGGCGTGATCGGCCACTTTCAAGCGACCGGCGTGCGCCCGCGCTTTCTCGGCGAGCTCGTCAACCTGTCTCTTATACACATCTAGATGTGTATAAGAGACAGCGTCGGCGATCCGCGTCATCGTCCAGCTTTCGCGCATGTCGGACGGCAAGCGCAAGGTCACCAGCATCGCCGAGGTCACCGGGCTCGAGAGCGACATCATCCAGATGCAGGAGATCTTCAAATATGTGCGCACCGGCACCGCCCCTGATGGCGGCGTGATCGGCCACTTTCAAGCGACCGGCGTGCGCCCGCGCTTTCTCGGCGAGCTCGTCAACCTGTCTCTTATACACATCTAGATGTGTATAAGAGACAGCGTCGGCGATCCGCGTCATCGTCCAGCTTTCGCGCATGTCGGACGGCAAGCGCAAGGTCACCAGCATCGCCGAGGTCACCGGGCTCGAGAGCGACATCATCCAGATGCAGGAGATCTTCAAATATGTGCGCACCGGCACCGCCCCTGATGGCGGCGTGATCGGCCACTTTCAAGCGACCGGCGTGCGCCCGCGCTTTCTCGGCGAGCTCGTCAACCTGTCTCTTATACACATCTAGATGTGTATAAGAGACAGCGTCGGCGATCCGCGTCATCGTCCAGCTTTCGCGCATGTCGGACGGCAAGCGCAAGGTCACCAGCATCGCCGAGGTCACCGGGCTCGAGAGCGACATCATCCAGATGCAGGAGATCTTCAAATATGTGCGCACCGGCACCGCCCCTGATGGCGGCGTGATCGGCCACTTTCAAGCGACCGGCGTGCGCCCGCGCTTTCTCGGCGAGCTCGTCAACCTGTCTCTTATACACATCTAGATGTGTATAAGAGACAGCGTCGGCGATCCGCGTCATCGTCCAGCTTTCGCGCATGTCGGACGGCAAGCGCAAGGTCACCAGCATCGCCGAGGTCACCGGGCTCGAGAGCGACATCATCCAGATGCAGGAGATCTTCAAATATGTGCGCACCGGCACCGCCCCTGATGGCGGCGTGATCGGCCACTTTCAAGCGACCGGCGTGCGCCCGCGCTTTCTCGGCGAGCTCGTCAACCTGTCTCTTATACACATCTAGATGTGTATAAGAGACAGCGTCGGCGATCCGCGTCATCGTCCAGCTTTCGCGCATGTCGGACGGCAAGCGCAAGGTCACCAGCATCGCCGAGGTCACCGGGCTCGAGAGCGACATCATCCAGATGCAGGAGATCTTCAAATATGTGCGCACCGGCACCGCCCCTGATGGCGGCGTGATCGGCCACTTTCAAGCGACCGGCGTGCGCCCGCGCTTTCTCGGCGAGCTCGTCAACCTGTCTCTTATACACATCTAGATGTGTATAAGAGACAGCGTCGGCGATCCGCGTCATCGTCCAGCTTTCGCGCATGTCGGACGGCAAGCGCAAGGTCACCAGCATCGCCGAGGTCACCGGGCTCGAGAGCGACATCATCCAGATGCAGGAGATCTTCAAATATGTGCGCACCGGCACCGCCCCTGATGGCGGCGTGATCGGCCACTTTCAAGCGACCGGCGTGCGCCCGCGCTTTCTCGGCGAGCTCGTCAACCTGTCTCTTATACACATCTAGATGTGTATAAGAGACAGCGTCGGCGATCCGCGTCATCGTCCAGCTTTCGCGCATGTCGGACGGCAAGCGCAAGGTCACCAGCATCGCCGAGGTCACCGGGCTCGAGAGCGACATCATCCAGATGCAGGAGATCTTCAAATATGTGCGCACCGGCACCGCCCCTGATGGCGGCGTGATCGGCCACTTTCAAGCGACCGGCGTGCGCCCGCGCTTTCTCGGCGAGCTCGTCAACCTGTCTCTTATACACATCTAGATGTGTATAAGAGACAGCGTCGGCGATCCGCGTCATCGTCCAGCTTTCGCGCATGTCGGACGGCAAGCGCAAGGTCACCAGCATCGCCGAGGTCACCGGGCTCGAGAGCGACATCATCCAGATGCAGGAGATCTTCAAATATGTGCGCACCGGCACCGCCCCTGATGGCGGCGTGATCGGCCACTTTCAAGCGACCGGCGTGCGCCCGCGCTTTCTCGGCGAGCTCGTCAACCTGTCTCTTATACACATCTAGATGTGTATAAGAGACAGCGTCGGCGATCCGCGTCATCGTCCAGCTTTCGCGCATGTCGGACGGCAAGCGCAAGGTCACCAGCATCGCCGAGGTCACCGGGCTCGAGAGCGACATCATCCAGATGCAGGAGATCTTCAAATATGTGCGCACCGGCACCGCCCCTGATGGCGGCGTGATCGGCCACTTTCAAGCGACCGGCGTGCGCCCGCGCTTTCTCGGCGAGCTCGTCAACCTGTCTCTTATACACATCTAGATGTGTATAAGAGACAGCGTCGGCGATCCGCGTCATCGTCCAGCTTTCGCGCATGTCGGACGGCAAGCGCAAGGTCACCAGCATCGCCGAGGTCACCGGGCTCGAGAGCGACATCATCCAGATGCAGGAGATCTTCAAATATGTGCGCACCGGCACCGCCCCTGATGGCGGCGTGATCGGCCACTTTCAAGCGACCGGCGTGCGCCCGCGCTTTCTCGGCGAGCTCGTCAACCTGTCTCTTATACACATCTAGATGTGTATAAGAGACAGCGTCGGCGATCCGCGTCATCGTCCAGCTTTCGCGCATGTCGGACGGCAAGCGCAAGGTCACCAGCATCGCCGAGGTCACCGGGCTCGAGAGCGACATCATCCAGATGCAGGAGATCTTCAAATATGTGCGCACCGGCACCGCCCCTGATGGCGGCGTGATCGGCCACTTTCAAGCGACCGGCGTGCGCCCGCGCTTTCTCGGCGAGCTCGTCAACCTGTCTCTTATACACATCTAGATGTGTATAAGAGACAGCGTCGGCGATCCGCGTCATCGTCCAGCTTTCGCGCATGTCGGACGGCAAGCGCAAGGTCACCAGCATCGCCGAGGTCACCGGGCTCGAGAGCGACATCATCCAGATGCAGGAGATCTTCAAATATGTGCGCACCGGCACCGCCCCTGATGGCGGCGTGATCGGCCACTTTCAAGCGACCGGCGTGCGCCCGCGCTTTCTCGGCGAGCTCGTCAACCTGTCTCTTATACACATCTAGATGTGTATAAGAGACAGCGTCGGCGATCCGCGTCATCGTCCAGCTTTCGCGCATGTCGGACGGCAAGCGCAAGGTCACCAGCATCGCCGAGGTCACCGGGCTCGAGAGCGACATCATCCAGATGCAGGAGATCTTCAAATATGTGCGCACCGGCACCGCCCCTGATGGCGGCGTGATCGGCCACTTTCAAGCGACCGGCGTGCGCCCGCGCTTTCTCGGCGAGCTCGTCAACCTGTCTCTTATACACATCTAGATGTGTATAAGAGACAGCGTCGGCGATCCGCGTCATCGTCCAGCTTTCGCGCATGTCGGACGGCAAGCGCAAGGTCACCAGCATCGCCGAGGTCACCGGGCTCGAGAGCGACATCATCCAGATGCAGGAGATCTTCAAATATGTGCGCACCGGCACCGCCCCTGATGGCGGCGTGATCGGCCACTTTCAAGCGACCGGCGTGCGCCCGCGCTTTCTCGGCGAGCTCGTCAACCTGTCTCTTATACACATCTAGATGTGTATAAGAGACAGCGTCGGCGATCCGCGTCATCGTCCAGCTTTCGCGCATGTCGGACGGCAAGCGCAAGGTCACCAGCATCGCCGAGGTCACCGGGCTCGAGAGCGACATCATCCAGATGCAGGAGATCTTCAAATATGTGCGCACCGGCACCGCCCCTGATGGCGGCGTGATCGGCCACTTTCAAGCGACCGGCGTGCGCCCGCGCTTTCTCGGCGAGCTCGTCAACCTGTCTCTTATACACATCTAGATGTGTATAAGAGACAGCGTCGGCGATCCGCGTCATCGTCCAGCTTTCGCGCATGTCGGACGGCAAGCGCAAGGTCACCAGCATCGCCGAGGTCACCGGGCTCGAGAGCGACATCATCCAGATGCAGGAGATCTTCAAATATGTGCGCACCGGCACCGCCCCTGATGGCGGCGTGATCGGCCACTTTCAAGCGACCGGCGTGCGCCCGCGCTTTCTCGGCGAGCTCGTCAACCTGTCTCTTATACACATCTAGATGTGTATAAGAGACAGCGTCGGCGATCCGCGTCATCGTCCAGCTTTCGCGCATGTCGGACGGCAAGCGCAAGGTCACCAGCATCGCCGAGGTCACCGGGCTCGAGAGCGACATCATCCAGATGCAGGAGATCTTCAAATATGTGCGCACCGGCACCGCCCCTGATGGCGGCGTGATCGGCCACTTTCAAGCGACCGGCGTGCGCCCGCGCTTTCTCGGCGAGCTCGTCAACCTGTCTCTTATACACATCTAGATGTGTATAAGAGACAGCGTCGGCGATCCGCGTCATCGTCCAGCTTTCGCGCATGTCGGACGGCAAGCGCAAGGTCACCAGCATCGCCGAGGTCACCGGGCTCGAGAGCGACATCATCCAGATGCAGGAGATCTTCAAATATGTGCGCACCGGCACCGCCCCTGATGGCGGCGTGATCGGCCACTTTCAAGCGACCGGCGTGCGCCCGCGCTTTCTCGGCGAGCTCGTCAACCTGTCTCTTATACACATCTAGATGTGTATAAGAGACAGCGTCGGCGATCCGCGTCATCGTCCAGCTTTCGCGCATGTCGGACGGCAAGCGCAAGGTCACCAGCATCGCCGAGGTCACCGGGCTCGAGAGCGACATCATCCAGATGCAGGAGATCTTCAAATATGTGCGCACCGGCACCGCCCCTGATGGCGGCGTGATCGGCCACTTTCAAGCGACCGGCGTGCGCCCGCGCTTTCTCGGCGAGCTCGTCAACCTGTCTCTTATACACATCTAGATGTGTATAAGAGACAGCGTCGGCGATCCGCGTCATCGTCCAGCTTTCGCGCATGTCGGACGGCAAGCGCAAGGTCACCAGCATCGCCGAGGTCACCGGGCTCGAGAGCGACATCATCCAGATGCAGGAGATCTTCAAATATGTGCGCACCGGCACCGCCCCTGATGGCGGCGTGATCGGCCACTTTCAAGCGACCGGCGTGCGCCCGCGCTTTCTCGGCGAGCTCGTCAACCTGTCTCTTATACACATCTAGATGTGTATAAGAGACAGCGTCGGCGATCCGCGTCATCGTCCAGCTTTCGCGCATGTCGGACGGCAAGCGCAAGGTCACCAGCATCGCCGAGGTCACCGGGCTCGAGAGCGACATCATCCAGATGCAGGAGATCTTCAAATATGTGCGCACCGGCACCGCCCCTGATGGCGGCGTGATCGGCCACTTTCAAGCGACCGGCGTGCGCCCGCGCTTTCTCGGCGAGCTCGTCAACCTGTCTCTTATACACATCTAGATGTGTATAAGAGACAGCGTCGGCGATCCGCGTCATCGTCCAGCTTTCGCGCATGTCGGACGGCAAGCGCAAGGTCACCAGCATCGCCGAGGTCACCGGGCTCGAGAGCGACATCATCCAGATGCAGGAGATCTTCAAATATGTGCGCACCGGCACCGCCCCTGATGGCGGCGTGATCGGCCACTTTCAAGCGACCGGCGTGCGCCCGCGCTTTCTCGGCGAGCTCGTCAACCTGTCTCTTATACACATCTAGATGTGTATAAGAGACAGCGTCGGCGATCCGCGTCATCGTCCAGCTTTCGCGCATGTCGGACGGCAAGCGCAAGGTCACCAGCATCGCCGAGGTCACCGGGCTCGAGAGCGACATCATCCAGATGCAGGAGATCTTCAAATATGTGCGCACCGGCACCGCCCCTGATGGCGGCGTGATCGGCCACTTTCAAGCGACCGGCGTGCGCCCGCGCTTTCTCGGCGAGCTCGTCAACCTGTCTCTTATACACATCTAGATGTGTATAAGAGACAGCGTCGGCGATCCGCGTCATCGTCCAGCTTTCGCGCATGTCGGACGGCAAGCGCAAGGTCACCAGCATCGCCGAGGTCACCGGGCTCGAGAGCGACATCATCCAGATGCAGGAGATCTTCAAATATGTGCGCACCGGCACCGCCCCTGATGGCGGCGTGATCGGCCACTTTCAAGCGACCGGCGTGCGCCCGCGCTTTCTCGGCGAGCTCGTCAACCTGTCTCTTATACACATCTAGATGTGTATAAGAGACAGCGTCGGCGATCCGCGTCATCGTCCAGCTTTCGCGCATGTCGGACGGCAAGCGCAAGGTCACCAGCATCGCCGAGGTCACCGGGCTCGAGAGCGACATCATCCAGATGCAGGAGATCTTCAAATATGTGCGCACCGGCACCGCCCCTGATGGCGGCGTGATCGGCCACTTTCAAGCGACCGGCGTGCGCCCGCGCTTTCTCGGCGAGCTCGTCAACCTGTCTCTTATACACATCTAGATGTGTATAAGAGACAGCGTCGGCGATCCGCGTCATCGTCCAGCTTTCGCGCATGTCGGACGGCAAGCGCAAGGTCACCAGCATCGCCGAGGTCACCGGGCTCGAGAGCGACATCATCCAGATGCAGGAGATCTTCAAATATGTGCGCACCGGCACCGCCCCTGATGGCGGCGTGATCGGCCACTTTCAAGCGACCGGCGTGCGCCCGCGCTTTCTCGGCGAGCTCGTCAACCTGTCTCTTATACACATCTAGATGTGTATAAGAGACAGCGTCGGCGATCCGCGTCATCGTCCAGCTTTCGCGCATGTCGGACGGCAAGCGCAAGGTCACCAGCATCGCCGAGGTCACCGGGCTCGAGAGCGACATCATCCAGATGCAGGAGATCTTCAAATATGTGCGCACCGGCACCGCCCCTGATGGCGGCGTGATCGGCCACTTTCAAGCGACCGGCGTGCGCCCGCGCTTTCTCGGCGAGCTCGTCAACCTGTCTCTTATACACATCTAGATGTGTATAAGAGACAGCGTCGGCGATCCGCGTCATCGTCCAGCTTTCGCGCATGTCGGACGGCAAGCGCAAGGTCACCAGCATCGCCGAGGTCACCGGGCTCGAGAGCGACATCATCCAGATGCAGGAGATCTTCAAATATGTGCGCACCGGCACCGCCCCTGATGGCGGCGTGATCGGCCACTTTCAAGCGACCGGCGTGCGCCCGCGCTTTCTCGGCGAGCTCGTCAACCTGTCTCTTATACACATCTAGATGTGTATAAGAGACAGCGTCGGCGATCCGCGTCATCGTCCAGCTTTCGCGCATGTCGGACGGCAAGCGCAAGGTCACCAGCATCGCCGAGGTCACCGGGCTCGAGAGCGACATCATCCAGATGCAGGAGATCTTCAAATATGTGCGCACCGGCACCGCCCCTGATGGCGGCGTGATCGGCCACTTTCAAGCGACCGGCGTGCGCCCGCGCTTTCTCGGCGAGCTCGTCAACCTGTCTCTTATACACATCTAGATGTGTATAAGAGACAGCGTCGGCGATCCGCGTCATCGTCCAGCTTTCGCGCATGTCGGACGGCAAGCGCAAGGTCACCAGCATCGCCGAGGTCACCGGGCTCGAGAGCGACATCATCCAGATGCAGGAGATCTTCAAATATGTGCGCACCGGCACCGCCCCTGATGGCGGCGTGATCGGCCACTTTCAAGCGACCGGCGTGCGCCCGCGCTTTCTCGGCGAGCTCGTCAACCTGTCTCTTATACACATCTAGATGTGTATAAGAGACAGCGTCGGCGATCCGCGTCATCGTCCAGCTTTCGCGCATGTCGGACGGCAAGCGCAAGGTCACCAGCATCGCCGAGGTCACCGGGCTCGAGAGCGACATCATCCAGATGCAGGAGATCTTCAAATATGTGCGCACCGGCACCGCCCCTGATGGCGGCGTGATCGGCCACTTTCAAGCGACCGGCGTGCGCCCGCGCTTTCTCGGCGAGCTCGTCAACCTGTCTCTTATACACATCTAGATGTGTATAAGAGACAGCGTCGGCGATCCGCGTCATCGTCCAGCTTTCGCGCATGTCGGACGGCAAGCGCAAGGTCACCAGCATCGCCGAGGTCACCGGGCTCGAGAGCGACATCATCCAGATGCAGGAGATCTTCAAATATGTGCGCACCGGCACCGCCCCTGATGGCGGCGTGATCGGCCACTTTCAAGCGACCGGCGTGCGCCCGCGCTTTCTCGGCGAGCTCGTCAACCTGTCTCTTATACACATCTAGATGTGTATAAGAGACAGCGTCGGCGATCCGCGTCATCGTCCAGCTTTCGCGCATGTCGGACGGCAAGCGCAAGGTCACCAGCATCGCCGAGGTCACCGGGCTCGAGAGCGACATCATCCAGATGCAGGAGATCTTCAAATATGTGCGCACCGGCACCGCCCCTGATGGCGGCGTGATCGGCCACTTTCAAGCGACCGGCGTGCGCCCGCGCTTTCTCGGCGAGCTCGTCAACCTGTCTCTTATACACATCTAGATGTGTATAAGAGACAGCGTCGGCGATCCGCGTCATCGTCCAGCTTTCGCGCATGTCGGACGGCAAGCGCAAGGTCACCAGCATCGCCGAGGTCACCGGGCTCGAGAGCGACATCATCCAGATGCAGGAGATCTTCAAATATGTGCGCACCGGCACCGCCCCTGATGGCGGCGTGATCGGCCACTTTCAAGCGACCGGCGTGCGCCCGCGCTTTCTCGGCGAGCTCGTCAACCTGTCTCTTATACACATCTAGATGTGTATAAGAGACAGCGTCGGCGATCCGCGTCATCGTCCAGCTTTCGCGCATGTCGGACGGCAAGCGCAAGGTCACCAGCATCGCCGAGGTCACCGGGCTCGAGAGCGACATCATCCAGATGCAGGAGATCTTCAAATATGTGCGCACCGGCACCGCCCCTGATGGCGGCGTGATCGGCCACTTTCAAGCGACCGGCGTGCGCCCGCGCTTTCTCGGCGAGCTCGTCAACCTGTCTCTTATACACATCTAGATGTGTATAAGAGACAGCGTCGGCGATCCGCGTCATCGTCCAGCTTTCGCGCATGTCGGACGGCAAGCGCAAGGTCACCAGCATCGCCGAGGTCACCGGGCTCGAGAGCGACATCATCCAGATGCAGGAGATCTTCAAATATGTGCGCACCGGCACCGCCCCTGATGGCGGCGTGATCGGCCACTTTCAAGCGACCGGCGTGCGCCCGCGCTTTCTCGGCGAGCTCGTCAACCTGTCTCTTATACACATCTAGATGTGTATAAGAGACAGCGTCGGCGATCCGCGTCATCGTCCAGCTTTCGCGCATGTCGGACGGCAAGCGCAAGGTCACCAGCATCGCCGAGGTCACCGGGCTCGAGAGCGACATCATCCAGATGCAGGAGATCTTCAAATATGTGCGCACCGGCACCGCCCCTGATGGCGGCGTGATCGGCCACTTTCAAGCGACCGGCGTGCGCCCGCGCTTTCTCGGCGAGCTCGTCAACCTGTCTCTTATACACATCTAGATGTGTATAAGAGACAGCGTCGGCGATCCGCGTCATCGTCCAGCTTTCGCGCATGTCGGACGGCAAGCGCAAGGTCACCAGCATCGCCGAGGTCACCGGGCTCGAGAGCGACATCATCCAGATGCAGGAGATCTTCAAATATGTGCGCACCGGCACCGCCCCTGATGGCGGCGTGATCGGCCACTTTCAAGCGACCGGCGTGCGCCCGCGCTTTCTCGGCGAGCTCGTCAACCTGTCTCTTATACACATCTAGATGTGTATAAGAGACAGCGTCGGCGATCCGCGTCATCGTCCAGCTTTCGCGCATGTCGGACGGCAAGCGCAAGGTCACCAGCATCGCCGAGGTCACCGGGCTCGAGAGCGACATCATCCAGATGCAGGAGATCTTCAAATATGTGCGCACCGGCACCGCCCCTGATGGCGGCGTGATCGGCCACTTTCAAGCGACCGGCGTGCGCCCGCGCTTTCTCGGCGAGCTCGTCAACCTGTCTCTTATACACATCTAGATGTGTATAAGAGACAGCGTCGGCGATCCGCGTCATCGTCCAGCTTTCGCGCATGTCGGACGGCAAGCGCAAGGTCACCAGCATCGCCGAGGTCACCGGGCTCGAGAGCGACATCATCCAGATGCAGGAGATCTTCAAATATGTGCGCACCGGCACCGCCCCTGATGGCGGCGTGATCGGCCACTTTCAAGCGACCGGCGTGCGCCCGCGCTTTCTCGGCGAGCTCGTCAACCTGTCTCTTATACACATCTAGATGTGTATAAGAGACAGCGTCGGCGATCCGCGTCATCGTCCAGCTTTCGCGCATGTCGGACGGCAAGCGCAAGGTCACCAGCATCGCCGAGGTCACCGGGCTCGAGAGCGACATCATCCAGATGCAGGAGATCTTCAAATATGTGCGCACCGGCACCGCCCCTGATGGCGGCGTGATCGGCCACTTTCAAGCGACCGGCGTGCGCCCGCGCTTTCTCGGCGAGCTCGTCAACATGGGCATCAAGATCCCCGGCGCCTACTTCGATCCTTCGCAGCCGCTCTGATTCCGCGATGCCGCTCGACTTCGACCCGATCTACCTTGTCTATCTGCTGGTCGGAGTGTCGGCCGCGCTGTTCGTCGAGGCGCTGTATCTCCTGGCCTTCTCCGGCGGCTCCTATCGCAAGAACGTCAATCGTCGGCTCAAGCTGCTCAAGGACGAGCCCAACCGGGAGAATGTCCTGGTGCAGCTGCGCAAGGAGCGTGGCCTCACCAGCGCCGGCAATTATCGGGCGGGGCTCGAGTTCATCAACCGCCTGGTGCTGCAGTCCGGGCTGACGATGGGGCTCGGCAAGCTCTTGACGATCGTCGTGATCGGGGCCGTCGTCGCCTTCGGTGTCACCGTCTTCGTCCGCCGCGACCTGACCCAGGCGCTGGTGGTCGGAGCGTTCTGCTGCACGCTGCTGCCATATCTCGTGCTGCGCTTTCTGCGCGGCCGCCGGCAGAAGGCATTCGGCGCCCAGTTTCCCGATGGCCTCGACGTGATCGTGCGCAGCCTGCGGGCCGGCCATCCGGTCCCGGTTGCGATCAACATGGTGGCGCGCGAGATGAAGGATCCGATCGGCAGCGAGTTCGGCGTCGTGGTCGACGAGATCACCTACGGCGCCGACCTCGAGACCGCTTTGCGCAATCTCTATTTCCGCATCGGACAGGATGACCTGCCGCTGTTCGTGACCGCCGTCGCCATCCAGGGATCGACCGGCGGCAATCTCGGCGAGATCCTCGAGAATCTTTCAGGCGTGATCCGCGAGCGGTTCAAGATGCGGCGCAAGATCCGCGCGCTCGCCTCCGAAGGGCGTGCCTCGGCGATGATCCTCTCCTCGCTCCCGATCGGCATGTTCATCATCATCCAGGTGATCTCGCCCGACTTCTACGCCAGCGTCTGGAGCGAGGACATCACCAAGACGGCGCTGGCGGTGGCCGGCGCCTGGATGGCGCTTGGCAACTTCATCATGTTCCGCATGGT
>BFBZ01000948.1_pt1 | contig 21907 bp, 22 predicted proteins | sample 1888401 | NCBI WGS metagenome assembly BFBZ01 (sample SAMD00112614, study PRJDB3348) | symbiont metagenome | host: Chara braunii | reverse complement strand
TCGTTGGAAACGACCGAGCCGCAGGCCACATGAATGAGCCGATTGCCCTCAACGTCGATCAGGCCCCAGCCGGTGCGGCGGAGGCCGGGATCGATCCCGAGGATGCGAATCGTGACGTTCATGTCGACCGCTTTGATAGCACCGCCCGCGTGGTTCGTGCATCGTTCGCGCATGGGCGGGCTGCGCTCTCCCCAATCGCAATCGGGGAGTCCGGCTGGTAAACAAGCCTGGGCCGGGACCGAATTGTGATCGATTTTCCAGACAGCGCGACGATCCTCGCGGTGGTGAACGACCGCCGCTTCATCGCGGCCGCGGCGGTGTCCGCGCTGTCCGGCCTCGTGCGCGGCTTCGCCGGCTTCGGCTCGGCGCTGATCTATATGCCGCTGGTCGCCGCGATCTACGATCCGCGCCTCGCGGCCATCAGCCTGCTGCTGATCGACTTCTGCGGCTCGACGCCGTTCACGATCCCCGAGTTCCGCCGCTGCGACTGGAACGAGGTGATCCCGGTCGCGGTGACGACCGCGATCGCCGTGCCGTTCGGCACCATGACACTCCTCTGGGTCGATCCGATCGTCCTGCGCTGGGGCATCGCGGTGCTGGTGCTGGGACTTCTCGCGGCGCTCATCGCGGGTTTCCGCTTCCACAAGAATCCAGGCGCAGGCGTCACCATCGGCGTCGGCCTGTTCGCGGGCTTCGGCGCCGGTGCGGTGCAGATCGCGGGGCCCGCGGTCATCATCTACTGGCTGAGCCGCGGCGCAAGCTCGATGAAAATGCGCGCCAACCTGATGGTCTATTTCGCCATCGCGGGCGCGATACTGATTGTCTCGTACATCGTGCAGGGCATCTTCACGGCGGAGGGCGTGTTGCTGTCCGTCCTGCTCGGCATCCCCTATCTCATCTCAATCGGGATCGGGACGCTGTTCTTTCACGGCTCGTCGGACGTCACCTACCGGCGCGTCGCCTACGTCATCATCGTGCTGGCGGCGGTGTTGAGCCTGCCGGTGTTCGACGGATTGCTGCGCTAAGGACGCATTCTCTACAGCTTTCGTTTCGCCAGCGGCTTTGCAACTGCGCGCGCGTTTTCGATGAAGAGCCGGGCGGAAGGGCTGAGCGTGCGGTCCTTCAGGGTGAAGATTCCGTGAGGCAATGGAGCAATTGGAAGCTCGATCGGCACGGCCTTCAGCTCAGGATGCCCGAGGGGAAACTTCAACACATAGGTCGGAAAAATCGTGAGAAAGCGCCCGGTCGCCAACAGACTGATCCGCACATCGCGGGGAAGCGTGAACACCGTCGTGCGAGGGTAATCGAGGCCGCTGGCGCGGAACGCCTCCCTGAAGAGTGACCCAAAGACGCTTTCGGGCGGCGGCAGCAACCATGCTTCGTTCACCAACTCGGCCAACTCGATGCGCCGCCGCCGAACCCAGGCGTTTTGCGCGCCCGCCACGACGACATACGAGTCATCGAAGAGAAATTCGAAGTTCAGCCGCTCGTCCACGGCGGGGCTGAATTTCTGGGTGATCAGGAAGTCGACGTTCCGCTCGCTCAATTCCCGATGCATCGTTTCCGTGGGCGTTGCGACGAGATGAAACACCATGCGGGGATGGCGCAAGGAAAGCCGATCGATGACGGCGGAAACAAAACTCGCGGCAAGAAAGAAGCTGCTTCCGATCCGGACTTCTCCCGCCCCGGGATCGGCGAGAGACTCTATGTTCTTCACGCCCTGCCGCAGGTCATCGAACGCCGCAACTCCGCTTTCCAGCAACGCGCGGCCATACTCGGTTGGCTCGATCCCCTGCCGGTGACGGTCCAGCAGGCGGACACCAACTGCGTTTTCCAGATCGGCAATCGATCTGGAAATGTTCGGCTGACTGATGTTGAGGCATTGCGCGGCCTTCCCCATGCTGCCCGCCTCCACCACGGTCATGAACACGTGGAGGTCTTGCAACTTGATCCGGCGTCCGATGCGATCGTTTAACTGCACGGGTTGCCTCATATCGAATTTGAGATGATGTCATAAGACAATAGCCTTATGCACGTATGACGGCATCAACTATCGTCCCGGTTCAAGCGCAAACCGCGAGCACGCAAACGAGAACCAGACGAGGACGCGATGACACTTCCGCGCCGTCATTTTTTGCAGATGGGAGCAGGCACCGCCGCTCTGGCAGCCTTCCCGCGGATTGCATGCGCGCAAACCTATCCAACCAAACCTGTGCGCTGGATCGTGGGCTATCCAGCCGGCGGCTCGGCGGACATCGTCGCGCGCCTCATTGGCCAGTACTTGGCGGAAAAACTCGGCCAGCCGTTCCTGATCGAGAACAAGCCGGGAGCGGGCAACAATATCGCCACCGAGGCAGTCGTGCGGGCGCCGGCGGATGGATACACGCTGTTACTGGTCAATCCGGCGAATGCCATCAATGCAACGCTCTACGATAAACTCAGCTTCAATTTCCTCCAGGACATCGAGCCGGTCGCGGGTTTTCTGCGCGTTCCCAATGTGGCGGAGGTGCATCCCTCAGTTCCCGCCAAGACCATCCCGGAGTTGATCGCCTACGCCAAGGCCCATCCGGGAAAGATCAACATGGCGTCGGCCGGCAACGGAATCCCATCCCATGTGGCCGGCGAGCTTTTCAAGATGATGGCCGGCATAGACATGGTTCACGTGCCCTATCGCGGATCGGCGCCTGCGCTAACCGATCTGCTCAGCGGGCAGGTGCAAGTCATGTTCGACCCGTTGCCCTCGTCAATCGAACACATCCGTGCGGGTAAGTTGCGTCCGCTGGCGGTGACCACCGTGTCGCGCTCCGAAGTGCTGCCGAACCTCCCGACCGTGGGCGACTTCTTGCCGGGCTACGAGGCAAGCACCTGGTTTGGCGCCGGCGTGCCAAAGGGCACTCCCGCCGATATCGTCGAAAGGCTCAACAAGGAGATCAATACAGGCCTTGCCGATCCCAAGCTGAGGGCGCGGCTCGCCGACCTGGGTGGCACGGTGCTTCCCGGCTCACCCGCCGACTTCGGCAAGCTCGTTGCCGATGAAACCGCGAAGTGGGGCAAGGTGGTCAAATTCTCGGGTGCGAAGCCGAGTTGACGACGGCGATTGCGAATGCCCCGCAAGGCCCCCGCAGGACCTAGATCCCGCTTTTGCGAGGATGAATGGCTGACAGGCGCAGCGCGCGACAGCGAACGCTTGCGCGCTCAGCTTCAGGCGCTCATCTTCGCGACGACTGCGTCCGACACTTCGAAGTTCGCATAGACGTTCTGCACGTCATCGTTTTCTTCGAGCACGGAGAGCAGCTCCATCATCTGCTCGCCCTTGTCGTCGTCGAGCGCGACGGTGTTCTGCGGCTTCCAGACCATCGCGGCCTTCTTCGGCTCGCCGAACTTGGCTTCGAGCGCCTTCGCGACATCGCGCAGCGAGTCGGTCGCGGTGAAAACCTCGTGGCCGTTCTCGCCCGACACCACATCATCGGCGCCGGCGTCGATCGCGGCCTCGAGCATCTGATCCGCGTTCGCGACCTTGGCGTCGTATTCCACCACGCCGACGTGGCTGAACATGAACGACACCGCGCCGGTTTCCGCGAGATTGCCGCCGGCCTTGGTGAAGGCGGCGCGCACCTCGCCCGCGGTGCGGTTCTTGTTGTCGGTCAGCGTTTCGACGATCACCGCGACGCCGCCCGGACCGTAGCCCTCGTAGCGCATGTCATCGTAGTTCTCGGTGTCGTTGCCTTGCGCCTTCTTGATCGCGCGCTCGATCACATCCTTGGTCATGTTCTCCGCGCGGGCGGCGAGGATCGCGGCGCGCAGGCGCGGATTGAACGCGGGGTCGGGCTGGCCGAGCTTGGCGGCGGTCGTGATTTCGCGCGCGAGCTTGCCGAACAGCTTGGAGCGCACCTTATCCTGGCGCCCCTTGCGGTGCATGATGTTCTTGAACTGTGAATGGCCGGCCATCTGTCACTTCCCAAACGGCCAGCCGCGCGGAAACCCACGCCGGGCCAGCCATGATCCCGTGATGCGGCGTTTATAGATGCGCCCTTCGGGACGGTCAACGAATGGGGACGGTCAACAAACGGAAGCGATTGAGGAATCAGCCCCAGAACGCGGGCCTGATCTCTTCCAATCTGCCGCCGATCCGGAGCGGACCGACCTTCACGGCGAGGCCCGTTGCGTCGTCACTCTCGACCGCCACGCCGCAGAGCGTCGCGGGGCCGTTCGCAGGCTCGAACCGGCCTTGCGGGATGCGGCGGAGGAAACGGTTGAGCGGCTCGTCCTTGCTCATGCCGATGATCGAGTCGAAATCGCCGGTCATGCCGACGTCCGACATGAACGCCGTGCCGTTCGGCAGGATGCGGTGATCCGCGGTCGGCACATGGGTGTGCGTGCCGACGACGAGCGTGGCGCGGCCGTCGGCGAGATAACCCATCGCCTGCTTCTCGCTGGTCGCCTCGCAATGCATATCGACGATGATGGCATCGGCGGCGGTCTTCAGCGCGCAGGCGTTGAGCTCGCGGTCGATCGCGGTAAACGGATCGTCGAGCGGGTCCATGAAGATGCGGCCCATCGCGTTGATGACGAGCACACGCGCGCCGTTCTTGGCCTCGACCATCGCGGCGCCGCGACCCGGCGTTCCGGCCGGATAGTTGATCGGACGCACGAGCTTCGGCGCACGCTCGATGAAGACGAGCGCCTCGCGCTGATCCCAGGCGTGATTGCCGAGCGTGATGGCGTCCGCGCCCGCATCGACCAGCTCGTTGTAGATCGTCTCGGTGATGCCGAAGCCGCCGGCCGCGTTCTCGCCGTTGATGACGACGAGATCGAGTTTGTGGTCCTTGATGAGGCCAGGCAGCTTGTCGAGCACGATGGCGCGACCGCTGCGCCCGACGATGTCACCGATAAACAGAATCCGCATTCTTCAACTTACTTTCGGCATTTGATGACTTCGCGCTCGGTGAGCACGTAGTCGAGCCGCGCGTCGTGCGGCTCGATCGGCACCACCGCGACCTGCTGCGCGGCATAGGCAAAGCCGATCGCGACAACCGGCTTGAGCAGACGCAGGCGATTGATGGTCATGTCGTAGTAGCCCGCGCCGTAGCCGATGCGGTGGCCTTTGTTGTCGAAGGCCGCAAGCGGCACGATCAGAACGTCGGGCAACACCTCTTCGGCGTCGGGAAACGGCTCGCGGATGCCCCACACGCCGCTGTTGAGCGCCTGGCCGAAGGCGTAAGCGCGCATGATCAGCGGCTTGTGCGGACCGGCGACGACAGGCAGCGCAAGCTGCGCGCCCGCGTCGGCGAGCTTGCGCATCAGCGGCACCGGATTCATCTCGCTCTTGAGCGGCGAATAGGCCGACACGATCATGCCGGGCGTGATTTCGACCGGAAGCCGCATCTCGGCGGCCGCTTGCGCGGCTGCGGCGCGCTTGTCGGCGGGCATGGCGTCGCGGCGCGCGAGCGATGTCTTGCGCAGGTCGGCCTTGAACTCTTCGATCGAAACGGTCGCCATCAAGCCGGTCCAAAATCCCGGCCGCTGGCCGAGCACTCAACACACGAAGACAAAATACGTGCGAACCCAATAGGCAAGCCAGACCAAAGTGCGGAGCCGCGATGGCCGTCGGAGTGCTGATCCCGGGAACCTACAGAAGTAGGTGGGCGCCATGTGACCAAGCCCAGGGGCAAGGCCAGGGACAGCTCCCTTCGAGATCGTAAGGCCCCGGGGATTTGTCTCCTAACGCACCCCGCAGCCCCGCGCCGCTAATGTAGTCGCGGGCTCAGCCCAACGCCACACCCGATCCGTTAACGGTCTGGTTGAGCGTCCGGGCGAGGTCTTCGATGCGCTCCGCGGCGGAATTGATGGCCGACTCGACCTTGGCGTTGGCGGTCTGGTTGCGCTCGGCGGCGAGCGTGCGGGCATCCTTCAGCGCGGCGATCTCCTGTTCCAGCACCTGCACGTTCTTCATCACCTCGGACAGTTCGTCCGCGATGGTGAGCGCCGCCATGATCGTGAGACGATCGTCGCCGACCTGACCGAACTTGCCGCGCATCTCGTTGATGCGGTCGTCAAGGCCCTTCGCCAAGCCGGCAAGATGCTCCTCCTCGCCGTCCGCGCAACCCATGCGGAGCTGACGGTTGTTGATGGTGACGTTGACCTGACCCATCAGCGATCCTTGACGTCGAGAACCGAGCGAATGTTGTCCATCGCAGCGTCCAGCCGGCGCGCGATGTCGCGATTGGTGCCTTCCAGGCGGCGCGCCCGCGCGGCCTGCGCGTCGAGTTCCGAAGCGAGCCGCGAACGGTCCGCGCCCAGCGCCTGCACCTGATCCTCGAGCCGCGACTGGCCGCGGTCAGCCTCCCGGCGGCGCTCGACCGCAGCCTCAAGCGCATCGAGCGCCTGAGCCAGGCGCTTGGCCGCAGCCTCAATGGAGGTTTGATCGTTCATTGCTCGACCTCGTGATCCCGGCGGCCGAACGGCGCTGTGCAGGCTCGAACTTGCAGGCTCCAACTTTCAAGCTCGGAAAAGGAAGCGGCAGCAAGGAATTAGCGCAAGAACCTTATGTGGGATCGCCGAATGACGTCAATGTTCCCGGGAAATCTGTCCCCCGCCTTCGCTGCTGCTGTGCACATATCGCCGCGAAGGCTTCGTTTCGTTGACTCCCCCGCCTACCATCATGCTATCCCCTCGCCATCCGGATAAGCCCTCATGACCTTAAAAAACTCCAGCGCCGCCGTTGCTGATACGCACGGCGAAGTGGTGCCTATGAGCCGCACAGAACACGACCGTATGGCGAATGCGATCCGCGCCCTGGCGATGGACGCCGTCGAGCAGGCGAAGTCAGGCCATCCCGGCCTCCCGATGGGAGCGGCGGATATCGCGACCGTCCTGTTCACGCAGTTCCTGAAATACGACATCGCCGACACCAAGTGGCCGGACCGCGACCGCTTCGTGCTGTCGGCGGGCCACGGCTCGATGCTGATCTACTCCGTGCTGCATCTGCTCGGCTCGGAAGCCGTCACGATCGAGCAGCTCAAGAACTTCCGCAAGCTCGGCTCGATCACCGCGGGGCACCCCGAGAATTTCGTGACGCCGGGCGTCGAGACCACCACCGGCCCACTCGGCCAGGGCATCGGCAATGCGGTCGGCATGGCTATCGCCGAACGGCATCTCAACGCCGAGTTCGGCAACGACATCGTCGATCACCACACCTACACGCTTTGCTCCGACGGCGACCTGATGGAAGGCATCTCGCAGGAGGCCATCGCACTCGCGGGGCACCTGAAGCTGAACAAGCTGATCGTGCTGTTCGACGACAACGGCATCTCCATCGACGGCCCGCTGTCGCTGTCCGACAGCGTCGATCAAGTGAAGCGCTTCGAAGCCGCGGGCTGGAACGCCTCGCGCATCGACGGCCACGATCCGCAGGCGATTGCCGCGGCGATCACCAAGGCGAAGTCGTCCGACAAACCGACGATGATCGCGTGCAAGACCACCATCGGCTACGGCGCGCCGACCAAGGCCGGCAAGTCGTCGTCGCACGGCTCGCCGCTCGGCGCGGACGAGATCAAGGGCGCGCGCGAGAAGCTCGGCTGGAACGAGCCGCCATTCCAGATCCCCGCCGACATCCTGACGATGTGGCGCGCCGCAGGCCAGCGCGCCAAGGCCGCGCACAAGGAATGGGACAAGCGCGTCGCCGCGATGCCCGCCGACAAGCGCGCCGATTTCGAGCGCCGCATGCGCGGTGATCTGCCGGGCACGCTCAACACCGCGATCCGTCAGGTGAAGGAAACGCTGGCGAAGGAGCCGAAGGAGATCGCGACGCGCATCGCCTGCGAGTTCGCGCTCGAGAGCCTCATCCCGGCGGTCCCGGAAATGGTCGGCGGCTCGGCCGACCTCACCGGCTCCAACAACACACGCACCAAGTCGATGAAGGCGATGAGCGCCGCCGATTACTCCGGCCGCTTCATCCACTACGGCATTCGCGAGCACGGCATGGCCGCCGCGATGAACGGCATGACGCTGCATGGCGGCATCATCCCGTACTCCGGCACCTTCCTGGTGTTCGCCGATTACTGCCGCCCGTCGATCCGCCTCGCCGCGCTGATGGGCGAGCGCGTCATCCACGTGATGACGCACGACTCGATCGGCCTCGGCGAAGACGGCCCGACCCACCAGCCGGTCGAGACGCTCGCCTCGCTCCGCGCGATACCGAACCTCAACGTGTTCCGCCCGTGCGACGCGGTCGAGACCGTCGAGTGCTGGCAGCTCGCACTGGAAGGCCGCGAGACGCCGAGCGTGCTGGCGCTGACGCGGCAGAACCTGCCGCAGCTTCGCCGCAACCTCGACGAGCGCAACAAGTGCGCCGCCGGCGCTTACGAGATTTCGCCTGCGAGCGTTGCGGCGCAAGTTTCGATCTTCGCCACCGGCTCCGAGGTCTCGCTCGCGGTCGAAGCGCAAAAATTGCTGGCCGCGAAGGGCGTCGCCGCCCGCGTGGTTTCCGTGCCGTGCTTCGAACTGTTCCTGAATGCCCCTGAGGCCGCCCGCAAGGCCGTCATCGGCGACGCACCCGTCAAGGTCGGCGTCGAGGCCGCGGTCCGGCAGGGCTGGGACGCCATCATCGGCTCGGACGGCGCCTTCGTCGGCATGACCGGGTTCGGCGCCAGCGCCCCCTACAAGGACCTGTATAACCATTTCGGCATAACAGCCGAGAAGGTTGCGGAAGCGGCGTTGAGCAAGCTCGGCAAAAGGTGATAACAACCCTGCCAGCCTAGGTTTTTTTCTGCGTCACGGCCGGGCTGAAACCCGGCCGTTCGCGTCTTATCTGTAAGGCTGCGGATGACGATTGCGGATGCCCTTTGCCGGGCGTGACCCACACATCACGGGAGCGACTATGACTGTTCGGGTTGCCATCAATGGATTTGGCCGCATCGGCCGCAATGTCCTTCGCGCCATCGCCGAATCCGGCCGCAAGGATATCGAAGTCGTCGGCATCAACGACCTCGGCCCGGTCGAGACCAACGCGCACCTGCTCCGCTACGACAGCGTGCACGGCCGCTTCCCCGGCCAGGTCACCGTGCAGGGCGACACCATCAGCGTCGGCAATGGCGCGATCAAGGTTTCGGCCGAGCGCGATCCGTCCAAGCTCCCGTGGAAGGACCTCGGCGTGGACATCGCGCTCGAGTGCACCGGCATCTTCACTGCGAAGGACAAGGCCTCGGCGCACCTGACCGCGGGCGCGAAGCGCGTGCTCGTCTCGGCGCCCGCCGACGGCGCGGACCTCACGGTCGTCTATGGCGTCAACCACGACAAGCTGACGAAGGATCACAAGATCGTCTCGAACGCCTCGTGCACCACGAACTGCCTCGCGCCGGTGGCGAAGGTCCTCAACGATGCCGTCGGCATCGACAAGGGCTTCATGACCACGATCCACTCGTACACGGGCGATCAGCCGACGCTCGACACGATGCACAAGGATCTCTATCGCGCGCGCGCCGCGGCGCTGAACATGATCCCGACCTCGACGGGCGCCGCGAAGGCCGTCGGACTCGTGCTGCCGGAACTGAACGGCAAGCTCGACGGCGTGTCGATCCGCGTGCCGACGCCGAACGTCTCGGTGATCGATTTCAAGTTCGTGGCGAAGAAGGCGACGAGCAAGGACGAGATCAACGGCGCGGTGAAGCGCGCAGCCGAGCAGCAGCTCAAGAACATCCTCGGCTACACCAACGACCCGAACGTCTCGCTGGACTTCAACCACGATCCGCACTCGTCGATCTTCCACATGGACCAGACCAAGGTGATGGACGGCACGTTCGTGCGGGTGATGTCCTGGTACGACAACGAATGGGGCTTCTCCAACCGCATGGCGGACACCGCTGTCGCGATGGGCAAGCTGATCTGACGCTGAGAGGATCGCGCCATGCAGGTTCCAGCTTGGCTCGGAATCGGCTGCCTGATCCTTCTCGTCTCTTTTGTTGTCTTCGCATTTCGCCAAGGAATGAAGGTCAGGCGGCCGCCGGAAGGTGTGCCGCCTGAAATTTATCCGCCCGGACCGTAAGCGGTGCCCGCGTCAAAGAACGCGATCCGCTGTTGCATGAGTGATCAGTCAAGATGTCCCACTTTCGCACCCTCGATAACGCCGACCTCAAGAACAAGCGCGTGCTCCTGCGCATCGACCTCAATGTGCCGATGGAGCACGGCAAGGTCACCGACGCCACGCGGATCGAGCGCGTCGCGCCGACCATCACCGAAATCGCCGACAAGGGCGGCAAGGTCATCATCCTCGCGCACTTCGGCCGTCCCAAGGGCGTTGATCCGAAGGAGTCGCTGAAGCCGGTGGCCGCCGAGGTCGAGCGCATCCTGCATCGCAAGGTCGGCTTCGCCGAGGACTGCATCGGGCCGAAGGCCGAGGCTGCGGTCGCCGCGATGAAGCCCGGCGACATCCTCTGCCTCGAGAACACGCGCTTTCACAAAGGCGAAGAGAAGAACGATCCGGCTTTCGTCGAAGCCCTCGCCAAGCTCGGCGACATCTGGGTCAACGACGCCTTCTCCGCCGCGCACCGTGCGCATGCTTCGACCGAAGGGCTCGGCCACAAGCTCCCCGCCTACGCCGGCCGCACCATGCAGGCCGAGCTCGAAGCCCTGTCGAAGGCGCTCGAAGCACCGAAGAAGCCGGTGATCGCCATCGTCGGCGGCGCCAAGGTCTCGACCAAGATTGATCTGCTCGAAAACCTGATCAACAAGGTGCAGGCGCTGGTGATCGGCGGCGGCATGGCCAACACGTTCCTGCACGCGCAGGGGATCAACGTCGGCAAGTCGCTCTGCGAGAAGGATCTCGCCGACACCGCACGGCGCATCATGGCCAAGGCCGAAAACTCCAAATGCGCGATCATCCTGCCGGTGGACGCGATCGTGGCGTTTCACTTCGAAGCGAATGCGCCGTCCCACGCCTATGGCGTCGATGCGGTTCCGGCCGACGGAATGATCCTCGACGTCGGCTCCCAGTCGATCGAGCGGATCAAGGGCGCAATCGACGACGCCGCGACCCTGGTTTGGAACGGTCCGCCCGGCGCGTTCGAACTCCACCCGTTCGAGAAGGCCACCGTGGAACTGGCGCGATATGCCGCAGAACGGACCAAGGCCGGCAAGCTCATCTCGGTCGCGGGCGGCGGCGATACGGTCGCAGCCCTTAATATGGCCGGGGTTGCGGACGAGTTTACCTATGTGTCCACAGCGGGCGGCGCTTTCCTGGAATGGATGGAAGGCAAACCCTTGCCGGGCGTCGAGGTCTTGAGGCAAAAGTGACCCGAAAGGCGCCTTTTCCGGGGGGAATTGCCGGGGCGCTGCGGGCGAAACGAAATCCAGAGGGAGAGCGCGATGAATCTCGCTGAGCTCAATAAGGTTGCGGTCGCCATGACCGCGAACGGCAAGGGTATCCTGGCCGCCGACGAGTCCACCGGCACCATCAAGAAGCGCTTCGACGCCATCAACACCGAGTGCACCGAGGACAATCGCCGCGACTACCGCGAGATGATGTTCCGCACGACGGAGGCGATGTCGAAATACATCTCCGGCGTCATCCTGTACGACGAGACCATCTGGCAGAAGGCCAAGGACGGCACGCCGCTGGTCGACATCATCAAGAAGTCCGGCGCGATCCCCGGCATCAAGGTCGACGAAGGCACCAAGCCGCTGCCGAACTGCCCCGGCGAACTCATCACCATCGGCCTCGACAAGCTCGCCGACCGTCTCACCAAGTATTACGAGCAGGGCGCGCGCTTTGCGAAGTGGCGCGCGGTGATCGACATCGGCGCGGGCATCCCGACCGCGACCGCGATCCGCACCAACACGCATGCACTCGCGCGCTATGCGGCGCTGTGCCAGGCGGCGCAGATCGTTCCGATCGTCGAGCCGGAAGTCCTGATGGACGGCGATCATGACATCGACCGTTGCTACGAAGTCACCGAGGCGGTGCTGAACGCACAGTTCGAAGAGCTGTTCCAGCAGCGCGTCGCGCTCGAAGGCATCGTGCTGAAGCCGAACATGGCGATCGCCGGCAAGAAGGCGAGCAAGCGCGCGGGCGTCCAAGAGGTCGCCGAGAAGACCGTGCAGATGCTCAAGCGCACCGTGCCGGGCGCGGTGCCCGGCATCGCGTTCCTCTCCGGCGGCCAGTCGGACGAGGAAGCCACCGCGCACCTCGATGCGATGAACAAGATCGGCAACCTGCCCTGGAACCTCACCTTCTCCTACGGCCGCGCGCTTCAGGCCGCGCCGCAGAAAGCGTGGTCCGGCAAGAGCGAAAACGTCGCCGCCGGCCAGCGTGCCTTCACGCACCGCGCGCAGATGAACAGCCTCGCCGCGCTCGGCCAGTGGAAGCAGGATCTGGAGAAGAAGGCGGCGTAAGCTTCCTCTCTTTTCGGATTGGGAATACGCTCCCGGCAGTCATTGGCTGCCGGGAGTTTTTTTTATGCCTCGAATGACGAAGCGAGTTTTTCTCGCGCTGGCGCTTGCTGCCCTCACTCTGCCCGCACGCGCGGACAGCTATCCAAACAAGTCCATCACCATCATGCCGCTACTTGCAGCCGGCACGGGCCTCGACATCGCAGTGCGGCTTTACGGCGAGGAACTGTCGAAGAGCCTCGGCAAGCCGGTGGTGATCGAGAACAAGCCCGGCGCGGCCGGTCATGCCGGCATCGCGGCGCTGAAGGCGGCACCCGCCGACGGCTACACGCTGATGGTGGCGACCAGCGCGGTGATGGCGATCCGTCCGACACTGCTCAAGGAAAAGACCTACGACTCGCAGAAGGACTTCATCCCGATCGCGCTTTATGTGAAGTCACCGTTCATTCTCGTCGTCAATCCGGCGCTGCCGATCCACTCGGTCGCGGACCTGATCAAGTACGTGAAGGAGCGTCCCGGCCAGCTCAGCTATTCGTCGTCGGGCGTTGGCGGCGCACCGCACCTCTCCGGCGAATACATGAAGAAGCGTTTTGGGCTCGATCTCGCGCATGTGCCCTACCGCAACTCGCCGCAATCGATCGCGGACGTCGCGGCGGGTCATGTCGCGCTCGCCTTCGCGGAAGCGGGCGCCTCATTGCCGCTGATCAAGGACGGCAAGCTCCGCGCGCTCGCGGTGTCCTCCGCGGCGCGGCTGCCGACCGTGCCGGAACTGCCGCCGTTCGCCGAAGCCGCCGGCGCACCGGACTTCGAGACGGTGTCATGGCACGTCCTGCTCGCGCCCGAGGGCACACCGAAGGACGTGGTGGACAAGCTCCACAGCGAGATGGTCCGAATCCTGGCGGCGCCCGCGGTCAAGCAGAAGATCGCGGACCTCGGCCTCATCCCGATCGACGTCGCTTCAGTTGAGGATATGCGGCGCTATATCGCCACGGAAAACGAGAAGTGGGGTGCGCTGGTGAAGCAACTTGGGCTAGAGGGTTCACAGTAAATCTCTCGCCCCCATTCCGCCCGATTGCGGTCGCATCCGAACAGCATGTCCAAAGCGCCCAAGACAGAAACCGAGCGCCCTGCCCCACGCCTCTATCTCGTGACGCCGGAGGTCGAGGATGCGGCCGCCTTCGCACGCACGCTGACCGACGCTCTCGGCGCGGCCGATATCGCCGCAGTGCTGCTGCGGCTGAAGAAGGCGGATGAGCGCACCCAGATCAACCGGATCAAGACGCTCGCCTCTATCGTGCAGCCGGCCGGCGTGGCGCTGGTGCTCGACGGCATGCCGGAGCTGGCGGCGCGCGGCGGCGCCGACGGCGCGCATCTGAACGGCTTCGAATCCTTCTCGGCTGCGGTCAGCTCGCTGAAGCCCGAACGCATTGCCGGATGCGGCGGTCTCGACTCGCGCGACGATGCGATGACCGCAGCGGAAGAAGGCGCGGACTACGTGCTGTTCGGCGAGCCGGACGGCAATGGCGACCGGCCATCCCTCGAATCCATCCTCGAACGCATCGAATGGTGGGCAGAATTGTTCCAAGTGCCTTGCGTCGCGTTTGCGGCCAATGCCGACGAGGTCGGGCCGCTCGCGGCGGCGGGCGCGGACTTCGTCGCGATCCACTATCTCTGGGACGATCCGCGCGGCGTGAAACCCGCGCTCACGGACGCGGCGTCGAAGCTTACGGCCGAGGCTGTGGCATGACGAAGTGCCGTTCTCTGATTGCTCTCGCCGCGACGCTTCTTCTGGTGATCCCTGCGCAGGCGCAGCAGCAACAACAACAGCGCAAGCCCGCAGCACCCGCGGCGAAGCCCGCGGCTCAGGCTCCAGCACCCGCTCCGGCCAGCGACGACGGCGATGCCGCCTATGGCGCGTTCCAGCGCGGCCTTTACGTCACCGCGTTCAAAGAAGCGACCAAGCGCGCCGAGGAGAAGAACGATCCGAAGGCGATGACGCTGCTCGGCGAGCTTTACGCCGACGGGCTCGGCGTGCCGAACGACGATAAGAAGGCCGCCGAGTGGTACAAGCTCGCCTCCGACCGCGGCGACCGCGAGGCCACCTTCGCGCTGGCCGTGTTCAAGATGACGGGCCGCGCCGGGCCGCGCGACCGCGAAGATGCCGCACGGCTGCTCGCCGCCGCCGCGAAGCAAGGCCACGTCGCCGCGAATTATAATCTCGGCCTGCTCTATCTCGAAGGCCAGCTCTTCCCGCAGGACTTCAAGCGCGCCGCCGAGTTGATCCGCGTCGCGGCGCAAGCCGGCAACCCGGAAGCACAATACGCGCTCGCGACCTTCTACAAGGAGGGCCAGGGCGTGCCGAAGGACGAGCGCGAGGCCGCGCGCCTCCTCGGCGCCGCGGCTCTCGCCGGCAACACCGACGCCGAGGTCGAGTACGGCATCGCGCTGTTCAACGGCACAGGCGTCGCCAGGAATGAGGCCGCCGCGTTCAACTATCTGATGCGGGCCTCGCGCAAGGGCAGCCCCATCGCGCAAAGCCGTCTCGCCTTCATGTATGCCAGCGGCCGCGGCGTGAAGGGCGATCCGGTGCAGGCGATCCGCTGGCATCTCATCGCTCTGGCCGGCGGCAGCAACGATCAGTCCCTCGAAGACTATATGCGCAAGCAGACGCCGGAGACGGTCGCCGCCGGTCAGCAAGCGGCCAAGTCGTGGATCGCTCTCCTGACCGCTCAGCGGGAAGCCTCCAACCGCAGCCTCGAACCGGTTCCTGCCCCCGTGAGCCGGCCCGCCCCTGCCGCCCCGCCGCCGCAGCGGTGATCCGACCTCCCACCGTTGACTAAGCTTGACTGACCTTGGCCCATCCGGGCATCTGAGCCCGGCAATCCGGGAAACGGTGGATTTTATGGCCAAAATCAGTGGCAGCGACGTGCGGCCGGGCATGGTGATCGAGTACGACGGCTCGCTCTGGGCCGCGGTCAAAACCGGCGCGGTGAAGCCGGGCAAGGGCCCGGCCTACAACCAGGTCGAGCTGAAGAACCTGCTCGACGGGCGCAAGCTGAACCAGCGCTTCGGCTCGACCGACCGCGTCGAGGAGACCGAGGTCGAGCGGCGGCAGTATCAGTTCCTCTACAAGCAAGGCGACCAGCTCGTGTTCATGGAAACGACAACCTACGAGCAGATCGAGCTGGCGGAGGATTTCGTCGGCGAGCGTTCGGCGTTCCTGCAAGACGGCATGAACGTGCAGTTGCAACTGCATTCGGACAAACCGATCGGTATCAAGCTGCCGGAGACTGTCGTGCTTGAAGTCACCGAGGCCGATCCTTCGCTCAAAGGACAGACCGCCGCATCGTCCTACAAGAAGGCCGTGCTTGAGAACGGACTCTCCGTTCAGGTGCCCCCTTTCATCGAGACCGGAGACAAGATCATCGTGTCGACCGACGAAGTCACCTACGTGCGCCGGGCCGAGTGAAGTAATGCAAACATCTGCACTGATGAACGTGATGATCGGCGCCGCCCGCAAGGCGGCGCGTTCGCTGAAGCGCGACTTCGGCGAAGTGGAGAACCTGCAAGTCTCGCTGAAGGGACCCGGCAACTTCGTCTCCGCCGCCGACCGCAAGGCGGAAGAGACATTGAAAGCCGAGCTGATCAAGGCGCGGCCGAACTACTGCTTCCTCGGCGAGGAAGGCGGCCGTCATGAGGGCACCGACAAGACCCACACCTGGATCGTCGATCCGCTCGACGGCACGACCAACTTCCTGCACGGGCTTCCGCAGTTCGCGATCTCGATCGCTCTTGAGCGCGAAAGCACCATCGTCGCGGGCCTCGTCTACAACCCGATCACCGACGAAATGTTCACCGCCGAGCGTGGCAAGGGCGCGTTCCTCAACGAGAGACGCATCCGCGTCGCCGCGCGCAAGCGGCTCGCCGATTCCGTCCTCGCATGCGGTCTTCCGCACGCCGGACACGGCGACATCGGCCAGAACCAGAAGGAGTTGGTCGCGGTTCAGGACAAGGTCGCGGGTCTGCGCCGTTTCGGCGCCGCCGCCCTCGACCTCGCCTTCATCGCGGCGGGGCGATTCGACGGCTACTGGGAGCGCGATCTGCAACCCTGGGACATGGGCGCGGGCATCATCCTGGTGCGGGAGGCCGGCGGCTTCGTCACCGACTGCGAAGGCGGCGACGCGATGTTCGGCCGCAAGAGCATCCTGGCCGGAAATGAGACGATCCACCGCGACTTGTTGGCTTTGGTGAAAGGCGCGGGCAAAGGCTGAGACGCTTCCTGCCGCGCCTCATGTTCCCATCTTTTTGACGTCGCAATTACGCGGTTTGCTTTCGCCGCCCCTGTGCCATATTGGGGGCCCTGCTGCGTCGTTGAGAAGGCCCGACATGGCGCGAGACGTCGATCCGTTCAAGGTTTCTTCGCCCCGGATTTTTCTGGTGCGAATGCTGGTGTTCCTGATCCTGATCTCGCTGATTCTCTTCGTCATCCATCAGCAGATCTGGGTCGCCTTCAAGGCCAATCCGCCGCTCAACGCGCTGATCATCGGCGTGCTGGTGATCGGCATCATCCTGTCGTTCCGGCAGGTGATCCGGCTGTTCCCGGAGGTCTCCTGGGTCAACACCTTCCGCATGGCCGACCCCGGCATCACCACGCAGCGCGCGCCGGTGCTGCTCGCACCGATGGCGGCGATCCTCGGCGACCGCATCGGCCGCATGACGATCTCGACGCCGACGATGCGCAGCATCCTCGACTCGATCGCGATACGCCTCGACGAGGCACGCGAGATTTCGCGTTACATGACGGGCCTGCTGATCTTCCTCGGCCTCCTCGGCACCTTCTGGGGCCTGATCGAGACGGTCGGTTCGGTCGGCAGCGTCATCAACAACATGAAGGTCGGCGGCGACGCCAATCAGGTGTTCGACACGCTGCGCGAGGGCCTCGCCGCGCCCTTGAGCGGCATGGGCATTTCGTTCTCGTCTTCGCTGTTCGGCCTTGCCGGCTCGCTGGTGCTCGGCTTCCTCGATCTGCAAATGAGTCAGGCGCAGAACCGCTTCCACACCGAATTGGAAGACTGGCTCGCCACCACCGTCGAGGACATGGGCACCGGATCGGCCCCCGCCGCGGCCATCGGCGGCGGCCCGAACGTTTCCGGCGAGATACGTGTCGCGGTCGAGCGCCTACGCGAGACGATCGCCGAGGGCGGCGGGAACAAGGCCGCGACCACTGCGATGGCGAACCTCGCCGAGGCGATCCAGGGCCTCGTCAATCACATGCGCACGGAACAGCAGATGATCCGCGACTGGGTCGATGCGCAGGCCGACCAGCATCGCGAGATCCGCCGTCTGCTCGAACTCATGACGCGCGAGCGCGTCGACAAGTAACGCGAGAGAGACATCATGGCTCTTGCCCGCAGTCGCCACCGTGCCGGCGTCGATTACTGGCCCGGCTTCGTCGACGCGCTGTCGACGCTTATTCTCGGGATCATCTTCCTGCTCACGGTCTTCGTGGTCGTGCAGTTCGTGCTGTCGCAGGAGGTCACCGGCAAGGACACGGCGCTGTCACGGCTCAGCGCGCGCCTGTCGCAACTCACCGAATTGCTATCGCTCGAACAAACCAACAAGCTGTCGCTTGAGGAACAGATCGCTCAGCTTCGCGCCAGCCTTTCGGCGAGCGAAGGCGAGCGCGACCGCTACAAGGGCCTCTACGAAGAACTCGGCAGCGGCTCCGCCACCGCGCAGGGCAAGGTGACCGAGCTTTCGGGCCAGCTTGATGCCGAGAAGCGGATTTCGCTTCGCGCACTGGCCCAGGTCGAGGTTCTGAACCAGCAGATCGCGGCGCTGCGCCGCCAGCTCAACGCGCTCGAACAAGCGCTTGAGGTGAGCGAGAAGCGCGATCAGGAATCGCAGTCGCGCATCTCGGAACTCGGCCAGCGGCTCAATCTCGCGCTGGCGCAGCGCGTGCAGGAATTGTCGCGCTACCGCTCCGACTTCTTCGGACGGCTGCGCACCATTCTCGGCAATCGTCCCGACGTTCGCGTGGTGGGCGACCGCTTCGTGTTCCCCTCGGAGGTGTTCTTCGACGTCGGCCAGTCCGCGCTGAAACCCGAGGGCCGCGCCGAGATCGACAAGATCGCCTCGGCGCTTCTCGAAGTGGACAAGCAGATCCCGCAGGAAATCCCGTGGGTGCTGCGCGTCGACGGCCACACCGACGTGCGCCCCATCGGCGGCGGCCGCACCAATTGGGATCTCTCCGCGGCACGCGCCATCGCGGTGGTGCAGTACATGATCAGCAAGGGCATCTCTCCGCAGCGCCTCGTCGCAGCGGGCTTCGGCGAGTTCCAGCCGATCGACACCGGCAACACCGAAGAGGCCTATAGCCGCAACCGGCGCATCGAGCTGAAGCTGACGGAGCGGTGACCAACTCAACCGTCACGCTTCGCCCCTATCGCGCGGCCGACGAGGACGCAGCCATCGAGCTTTGGCGCCGCACCTGGCAGCAGGCCTACCCCGACATCGACTTCAACGCGCGCGTTCCGTGGTGGCGCGAACGCTGGCGCAACGAGCTGGTGCCGCAGGCGAAGATCGTCGTCGCGGAGAGCGGCGGCGCGTGCATCGGCTTCGTGACGGTCGATCCGCACACCGGCTATCTCGATCAGATCGTCGTCGCGCCGGACCAATGGGGCAGCGCTGCCGCAACGATGCTGGTCGACGAGGCGAAACGCATTTCGCCAGGAAAGCTCGACCTGCTCGTCAACAAGGATAATGCGCGCGCCATCCGCTTCTACGAGAAGCACGGCTTCACGCATGCAGGCGACGATGTAAATCCGGTGTCGGGACGATCCGTCAACCGGATGTGCTGGCGAGCAAAATGAAACGGCGGAGCTTTCGCCCCGCCGCTTCTTCAACTCTGAAAGACGACCTTACTCGTCCTTGTCGTCGCTCTTGCCGCCGATCTGCTTGAGCTTGGCGAACACCGCATCGACGTTGAGGTCTTCCTTGGCCTTGGCCTGAGCCGGGGTCTCTTCCTCGGTCGACTCCGCCGGAGCCGTGGTGACCGCCGCCGGCAACAGAGTCGCGCCCCGATCGGACGGCGCAGGCTTTTCCTTCGAGGCGCGCTGAACCTCGAAGTCGAGATCGAGCTGCGAGCACAGGCCGAGCGTGACCGGATCGAGCGGCGTCAGGCTGGCGGCGTTCCAGTGGGTGCGCTCGCGGATGCCCTGGATGGTCGACTTGGTGGTGCCGACCAGACGCATGATCTGGGCGTCCTTCAGCTCCGGATGGTTGCGGATCAGCCAAAGGATCGCGTTCGGGCGGTCCTGGCGGCGCGACACCGGGGTGTAGCGTGGCCCCTTCTTCTTGCCGGCCTTGGCCTCCGGAAGGCCGACCTTGGCCTTCGCCAGGATCAGCTTGTGGCTGGGGTCCTCGACGCCCTTCTCGATCTCCTCGCGCGTGAGCTGGCCTGTCTGGATCGGATCCAAGCCCTTGATCCCTTGGGCAGAATCGCCGTCCGCGATGGCCTTCACCTCGAGCGGGTGCAGCTTGCAGAACTCGGCAACCTGGTCGAACGACAGCGCGGTGTTTTCCACCAGCCAAACGGCGGTCGCCTTCGGCATGAGGGGCGCTTCTTGCATGACAAAATCTCCTCTCAGCCCCGCCCGCCCTTTCGGACGAGGCCCTTTCGTCATCAACGATGACTGGAATTCGGCCGGAATATAGGCGTTTAACCCCGGATTGTGCAATGCCCGGCCCGTACGCTTGACAGGGCCGCGCCCGGAACCCCATGTCTGGACCATGAATCCTGAACAAAACACCCCATCCGGCCCCGCTTCTCCGGCGAAACCGCAGTTGCGGGTGTTTTTGTGCTCGCCCCGCGGCTTCTGCGCCGGCGTGGTGCGCGCCATCGACTCGGTCGAGCAGGCCCTGAAGCGCTACGGCGCCCCGGTCTATGTGCGCCACGAGATCGTCCACAACCGCTACGTGGTGGAAAGCCTCAAGGCCAAGGGCGCGGTGTTCGTCGAGGAACTCGACGAGATTCCGGAGACCAACGCACCGGTGATTTTCTCCGCGCACGGCGTGCCGAAGTCGATCCCGGCGGAATCCCAGCGCCGCAACTTCTTCCACCTCGATGCGACCTGCCCGCTGGTGACCAAGGTGCACCGCGAGGCCGAGATCCATCACAAGCGCGGCCGCGAGATCATCCTGATCGGCCATGCCGGACACCCGGAGGTGATCGGCACGCTCGGCCAGCTTCCCGAAGGCGCGATCAAGCTCGTTCAGACCGTCGAGGAGGCCGAGACCTTCACGCCGGATAATCCAGACAATCTCGCCTATGTGACACAGACTACGCTGTCGCTCGACGACACCGCGGGCATCGTCACGGTGCTCAAGCGGCGCTTCCCGTCGATCATCAGCCCCCACAAGGAAGACATCTGCTACGCCACCACCAACCGCCAGGACGCGGTGAAGAAGGTGGCCCCGCTGGTCGAACGGCTGGTGGTTGTCGGCGCGCCGAACTCGTCGAACTCGCGTCGCCTGCAAGAGGTCGCCGAGCGCGCCGGATGCCCCTACGCCGTGCTGGTTCAGCGGGCGGAAGAGCTCGACTGGTCGAAATTCGAAGGCATCACGAGCCTCGGTGTCACCGCCGGTGCATCGGCGCCGGAGGTGCTGGTCGAGGAAATCCTCGACGCCTTCGCGAAGCGCTATGAGTTGAAGGTCGAGACCGTCTCAGGCGCCGACGAGTCCGACATGTTCTTCCCGCTGCCGCGCCAACTCCGCGGCAAAGAAGTCGCGGCTTAGCTGTTAGATGCAGGCCCGCCCCTCTTGACGGGGCGGCTTGGCCCGGCGACCAGTAGCCTATGGCCGTTTACACCGACGTCGGAGCGGAAGACCTCACCCGGTTCCTCGCCGGTTACGATCTTGGCGAGCTGTTGTCCTACAAGGGCATCGCCGAGGGCGTCGAGAACTCCAACTTCCTCGTCCATACCGGCACCGGCCACTACATCCTGACGCTCTATGAGAAGCGCGTCGCGCTCGCCGACGTGCCTTTCTTCCTCGGGTTGATGGAACACCTCCATGCGCGCGGCATCACCTGTCCGCAGCCGGTGAGGAACCGCGCGGGACAGGCGCTCGGCGAATTGTGCGGGCGGCCTGCGGCCATCGTCACCTTCCTCGACGGCATGTGGATCCGCCGCCCCGATGCACGGCACTGCGCCGCGCTCGGCGAGGCGCTCGCCAGGATGCACCTCGCGGGTCTCGATTTTTCCGGCAGGCGCAAGAATGCCCTGTCGGCCTCCGGCTGGCGGCCTCTTTACGAGCAGGCGGCCGACCGCGCCGACACCGTGCAGCGCGACCTGCGCGTCACCATCGAAGACGAACTAAAATATCTGGAAGGCGCGTGGCCGAAGGATTTGCCGCAAGGTGTGATCCACGCGGACCTGTTTCCGGACAACGTGTTCTTCCTCGGCGACAAATTGTCGGGACTGATCGACTTCTATTTCGCATGCACCGACACGCTCGCCTATGA
>BFBZ01000951.1_pt1 | contig 21946 bp, 18 predicted proteins | sample 1888401 | NCBI WGS metagenome assembly BFBZ01 (sample SAMD00112614, study PRJDB3348) | symbiont metagenome | host: Chara braunii | reverse complement strand
GCGCCGGGTGGCGAGCGTCCTTCTACAGGGACGCGACGCCGAAAGGCGTGATCTCAAGATGAAGCGCTGTTCGGCGCTCCATCCCTCGGACCTTTTTGTCCGAAGGGGAAGAGGAAGACGGCGACCGGGCGCCGCATCGATCCCCGGAGCGATTTGGCGTGTCTGAAGAAGGCCGGGCTGTTTGAAAAGTGAATCAGAAATCACCGCGCCGCAGCGGGAGCCGGCGCAGGCGGCGCCTGCCCCGAGAGCTTCGCGATCTCGCCCTGCTTCACGATCTCCTCGCGAATGTAGGCGTCGTATTTCTCCGGCGTGTTCTCGGCCGCGGGCGGCGGCGTCATGCCGAGTTCAGCCATGCGCTTCTTGAACAGATCGGACTGCACCACCGCGTTGAGCTGCTTGTTGAGGTACTCGACGATCGGCTTCGGCGTCTTGGCGGGCGCGGCCAGCCCGACGAAACCGCGGAAGTCGATGTTGTAGCCGAGCTCCCTGAGGGTCGGCACGTCGGGCCAGTCGGGCAACCGCTTCGGCGCGGCCACCGCGAGCGCACGCACCTTGCCGTCATCGACGAGCGGCTTGCCCTGCGAGAAGAACGTGAACACACCCTGGATCTGACCGCCCGCAACCGCGCGCGCCGCTTCGCCCGACCCGCGATAGGGCACGGCGACGATCTCGGTCTTCGCCGCCGCATTGAGCTGCGTCAGCGCCATCGCGGGCGACGATGACGGACCGGAGGTGCCGAAGCTGAGCTTGCTGGGATTGGCCTTCGCGTCGGCGATCATCTCCGCAAGCGTCTTGTAGGGCAGCGCCGAATTGACCAGCAGCACCAGCGGCGGACCATCGACGATCCAGCCGATCTGCTGGAAGTCATCGACCGGGCTGTAGGGCACCGAGACGTAGTGGAGGTTCTGCGCGTCCGAGAGCGAATTCGCGAGCAGCGTGTAGCCGTCCGGCGTCGCACGCGAGACGTAAGCCACGCCGATCGTGCCCGTGCCACCGGTCTTGTTGTCGACCACGATGTTCTGGCCGATCTTTTCCTGCAACATCGCGGCGAACAGCCGCGCGGGCACATCGGTCAGTCCGCCCGCCGCGAACGGCACAACCACCGTGATCGTACGCGTCGGATAGTCCTGGGCCTCGGATGCGCGTGGCGCGATGACGCAGACGGCGAGTGCGCCGGCAAGAACCGACAAAAAACCCAGGCGAGACATCGTGGATCGCTCCTGTTGGTGCGAGCTGGAATTCATGTGGCGCGCGGTGCGCCGGCGCGAAAGCTGTTGCACGAAAACCATAGCATGAGTTGTGCCAACTCGTTTCCGCCCGGCATTCCCATTCCGGCATATTGAACCCCTGTCGCGCAACGAATGCCAGAGCATTTGTCGGTTGCAGCAACGCACCTTTTCAGTGCCGCGTGTGGATGCGACAGTCCGCCCCGCCGTGCGCGCCGCACGCCAGAGTTGGAGACCCAAATGAACGCCAAGAGTGCATCCGTCGAGCCGTTGCTGCCCGTCGAACTCGGACCTGGCAAGGTCAAGTTCGCGCAAGGCGTGAAGGCGGGCCGCTGGGTCTTTGCCAATGGGCTGATGGGGCAGGACTTCATCAACGGCATCGATCCGGAGGTGCTCGCGGAGCGCATGCCGCATGGCGGTTTGCCGAAGCGCGAGAAAGAAGCCGCGCGCATGTTCAGGAATCTCGATGCGGTGCTCAAGGCCGCGGGGACGGACAACGCGAACCTCGTCCGCACCGACCAGTACTACACGACCGTGAAGGCGGTGCCGCCATATCAGCAGACCCGCCGCCAGTTCCTCGGCGGCCGTATTCCGCCGTCCACGTCGATTGCGCAGCAAGGTCTGGTGCTGCCCGGCGCCGACATGAACATCCAGGCGCTCGGCATCATTCCGGGACCCGGCTTCGAGGTCGAGCACCACAAGCACAAGCAGCTCGAAGGCCGTCCGACCTCCGGCTATTCGCCGGCCGTCACCGCCGGCGATTACATCTTCATTCCCGGCGTCACCTCGATTGCGGTCGGCGACGAGCCGAAGCGCAACGGCGTCGCCGCGGAGGCGCTGATGACCGAGGGCACACAATGGGCCGGTCAGCCGATCAAGCTCGAAACCGAATTCCTCATCACCAAGCGCATCGCGCCGTCGCTTGCACTGGCGGGCGCGACGCTCGACGACATCATCCACGCACAGGTCTATCTCACCAAGCGTGAGGACTACTCGGCCTTCAACGAAGCCTGGTGCCGCCACTTCGCGAAGTCGCCGCCGACACTGTCGATCATTCCGTGCATCGAGCACGGCCTTGCGCCCCACGACGGCAACATCGAGATCAACGTGCTGGCCGCGAAGCCCGGCAGCGCGGCGCAGAAGCGTCACATCGATGCCGGTGTCGCCACTGCGTTCCTCAACCAGCCGCAGGCGGTGAAGGCGGGCGACCTGCTCATCACGTCGGCGCAGATGGCGTGCGACCGGAACGGGCTGGTGGCCAGCGCCGCGGTCGACCCGCGCCAGCCGCACTTCGGCTCCAGCGCCGAGGCGCAGGCCGAAGCGATCATCGACAAGTTCGAGAAGATTTGCGCGAAGGCCGGGACGTCGCTCGCCAATGTGACGCGCGTGCTCCTGTTCCACACCGACATCAAGGAGTTCTATCCGGTCTACAAGGTGTGGGAGCGCCGGCTCGGCGGCCGTCCGCTGCCGTTCTCGGCGGTCGAGGTGCCCGGCCCGCTGCCGGTGCCGGGCGCGACGGTGATGATCGAGGCGTGGTTCTACGCGCCCTGATTACGGCGCAGGCGCGCCTTCGCGCAGGAAGCCGAGCTTCGACATCACCGGCTCATCGGTGCAGCGGAACAACACCGCGCCGTGTTTGGAACGGTGCGTGTGCTCGCGCCAGCTCGGCACCACGATCACGTCGCCGCGCGACCACTCCAAGGTCTCGCCCTCGACCTCGGTCGTGCCCTCGCCTTTCACGACACCGAACACGTTGTTCGCCATCACCTTGCGCGGGTCGGTCACCTGCCCGGCCTTCAGGCCTATCATCGACAGGCCGATGGTCGCCAATGCCGGATCGCCGAGCTTGATCTCGGCGGGTTTTCCGTTCGCGCTCTTCTCCGCCTCGGAGAGACGCCTCTGCGTTTCCGCCCAGGGGAAATGCATCGGCGACGACGTGGCGACGACGATCTCCTTCTCGAATTCGTCGGGATGCGGCTCGAAGAACATCGGCTCGAGCAATTGCACCAGCGGCACGTCGAGCACGTCGAGCCAGTAGGCGCAGGCGCGGCTGTCGTTGCCGTGGCCGTGCCAGCACCAGTTCGGCGTCAGCACCACGTCGCCCGGCAGCATCGAAAGCTTCTCGCCGTTCACCACCGTGTAAGCACCCGGCTCCGCATCGAGGATAAGCCGCAGCGCGTTCGGCGTATGGCGGTGCGAACGCGCTTTCTCGCCCGGCATGATCATCTGATACGCGGCAACGATGGTGCGGGAGGTGGCGTAGCTCTCGCCGGGGTTTTGCAGGATCAGGTTCCGCCGCTCGGCGAGCTCGGTGTTGATGAGGCGTCCTGCCGCATCAAGCGCGCCTTTCGCCTGCGCGTAGCTCCAGCGGTGCGGACGGAACGTCTTCTTCGGTTCCGGCCATAGCGACGGCGTCTTCTTTGCCCAGCCCGCGCCCATGTTGATCGGACCGAGATGTCCGTACAGCTCTTCAAGCGAGGAGGATTGCTTGAGATCGAGCGGCGTCGCTTGCGTGGTTGTCGTCGTCATACGGATCACCGGCGTTGTTTTGTCGCAGAGGCTACACCCAAAGCGCATCTCTGTTGAACCCGCCGGATCGGCCCTTGGATTTGCCCGCGACCGGCCACTAGGATTGGGAAAAAGAACCGTAGGGAGGAATTTGATGCGACTGGTTCGGAATGCCCTTGTTGCCTTGGCCGCGCTGGCTGCCGTGTCGAATGCCGCGCCCGCCTCCGCCCAGCTTCCGAACTACCCGACGCGCACCATTACGCTGGTCGTGCCCTTCGCGGCAGGTGGGCCGACCGACATCATCGCGCGCATCATCTCGAACGCATTGGCGCAGGCGCTCAATGCGAACGTGATCGTCGACAACCGCGCGGGCGGCGGCGGCAACATCGGCATCACCTACGTCGCGCGATCCGCGCCGGACGGTCACACTCTTCTTCTCACCTCGACCGCGATCGCGGTGAACCCGGCGCTGTTCGAGAACCTGCCCTACGATCCGTTCAAGGACTTCGTGCCGATCTCGGAGCTGGTGAACGCGCCGAACGTGATCTATGTGCGCCCGGATTCCGGTATCGCCTCGATCGCCGATCTCGTCGCCAAGGCGAAGGCGGAGCCGGAAAAATTCAACTACTCGTCGCCGGGCGTCGGCACCAAGTCGCATCTGTCGGGCGAACTGTTGAAGCTCCGTGCGGGCATCAACATGCAGCACGTCCCCTACCGCGGCGGCGGTCCTTCCGTGCAGGCCGTGGTCGCCGGCACCGTGCAGGTTGGCTCGGTTGCACTCGCCCCTGTCGAGCCGCTGATCAAGAGCGGCACCATCAAGGCTCTCGCCGTCACCGGCGCGAACCGCTGGTGGTCGCTTCCGGAGATCCCGACCATGATCGAGTCCGGCTATCCCGGTTTCGTCTCCGACACCTTCAATGCGCTGTTCGCGCCGGCGGGCACGCCGAAGGAGATCGTCGATCTTCTGGTAAAGGAAGCCCGCGCGGCGATGCAGAAGCCGGAGGCGCGCGAGGCTGCGCGCCGCGCCGGCTACGAAATTGTTGGGGGTACACCCGAACAAATGACTGCACGCCTTGTCGCAGAGATCGCCGGCGTGAAGGAACTGGTCGCGAAGGCCGGCATCAAGCCAGAAAACTGATCATTTTGTGCCGTACAAATTTTCAGCGTGCCGTTTCTTCGAAAACCCGCATATTTCCTGCGTTCTTGCGAGGTTGTGCGCGTGCAAATTTTGCGCGCCGGCAGGAGTGAAAATGGCAATCGGACCATTTGCACCGATGTCCCAATCTGAAACGACTTTTCTCAATAAATATCAATGTGTTGGTTGGTAAAAAAGAATGGTTAACAAACGCTAATTCGCTCTCTAGGGTGACTTCACCGTGAGGAGGCCAGTGGGTGGTTCAGCCCAGGTTCTGAACCAGTCAGCCGCGCGGGAAGAGCCGCGCTCATCGTAAGGAGCGTGCAATGAAGTACGTGTCTGCAGCACTGAGTGCTCTGCTGGTCTTCGGATTGGCAAGCATTGCTACCACTGCCTCCGCCGGGGATTACGGTCGCAACGATTGCTACCGCTGCCCCCCGCCGAAGAACTACGACAGTCAGGAAGTGGTCAAGACCACGAAGGACGTCGACCACTCTCGCGTCATCGAGACGCAGAGCGTCGTCCCGTCCAAGCGTTTGATCGAGACCAACCACCTGATCATTCGCGAGAACGAGACTCGTAACGTGGGCGTGGTTCAGCACAACCACACCATCATCGAGAAGGAACTCGTCCTCACGAAGCGGAACGTTGACACCAAGACCGTCAACACCGTCGTCAACCTGGTCGAGCACAAGTACAACACCGAGCGTAAGCGCGTGGTTGAAGAGCGCGAGATCCCGGGTGAAAACCGCGACCTCCGCGACTGCAACTGCGAACGTCCGGGTCGTATTCCGGTCCAGGCCTATGGCATGGCGCCGAAGTACGTGAGCAACCGTAACTAATCGCGCGTAACGAAACGCGGCTCACGTAACGCAAGGCTGTGAGTGATGGCCGCCTCGCCGGGAAACCGGCGGGGCGGTTCGCGTTTGCGGATATCGGCGCGACCGCGGCTGTGACGATGGATTTTTTGGGAGGGCTGCCCGCCAGGGGCGTTTTCCAACGATGGTACAGGCGGGTGGATTTGAACCACCGACCTCTGGTTCCACAGACCAGCGCTCTAACCAACTGAGCTACGCCTGCACGGGCGTCGGAAACGCGGCGGAAACTAGGAGCAAAGGTCCGCCTTGGCAAGCAGCGATGGCTGCAAACCTAAACCTTGGCAGCGCCGGGCGAAATCCGGGTTCAGACGGGCCAGGATCGGGCCCCGGTTAACCCCGAAAACACCCCAAAAAATGCAAAAGCCCGGGCTTTCGTCCGGGCTTTTGTTCAATTCGCAGGAAGCCTGAAATCAGGCGACCTTCTTGAAAGCGTTGGTCATGCCTTCCTTGATCGGCTCGACCGACTCGGTGGTGACCTTCTGAGCCAAGGCGCTCAGCTCTTTCACCTGGGCGCCGACCGTATCGAACGACTTGCGCGCGTAGGCCGTCGAGAGCTCGACCGCCTCGGAGAGCGACTTCACGGTCAGGAATTCGGTGGCGAAGTCGAAATAGGCATTGGTGTTGATGCGCGCCGCGTCGATCAGCTTCACGCCGTAGTCGGCAGCGCCCTTGCTCGCAGTGGCGTAGCTGTCCTCGAGGACGTCAGTCGCCTCTTCGGTCGCCGCCTTCATCTTCTCCCAATTGTCCTTCGCCTGGGAAACGCCCTTCTCGGCAAACTCGCGAAACGCCGCGGGAATTTCGAGCTTCGGCATCTCGAACTTCGGGATTTCGAACTTCGGAAGCTCAAACTTCGGAACGTCAGCGAACGGCGTCGCTGCCGGCTTCACTTTCGGCTTGATGGTGGCCTCGGCCATGATGTGATCCTCAGGCGGTCCGGTCGACCGATGCCTCAGGACCCGCCGCCTATCGGGTCATCCGAGGCTATGTCTGAATGGCCCGCGCAGACCGTGCCGCTTGCACCGATCCGAGCGTCCTGCAGACCATGTAGCACTGAATATATTGCATTGCAACATAAAATGCTGCAATGCATCATAAACCCCTCTGAGAGCTACAAAATTTCTCAAAATCGCCGCGCGACTCACAGACATGAGCGCGGTACGCGGAAACCACACCGCCGGCCGCTATGGAGTTAAGGTTTATCCTGATCGGTCCCGCGGAATCGTGCTCGCAGCGTGGACCTGAGCCATGGCGGGGAATAAGACGATTTCAATCAAATCCAATGGCTCAGCGGCGCCTGTGGGGGCAGGCCGTGATGAGTGAAAACCGATCTCCTCTCGACTGGCTGCGCGACCCAAGCCTCTCGGCGCATGCCACAGGCGTCGTCCCGGCGTGGCTGTGGAGCGCGGACGCGACGCGCATCCTGTGGGCCAATCCGGTCGCCGCAGCGATCTTCAATGCGACGTCCCCCACCGCCATCGCAGGACACACGATCGATCCGAAGGGCAGCGCGGCGCTCCAGATCGCGCGGCTCGCGGCTTCGCTGCCGCATGGCTCCGCGCCGCGGCTTGAGCGTCTGCGAGGATTTGGCGGACGCTTCGGCCGCGCGCTGGTGTGCTCCTGCACGCGCGTGATCCTGAGCGACGACACGCCGGCCATTTTAATTGTCGCGACCGAGCCTGCGGGCAACGGTCTGGCTCTGCCCGAACAGGCCAAGCGTCTGCTCGACGGTGCCGAACAAGCGGCAGGTTTGTTCACCACGAACGGCAAGCTGCTGCACGCGACACCCGCGGCGCAGGCCATCATCGGCCACACCACCATGCTCGGCGCGATCGGCGCTTCGGTGTTCGCCGGTGAAGCGCTGGCAACCGGCCACGCGACCGGGATAACCGGCGTCGGTTCGCTGACGTTCGACAAAATCGGCCGCGACGGATCGACCCTGCTGCTGGTGGAATTCAAGCAGCAGGAGCGGACGTCCGCCGCGCCGGCCGTGACAGATGCGCGCGAAGAAACCATAGACACCGTGGAGACGACCGAGCCTCAGCCTGTGGTGGCCCCTGTGGTGGACTTGGCTCCGCCCCCCGCCCCCGAACCGCCCGCTCCTGCGATTGAGCAGCAGCCCGAGCCACCGAAGCCCATCGAGCAACCGCAAGTGACCACAATTGAACGCCGCCAGCCGATGCGCTTCGTCTGGCAGCTCGATGCCGAAAACCGTTTCACGCTCGGCACGCCCGAATTCACGTCGCTGCTTGGCACGCGCACGTCGAGCGTGTTCGGCCGCACCTGGCACGACATCGCGATGGCGCTCGGCCTCGATCCCGAGAACCAGGTCGCGCACGCCTTCGCCTCGCGCGACACCTGGAGCGGCATCACCGTCGGCTTCCCGGTGGACGACAGCAACGAGCGGCTCCAAGCCGAGCTCTCCGGGCTTCCGGTGTTCGACCGCGACCGCAACTTCAAGGGCTATCGCGGCTTCGGCGTCTGCCGCGACACCGCACGTATCACCGAGTTGCAAGCGCGCCGCGCCAAACAGCAGTCAGAGCCGACGCCACCGCCCGCGCCGCGCGCCGAGCCGCCGGTGTTCCGCGAAGAGCAGCAGCGCCCCACCCTCACCGTCGTGCCGCCGTCCGAGAATGTGGTGCCGTTCCGTTCGTCTACACCGGCTGAAAAGCCGACGCTGACGCCGGTCGAGCGCAAGGCGTTCCGCGATCTGGCGAGCCGCCTCACCGCGCGGCTGCGCGGCGCCGAGAACGGCAGCGCTTCCGACGTCGATGAGATCCTTCAGCCGCTCGAACCCGCGCCGCCGTCCGCGCCTGAGCTCACGCCGCAACCGATCTCGCGGCAAGTGGCCGAGCCGCCGCGCAGCCTCGACACCCCGAAAGACCAGCATCAGGATCAGCGCCCGATCCTCGACCGGCTTCCGGTCGGTGTCCTGGTCTATCGCCTCGACAAGCTGATCTACGCCAATCGCGCCTTCCTTGACTGGACCGGCTACGAGAACATTCACGCGCTCGCCGATGCCGGCGGCCTCGATGCGCTGTTCGTCGAACCCAGCAAGGACACGCCGCACGAGAATAACGGCGCGAAAGCGCTCACGATCGCCACCAACAAGGGCGCGCAGCTTCCCGTCGAAGCGCGACTGTTCACCTCACCGTGGGAGGGCGAATCCGCGCTCGTGCTGATGCTCGCGAGCGTCAACGGCCAGCCGATCTCAAGCGAGCCGGCCGCAGCCCCTCAATCCAAGGCCACCGAAGCCGCGCTCGAAAGCGCCAAGGCCGAGGCGGAAGAGCTGCGCTCGATCCTCGATGCTGCCTCTGATGGCATCGTGGTGATCGACCGCGAAGGCCGGGTGCTCGCGGTCAACCATCGCGCCGAGGCGCTGTTCGGCCACCAGAACCGTGAAATCATCGGCGTGCCCTTCGCCGGCCTGTTCGCGCCGGAGAGCCAGCGCACCGCGCACGAATATCTGACCACGGTTCTGCAAGACGATTTCAACAGCGAGACCGAGGGCCGCGAGGTCAAAGGCCGCGGTAGCCGCGGCACTGTCCCGCTGTACATGACCATCGGCAAGATTTCCGACGGCACCGACCGGCTCTGCGCGATCTTCCGCGACATCACACCGTGGAAGAAGTCCGAGAACGAACTCCTCAACGCCAAGCGCCTTGCCGAGCAAGCCTCATCCGCGAAATCTGATTTCCTTGCCAAGATCAGCCACGAGATCCGCACGCCGCTCAACGCCATCATCGGCTTCTCCGAGGTGATGATGGACGAGCGTTTCGGCCCGGTCGGCAACGAGCGTTACAAGCAGTACCTGAAGGACATCCACACCTCCGGCGGCCATCTCGTCTCGCTGCTCAACGACCTTCTCGACCTTTCCAAGATCGAGGCCGGCAAGCTCGAACTCGACATCGCTGCCGTCGACCTTAACGAGCTCACCCAGCAGTGCGTCGCGCTGATGCAGCCACAGGCGAGCCGCGAGCGCATCATCATCCGCACGTCGCTGACCGCTTCGCTGCCGCCTGTTCTGGCCGACGCGCGTTCGGTGCGGCAGATCGTGCTCAACCTTCTGTCCAACTCGATCAAGTTCACCGGCGCGGGCGGTCAGGTGATCGTCTCCACCGCGCCGAATGACGACGGCTCCGTGGTGCTGCGTGTGCGGGACACCGGCGTCGGCATGAGCGAGAAGGAAATCGCCATCGCGCTCGAGCCGTTCCGCCAGCTCGCGACCTCCGTGCGCCGCGGTCAGGATGGTACGGGCCTCGGCTTGCCGCTCACCAAGGCGCTCGCCGAAGCCAACCGCGCCAGCTTCTCGATCCGGAGCGCCGTGAACGCCGGCACGCTTGTAGAAGTCGCGTTCCCCGGCTCCCGCATGGCCGCGGAATGACCGCAGCCGATCCGGCCGTTCAAACGATCGCGGCTGAGATTGCCAAGGCGCTCTGGTATCGGCGGCAGATCCCGCCGATTACCGAACGACATCCGGATTTCGATATCGCACAAGCTTATATCGTCGCCGATGAGCTGCGGCACCTGCGCGTGCACTACGGCGAAACGCCGCTCGGCCGCAAGATCGGCTTCACGAACCGCAGCATATGGGCGGAGTACGGCGTATCGGCCCCGATGTGGGGCGACATCTACGACTCGACGACCTGCGACGTCGATCGCAAGGCGATCTGCAATCTCAGCCGCGTGTCGGAACCGCAAATCGAGCCCGAGATCGTGTTCGGCTTCGCGCGGGCACCATCGCCCGACATGGACGAGCGCGCGATGCTCGATTGCGTCGACTGGGTCGCGCACGGCTTCGAGATCGTGCAATCGATCTTTCCCAAGTGGAAATTCAAGCTCGCCGACACGATTGCAGCGAATGGTCTGCATGGCGCGCTCATGATCGGGCCGCGTCATCGTATTGCGGATCGCAGCGCCGACGCATGGATCAGCGAATTGAAGAACTTTGAACTGAAGCTCTACAAGGACGGCACATTCATCGACCGCGGCACCGCAATGTCCGTGCTCGACGGTCCGCTTTCGGCGCTGGTGCATCTCGTCGGGTTGCTGGATCGCGATCCGCTCAACCCGCAGCTTCGCTCAGGCGAGATCGTCACCACCGGCACGGTGACGCGGGCGTTTCCGGTCGCCGCGGGCCAGACCTGGACCACCGAGATTTCCGGGATCGCGCTCGACCCGCTCACCGTGACCTTCACTTGATCCGGCCAATTAATCCGGTTCCCTGACTTCCGCGCCATTGCAGCCGGCCCTAAGATGGCCGGACAACAGGTCAGGGAGTAGCGTCATGCCGGTCGCAAAGGTTCGCGGGGTCAACATCTTCTATCAGGTTGTCGGCGACCACGGCCCTTGGGCGGCGCTGATCACGGGCGGACGGCGCGGCCATGACGAGTTCATTCCACTCGCACAGAAGCTCGCCAAGGGCGGCTACCGCGTCGTGCTGCATGACCGCCGCAACACCGGCCGCTCCGACGTGCTGATCGAAGGCGATGTCGCCGAGGAGATCATGTGGCTCGACGACCTGCACGAGTTGCTCAAGCAACTCAACGCGGTGCCGACCATCATCGGCGGGTCGTCGGCCGGCGCGCGCACCGCGATGCGCTACTACACCCGCTTTCCCAACGACACCCGCGCGCTGCTCCTGATGCGCGTGACCGGCGGCGCCTTCGCGGCCAACCGCCTGCCGGAAAATTACTACGGCGCTTTCATCAAGGCGGCGCAACAGGGCGGCATGGCCGCCGTCTGTGCGACCGAGCAGTATCAGGAGCGCATCGCCGCCAATCCGGCAACGCGCGATCGTCTGATGGCGATGGACCCGAAACAGTACATCAAGGTTATGTCGAACTGGATGGATCAGTTCATCGCCAGCACCAAAACCGAAGTGTTCGGCATGACCGATGCCGATCTCGCGGCGATCAAGGTTCCAACCGTTGTTATCCCGGGCAACGATCAGACCCACGCTTCGGCGAACGGCAAACTCGCGGCAGCGAAGATCCCCGGCGCGCAGTTGCACATGCTGCCGATCGAGGATCAGGAGGTTCCACTCATCAATTACACCGAGTGGGAGCCCTACGAAGAAGAGATCGCACAAGCGTTTCTTGCCACCATGCGCAAGGCCGACGCGCAGCGGCCCAGCGCGGCTGCCTCCTAAGCAATTGGGGACAGCGGGCAGCCCATGCGCGGGCGGAATAACGCCGGCGCGCAACTTCGGGTAGACTCGATATCGTCCGGGCTCGCGGAGGTATCGAAATGACACTTGTTCGAGCTCTTCTGATCCTGTTGGCCGCGATTGTGGCGGCGCCTCAGGCGCGCGCGCAAGGAACCGTACCGGCACAGGTTGATCTGCTCCTTGTGCTGGCTGCCGACGTCTCCCGCAGCGTCGACACGCCCAAGTTCCAACTTCAACGCGAGGGCTACGCTGCCGCTGTCGCTGACAGGCGCGTGCTTGAAGCGATCACGGCCGGGCGTCACCGACGCATCGCGATCTGTTTCGTCGAGTGGTCCGGCGTCAGCGCGCAGAAGCTTGTCATTCCGTGGACTGTCATCGACGGTGAGGATGCGGCGCGAAAATTCGGCGATCAGCTTCTTGAGCTGCCACGCTCGTTCGCCGAACGCACATCGATCAGCGGCGGCATCGATTTCAGCGTGAAGCTGTTCGAAGAGGCACCGTTCCAAGCCGCGCGCCGGACCATCGACGTATCGGGTGACGGCACCAACAACTCCGGCCGCGACGTGACGCTCGCGCGCGACGAGGCGCTGGCGAAGGGCATCACGATCAACGGGCTGGTGATCCTGAGCGACCGGCCGATGGCATGGAATCCCGAGCACACCAATCCACCGGGCGGCCTGCCGAACTATTTTCGCGACAACGTTATCGGCGGGCCCGGCGCGTTCGTCGTGGTGGCGGAGGATTTCAATTCATTCGGGCAGGCGATCGTGAAGAAGCTGATTGCCGAGATCGCTGAAGCGCCGCTGCCTCAAGCGACGAAGCCGGGCGGATGACGCGGCGCTGTGTCGCAATCGGCGTTGCGAAGAAAACCAGTTCGCAGCGTGCGGAATTCGTAGGCCAACTCAAGCCTCAAGCTCCGAGTTTCGACACGCTCTAAACTGCGCTTCTCTGGAATCGTTCTAATCATCTGATTTCTCAAGAGAAGTTGCCTTGACCCCGCCGCGGCGCTGCTTACGACACTGCCTCCGAAACCTCGGGGGCGACACCGACCGAGGACGCCGTCTCAATCATCAGGAGCGCCTCGATGACTTCCATTCGTCTTCTCGCTTCGCTCGCACTCGCGGGCACGCTCGCCGCGGGCCCCGCATTCGCGCAGGGCGAGGTCAACCTCTACTCCTACCGCGAGTCCAAACTGCTCCAGCCGCTGCTGGAAGCCTTCACCAAGGATACCGGGGTGAAGGTCAATGTGATCTCCGCCGCGAGCGGCCTCGAACAGCGCATCAAGACCGAAGGCGCGAACAGCCCGGCCGACGTGATGCTCGTGGTCGACATCGCCCGCCTCGAAGATGCGGTGCAGGCCGGCATCACCGCGCCGATCAACTCGAAGGTGATCGACTCCACCGTTCCCGCGCAGTACCGCGATCCGGAAGGTCATTGGGCTGCCGTCGCGCTCCGCGCGCGCGTGGTCTACGCCTCGAAGGAGCGCGTGCCGCAGACCGCGATCACCTACGAAGAGCTCGCCGACCCGAAGTGGAAGGGCAAAATCTGCATCCGCTCAGGGCAGCACATGTACAACAACGCGCTGTTCGCAGCCGTGATCGCCAAGCACGGCGAGGCGAAGGCTGAAGAGTGGCTCAAGGGTCTCAAGGCCAACCTCGCGCAGAAGCCGTCGGGCGGCGACCGCGAAACGGCGCGCGACATCGCAGCCGGCAAATGCGACCTCGGCATCGGCAACACCTACTACTGGGCGCTGATGAACGACGTCGAAGCGGACAAGAAACCGTGGGCCGACGCGACCAAGGTGATCCTGCCGACCTTCCAGGGCGGCGGCACGCAGGTGAACATCTCGGGCGTGGCGCTGATCAAGACCGCGCCGAACAAGGCCAACGCGATGAAGTTCATCGAGTGGATGGTGAGCGACAAGGCGCAGCAGTTGCACGCCGACGCGACCTACGAATACCCGATGAAGGCGGGCGTGCCGATCAACAAGACCATCGCCAGCTACGGCGCACTGAAGGCCGATCCGCTGCCGATGTCCCAGATGGCCGCGAACCGCAAGAAGGCCTCGGCACTGGTGGACAAGATCGGGTTCGATAACTAAAGGGTGATAGGTTTGCTGTTACCTGATCGTCCCCGCCTACCGGCGGGGACGATTCGTTTCGGTCTGTAGCGTTCTCATGTCACGCCATCCGCTCGCGGCCTTGTTCCTGCTCGCGGTCGCGGCCCTCGCGGTCGCGCCGCTCGTCAGCCTCGTCCATATCGCGTGGCAGGGCGACGACGAGGTGTGGGCGAACTTCGTCACCTATGTTCTGAAGATCGCGCTGTTCAACACCGTGTCCCTGCTCGCGGGCGTCGCTGTGATCGCGTCGATTGCAGGCGTCGGGACAGCGTGGCTCGTCACCGCCTACGATTTTCCTGGGCGCAACGCGCTGGTCTGGCTGTTGCCGCTGCCGCTCGCGTTTCCGACTTACATCGTCGCTTATGTCTATGTGGACCTGCTCGACGGCGTTGGCCCGGTCCAGACTGCGCTGCGCGCGATGTTCGGCTGGCGTACCGCCGCCGAATACTGGTTCCCGAGCGTGCGCACGCTCGGCGGCGCGATCTTCGTCATGGGCTTCGTGCTCTACCCTTACGTCTATCTCGCCGCCCGCGCGATGTTTCAGACCCAGAGCGTGGCGCTGATCGAGATGGCACGCTCGCTCGGCGCCGGCCGCTTCCGGCAGATGCTCGACATCAACCTGCCGCTGGCGCGGCCTGCGATCGTGGCCGGGCTGTCGCTCGCGATGCTCGAAGCGCTGAACGACATCGGCGCGAGTGAATATCTCGGCGTTCGGACGCTGACGATCTCGATCTTCACCACATGGCTCAACCGTTCGAGCCTGCCTGGCGCGGCCCAGATCGCGTGTCTCATGCTGATCGGCATCGCCGCGCTGATCGCGCTGGAACGCTATGCCCGACGGCGGCAGGCGTTCATCGGCCACGACCGCCATCCGGGCGGCGTTCAGCGCATCGCGCTTCAGGGCAGCAAGCGTTGGTTCGCATTGATCGCTTGCGCTACTCCGGTCGCGCTCGGCTTCATCGTGCCGATCGTGCATCTGACCTATGAAGTGATCGCGCGCGGGCTTCTGATCGGCTTCGATAAGGAGCTCATCCGCCACGCTTTCAGCACTGTCTGGATCGCAACTTTCGCGACCGCGCTCACACTCGCGCTCGGCTTCGGCATCGTGTTCGCGCTGCGCGTGATCCGGAGGCCGTGGGCGGCGACAGGCGTGTTCGTCGCAAGCCTGGGCTATGCCGTGCCGGGCACAGTGCTTGCGCTCGGCCTGCTCTCGCCGCTGGTCGCCGTCGATGAAGCGATCAACGCAGTGACGCGCGCCGTCGCCGGTATCAACGTCGGGCTCGTGCTCGCGGGCTCAAGCGCCGCGGTCATCATCGCTTACTGCGTGCGCTTCCTCGCCATCGCGACCGGAATGGCCCAGGCCGGCCTCGCCCGCATCTCGACCGAGCTCGACGATGCCGCCCGATCCGGCGGCGCGCGGCCGGCGAAGGTCCTCACCACCATCCACCTGCCTCTGCTCCGCCCGGCGTTGTGGGGTGCGGCGCTGCTGGTGTTCGTCGATTGCCTGAAGGAGCTGCCGGCGACGCTGCTGCTGCGGCCACTCAACGTCGAAACGCTCTCGACCTACATCTACCAGTTCGCCACCCGCGGCAATTTCGAGGAGGGCGCGCTCGCCGCTCTGCTGATCGTCCTGGTCGGCATCGTCCCGGTCATCCGGATGGTGCGTCACGCCGACGACATCCTGGAAGCGCACGCTGCGCTGCCCCAAAATCCGGCTTGAAGCTGGTGTCGCGATTCGGAAGTTCGCCAGAATTCTCAGCGCATTCCGAAGCGAACTTCCGAATCAAAGCGACACCGGCAACGCTATGATTCTAGTGTCCCTTTGAACCCGAAGTTCGCATAAGTGCCCGCAGCACAATCGTGCGAACTTCGGGTTCGGGACACTAGCCCATCAGGCGGGCGCTTGATCGTGGTTCGGCACCTCAGGTACAGGTCTGGGGTACAGAACTTGCATCGAGTTCTGACGGGCACTGGGTAGGGGAAAGCGTATGAAGAAGGTCTATCCCGACGCCAAGGCGGCGCTGGCGGGGCTCCTCAAGGACGGCATGCTGATTTGCTGCGGCGGCTTCGGCCTGTGCGGCATTCCCGAGACGCTGATCCTGGCAATCCGCGAATCCGGGGTGAAGAACCTCACCGTCGTTTCCAACAACGCGGGCGTCGACGGCGCGGGGCTCGGCCTCCTGCTGGAGACCAAGCAGGTCAAGAAAATGATCTCGTCCTACGTCGGCGAGAACAAGCTGTTCGCCCAGCAGTATCTTGCGGGCGAGCTCGAGATCGAATTCAACCCGCAAGGCACGCTCGCCGAGCGCATCCGCGCAGGCGGCGCGGGCATCCCGGCCTTCTTCACCCGCACCGGCGCGGGCACCGACATTGCCAAGGGCAAGGAAGAGCGCGAGTTCGACGGCGAGAAGTACATCATGGAGCGCGGCATCGTCGCCGACCTCTCCATCGTGCACGCCTGGAAGGCCGACACCGAAGGCAACCTCGTCTATCGGAAGACCGCGCGGAACTTCAACCCGATGATGGCGACGGCGTCGAAGAACACCGTCGCCGAGGTCGAGAACCTGGTCGAGCCCGGCCAGATCGACCCGGACCACATCATCACCCCCGGCGTTTACGTCAAACGCATCGTCCACGTTCCCAACGCGGTGAAGCACATCGAGCAGCGCACCGTCCGCAAGCGCGTGATGGCGTAAGGAGAGACCGACATGGCCTGGACCCGTGAACAGATGGCGGAACGCGCAGCGAAAGAGCTGCGCGACGGCTTCTATGTGAACCTCGGCATCGGCATCCCGACGCTGGTGTCGAACTACATCCCGACCGGCATGAGCGTTCAGCTCCAGAGCGAGAACGGTATGCTCGGCTTTGGCCCCTTCCCCTACGAGGGCGAGGAAGATCCGGACCTCATCAACGCCGGCAAGCAGACCGTCACCGAGCTGCCCACCACCAGCTTCTTCTCGTCGGCCGACAGCTTCGCGATGATCCGCGGCGGCCACATCGACATCGCGCTGCTCGGCGCCATGCAGGTGGCGGAGAACGGCGACCTCGCCAATTGGATGATCCCCGGCAAGATGGTGAAGGGCATGGGCGGAGCGATGGACCTCGTGGCCGGCGTCAAGAAGGTCGTGGTCATCATGGAGCACTCGGCAAAGGACCAAGCCAAACTTCTCAAGCAGTGCAATTTGCCGCTCACCGGCGCGGGCGTGGTCGACATGGTCATCACCGACCTCGGCGTCTTTACCATCGATCGGAAGGGGGGCGGCGGAATGACGCTGATCGAGCTCGCTCCAGACGTCACCCTCGACGAAATCAAGTCGAAGACCGAAGCCGCCTACAAAGTCGCGCTGAAACCCAACTGATCCGGTGTCAATCCGGCCGCGACTTTGTGTCAGAGCGCGGCCGGCCTGTCAGGGAATTCCTGGCCCCAAAAGCGTCACAGAGGACGTGCAGTTTGCGGCGCAAAGGTCGACCGTTATAGTCCCCTCGGCCTTCACATCGACCACTGGAAACCGTCTGTGACCGCGGCTGCCGGCTTCAAACGCCTGGGTATCGCCATCGCCTGCTTCGTGCTGGCAGGCTGTGCCGTGTTGGGCACAATGGCCCTGCTGATCCCCGCCGATAGCGTGCGCGAGGCGACCAAGGCCGAGATCCGCAACGTCACCGGCCTCGACCTCCTGCTCGGTGGCGATGCTTCGGTGTCGCTGTTCCCGACCGGCTCCGTCACCTTCGCCAATGTCGCGCTCGGAGACGGTGCGGAGCCCGCGCTCGCGGCGGATCGCCTCACCGCCCGCCTCCGCTTCTTCCCGCTGTTCGCCGGCCGCATCGAAATCGCCGATATCGCGATGGTGCGGCCGCGGCTCAATGTGACCTTCGGCCCCGACGGCCGTTCCAACTGGTCGAGCCTCGTCGAGCGCCTCGCCCGGGCTCTCGGCCCGAAGTCGAGCCGCACCGATCAGGCGTCCTCGTTCTCCGAAATCCGGATGGACCGCGGCACCATCACCATCAGGGATCTCGCGCGCAACATCTCTGAAACCTTCGACAACGTCGAGATGGCGCTTGCCTGGCCATCGATCTCCAAGAGCTTCGCCGCCAACGGCAGCTTCTCATGGCACGACGAGCCGATGGACCTCGCGCTGACGCTGACCGACTTCGCCGCAGCACTCGCGGGCGACCGCTCCGGCGTCAAGCTCCGCGTCCAGGGTGCGCCGCTGAAGGCCGCATTCGAAGGCAACATGAGCGTGCGGCCGACACTGAAGGTCGAAGGCACGCTCGCCGCCGATTCCACCTCGCTGCGCGAAACCTTCCGCTGGGCCGGCATCAAGCCGCTCTCCGGCGGCGGCTTTGGCCCGTTCGCGCTGAAAGCCAAGACCTCCGTGTCAGGCGGTACCATTGCGTTGAACAGCGTCAACATCGAGCTCGATGGCAACGCCGCGGAAGGCGTGCTCACCTACGCAACCGATGGCCGCCAGACCATTCAAGGCACGCTCGCGGCGAACGACCTCGATCTGTCGCCCTACATCTCGACCTTCCGTCTGCTCACCAGCAACGAGCGCGAGTGGAACCGCGTGCCGATCGTGCTCGACGGTCTGACCGGCCTCGATCTCGATCTTCGCCTCTCGGCCGCCAAGATCACGCTCGCCCGCGCCAAGCTCGGGCGCACCGCGGTCGCCGCCAACCTCCGCGCCGGCAAGCTCACCGTGACCATCGGCGAAGCGCAGGCGTTCGGCGGCATCCTGAAGGGCGCATTCTCGCTGGCCGCTTCCGACAGCGGCGCCGACTTCAGGTCACAACTTCAGTTCACCGACGTCGATCTCGAAAACTGCCTCGGCGAGCTGTTCAACTTCCGGAAGCTGGAAGGCCGCGGGAACATGTCCGTTGCGCTCGACGCCAATGGCGCCAGCATGCTGGGCCTGACCCGCACGATGAACGGCACCGCCAACGTGATCGGCCGTCAAGGCGCGATGGTCGGTCTCAACGTTGAGCAGTTGCTGCGACGTCTTGAGCGGCGTCCGCTCTCCGGGGCCGGCGACTTCCGCACCGGCCGCACCCCGTTCGAGAAGCTGACCATCGACATCAAGATCGCCCAAGGCACTGCCACGGTCGAGGACGTGAAGCTCGAAGGCTCGAAGGTCCGCCTCGGCCTTGCTGGCTCCGCGTCGATCCCGAACCGCGAGTTCGATCTGCGTGGCGTCGCGGCGCTTGCGTCGAGCGGCGCGAATGAGGCGCCGCCGGCGTTCGAGTTGCCTTTCATCGTCCAGGGTCCTTGGGACGATCCGATCATGCTGCCGGACACCCAAAGCCTGCTGGCCCGCTCTCCGGCAGCCGCGCCGCTGCTTGAAGGAGCAGCCCGCAATCGTCCCACCCGTGACAGCGTCCGTTCGGCCATCGATAGGCTGATCGGCGGCCCCGCGGCCGGCACGCCGGTCCCGGATCAACAGCCCGCTACCCGCTGATCGGCGCCTGAAGCAGGCGGGAATCCCCCGTTTCGACTATGATTGTCCCCGACGAATCATTGCGCCGGCGCTGAGCCGGTGACGGGGCCTGGATGCTGCATCCTCTGATCCGCACGCTGGTCAAGGTGGTGGTCGCCTCCCTGATTGTCGGCACGATCCTCAACCATTTCGGCATCACCCCGGAGCAACTCATCCGGGAAACGGGCCTGTCCTACGACAAACTGGAAGACTGGGCCCGCCGCGGCTTCGCCTGGGCGTTGCCGAACACCTTGCTCGGGCTGATGGTGATCCTGCCGGTGTGGTTTCTGCTCTATCTGTTCCGGCCGCCCGGCAGGAGCGAACGGCACGACTAGCTGGGCTTACTTTGCGCGGAGCAGTTCGCCCCGTTTCGCGAACAGCGCAGCGCCCACGATTCCGACAGCCACCACCGCGATCATCACGGTGCAAACCGCATTGATCTCCGGCTTTACGCCGAGACGCACCTCCGAATAGATCCGCAGCGGCAGTGTGGTCGCGCCGGGGCCCGTCGTGAAGCTCGCGATCACGAGATCGTCGAGCGAGAGCGTGAAAGCCAGCATCCAGCCCGCGGCGATCGCCGGGAAGATCAGCGGCAGGGTGATGGTGAGGAAGGTCTTGAGCGGCGGGCAGCCGAGGTCCATCGCCGCCTCTTCAAGGCTTCTATCGAATGTCAGCAGTCGAGACTGCACGATCACCGCGACGAAGCACAGCGTCACTGTCGTGTGCGCCATCGAGACGGTCCAGAACCCGCGGTCGATGTCGATAGCCACGAACAACAGCAACAGCGACAGCCCCGTGATGATCTCCGGCATCACCAGAGGTGCATAGACCAATCCCGAGAAGGCCATCCGCCCTTTGAAGCGCCCGGCCCGCACCAACACAATGGCTGCGAGCGTGCCGAGCACCGTGGCGGCTGTTGCGGAAACAAACGCGATGCGCAGGCTCGTCCAGGCCGCATCGACCATCGCGCTGTCGTTGAACAGCGCGACGTACCAACGCGTGGACCATCCGCCCCACACCGTCACGAGCCGCGACGCGTTGAACGAATAGATCACCAGGATCGCGACCGGCACATAGAGGAACGCAAGGCCGAGCGCGACCGACGTGATATTGAACGCCGTGAGCCCCCTGCGCATCAGCGGGTCTCCATCTGGCGCATCTGCTGGCGCTGATAGAGCATGATCGGCACGAGCAGGATCACGAGCAGCGCCACGGCAACGGCAGATGCAACCGGCCAATCCTTGTTGGAGAAGAACTCCGTCCACAGCGTCTGGCCGATCATCACGTTTTCCGAACCGCCGAGCAGATCGGGAATGACGAATTCGCCCGCAATCGGAATGAAACAGAGGAGCGTGCCCGCGACGATGCCGGGCGCCGAGAGCGGCACAGTGATGAGCCAGAACGCCTTCCACCAGGGACAGCCGAGATCGGCCGCCGCTTCGAGCAGCGTCTGGTCCATCTTCTCCAGCGCCGCATAGAGCGGCAGCACCATGAATGGGAGGTACGAATAGATGATGCCGATGAAGATCGCGGTGTCCGTCGCAAGGAACGTCACTGGCTCCCGCACGATCCCCAAAGCCATCAAAACATCGTTGAGCAGGCCGTCACGCTGGAGAATGTTCACCCAGGCATAGATGCGGATCAGGAACGCCGTGAGGAACGGCAGGACGATCGCCAGCACCAGCACGGCCTGCGCGCGGCGCGGTGCGCGCGAGATGCCGTAGGCGATCGGATACCCGATCAGCAGAAGCATCAGCGTCGAGAGCACGGCGATCTTCAGGCTGCGCAGATAGGACGTGAGGTAGAGCGAGTCCGATCCAAGCATCGCGTAGTTGTCGAGCGAAAGGCCGCCAAAGAAGTCGCGGAGGCCCTGCCAGCCCGCTGCAAGATCCAAAGTCGGCGCATAGGGCGGCTGCGCGATCACCGTCTGCGAGACGCTGATCTTCAGCACGATCAGGAACGGAATGAGAAAGAACATCGAGAGCCACAGCGTCGGCACAAGGACGACGAGTCCCATTCGCCAGACCGAGCGCTTTTTGCTCTCGCTCATTGGGTCAGCACCACGCCGGCATCCGGCGTCCAGTTGAGCCACACCCGGTCGCCCCACCCGATCGGGCGCTCGACAATGCGCGTGCGGTTCGCGACCGCCGCCTTCATGGTGAGGCCGTTGTCGAGCTGAACCTTGAAGATCGAGGAGTTGCCGAGATAGCTGATGTCGGTGACCTTTCCGGCAAGACAGTTCTCGTTCGAGTCCGGCGGCATCTTGCCGAGGATCTGCACCTTCTCCGGCCGCAGCGCGACCCAGACCGCCGCACCTGCGGGCACGTTCATCTGAACCGCTGTGCGCAGCCAGCCGCCGGCCGGCACCTCTATCATCGTGCCGTGGGCCTCGACGGCCTGCACGCGGCCCTCGATGAAATTGACGTCGCCGATGAAGTCGGCG
>BFBZ01000950.1_pt1 | contig 21956 bp, 14 predicted proteins | sample 1888401 | NCBI WGS metagenome assembly BFBZ01 (sample SAMD00112614, study PRJDB3348) | symbiont metagenome | host: Chara braunii | reverse complement strand
CCATTACCCAGCCACCGGTGCTGAGCTTGTCGCTTACTCCCACCAATGCTTCCTGCGGGGCCAATAACGGCAGTATTTCTGCTGCCGGCGGGGGKGGCACGCCTACTTACAGCTTTTCTTTGAATGGCGGGGCTTATTCAGGCACGTCTAATTTTACCGGCCTGGGTGCCGGTACTTATTCTATAGCCATCAAAGACAGTAAAGGTTGTATCACAAATTCTGTGACCAGCATCAGCTCGAGCTCCGTTCCGGTTGTATCGGTTAATTCTGGCAGTGTGTGTGCGGGCAGCTCTCTTGCCCTCACAGCGAATGGGGCGACAACCTATTCATGGAGCCCTGCCACGGGCCTGAGTGCTACCACGGGCAGCATGGTTACTGCAACACCTTCTGTGTCCACTACCTACACCGTCATTGGGTCAACCGGTACCTGCTCCAACTCCGCCATTACTTCTGTAACCGTTTATGCGCTGCCAAGCGTGACATCCAGCAGCACTACCGTGTGCAGTGGCAATGCAGCTACCCTCAACGCGGGTGGCGCCTCTACCTATACCTGGAGCACAGGCACCGCAGCAGGCAGTATGACAGTGAGCCCTGCTGTCACCACCAATTATACAGTAACGGGTACCGATGTCAACACATGCACCAATTCGGCGGTGGGCCAGGTATCTGTGACACCATTGCCCGTGGTAACAGCTGCATCAGGCACCATCTGCCTCAACAGCACCTATACGCTCAGTGCCAGTGGTGCCAATGTTTACAACTGGTCTACAGGACAAAGCGGCGCTTCCATCACTGTTACACCAACTGTTACCACCACGTATACTGTTACAGGCACAGCCGTGAACACCTGTACCGGCAGCAGCACAGCCACAGTGACCGTATTGCCCCTGCCCCAGATGACAAGCACACCTTCTGTATCGCCAAGCAACTGCGGCGCGGCCACAGGCTCTGTTAATCCTGTCACGCTGAGCGGCGCAGGGCCCCTTACCTACACCTGGACCAACAGTTCGGCCACGGTGGTGAGCAATTCACCAAACCTGGTGAACCAGCCGGCCGGTACCTATAACCTGCTGGTGCAGGATGGCAATGGCTGCACCAACCTGTTCGGCCCTTACAGCATTGCTAATCCGGGTGCCCCGGGTGCGCCAACGGCCAGCGCCGTGCCGGCCATGCTCTGCCAGGGCGGTACCATCGGGCTGTCGGCCAATGGCGGTGCAGGCGTTACCTATAACTGGTCGGGCCCCAACAGCTATACCACTACGGTTCAAAACCCTGTGATCACCAATGCCACCACCAATATGAGCGGCATTTACTCGGTATATGTAACATCAGCCGGCTGCAGCGGGCCAGCCACAAGTGTCACGGTAACGGTGAGCTCACTTCCAAATCCTTCCGCCAATACATCGCAGCCCGCCTATTGTGCCGGCGATACGGTCAAACTCTTCGCGTCGAGTGCTGCTACCTATACCTGGTCGGGGCCAGGGGGCTTCAGCTCAGGGCAGCAAAATCCCGTGATCAGCAACAGCGGCATCGGCGCGGCAGGGATCTATACACTGTCTGTGACCAATATCAATGGATGCAGCAATACGACAACCGTTAGTGTAACAGTGAATGCAAATCCAAACGCCCAGGCCTCAGCCATCCCGGCAGTGATCTGCGCGGGAGACACCATGAAGCTGAGCGGCAGCGGCGGCACTACCTACAGCTGGCAGGGCCCGAACGGCTTTTCCTCCGGTCAGCAAAACCCACAGATCACTAATGCCCAGTCAAATGCAAACGGCATCTACACCTTAACTGTTACAAACGCCAATAACTGCTCGGCCACCGATACCGTAAAAATCCGGGTGAACCCTAAGCCCTTAGCATTGGCCATTTCAGGCGATTCAACCTGCTTTGGCAAGAGCTTATTACTGACAGCCAGTTACGGCAGCGGCGCTACCGTAAGCTGGTACAGCGACCCGGCCCTTACCAATTTATTACAGGTCAATTCCGCTACCTATACGCCAGGCATAACGGCAGGCGGTACCTATACCTTCTACGTGCAAGGCATGCTCAATGGCTGCAAAAGTGCCGCTACGCCTGTTATTGCCTGGTATCACAACATCCACGCGGTGGCAACAGCAGATGTGTACAGCGGCAGTGCGCCTTTGACCGTTAATTTCAGCAGCAACGGCAGCACAGGGTACACCACCCCGGGCCAGTTCAATTGGGTGTTTGGTGATGGCGCAGGTAGCAGCCAGCCAAATCCGGGCCACGACTTTAACAATGGCGGCACTTATACGGTGGTGCTCACTGTCACCGATCCTCAGAGCGGTTGCATGGATACTGCCAGCGTGGTAATTAAAGTAGACGATGAACTGACCGTAGTAGTACCCAATGTGTTCACACCCAATGGTGATGGCACCAACGACCAGTTCCATGTTAAAATAACCGGTGGCAAGAGTGCCGAAGGATTTATCTATAACCGCTGGGGACAATTGCTATTCGACTGGGATGCCCTGAATGCCTCATGGGATGGCAAGGTTGCCAATGGCGAGAATTGCCCTGATGCTACTTATTTTTACCTGATCAAGGTGTTAGACAAAAAAGACAAGGAGCATTTATTCAACGGCTACATGCTTCTTATCCGCTAAAGACAATGGTTGTACCATGCCCGGGTATGGTATTCCATAGCCGCTGCAGGCACAGTTGAGTTACACGCTACTCTTCCTTCTCGTTATTCTTCAGCTTGGCCAGCAGGTCGTATGCACCTTTGATCACCACGGGTGTTTCCATGCTCACGCCGGCCGGCAGGTTGATCTCTGTATAGCCCAGCTCGGAAGTGCCTTTTGTCACGCTCACCAGCTTGTACATATGCGTACCGGCTGTTGAAACATCCGTAAAAATATAATCACCACCTTCAAAGCTCAGCACCGCGTCATCCGGCAGCGAAGGCACGGAACGGGTACCAGCTTCCACGTAGGCCTTCAGGTAAGTGCCGGGGATCAGGTCAGGGTCTTCCCTATCGAGGTGACAATGGATACGAACGGTCCTGTCTTCGCTGATCTCGCGGCCCACGAGGTATACGGTAGCGGTCCGCTCAGCCGTTTCATTGGCCAGGGTAAGCCTCACCTTCTGCCCGATCCTGATCTGAGGTACGTCTTTTTCAAATACAGTGAGCTCAGCATGCACATGCTCCGTATCCACGATCCTGAACATCACATCAATGGGGTTCACATACATGCCGATATTCACATTTACCCGTGTGACATAACCGGTGATAGGCGACTGCACAGAGATCGTGTTCTGGATGGTTTCGCTCGTAAGCCCCTCCGCCCTGATCCCCAGGAGCAGCAGCCTGGCTTTTAACCCGGCCGTACGGGCCATCATGCTTTCATATTGCGCCTTTGCCTGCTGCAGGCTTTTCTGCGAATTCACATTGTCCTTTGCCAGATCCTGCTGGCGCCTGTATTCTGCATCCAGGTATTCCAGCTGGCTTTTGCTGTCTAAAAAATCCTGTTGCAACTGGATGTACTCCGGGTTTTGCAATACAGCGATCACCTGGCCTTTTGTTACTTTCATGCCCTGCAAAAGCTCCGTGCTTTTTACAAAACCGGCCATGGGCGCCGAAATACTCACCAGGTTCTGTGGTGGCACATCCAGCAGGCCATTCACCTTAATGGCGCCGCTCAACGCTTTCATGCCAATGTGCCCTGTTGCAATGCCCACCAGTTTATATTGATCGTTGCTGACCTGCACGGTGCGAAGGTCTTCCGCTTTGGCCGGTGCCTCACTTGTTTCTGATGGCCGGGTGGTACACGCGGTGCCCGCTGCCATACATAACAGCACCAGGATTTTATAGATAAGGTTTTGATCTTTCATATACTTGATATTTTTATTGTTTGCCTGATAAATATTCGAGTGTGACGATGCTTTGGTTATACTGGCTGAGGCTTTTCAGGTAATTTGCCCGGATGAGCAGGGCATTCCTGAGGCCCTGAAGGTATTCTATATAGCCTACCTCTCCCGCCTTGTAACCGTTCCCGGCCTGCCGGATGATCAGGGCCGCGTTCTCCAGGGCGCTTGTTTCATAATACGCAACGGTGTTCCTGTTCTTGATGTATTCCTGCAGGGCCTGGTTCAACTGGCCGCTTATATTGGCCTGGTACTGTTCAAAATTACTCTGCACCACCTGTTGGTTGATGCCGGCAGCTTTTATCCTGGCCGTTTGTGGTATAAACCACAGGGGCACCGAAATACCAAACTGAACGCCGGCAAACCGGTACGACGATCCGAAATACTGGTCGTTGTCGCCAATGCGCTGGTACCCGATCAGGGTCTGGCTGAAATAGCCTAACATCAGGTCGGGCAGCACCCTGGCCGTTTCCACTTTTTTCTGCTTCGCACTGATCTCGATCTGCTGCTTCAGGTAAGCAAGCATGGGGTTGCTGCGCAGCGCACTGTCGGTACCCAGGTTCAGCTCCAGCCGGGTGATATTGCCGTTTACCTGCACGGGCGCTTTGCTGTTCATAAGGGTTTGCAGCCGCAACAGGTAGATCTGGCTATTGGACTGGTTCTGGTCTACAAGGTTCCTGATCTCCATCAGCTGCGTTTCGGCAGTGGTCTTCTCCAGCAGGTTGCCTTCACCTGCTTTCAACCTGCTGGCGGCAGCATTTGCAAAGACTGTAAAAATGCTATCCTCGCTTTCCAGCAGCTTCTTTTCGGCCTGCAGGTATTCCAGGTAATGATAGGTTGCCCGCACCTGGCTTATCAGCTCGTTTTTTGTAACCGCCAGCTGCAGCTCATCACGCTTCACGTAAGCCTGCGCCAGTTGGGCCTGGCTGCTCAACAAGGTTGGGAATGGGATACTCTGCGTGACCGTGAAGTTATTATCCATGTTCAAAGAGTTGTACTGACCATACATTAAAGTGACATTGGTTTTGCCGATATCGGTAGCGCTGCGCTTCAGTGCTTTGCTATAGCCGATCTCGTATTGCGCGGCCCTGAGACCTGCATTGTTCCGGAGCGCTTCATCAATGGCCTGTGGTAAGGTAGTGATGGTACTACTGGTTTGCGCACGGCTCACACAAGGCAGCAGCAGGCCAACTGCGAGCAATGCCAGCCCGGGCGATACAGGTTTTCCTTTGCGGGAGCCGATCTTTTCAAACAGGATATACAGCACAGGTAGCACCAGCAGCGTGAGCAGGGTGGCCGATACGAGACCACCGATCACTACCGTGGCCAGGGGTTTTTGCACCTCCGCCCCTGCCCCGTGCGACAAGGCCATGGGCAGGAAACCGAGGGAAGCTACCAGGGCCGTCATGATCACCGGGCGCAGGCGCGTACCTGTTCCCCGGGTGATGATCTCCCTGAGATCGGTCACACCTTCTTTCCTGATCCGGTTGAATTCAGCGATCAGCACAATGCCATTGAGTACCGCCACGCCAAACAGGGCGATGAAGCCCACACCTGCCGAAATGCTGAAAGGCATCTGCCTTAAACAAAGGGCGAACACGCCGCCAATGGCCGATAATGGAATGGCGGTAAAAATAAGCAGGCTCTGTTTGAGAGAGCGGAAGGTAAAGAACAACAGGATGAAGATCAGGAGCAGGGCTACCGGGATGGCCACAGACAGGCGCTGCCGGGCCTCCMCCAGKTTTTTGAATGTGCCGCCATAAGCAGGGTAATAACCCGTGCCGAATTTCACCTGCCGGTCTACCTTTTGCCTGAGCTCGGTCACAACACTCTCCACATCCCTGCCCCGCACATTGAAGCCTACAATGATCCTGCGCTTGGCATCATCTCTCTGGATCTGGTTGGGGCTCATCTTCAGCGCTATCTCACCCAGCTGCGACACCGGCACCTGCCGGCCACCAGGTGTTGTCACAAACAGGTTGCCTATATCATCCATACTGCGGCGACTGTCTTTATCCATCCGCACCACCAGGTCAAAACGCCTTTCACCTTCGTATACCAGGCCCGCGCTTTCGCCGGCAAACGCTGTCCTGATCACCTGGTTGATCTCTTCGATGCTGAGCCCGAACTGTGCTATTTTTTCGCGGTCAAATTTTACCACGATCTGTGGCAGGCCCGTCACTTCCTCCACGTAGATATCCTGTACACCCCTGATGGTGGCCGAGAGCCGGCCGATCTTCTTCGCGTACTGCGCCAGCTGGTCGAGGTCTTCTCCGTATACCTTCACCACAATGTCTTGCTTGGCGCCTGTCATCAGTTCGTTGAACCGCATCTGGATGGGCTGCTGGAAGCTGAAATTGACGCCTGGGATGGCCTGCAGGGCCTCGTGCATTTTTTCGGCGAGCGCTTCGCGTGAAGCAGCGCTTGTCCATTCCGATTTATCCTTCAGCACGGCTATCAGGTCGCAGGCCTCCACGGGCATAGGGTCTGTAGGAATTTCAGACGAGCCTATCTTCCCGATCACTTCTTTTACTTCCGGGAATTTTTCTTTCATGATCCGGGCGGCGCGTGTGGCTGTTTCGATAGTTTGAGAAATGGAGCTACCCGTCAGGATCCTTGTTTCGATGGCGAAGTCACCTTCATCGAGTGTGGGGATGAACTCGCCGCCCATATTCATAAACAACAGCAGGCTCACCATGAACAAGGCGAAGGCTGTTGCCACCACCACCACTTTTCTTTTTAGCGCAAACAGGATCATGGGGTCGAATATTTTGTGAAAAAAAGCCATCAGCCTGTCGGAAATATTTTTCCTGCTTTGCCCGCGCCGGCTCAAGAACAGGGCCGACATCATCGGCACATAGGTGATCGAAAGAATGAACGCGCCCAGGATGGCGAAGGATACCGTTTGTGCCATGGGTCTGAACATTTTTCCTTCTATGCCCACCAGGGCCAGGATAGGCAGGTAAACAATGAGAATGATGATCTCGCCGAAAGCCGCCGAGCTCCTGATCCTGGAAGCGGAGTGGTACACTTCGTCGTCCATTTCATCGCGGGTGAGCGCACGGCTCAGCTTCCTGTCAGACAGATGGTGCAGGGTCGCTTCCACAATGATCACCGCGCCATCCACTATCAGCCCGAAATCGATCGCGCCAAGGCTCATCAGGTTGCCCGATACGCCAAACAGGTTCATCAGCGAAATGGCAAACAGCATCGCCAGCGGGATCACGGAAGCCACCAGCAGGCCAGCCCTCAGGTTCCCTAACAGGAGCACCAATACAAAAATGACAATGAGCGCACCTTCAGCAAGATTCCTGGTAACTGTGCCTATAGCATTGTTCACCAGCTTTGTACGGTCAAGAAAAGGCTCTATCACGATCCCTTCCGGCAGTGTTTTCTCGATCTGCCGGATCCGCTGCTTTACCGCGTTAATTGCCTGCGAGGAATTGGCCCCCTTCAGCATCATCACAACGGCTCCCACCACTTCGCCTTCGCTGTTGCGGGTCATGGCGCCATAACGTACCGCATGGCCAAGGCTTACTTTGGCCACATTCCTTACCAGCACCGGGATCCCGCCAGGGTTCACCTTCACCACGATGCTTTCAATGTCCTGGATGCTGCCCACCAGGCCCTCACTGCGGATAAAATAAGCGTTGGGTTTTTTATCAATATAAGCGCCACCGGTATTCTGGTTGTTCTTTTGCAGGGCCGTGAAAATATCGCTGATGCCGATGTTCATGCTCCGTAGTTTATCCGGGTCAAGGGCGATCTCATATTGCTTCAGGTAACCACCAAAGCTGCTCACATCCGCCACACCGGCCGTGCCCAGCAGTTGCCTTCTCACGATCCAGTCCTGGATGGTGCGCAGGTCCATCGTTGTGTATTTGTTCTCGTATCCCTTTTTGGCGTGGATCACGTACTGGTAGATCTCGCCCAGGCCGGTGGTTACAGGTGCCAGCTCCGGTGTGCCCATGCCTTTGGGTAGCTGGCTTTTCACGTCCCCGAGCCGCTCATTCACCTGCTGCCGCGCCCAGTATATATCTATGTTGTCGGCAAACACAATGGTTACCACCGACAGGCCGAAACGGGAAAAGGAACGCACTTCCTCTATGCCAGGGATGGTGGCCATGGCCTGCTCTACAGGGAATGTTACCAGGCGCTCTATTTCCTGCGCTCCCAGCGAAGGGGATACCGTGAGTACCTGCACCTGGTTGTTGGTGATGTCGGGCACGGCATCTATAGGCAGTTGTGTTACCGAGTAGCTGCCCCAGGCGATGAGCGCCACCATGAACAGGCCAACGATCAGCTTGTTCCTGATAGAAAAATGAATGATCTTATCTAACATGATATCATGATTTGCGCAAACAGGGCAAAGCCTTATTCACACGGGTAAATAAAAATGATGCTGTTGAGGAAGCGGGTTTGCTCCCGGTCAGTAAGGGTCTTTATGACCAAGCGGCTTTGGGTGGCTGCCATATATTGCTGACAGCTGCCGAACAAGGTGGGTTTTCGGCGTATACGTGGTTCTCCCGGGATAGCACAGGCGGCTGGACATCAAAAGAAAACCCAAAGTCTTTATAAAGCGCGGTAGAAGTATGAACGATGCCACAATCGCTCGATTTGAAAGGGAGCTTGTTGTGCTCATGGTCGTCGCTATGACTGTGGTTATTGTGGCCGTAGTGTTTTTTCACGAAATCAACAAACGAAATGTCCCTGTCTGTTTGCCGGTGATCGATGTAATGGTGCAATAATACCGGCAGTTTCAGGAGTTGATGGAGCTCGGTATTGGCAAATACGAACAACAGTAAAAAAGATATGGCGATCGTTTTTTTCAACGCTCAAATATACGAAAAAATTGATTGGCAGCTTGTTGGCAGCCTCATGCCATCCCCCCGCTATTGTTCTTCAAAAAAGTATCCAGGTTGTTCATGAGCACCTGGTTGTCGAAGACCTGTGTGTTGACAAGGTTTATGAGATAGTTGCGGGTCTCGTCTGATGAATCGGCCATATCGGCACGCTTCGGATCATCGATATTGAGATTGATGCGCATGAAATGACCATCGGCAGTCAGCTCTTCCGTTTCGTAGGTGGTGGTCTGGTTCACAGCCTGCATCATCACATCCGTGATCCTGCCTGCCCAATCGAGCAGCCCCCAGCCTTCTACATTCTGCTGCGCAACATCCGGGGAGTAATGCCCGGTGCCCAGCGACAACACAGATACATTGTCCAGGCCCAGCACAGGCAGGTTATAAGGCGGGCCCTGGTGGTATTTGATCACCTCCACCATGGCGCCCACGGCCGGGTTGTTCATGTAAATGCCACCATCCACGCATACCCGCTTCTTGCCTTCGTAGTTCATATCGTAAGCTGGCAGGTAGGTAGGCGCAGCCGAAGTAGCCCGGCACACATCTACCAGCAGCGCATTGCTGGCGGGGTCGTTGATGGCGTGGCGGKATTTGAATAAAARCGCCTCGTTGTTATACAGGTCGAAAGACGTGACGAAGATCGGCCGGATGCAGTCGGAAATTCGTTTTTGCCCGAACATATCCGTCAATACCTTTTGCAGGCCATCAGGGCTATACTTGGGGCTTTTGAGCGAGGTAATGTCACTCACCAGTTTTTTAAGCCAGCCTTTTTCCGGGAAGATCTCTTTGCCCCGCTGGGTATACACTTTTTCAATATCCGATAAGGTATATTTAGAGGTCTTGCCATCGTCTGATACAAGCAGGCCACAGGTAATGAGGCCCCCGGTAGAGGTACCGGCCACCATATCAAACAGGTCGGCGATCCGTTTGCCTGTTCTTCTTTCGATCTCCTTGAGCACCAGCACGGGGATGATCCCGCGGAGGCCGCCGCCATCAATACTGAGGATTCTGAATGTATTTGCCATCAGTTCTTGGTTTTAGAAATTAACAACCCGGAAGGAACGTTTGTTCAGGAAACGGGTATTGCAGCCTGCTCCCTGGTACAAATATAGCAGCATTTGCTTACAACACACCCGGCCGGCTTATTTCCTGCAAATCATAAAGATTTATTTACAAAGCCTTCGTTTTTGCGAGTGGCTGGTGTCTAACGGTCAGGCATGGCCGTTCTTCGTATCGACGGCCAGGTACGTGCCAAAATAAAACAGATGGCATCGCTCGCGTATGTTTCTCCGACACTTTCAACTGTTTATACTTAAGATTGTCTGTGAAAAATGAAACCCCTGGTGCCCCGAAACAAAAAAGCCTTTCCACTATTGTGAAAAGGCTCCTGGTTTTCGTCGGGGTGGTTGGACACCTTTCGAACTCTTTTATTAAAGACCTCAACACAATTCAACATACCGTTACATCACTCAACATTAGCCTACATGAGACGACATAAATCGGCATAACTCAGCATAACTCGGAATTGAGTTGACTGGACACCTTTCGAACCATTCAGGTCTTTCCAAGAAAATCACGATAATTAATCCATGTTTCGCTTTTTCGGTAATATGTCATAGGGTCTCTAGGTATTTCAGGAGGTATAGTTGCATTTTTACATAATGCAATGAAATGGTTTTTTGACTGAATATTTAGTGATGCCAAATATTCCTTTGCTTGTTGATAGTTCCAGAACTTTTTCTTTTGATGGGCGATTGTATTCGTTAATCTCTAATAATTTTCTAATTTTTTTATAATGGCTTTCTAATAGCCCTAACAAAGGGCTGTTGGTAATTTCGCACCCACTAAAAGAAAGTGGACTTCCACTTATTTATTATGGACAGTACTCGAAGTCGAAAACGGCTAATTGTATAATTCCCCGCGAATTGATGTTGCTCTTTATGGCATAATCATAACGCGGCATAACTTATAACGCGTATGATGAAAAGAGCAAAGAAAGCTGATCTGATTTTGTTAAACGATTGTATGCTTGGTTGTGAAGCTAGACCCTTTATTCCCGGCATCACTCAGAAGCACACTTCCTTACGTGAGAAATACACAAGTGCTCATGGGCACCGCTTTCTGATAACAAACCTCATTTTGAAACTACGCAAAAGAAAAGCCTGATATGACACTAATATCATTTACTCTTCGATTGTTTATAGCGCTATTCTTGGGCGCGCTTATCGGAGTTGAGCGCCAATGGCGTCAAAGAATGGCAGGGTTGCGTACGAATACTCTTGTTGCATTAGGCGCAGCAATTTTTATCACAACATCAGAAAAGATAGGAGGCGATGCAGTTGGCAGAGTGGCATCATATATTGTCAGCGGTATTGGTTTCCTTGGCGCTGGTGTAATAATGAAAGACGGGATAAATGTACGTGGTCTAAATACAGCCGCTACTCTATGGTGTTCTGCGGCAATAGGGGCATTGGCAGGATTAGGATATATCCCTGAAGCAACAATCGGTACATTATTAGTGTTATTGTCACACCTCCTATTGAGACCTGTTGGTGTCAAGCTCAGCCAACTTCCAATCAATAAAAATGCCAGTTCGCAAATAGGTTACATTTTCGTGATCAAGTCAAAACATGAAGTTGAGAATCACATCAGGGTGCTTTTAATGCAGTACATGAACAATGACAATCAGCTTGTATTACGTTCTCTTAAAAGTACAGATAACGGTGATCCTTCCGTTGCTATAGTCACCGCGGAAATACTGGCAACAACAAATGAAGACATAAAAATGGAACGATTAGCTGGTCGATTCAACATCGAGCAAGGGGTTTCCGAGGTAAGCTGGAATATAATAGGACAGGAAAATGATTTATAACATTTTAAAATCAATGTAAAGACTATGTCAACTTTAAAATTCAGGGCTAAAGTTGTTTCTCCATTTTCTTCTGTTGAAAATGGATTTAACCAAGAAGCTGCCACCAAGCTCAGGAATGCTTCCAGGTTTCAAAAAAATGGCTTTATGGCTATGCTGAATAGCACACCTGAAGGCCTAACAAATGAAGAAGCTCTTGAACGACAAAAAGTGTATGGGATAAATGAGGTTCAGCATGAAAAAGCCCCTTCATGGCATAAACAGCTTTTTAGAGCTTTTATAAATCCATTTATAGGTATTCTTGCTGTCCTTGCTTGTGTTTCCTTAATTACTGATGTATTCTTAGCAGCCCCTCCCGATCGTAGTTTTAGAACAGTCATTGTAGTAACAATCATGGTTGTTTTCAGCGCACTATTGCGCTTCTTTCAGGAATTCAGAAGTAATAAAGCGGCTGAACAATTAAAGAGTATGGTGAAGACAACTGCGACTGTGCTAAGGCAACGAATTGGTAAATCTGAAATTGACATCAAACAAATAGTGCCGGGGGATATTGTTTATCTATCTGCCGGTGATATGATACCTGGAGACTGTCGTGTAATTCATTCAAAGGATTTATTTGTTACGCAATCCATGCTGACAGGCGAGTCTATGCCCGTTGAGAAGAAGGAGGCAGATATACGAGATGCAGACGAAAAATCCCCGTTAGAGCTGGACAATATCTGCTTTATGGGAACTAATGTTATAAGTGGGTCAGCAACAGCAATTGTAATTACAACAGGTAACAAGACTTATTTTGGGTCTATTAGCAAGGAGATACTTGGCAATAGGCCTCCTACAAGTTTTGATAAAGGTGTAAATAAAGTTAGTTGGCTACTTATCCGCTTTATGCTAGTGATGGTTCCGCTGGTGTTTCTTATCAATGGCTTTACAAAGGGTAATTGGTACGAGGCATTGCTTTTTGGTATTGCTGTCGCTGTTGGCCTGACGCCCGAAATGCTTCCAATGATAGTAACGGCGAACCTAGCAAAAGGTGCCGTAAATATGAGCAAGCGAAAAGTAATTGTGAAGCGGCTTAATGCAATTCAAAATATCGGTGCAATGGATATTTTGTGTACGGACAAAACAGGTACACTCACTATTGACAAGATCGTCTTGACGAAGCATCTTAACGTGTTTGGTATTGAAGATGATGAGGTCCTGAAATGGGCATACCTCAATAGCTTCCACCAAACAGGCCTGAAAAATTTATTGGACACTGCCGTGCAGGAACACATCGAATTGCATGACCATCTTAAAGTAGAAGAGTACTTTACAAAAGTGGACGAGATCCCATTTGACTTTGAACGTAGGCGCATGTCCGTGATTTTGGAACAAAGAAATCATAAACATCTGCTGATATGCAAGGGTGCTGTTGAAGAGGTGCTAAATATTTGTACGAGTGCTTTTGATCCAGGCGAAGACAGGCAACTACAAATAGAGCAGGATGATATTATATCTATGAATGAAAAAATCCGGACAACGATACTCGACACTTCAAAGAAGTTAAATGAAGAAGGTTTACGTGTACTGCTTGTAGCTGTCAAAGAGTTTGATGAACGTCCATTGACGTACAGCATAGCCGATGAAAACGGGTTGACGATAGCCGGGTTTATTGGATTTCTTGATCCAGCAAAACCTTCGGCAAAGCCTTCTATTGAAGCTTTACAGAAATTAGGTGTAAACATTAAAGTACTTACTGGCGACAATGAAGTTGTAACGAAAAAGATATGCCGTGATGTAGGTATCCCGGTAAACAACATATTGCTTGGTTCTGAGTTAGACAATATTACAGATGAAGTCCTTATCAGCCAGATAGATGACATAAACATTCTGGCAAAGTTGAGCCCCATGCAAAAATCGCGAATTATACGGCTATTACAGGCAAAAGGCCACACAGTTGGTTATATGGGAGATGGAATAAATGATGCTACCGCTCTTAAAGACGCAGATGTAGGCATATCCGTAGATACGGCGGTCGATATAGCAAAGGAAAGCGCTGATATTATATTGCTCGAAAAGGACCTGATGGTCTTGCGAAAGGGKGTAGTATATGGGCGACGAACATTCGGCAATATCATTAAGTACATCAAAATGACAGCAAGCAGCAATTTCGGCAATATGTTCAGTGTCATTGGTGCAAGTGCTTTACTTCCATTTCTTCCAATGCTGCCTGCGCAGCTTATTATTCTCAACCTGATGTACGATATTTCTCAGATCTCGATCCCTTGGGATAAAATGGATGCAGAATTTATCGAAAGACCACAGAAGTGGGATGCAAGCGGCATTACTCGCTTTATGCTAATAATCGGGCCGATTAGCTCTATTTTTGACTACACCACCTTTGCCTTAATGTATTTTGTCTTTAAGGCAAATACCCCCGACCATCAAAGCCTGTTTCAATCCGGTTGGTTTATCGAGAGTTTGATTTCGCAGACAATAATTGTACACCTCATCCGGACAAGAAAAATCCCATTTATCCAAAGTTGGGCAGCACCTCCCGTGTTGCTGTTAACAACAATAATTATGAGCATTGGAATTTATGTTCCGTTCTCACCTTTTGCTGCAAGTTTTAAGATGGAGGCATTGCCGTGGCAGTACTTTCTTTGGTTATCAGTTACAATTATAGCCTACTGTGTACTTACACAGCTTATTAAAACTTGGTACATAAAAAAGTTTAACCAATGGCTGTAAACAAAAAAAATGCCCTTTGGACTTTGGCAATCATTACTGTAGCAATGCTTGTGCTGCTTGCTGATTGTTTATTCAACCCACACAAACGGTAGTCTTGGAATTGTATTGATCAGAACGTAAAAATACTTTGAACAGGATATTTATGCTCAAAAAGTTATTGTTAATAGAAGACGATGTCAACTTGTCGCGCAACATCAAGAAGCAATTGATTTTTGAAGGATTTGCTGTTGATACAGCCTTTGATGGAGTAATTGGAGAACGATTGATCCAACGTGAAAAGTACGACTGTTTATTGTTTGACATCAATGTGCCAGGAATGAACGGCTATGAACTTACTCAGAGCGTTCGTAAAATGAAAATCATTACGCCTATCATAATCATCACCTCATTCAACGGAATTAACGATAAACTAAATGGATTTGATGCTGGAGCAGATGATTATATTAAGAAAGCAACGTGCCGTTGCAGGGATGAAGGAGAAGTTTGAAAAGGGTATTTGGTGTCTGAAACCACCAATGGGTTATGATGTTATCAGGACAAACGGAGAAAGAAAGATTGTTATCAATAAAGCAGGCCAGCAGCTTAAAAAAGCTTTTCAATGGAAACTGGCGGGAATGAAGAACGAGGAGATACTTGACCGGCTGCATGCTTTAGGTGTAAAGATTTACAAACAAAAGCTATCCATGATCTTTTCCAATCCATTTTATTGCGGCGTTATTGTAAATAAAATGCTTAACGGCAAATTGGTGAAAGGTACTCATCCCTGTCTCGTATCGGATGAAGACTTTTTAGCCGTAAACAACATACGCCAGTCTGCTAATAAGTTCGGCGTACCTCACAAATGCGAAATAGAACAGTTACCCTTAAAGGTCTTTGCTAAATGTGATAATTGCGGCAGGGGCTACACAGGCTATATTGTTAAGAAAAAGAACATCTATTATTACAAGTGCAGGACGATAGGTTGTGGCTGCAATAAGAATGCAAAGGACATGAACAGTTTGTTTGAGGCGTTTCTGGCAACCTATAAAATTCAGGATGATTTGATAGCTCCATTATACCACATGATGAGTGAAAAATTTGGCTATCTCAACGACAATAATTTAGAGCAGATAAAGAAGGCAAATGTGCAATTGGCAGACGTGCAAAAGAAAATAGATACGCTTGAAGAAAAGTATTTCGTTATTGAGGAAATGAGTGAAGAAACGTACAAGAAATTCATCGATAAATACAGGCTGGAAAAGGCCAATTTACTCGATATTGTGGAAACTTGCGGTAAGGACAGTTCGAACCTTTTAGGGTACTATCAGACGGCACTCCAATTTTCGTCGAAACTCCCAACAGTATGGGCTTCCAGTCCTGTCAACGTGAAGGAAAAACTCCAAAAAATGATTTTCCCTGAAGGAGTAGTGTATAATCACAAAAATCAGACATTTCGAACCGAAAAAATAAATGAAGTTTTTCTGCATATTGCAAGTCTGACGGGCAATACAGGAGGAAATAAAAAAGGACAACCCAATAGAATTATTGAGTTGTCCAATCAAGTCGGGGTGGCCAGATTAGCTCCGCTGATCTCGCTTAATGTGCTGCAAATAAAGTCTCTTTTCGCTACGCGAAAATGAGCTTTTTTATTCTTCACTTACCAAAGCTCGCTTTGGACGTTTCAAAATAAAAAAGTCCCCTGCTTTGCAAGAGACTTTTATTTGTCGGGGTGGCCAGATTCGAACTGACGACCTCCACATCCCAAATGTGGCGCGATACCGGGCTACGCTACACCCCGAACTGGATACAAAAAAATACTTTTTTGAAATCCGGGTGCAAATATATGCTTTTTCAATGAAACACAAAAAAATTTCCATTCTTTTTAAAGCAAAAAGGCTTGATATATGCTCTCACAGGTCCCGCTTTTTGAAGACAAGCTGTTGATAAAGCCTGCCATGGAAACATAATGACAGCACTTAAAAAGTGCCCGAAAGGTGGGCCGGCATTCGTTAAATATTAGCAGGGCATCCATGAAAAATAGTAATTTTGAAAAAAATTTATAACTGCCTTCTCTTATGACCAAAAAGTACACTTTCGCCATTTTAAGCACCTTATATACGGCCTTTATGTTCTCTCAGAAGATCGTCAAAAACGGCGAGTTCTATTTTTCATGGGGTTACAATACCGAGTGGTATACGCACAGCGACATCAAGGTTTCACAGCCATCGCAAAACACCAATATCACATTTGTGGATATCATGGCCCACGACCATAAAGGCTGGGATAATGAACTGCTGAAGAAACAGCTCACTATTCCTCAATACAATTACAGGATCGGGTATTTCTTTAACCAGAAACAGGACTGGGGCATCGAGATCAATTTTGACCATACAAAATATGTGGTGGATTGGAACAAAAGTGTGAGGGTGAAAGGCACACTCAATGGCCGGAGCATGGATACCATGGTGGTAACAGGCCCGGGCTCTATTGTATGGCAGCTCAACAACGGCGCCAATTTCCTGGAACTGAACGTGGTGAAACGACTAAAGATCATCCACGCCTGGAATGACAAGGTGAAACTGGACGCCCTGCTTAAACTCGGTGGCGGACCAAATGTGCCCCATGTGCAAAATGCTGTATTTGGCCGCGACAATGTGGCCCATTTCCAGTTCAGCGGTTTCAATGTGGATGCCGATGCGGCCCTGCGCCTGACTTTCTTCAAACATGTTTTTTTCGAATTCTACAACAAGGTGGTATATGCAAGGTACTGGGACCTGAGGTTATATGATCATGCCAGGGGCCGGCAGGCTTTTGGTTGCTATGAAATAGCCTTATCGCTGGGCGCCACGTTCAAATTGTAGCCTGCACCTGTTCTACGGCTGGCACCGCCCGGGCTTTCTTTTCCTGTTTTTAACTTAGATGATCTGAACATGAACTTAAAAGAACTGAGGCACAATATCCTGAAAGGTGATGTGAGCGGCCTGCTGGGGCTTGACAAGAACAAAAACTACATCCACCCTGCCGAAGCGGCAAAGCTGCTGGCCTCATTGCCGCAGGAGATCATTCCGGGCGCATTTACCGCTTTCCCTGAAAAGAACCAGGTGCGGGTGTTTTCGTACCTCGATTTCCATATCCAGAAACAGGTAATCAGGAGCCTCCCGAAAGACAAGGCTTCATTGATCCTTAATGGTCTCAGCTCCGACGACCGGCTCAATTTTTACGCTCACCTCCGTGGCGTGGAGCTGTCATCTTTTCTTGATGACCTTGATGAAAAAAACCGGAAGGCCACCCACGATATGCTGGGATATCCCGCCAACAGCGTGGCCCGTATCATCAATACGGATTTTGCCGAGATCAGCCGCGACATGAGCATTGGTGAAGCGCAGGAGCACCTGCGCAAATACCACAAGGATAGCGAAGCCGCCAACGTGGTGTACGTAGTAGACAAGGATGGCAGGCTCATCGACGATATTCCCATCAGGCGGCTGGTGCTAAACGATCCTTCCAAAAAAATTGAGGACATTCTCGATGGCTTCTATGTGAGCCTGCAGATCAATGAAAGCAAGGAAGACGCGGTGGCCAAGTTCAAAGAATACGACAGGGTGGTGCTGCCCGTGGTGAACCACGATAATGTGCTGCTGGGCGTGCTCACGGCAGATGATGTGCTGGATATAGCAGAACAGGAGAATACACAGGAGATGCAGAAATTCGGGGGCCTCGAGTCGCTCGATTATCCTTATGTGAAAACACCTTTCTTCTCCCTGATCCGGAAAAGAGCGGGATGGCTCATCATCCTGTTCGTGAGCGAAATGCTTACAGCCACTGCGATGGGATATTTCGATAACGAGATCTCGAAAGCCGTCGTGCTGGCCCTGTTTGTGCCGCTCATCATCTCCAGTGGCGGCAACTGTGGCTCGCAGGCAGCCACGCTCATCATCCGCGCCATGAGCGTGAAAGAACTGAGCATCAAAGACTGGTGGTATGTAATGAAGCGTGAAATATTATCGGGGCTTACCCTGGGGATCATTCTTGGCATCATAGGCTTTGCGAGGATCGCTTTATGGCAAAACCTGCACTGGTTCGATTACACAGAGCACTGGCTGCTGGTAGCTACCACCATTTTTTTCTCCCTCATTGGCATTGTGATGTGGGGCACCCTCAGCGGCTCTATGATCCCCATCCTGCTGAAGCGGGCCGGTCTTGATCCTGCTACTTCCTCCGCTCCCTTTGTTGCTACGCTGGTAGACGTTACCGGGCTTGTGATCTATTTCAGTATCGCGGCGGTAATCCTCAAAGGCACCCTGCTCTGAGGCTGGTGACTACGAGGAGGTTTTTATCCAGGGATGTCTCTATGTTGTTTGGCTCTATTCGACATGACAAGTGTCGTTATTGTCATTCCGGGCGAAGCCGGAGAATCTCTATCGTCAAATCGAGCTGCTCCACTGTGGTCGACATAACACATTACACGCAGGCTAGCCCAGGAACCAGAAGCAGGCAAAGCCGATGGAACCACCCAACAAGCAGCCGGCCAGTACCTGCCCCAGGGTATGTACCTTCAGCTGCAACCGGGCCAGGCATACAAGCACGGCCAGGACCCACAACACAGCGTAAGGCAGGAGCAGCTCACCGGAAGGGTATTTGAGGTATAACGCGGAGGCAACAGCCAGCAGGCCCGCCACACCCGAAGCGTGGGTGCTGATCTTCCAGAAAGGCGTGATGATGGAAATGACCACCAGCGAAGTAGTGATGGCAACCATGGAAAGCGTTAAGGCATTGTGCAGGCCATACATGCAGGCCAGGATAACGGTGATGAGCGCGTAATTGAAGCAGGAGAATATCTGCGGGATCAGCCTGTCTTTTCGGTCGTCGAGCGTGAGGCTGGAGATCTTCTTCATTTTATACAGTACAAATACCAGGGTGAAAGGCGGCAGCGTGGTAGCGGCACATATAGCGGCCATGGCCAGGAGTTTATGGACTACACCTGTAACAGGGGTCAGAAAAGGAAAACAAAACAGGATCATGCCGAACAGGTAGATGGGCGACAACAAAGGAATGAGTACAATAGACACAATATGAGCCAGCAGGTGTTTGATACCACCGGGCGGATTGTTCTGTTGTAATTCGTCGGTTTTCATCATAGCGTATTCACCCGGAAAAATATTGCGAGGCGGTTTTGCAGATCAGGGTTTAAAAGTTTCAACAAGATCGTCATTTTTTGCGACACCTGTTCCCAGTAAATTGATCTCCCTCACGTGCGGGAAACCAACAAAATTACTTTCCATTTTCACAAACACATTGTTGAGCACGGCCAGCTGCTTATTGATATAGCAAAACACATGGAATTTCTTATCCTTGGCCGATTGCATCAGGTACAGGGGCCTGTCTTTGAAAGAGTTGAACGAGAAGGCGTAGGATTGCTTGTCTTTATCGATGAGCTTTACCTGGATGCCGTAAGCGTATTTCTTCTGCACACTGCTTACCGGTTCCACCTCGTTGTGGTTGGCATAATTGATATAATAGAATTTAATAGGGTCTTTGGCATTGAGCTCCCCCCCTTCGTTGGTATTGAGCTCGTATATAATGGTGTTGGTGTTGAGCGTGCGCTGCACGTAGAACAGCATATTTTTGATATCCTTTGGCCGCGGAAAGCTCTTCATCTCGTCTTTCACGGGCGGGTTCTGTGTTTGGGCCGGTAGTACAAAGAACAATAAAAGTATAGCCTGTAATTTGGAAAACATGAACAGTAATGAATAGAAAAACCCGGCAAATATATAAAAAAACGGCTTGGCGCCGGTATCACGACAATTTTATCCCGATAATGCCTACCAGGATCAGCAGGAAAAAGAAAAGATTGAGGTAAGAAAAGGATTCTTTCAGGATCACTACATCCACCACCTTCACGCCTACGAGCGCAACAGACATCCACACGGCAAAGGCCACGGAGGCAGGGATTTTTTCCATGGCTTTCGAAAAAAACACAATATTGCCCACCCCGAATGCCACATACAATATGGCCGGCAGCAGCAGGAAAAAGCCATCCTTTGTGGAAAACAGCTGGATGATATTGGTTTTGATGAGTTTTTTGAACTCAAGGTATTTGAGACTGTAGATCCAGCAAACCTCGAATACAGAGGCTACAAATATGCACAGCCACGACATCATGCCGGTGTGCCTGTTTCATGAGGTTCTGCGATCACCTGCGGGGTCTTTGGGTCGCTTTTTTCGCCCCCCGAGCCAGCCCTGAACCATCTCATCGCGGCAGGCCGCAGGTTATAATATTTCTTAAAGAACTTACTTTTTTTCTGCAGCCCGTCTTCGTCCACTTTTTTCACCAGCGCCAGGTGCTGCAAAAAATAATCTTTCGGGTAATCGTAGTACAGGCCATACTTGGTGGGCTTGTGTTTGGGTAGATAAGCTGTGCCAAAGAGCCAGTCCCAGATGGCAAACTTGGTGCTGTAATTGGCAAAGAACACCTCGCGGGCGTCGGCATGGTGCCACTGGTGCATTTCCGGCCCGTTGATGAAATACTGTAGTTTGCCTGATCTCACATCAATATTCGAATGGATATACATGCCCCACACGCCGTCTATGGCCGCTTTGATAGGGATGATCATAGGATTGGCTCCCAAAAGCACAATAGGCGCAAACTCTATAGTTTGGTTGATGATGATCTCCAGCGAGTGTGATCTTGAGCCCGCGATCCAGTCTACCTGCTTGTTGGAATGGTGTGCCTCGTGCGTGCGCCAGAGAATCTTTGAATAGTGCTGCCACCTGTGGAACCAGTATATGTAGAGATCGTGGGTAACGAGAAAAAACAACAGCTGCCACACCAGGGGCCAGTCGGTAACCAGGTGCAGGCGCGACAGGTTGAAGCGGTGATCGAGGGGCTGGATGATGTAATCGAAAATAACGATCTGCAGGATATAATTCTGGAAGAGAGAATACCACACAAAATCCACCCAGATGCCTTCCCTGAAAAATGGCAGGCCTTTACGATAAGGGAATTTTCTTTCCAGGAAAATAAAGGTCGCCATGCTGAAAAGCATAATGCCCGAAGTAATGATCAATAAACGGGATTCAGACATGGAGCGGTACTTTATTTATTATTCACTTCCTGGGAAACGGCATTCCTCAGGCGCCTGCGCGGTTCCAGCTCACTGTCGTACACAACTTTCCGGCCATCGCCCAGGGCGATCTCGATATCGCGGATGTCTCTCACCAGCTTGGCCATGCCTACAGGCTCTACAGAAGCGGCATGATCCGAGCCCCACATGGCGCGATCAAGCGTATAGTGTCTTTCCACGAAAGCGGCGCCCATCACCACAGCCGCAATGGTAGTGGCCAGGCCAGTCTCATGACCCGAATAGCCCACGGGAATATCCGGGTACATTTTCTGGAGGGTGCCGATCATCCGCAGGTTCAGCTCTGCCGGCGGGCAGGGATACGCGGAGGTGGAATGAGCGATCATCAGGTTTTCGGGCCCCAGGAGGGCTACAGCTTCTTCAATTTCGGCTATGGTAGACATACCGGTAGATAAGATATAAGGCTTACCGGTAGCTTTTACTTTTTTAAGCAGCGAATGGTCGGTGAGCGACGCGGAAGCCATTTTGTAAAGCGGCGGG
>BFBZ01000949.1_pt1 | contig 21961 bp, 21 predicted proteins | sample 1888401 | NCBI WGS metagenome assembly BFBZ01 (sample SAMD00112614, study PRJDB3348) | symbiont metagenome | host: Chara braunii | reverse complement strand
CCGGGCCGCCATGATCCGCCATATCGTTCTGTTCAGCGCGAAGGACAAAGCCGACATCGGACGGATCGTCGACGGTCTCGCCTGCCTCAGCCGGATTCCGCATGCCCGCCGCCTGGAGGTGGCCCGCAACCAGAAGACCGACCAGCTCGGCAATGATGTCGACGTCGTCGTCTACGGCGAATTCGACAGCCAGGCGGAGCTGGCGGCCTACAAGGCCCATCCGCTCTATGAAGAGGCGATCAAGCTGGTCCGGCCGCTGCGCGAATTGCGGCTCGCTGCGGATTTCGACATCACCTCGGCCGTCCGCAAAGCCTGATCCGGGCCGTCCGGGGACTTACGAACGCGGCGCCCAGCCGGCGACAGCGGCACGCAACGCTTCGGGAAGGCGGTAGGATTGCTCCGGCGCCGGAAAGGCGCCGCTGCGCACGTCCTCGGCGAAACGCGACAAACCGTCCTGCAGAACCGCGAAACCGTCGACATAGCTGCGCACGAATTTCGCCTTATGCCCCTGCAGCAGGCCCAGCACGTCGTGAAACACCAGCACCTGTCCTGAGCAAGACGGACCGGCGCCGATGCCGATGGTCGGGATGCGCAGCACCTCGGTCGCGCGCGCCGCGAGCTCGGTCGGGATGCCTTCGAGAACCAGCGCGAAACAGCCCGCAGCCTCGAGCGCGCAGGCGTCGTCGAGCAGCCGCAACGCGTCATCTTCGGCCCGGCCCTGGACCTTGAAGCCGCCCATGACATTGACGCTTTGCGGCGTCAGGCCGAGATGACCCATGACAGGGATTTCGCAATCGACCAGCGCGCGAACCATGTCGAGACGCTTGGCGCCGCCCTCCAGCTTCACGGCACTTGCGCCGCGCTGCATGAAGCCGCCGGCATTGCGCAAGGTGTCTTCCGCCCCCAGGTGGAAGCTCAGATAGGGCATGTCGGCGACGATGAGCGCGCGCGGCCGGGTGCGCGTCACCGCCTCCAGATGATGGTTCATCATGGCCATGCTGACCGGCAGCGTATTGTCGAAACCGAGGCAGACATTGCCGACGCTGTCACCGACCAGGATCACGTCGACCACCGGATCGGCGATCCGGGCGGTGGCTGCGTCATAGGCGGTGGTCATGACCAGACGGCGGCCCTCGTCCTTCCAGCGCTGGACGAGCGGAACGGTGACACGCTCCTCGGTGGATGGTGCGATATGGCTCATCGATGCCTCCCTGGCGGCGCGACCCTGCGACGCCTCGCGACCGCATTCAATCGCCCTAACGGGCGATGAAGTCCCACAGGAAGCGCACGCAGACGAGCAGCAGGAACAGGCCGAAGGCCACTTCCAGCTGGCGCTTCGGCAGGGCATGGGCCAGCCGCGCGCCGAGCGGCGCAGTCCAGATCGAGGTCGGGATGAACAGGAGGAAGCCGATCAGCGAGACATAACCGAGCGCGAAGGGAAACTGGATCGCCGCGACACCAGGAAATTCCGCGGCTTTCGACCAGCCCGCGAAGATATAACCGATGGCGCCGGGGATGGAGATCAGCACGCCGAGCCCCGACGACGTCGCGATGGCGTTATGGATGGTGCGGCCATAGGCCATCATGACCAGGTTGCCGAGCTGGCCGCCGCCAATGCCCATCAGGCTGGACAAGACGCCGATAACGCCGCCGGAGGCGGCCATGCCGGCCGGGCCCGGCATGCCCTTGCCGAATTTCAGCTCCTTGCCGGTGAGGAGGCGGAACGCCGAAAGCCCGGCGACGAAGACGAACACCGCCTTGAACACCGCGGGCGGCGCGTAGCGCGCGATGAAGCTGCCGATCACCACGCCGAGGATGACCGGCACGGCCCAGGCCTTCAGCACGTCGAGATCGACGGCACCGCGCGCCTTGTGCGCCTGGAACGAGCGGATCGAGGTCGGGATGATGATGGCAAGCGATGTGCCGACGCAGAGCGGCATGCGCACTTCCAGCGGCACGCCGACCACGCCGAACAATTCATAGAGCACCGGCACGATCACCGCGCCGCCGCCGACGCCGAAAACGCCCGCGAGAATGCCGGTGGCAGCACCAGCACCGAGAAGACCAACGGCCAGAACGGCCAATTGATCGTAGGGAACACCGAAAAACATGAGAACCTTAAGCAAAAAGCGCGCCAAAAGCTGCGCGGCTGCGATCGCGGCGGACACTGGACTCGGCCGCCGCCGGCTTCAAGAGCCCGCAGCGCATGGCGGTACTGCCGAACCGCGCTCCCCTAGCAGCTTTCCGCCTTGGGGGCTTAACGAATCACGTCGTAGCGGCCGCCGCGCTCCAGTGCGCGCTGGTAGGCCGGCCGGGCGTGAATGCGCGCCAGGAAGGCAGTGATCCCGGGATAGGCCAAGGCTTGCTCGCCGCGCAGGCGCATCGCCTCGAGCGGAAAGCTCATCTGGATATCGGCGGCCGTCAGTTGGTCACCCATGAAGAAGGGCTTGTCGCCGAGTTCGGCCTCGACGAAATCCAGGAGCTTCTTGATCTCGGCCTCGACGGCCGCCAGCATTGGCGCAGCCGGTTCGCCGACAGGCTTCAGATAGAGCCTGAGCAGCAGCGGCGTCATCGCCGAGCCCTCGGCGAAATGCATCCAGTAGAGATAGCGCGGCCAGGTTTTGGCGGCATGCGCCGGCGCCCAGTCGCCCTTGCCATGGCGGTCCAGCAGATATTCGACGATCGCCGCCGACTCCGCGAGCACGACCTCGCCATCGTCGATGACAGGCGATTTCCCAAGCGGATGAATGGCCTTGAGCGCCGCCGGCGCCTTGCGGGTCGCGGGGTCGCGCTCATAGCGGATGATCTCGTAGTCGAGGCCAAGCTCCTCGAGCAGCCAGAGAATGCGCTGGGAGCGCGAATTGTTGAGGTGATGCACCTTGATCATCGGATGCCCTCCCGAACCTTGGCAGCAGACACCATGGTCCGGCGCCTGCCAACCGTTATCCCGCCCTCGGCTCAAGCCGCCGCGGAAACCGGCTCCCGATCCTGGCGCGCCTGGCGCGCCGTGGTGACCTTGGCGAGCGCATCACGGATCACCTCGATGCCAGCGCCCGGCTTCACCGCCTCGACGCTGAGGTGGCGACGGAAAGCGCGCGCGCCCGGCACGCCCTGGTAGAGGCCGAGAATGTGGCGGGTGACGGCGGAGAGCCGCACACCCTGCCCGAGCGCCGCCTCGACATAGGGGATCAGCCGTTCGACCGCCTCGTCGAGCGAGGCGACCGGCGCCGCCTCGCCGAAGATTTCAGGGTCGACGTCGACGAGGATATGGGGGTCCTGATAGGCGGCGCGGCCGAGCATGACGCCGTCGAGCGTGACGCCATCGCGCGGCGCGAGCAGGGCCTTGGCCTCGGCGATGGTGGCGATGCCGCCATTGATGGCGATCGGCAGATGCGGCAGCCGCGCCTTCAGGCGGAACACCCTGTCATAGTCGAGCGGCGGGATCTCGCGGTTCTCGCGCGGCGACAGGCCCTTGAGCCAAGCCTTGCGGGCGTGCACGGTGAGCGCATCGACGCCGGCCGCGACCACGGCGTCGGCGAGCGCGTCGAGGCTTTCTTCCGGATCCTGGTCGTCGATGCCGATCCGGCATTTCACCGTCACCGGCACGCCGACCGCCGCCTTCATCGCCGCCACGCAATCGGCGACCAGCGCGGGTGTCGCCATCAGGCAGGCACCGAACTGGCCGCCTTGGACGCGGTCGGACGGGCAGCCGACATTCAGGTTGATCTCGTCATAACCAAACCCCTCGCCGATGCGCGCGGCCTCCGCCAGCGCCGCCGGGTCGGAGCCACCGAGTTGCAGCGCCACCGGATGCTCCTGTTGGGACAGGCCGAGCAGCCGCTCGCGGTCGCCATGGATCACCGCGCCCGCCGTGACCATCTCGGTATAGAGCCTGGCACGGCGCGTCATGAGGCGATGGAAAAACCGGCAGTGCCGATCCGTCCAGTCCATCATGGGCGCAATAGAAAACCTGTCGATTTGAAAACGCTGCATTTTTTCTTCTAGCTTCGGATCCTTGGCTCGTATCGCATGCACTCGTCCTCGCGCCCTCGTTCGCCTTTGTTCGACGGCCAAGCATACACCGAAGCGCACACGAGGATGAGCCGCGCCAGCGGGCCATTGCCGCGCCGCGCTGCCGGGCGCTCGTGCACGACTGCCAGGTCGGCGGGGTCGAAAGGCCGGCCTTATCGTGTTTTGCCCGAATGGGAACCATCGGCAAGCCCGGCGACCTTCATATCGTCGACCTGGCGGTGGTGGGCAAGGCCCCTCGCCACGACCGCATCCGAGGCGGCCTCCCGCGCGTGGCCGTTCTGGACCATGCGGGTCAGGCCGGCGCATCAACCCCATCGGCCCAAACGCGGTCCTCATGTCGGCGATGCAAAGGTGCCGCGCGAGGCGCTTGTGCGAGGCTTTCGATCCCGGAGGGAGGCGAACCGCAGCCGTCAATGAGCGTCGGCGCCCCCGTGACGGCCGTCGCGCGTCAGGCCCGCGCCTTTCGGAACGCATTTTTCTTGGCGACCATGTCGCCCTCGAATTCGAGCAGGTCGCAGCCGGCAGTGCTGACCGCTTCGCCGCTTGCCGAGGACGCGATGAAATCCCATTCGAAAGTGCCGATATTGCCGGCGACGACAACCCTGAGGTTCTCGAACCTGCCATCGGGAAAACGATCGAAGAACGCCTTCACACCACGGCGAATCTCGTCCTTGCCGACATAGGTCTTGCCAAGCTGGTCCGGCCCGACGGAGGCGTGATAGACGCCGTCCGCCGTGAAGAAGCTGGTCACCAGGTCCGGATCGCCACTGTTCCACGCCGATCCGAATGCGGTGGCCCGCTCCAACGTCATCGTCTTTCCCAATGTCTCTCTCCTCGCCTCGGCGCCAAGAACGCCCGCAGACACCCTCTACCTTACAAGCGCCCGACATGCATCGACCACGGGGACGATAGCCCATGCCACTTGGGCGGCACGCCACTTGGGCCCGTGCCACTTGGGCCCCTGCCGCTTGGCAGGCCCGACACGATCAGCGGCGGCCTCGATATCGTCGGCATGACGGTCGCCGGCAAGGCGCGTTGCCGCAGGCAAGCGCCGCCTCGCGCAGCCGATACGAGGATCGGGCCAGATGCGCCCGTGCGGAACCCGGCCGACGGACCGGAGCGGTCAAGCGGAGATCGGGTCCGCCGGGTTCTTCAGCCCGGCGGTCTCGCCGCCATCGACCGTCAGGATCGTGCCGTTGACGAAGGACGACAGGGGCGAGAGCAACCAGAACACCGCCTCCGCGATATCGTCGGGCGTTCCAAGGCGGTTCGACGGAATTCGGCTTTCCAGAAGCGCCCGTCGGCTGGGCACGGCCAGGGTCCTTGCCATCATCCGGGTCTCGACCTGCCCCGGACAGATGGCATTGACCCGAACCTTGGCACCGATCTCCAAAGCCAGAGCCTGGGTGAAACCGATCAGCGCCGCCTTCGAGGCCGTATAGAGCGCGAGCCCCTCCTCGCCGACCTTGCCGGCGATCGACGACATCATGACCACCGACCCCCGGGCAGCTTCCAGGCCGGCCAGCGCATGGCGCGTAAACAGATAGGCCGAACGCGCATTGACGGCCATGATCCGGTCCCAGTCGGCGAGGGTCGACTGCGCGAAGGCCTGACGCCCGGTCATACCGGCATTGTTGACGAGCCCGGCAATCCGCCCGCCACCAATGTCCAGGGCGTGCGCGACAGCGCGCAGGCAATCGGCTTCGCTCGCCGCGTCGCCCGCGACGAACCGGGCACCCGCGGCTTCCGCGATGAGCGCCTCCGCCGCGGCCTCATCACGGCCGGTGAAGACGACCTGCGCGCCGGCGCGGGCAAGCCGCCTGACGCAGGCCGCCCCGATGCCATGGGTGCCACCCGTGACGAGCACGGCCCCTTGGTCAAGCGACATGATCAGGCTCCATAATTCACGGGGGTCGCGAGCCAACCCTCGTCGTGCCTTTGCCAATAGAGGTCGTGGAGCCGGCGCGACTGGTGGCCGGGCCGGCCGTCGCCAAGCGGCCGACCGTCGAGAATTGTCACCGGCATGATGCCGCCGGCGGTGCTGGTCAGAAAAATCTCGTCCGCATCGCGCAACTCCGATGCCGTGATCGGGCGGACCTCGACAGGCAGCTGCAACTCGGCGGCGAGTTCGATCACGGTGCGCCGGGTCATGCCTTCGAAAACCCCGCGGTCGGGCGTCAGCAGCCGGCCGTTCCGGACCGCGAAGAGATTGAAGCCTGCGCCCTCGGTGATATTGCCGTCCCGGTCCGGCAGAACCGCCACGACCGCGTCGCGATCATAGGCTTCGAAAATGCCCATGGTCAGGTCGAGCCAGTGGAAATTCTTGATGCGGGGATCGACCGATTCCGGCGGAATCCGCTCCGGCGTCGCAATGATCAGGCTCAGTCCGTCGCGCCGCTGCTCGTCATTGGCGATCCAAACGAAGGGCTGCGCGAAGACATAGAGCCGGTTCTTGCACTGGCGCGGATCGCGGCTGCCGCGTGGTGGCACGCCCCGGGTGCAGGTCATCTGGACATAGGCATCCCGCAGGCCGCTCAGGCGGACACATTGGTGCAGGATCTCGACCAGTTCCTCGCGCGAGCACGGCAAGGTCATCCGCAGCCCGGCCACCGAGGCATAGAAGCGGTCGACATAATCGTCGAGCCGGAAGAACCGGCCCTTCCAGACGTGAACCACGTCATAGGTCGCATCCGAGCGGACGAAGCCGCGGTCGGTGATCGGGATGCGGGCTTCGGCGAGCGGCACATAGTGGCCGTCGATGAAGGCCACGCCTTCGGCCAGAGGATTTGACGGCTGAGCAGCGACGGTCATGAGGGCCTCGTGATCGGTTGATGGAAGGTCAGGCGGGACGCGCGGCGGCAGCCGCGACGGACACCGGACCGAGTGCAGCGCCGGAGAAGCTTTCGGGCAGGATATGACGAAGCAGCAGCATGACCTGCCCGTTCAGCATGGGCCTGCCATCCAGATGGCGGGCGCCGCGGGCGATGGCGGCGCGGCCGAGCGCGCTCGGGCTCGCCGCGATGAGAGCCTCGGCCACGCAGGCACCGGGCGCGATCACCGCCGGATCGATCGGCAAAGGATCATCCGGGGCAAGCCCGAAGGAGGTGGCATTGACGATCAGGTCGGCGCCCGGCCTCGCGGCCATTGCGGCGCTGACGGTGAGATGCGGATAGGCGCGTGCGAGCCGCTCCGCCAGGCCCGCGGCTTTCGCAGGCGTGCGATTGACGATTTCCACGCTGGCAACCCCGGCCGCTGCCAGGGCCAGGGAGAACATGGCGAGCGTGGCTGCTGGCAATCTCATTGACCCTACCTCCAGGTGCTTGCGCGTTCGATCGGATCGCGCCCTCAACCGGCTCGGTCCCCGCATGTCGCAGGCATCGCCCGGCATGAACGGAGCCGCGCCTTGCGTCTGTCCGTTCCGACAGCCTGCGATCGATGCGAGTGCTACCGGTTCGCCGGATGTTTCAGACACAGAACCCCGGGTACGCCGACGGAACGACAATCGCAAGCAAGCCCAAGCCGCCCGCTACTCAGCGATTAGGCGCCAAAAACAGCATGATCTTATGTGGATTGCTCATGAATGTATCGGCACGACGTCGGGACCGGGCAATGGCCCGATGCGGCCGGGCGGCAAGCGCTAGATCCGTTCGCGGAAAGGCCGGCTCAGGAAAGGCGAGGCTGCGAGACCGAAACGCCAGGGCCTGTCCGCGCCGCGCCTGATGCCGATCCTGGGTCCGGCCACCGTCAGCGCCGCCGTGGCCGGCGGACGGAACGAAAACGGCGCTTCGGCGATCTCCAGGCCGTCATGCCGCGCACCGATGCCGAGCGCCTGGCCGAGCCGGCCCGGCCCCGAACAAAGCCGATCGATCGCCGCGCAGCCGCGACGCTCGCGCATCAGATCGAGGCCCACCCTGGGCTCGATCGCGCGGATCAGCACGGCGTGGCCTCCCGGAGAACCTCCACAGACGACGTTGAGGCACCAGTGAATTCCATAGGATCGATAGACATAGATTTTGCCGGCAGGGCCGAACATCGATCGGTTGCGCGCAGTCTCGCCGGAATAGCTATGAGATGCCGGATCGTCGCGGCGATAGGCCTCGGTTTCGACGATGACGCCGCCGACGCCGTCGACCAGCAGGGTCGCGCCGATCATCGCGCGCGCAACAGTGACCGCATCCCGGCCGAAATAGTCATCCACCATCCCGTCCGATTACCGACTTCCAGCAGCGGAGGCGAGCCTTGTCGGTCCCCGGCGGGTGCGGTGGTGCATGTCTCCGCGGACAGGCTCGCGGCCGAAACCGCCGCCGGGCCCGAAGCGCGGGCGAAGGGAGACCACCAGGCGCCTCCGGGCCCGAAGCCAGCCTGAAGCCTCCAGCTTCGGCGGCCTCCGGTCGATCGGAGCGCGGATCGGCCGGCTTGCGAATGACGAAACCGGCGATCCTGGGAACCACCGGCTCCCAGTGATGATCCCTCGCGCGTTCAGGGTATTGCCCGATCCAAGGCGGCGCGGCTCCAGCGTTCAATCGGCCGTTGCCAACGCGTCCCTTGGAGACTTCGTTGCCCGGTCGCGCATTCCGATCCCTGGTCATGACGACTGTTGCCACCGGAGGCCTGCTGGCGCTTGGGGGCTGCGCCGAACGGCAGGCGCTGATCGCGCGATGCCTTGACAACCCGCCACATCGCAGGGGCCCGTGCGACCACGATCGCATCGCCGGCCGATCCCACGAAGCAGAGCCCTCCGGCGGGATCGGGCTGGCCGGTTCCCGGACCAGCCAGTCCCACCGCGGCCGCGCCGACGCGTTGAGACGCAACACCGGCGGCGGAACCGTCCTCCACTTGCGCAAACGCACCGGCCCGGCCCTTGCGGATCGGCGGCGGTCCAGCCCCCCGGGGTGCAGCCGCGCGCCTTTGCCGGTAGGATCCGCATGACGGCGCGACCATAGGGCTGGCCGCCGGCAGCGGCCGGACGTCAAAGCCCCTGCCGATCGCAAAGCCGCCAATCCGCTCGGCCGCGCCGCGACAACATGAGGAGCGGGTCAGAACGGCACACTGTAGTTCAACAGCGCGGTCTGGCGCAGAATGACGCGCCGGATGATGTGAGCAGCCTGGACGCGATCGGTGTAGATCGCCGCCTGGCCGGTGCTGCCCGCCGGCAACCGACCGGCTATAGCGGGATCGTCGAGGTTGAAGCGCACGATGAAGGTCGCCGTCTGGACCTCCTTGGGCGTCACCGCGGCGACCACCGGCCGTGCCGTCCCGGTCCGGTTCCGTCCAGCCGCCGATCAAGGCCGGTCAGGCCTCAACAAGCTTGTTGCGTACCGCGTAGCGTACCAACTCAGCCATCGACCGCGTGCCGAGCTTGCGCATGGCGGTGGCGCGATGGGTCTCGATCGTCTTCACGCTGACCTGCATCTGCCAGGCGATCCGCTTGTTGCTCAGGCCTTCGGCAATGAAATGGACGGTCTCGCGCTCGCGCGGGGTCAATTGCGGGGCCGACTCAACCTGTCCGGTGAAAGCCGACAACATCGCCTCCGATACCCGGGCGGTGAAATAGGGCCGCGACAAGGCCAGGGTGCTGATCGCATCCAGGAGCTGGTCCTCGGCGTCCCGCTTCAACAGAAAGCCACGCGCGCCGGCTTGCAGGGCATCCCGGATCAAAGCCTCGCCGTCATGCTCGGAAAAGATCAGCGCCTGCACCGCCGGAACCTTCAACAGGATCTGCCGGGTCACATCCAGGCCGTTCAACTCGGGCATGAAATAATCGAGGATCGCAATGTCCGGTTTCTCCCGCTCCGCCATCTCCACCGCCTGGAGACCGTTCGCGGCCTCCCCGCAGATCTCCCAGCCGCCACGCGATTCAATGAGATTGCGCACGCCGCGACGGACGATGTCGTGGTCATCGGCCAACAATATCCTTACCATAACGCCACTCCTTACCCCGATATCATTGAGATCATCTGATCCAGAGCTTTCAAACCTCCTTACTTTGTCTAGCAGTTCGAACTCGTTTTCATCAGGTTAAACCCTGAGGGCCTTAGGCGGCGTTCCCGGGAAAAATCATGCAAAAGCACATCCCCGTCCGATTTCGCGCTGGCGAAAGGATGCCATTCGTCCGCATTTGATGGAATTTTTTGTGACACTCCGTTTTGGCGCGCCCCGGCGACAGCCCCGTTCACGACAGGGAGGCCCTTCATTTACTTCAGGTGACACCCGAGCCCCCGAGGGAATACCCCGAGAACCCCAATGGCGCCTTATCGAATCCCCGGGCGACATTGCTCTCTTGCCGAGTCGGCGCTTGCCCCATCGGGCGCGAGATGCTCGAAACCACAGTTTCAGATGCATGGTGGACGCGATGGCTGGCACACAGTCTTCAGGTGCACTGCGCTGACAACGCAACCTGAAGCGGAGGCTGCGGGGTCTCATGCTGGCGGGTCTGGCCGCTACCATACCCCAGGCGCGCGCCGCCGAAAATGCCGCCGGTTTCTATTTGCTCGGCGGGCGCGACCCGGGGGCTGGGATTCTCGCTCCGGAGGTCTGTATTTCCAGAATACCGGCTACCTCTACGGCGGCGGATCGAGCGACTCGCGATCACTGCCGGCCGGCGGCAATATCGCCAATGACACGCTCGCTTTCTCCCGGTGGCGTGCCGGGCCCGCATGTCGCCGCCCATTATCGTCGCCGCGCCAAAGGCGGTGTCGGTCTGATCATCACGGAAGGCACCTGGGTGCCGCATTGGAGCGCCAGCGACGATCCGAATGCGCCGCGCTTCTACGGCGAGGACGCGCTCGCCGGCTGGAAGCGCGTGGTCGACGACGTACATGCTGCGGGCGGGCGCATCATCCCGCAGCTCTGGCATGTCGGCCAGCTCCTCGATGCTGCTCTCTCAAATCGCAAGATCACCGCCTGCATCCCGTCAAAGGCCAACAGAAGGATGCCGATCCCGCACAACGTCGCACTCTATCGCCAGCGCCATAAAATTGAGAACAAGTTCGGCGGGCTCAAGGATTGGCGGCGCGTCAACACCCGCCATGACCGCTGCGCCCACACCTCCATGTCCGCAACCCGTATCGCAGACACCGTCACTTTCTGGTTCAATCAACGATTCTTGAGCCTAAATCAAACCGGAAATCGCAACGATAACCTTAAATTTTTCCTCTCATTTGACGAATACCGCATCTCTTTAGGTGTACTCTGGATAATTGCACGCACTATTATTGACCTCGGGTTTCGCGGCGCGCAAAGTCCGGCATGTTTTGCGTTGTCATCAGCCTCAATATCGGCGGTACTGTCGAAACAATCTCGGCGCGGAAACGCCCGGGAAAGGCTCGCCGATGAAAGCGCTCCTGATCGCGTCGGCCGGCGCACTGACGCTGATGGCGCTCGCCGCCGGCCTCATCCTCCAGGTCCTCGACGACCCCGGTTCGTGGGACCGGCGCGTGGTCCTTGCGCTGCTAGGCAGCATCATTCTGCTCGCCACCGGCCTTGGAGCAGTTGCCTGGCGCATCGCCGGCCGATGGAACACGGTCCAGCCGGTCGACGCCCCCGCGCTACGCTATCGGCTCTATTGGGAAAACTCGGCCGAGAGCCTGTTCGTCGTTCATGTCGAGCCGGATGGCCGCTTCGTCTACGAGGGCATGAACCCGGCGCACGAAGGGCGCTCCGGCCTCCGTTCGGAGGCGATCGCCGGCCGCGAGCCGCATCAATGCCTGGAGCCGTCGCTTGCCGCCCAGGTCGTGGCCCGGTTTCGCCAATGCGTCGCGGCCGGCGTGCCGATCCACTATCAGCAAGCCTACGATTTCTCCGGCTCGCCGGAGCTCATTCTCCAGATGGTGCTGGTTCCGGTCTGGAATGCCGATCGAAGCCGCGTGATCGCCCTGCTCGGCAGTGGTCATGACGTCTCCGAACTGCACCGGCAGAGGCAGCAGATCGAGGATGCCCACAAGCTGTTCGAGCGCATCGTCGAAGCCTCGCCCGATATCGTCTATGTCGACCGCTATCTCGGTCCCAATCTCTACGTCAACGATCAGGTCCAGCGCATCCTGGGTTATTCCGGCGATGAAATCCGGGCGCTTGGCGAAGACTTCCTGCGCCAGATCACCCATCCCGACGACTATCCGGTGATCGAGCGGAGCCTGAATGCCCTGGGCCGGGCCACGGACCACGAACTCGTCACTTACGAATACCGGATGCGGACCAAAGCCGGCGAATGGCGCTGGTTGTCGAGCCGCGGTCAGGTATTCAAGCGTGAGGCCGACGGTTCCGTCAGCGAGATCATTGGGGTCGCCACCGACACGACCAGCCACCGCAGGGCCCTGGCCGACCTGCAGGCGAGCGAAAGCCGCTTCCGCCTTGTCGCCGATACGATTCCCGACATGCTCTATCTGCTTGAGCCGGGCGACAACAACCTCTTCATCAACCGCAGCTTCCAGGATTTTGTCGGAACCCCGCCAGGGTTGAGCTGCGATGCGCTGAGACAAGCCGTCGTTCACCCCGACGACCTCGGCTTCCTCGAGGCCAGTCAGCGCGAGATATCGGGCGAATTCCGTCACGAGCTCAGGATCCGGCGCGCCGATGGCGAATATGTCTGGTTTTCCAACAAGGGGCGGATCATCCGAGGCGAGAATGGCGAGGTCGAACGGCTGTTCGGGGTCGCCATCAATATCCATGAGCTGAAGGCGGCCGAAGAAGCTGCCCGAGCCGCCAAGGAGCGGCTCGAGGCCATTCTCTTCGCCGTCGGCGATTGTTTCATCGGGCTCGACCCGGCCCTCAGGATCACCGAAGTCAGCGGCCCGGCAACCGAATGGTTCGGCGTGCCGGAAGCACATCTGAGGGGGCACAAATATTTCGACATCCTCGGCCGGCGCGATGCTTTCGCCAAGACCATCGAGCTGGCGGTCGCGCAACAGCGGCCGGCACGGGTGGCCCGCCGATCCGCCTTCATCGCCGACCGATGGATCGAACTGAACGTCTATCCCTCGGCCAAGGGCATCGGCATCCTGTTCCACGACATCACCGACCGCAAGCTCGCCGAGCATCAGCGCCAGGAGCAGACCACCTTCCTGCAATCGACCATCGATGCCCTGTCCGCCGCGGTCGTCATCGTCGACCATGATGGCCTGATCATTGCCGTCAATCGGGCCTGGCGCGTCATGGTGCAGGCCCGGGGAGCCACGCCACGGGCGTCGGGCGTGAAGCACTCTTATCTTACGACATGGGTCGGCGGCGCGACCGGCCTCGATCCCGCAAGTTCCTTGCAGCACCACGTCGCCGATATCCTCGCCGGCCGCAGCGAACGGTTCGAGATCGTGCTCAAGCTCGACGCCCAGCCGCAATGGTTGCTGGTCAAGGCGACCCGCTATATCGCCGGCAAGGGCGAGCACATCGTGATTGCCCATGAGGATATCACGGAGATCTTCCGGCGCGAAGCCGAGGTGCGCTCGCTGTCGGCCCAGTTGCTCGAAACGCAGGATGCCGAACGCCGGCGCATCGCACGCGAGCTGCACGATTCGACCGCGCAGCACCTGATCGGAATACAGCTCGGTCTCGCCCAATTGCGCGACAAGCTGCCGGCCGACGAGCGGACGCGCGGCGTCATGGACGACATTCGCACCGCGCTGAAGGACGCCCAGCAGGAGGTTCGCGTGCTGAGCTATCTCCTGCACCCGCCGGCGCTCGAGCATGGCGACCTGATGTCGGCGCTCGACCGGTTCGTCGCGGGTTATTCCGTGCGGACCGGCCTGGCGGTCGATTTCCGAACCAATGCGCGCATGATCAAACTGCCCGAGGATGTCGCCATCACCATGATGCGCATCACCCAGGAGGCGCTCGCCAATGTGCTCAAGCATGCTGGCGCCTCGAAAGCCTTTGTCCGGCTCCGCGACCATGGAGCGCGACTGGTCCTGGACATTCTCGATGACGGCATCGGCATTCCCTTCGATCCTCAGGGCCATGCACCGGCCGGACTGGGGGTCGGCCTTCCCGGCATGCGCGCGCGCGTCGATCAACTCGGCGGAAAGCTGACCATCCGCGGCCGTGCCGGCAAAGGTACCATGGTTCGCGCGATCATTCCCGTCGAACGACGCCTGAACTAGAGCTTGATCGCTTCAAGCTGAAGCGCCCTGCAAAAAGCTCGGCCGTCCTTCGAAACTCGCAATAGCTAGCTCCTCAGGATGATGACTGTAGAGTATTGCAGCAATGGAAGTGCCGGATGCGCCGCATGCTCGACGCGTCATGAGCAACGTTTATGCGATTCACTTACTTTCCTCATCCTGAGAAGCTCGCTCTTGCGAGCCTCGAAGGACGGCTAAACCTGATGCAATGCTTCGATCTGACACGACCATGCTCTAGGCGCCGGGCTCGCCGGTGGCCGCTCGGCCGGTTCCGAGGCCTCCCTTCGTCAGTAGCGCGCGGGAAAATTCAGGAATTTCCGTGCGGGTATCGGCAATCACCCTGGGCACCGCTGGCGCCTTGACCCGATGTCGCGGCGGCTGGGTCGATGTCCTCATGAGGTCCCGCAGTTCCAACCAGAGCCCGTGACATGTCGCCGCTCCGGATCATCATGGCCGCGCCGCTGGTGTTTTTCTCGCTGGCGGCCGCGCACGCCGAAGCCGACCCGGCGAGCGCCCCTTCCGCAATGCCGCGACCACCCCACGTGGCTGGCCGCCTGCGGGGAAAGGCCCCGACACCGGTCGACCATCTCTGCGCGGATCGCTGTGCCCGGCCGGTCGTCGGCCTGACCTGTGGCCTGACCCACATTGTCGATCCGCCGAGCTTCAGAGCCGCCGTGAAGACATGCGTCCTGGACATCGATGCCGCCAGCGACTGGCGGATGACGCAGGAATGACCGTCCTACGTCGTGACATGAGCACGCGGGAAGCGGAATGGGAGCTGGCGGCCCGCGGCGGCTTTCAAGACGCGGAATTCGCCTGGGGCGAGGAATTCACGCCGGGCGGCCGGCATCTGGCCAATACCTGGCAAGGCCTGTTCCCACATCGGAACCTCAAGACCGACGGCGACGATCGCACCTCGCCGGTGACCGCCTTCCCGCCGAACGGCCATGATGCCTCGGACGTGATCGGCAACGTTTGGGAATGGACGGCGGACTGCTACGGCGCCAGGCACGCCGGGGTCCCGAGAAGGACGTCTATGCCGCGTTGCCGGTCTGGTCCGGTCGTCTCGCGGATCAGGTCATGTCACTGCGCAACCCCGCGCCAGGCGCGGCGGCGCGTCGACTGGCCGGTCGGATCGGCCTGCTGGAACAGCGGCTTCATGGAGATGGCCCCGCGCGTTCCTGGTCCGCGCCGGACCTGATCGCTGCGCTCCGGGCGATTCGAAGCGAATGGCAGGCCGCACGCCCAGCCGGTTCCGCGCCGGCGCTTCCGGCCAAGCTCAACCCCGGCCCCTGACGACGAGCGAAGCTCCGGCTTCCGGCCGACGTGCCGGCGCGAGACCAGGCGGAAGCGGAGTTCCACACCGGATCGAACAGCGGATCCCCAGATACCCAAGCCGGATCTGCCGGGTTAACCCCAATCGGGGCCGGCAGTGATGTCCGCGATCCATCGGTGAAACCGACAAGTTACGCCGGTTTGCGTGATGACTACGATCGAGCGACGCGGATAGGAGCATCGTCATGGCGCGGATCCTCTTGGCCGAAGACCATGAGATCGTCCGGCGCGGCATCCGAGGCTTGCTCGAGTCGCACGGAAACTGGGAAATTTGCGGCGAGGCCGCCGACGGCGCGGAAGCCGTGCGCCTGGCGCTGCTGGAACAGCCCGACGTCGCCATTCTCGACTATTTCATGCCCAGACTGAACGGCCTCGAGGTCGCCGAGCAGGTCCTCAAGGCCTTGCCAGGGATGCAGATCCTGATGTTCACCCAGCATGACGGCGAAGACCTGATGCGCGGCATCTTGCGTGCCGGAATTCGCAGCTTCCTCCTGAAGAGCGAGGCCGAGGAGCATCTTGTCAAGGCGGTGAGCGCGCTGTCGCTCTGCCAACCCTATTTCACCACGCGCGCCTCGGAGGCCATGCTGGCGAGCTTCGTCGGCAACCCGATGCCGGCGCCCTGCCTGACCTCGCGAGAGCGCCAGACCGTACAACGCATCGCCGAAGGGTCCAGCAACAAACGGATCGCTGCGGACCTGGGCGTCAGCGTGAAGACCATCGAGACCCACCGTTCGGCCGCCATGCGCAAGCTCGGCGCGAAATCCATGGCGGACCTGATCCGCTATGCCATGCGCAACAAGCTCGTCGAGTCGTGATCGGCGCATCGCGCTGCGTCACGGCCGGGGCAAATCCGTCGCCGGGCTCGGTAATTTCAATGCCGAGGCCTCGGGTATCCGCCGATAGTGGCCGATGGATGCGCATCCTATTGATATGCGCGCCCGCCTGAACAGGGGGCCGGAACGAAGGAGACCGATCATGACCAAGATCATTCTCGCCGTCCTGCTTGCCGCCGCGTCCATCGCACCGGCCTTCGCGCAATCGCGCCATCACCAGCAGCCGCCCTCCTGGTACTCGTCGAGCGGCAGCATGGTCGACCGTCAGACGACGCCATCGTCCATGTGAGCGGCGGAGCCACACGCGCACCCGACGCATTGCCGGGCCCGCCCGGCCGCCCCGCCGGCAAATACGGCGTTGATCGGAGATCGATGTTCTCATATCGTGGAACAAGATCCACCATATGAGATATCATGGCAGCCCGCTTGGCCATCCGGAACGCTCGCAGCAAAGCCATCGGCCATAATGGCGGCCCGGCCCTGGACGACTATTCCGGGCCGCCCTGGGGCAAGGGCGATGCCCACCTCTTCTTGCACTGGAAACGGGCGCATCGCGAGGCATGGCGCAAGGTCTCGGCCGATGTCATGCGCTTGCGCATGGACAAAGCCGATCGGCTGGGCCTCACATATGAGGAATATACCCTCGAAATTCTCGAGCGTGGCCGGCATCTGCAGATCGAGGACGCGGAGCGCATCGCCGAGATCAAGGCGGCGCGGCGCAAGCGCCGGCGCTAGGCGGTCGCCTCGGCACTCACTCTCGATACGCGGGACCCGATCCAAGTGCATCGGCCGCGCCCTCCCGCACGGCGGATAGCAATTGCTGCCGGAGCAGGCATTGGCCGGGTCGGCATTGGCGCGGCACGGGCCGCGGCCGTCCCGGCGCGCATCCTACAGGCGCCCGACGCTGTCATAGGCAAATCCCAGATCCCTCACCTTCTGGGGCTGAAAAATATTACGCAGATCAACCAAGTTCGGACATCTCATGACGGATCGCATTCGTGCGAGATCAATCGCCTTGAATTCTGGCCAATCCGTCACGATGACCGCCGCATCGGCATCCGCTGCGCAGTCGTAGACATTGTCGGCATAGACCACCGTCGGCGCCAGCAATCTGCGCGCGTGGACGATCGCAGCCGGGTCATAGGCCCGAATGTTGGCGCCCCAATATTCGAGCGCGTTGATGATGTCGACCGCGGCGGACTCACGCATGTCGTCGGTGTTGGCCTTGAAGGCCAGGCCGAGGATCGCGATCGTCGCGCCACGCACCGATCCGCCGAGCAGGGCCTGAACCTTTCGCGCGATGTTATGCTTGCGCATATCGTTGGCGTGGATGACCTGCTCGATGATCGGCAACGTGCCGCCATGATCGTTCGCGGTATTGATCAAGGCCCGCGCGTCCTTCGGGAAGCAGGAGCCGCCAAAGCCAGGCCCGGCATTCAGGAATGTCGGCCCGATGCGATGATCATAACCGATGCCGAACGCCACCTCGTCGACATTGGCTCCGACCTTCTCGCAGAGATCGGCTATTTCATTGATGAAGCCGACCTTCACCGCCAGGAAGGAGTTCGCGACATATTTGGTCAGCTCGGCGGTGCGCCGGTTCATCACCAAAAGCGGCACTCCGCTTCGCGTCATGCCTTCGTACAACCGCGTCAGCGCATCCTGCGCGACCTCGTCTTCGACACCGATGATGATGCGATCGGGATTGGAGAAGTCCTCGATCGCGAAACCCTCGCGCAGAAATTCCGGGTTGGACGCCACCGAGACCGCAATATCCGGCCTCAGATGCTTCAGCAGCGCCGCGATCTGATCACCGGTGCCGATCGGCACCGTCGACTTGGTCACGATGACCATTCCATCGTCCAGCGTTGGGCTGATGTCGCGGACCGCAGCCAACAGTTGATCCAGAGCAGCGCGCCCATCGCACCGGGATGGCGTCCCGACCGCCAGCATCACCATGCCCACGCCGCGTGCCGAATTCGCGATCTCGGTGGAAAATGAAAGCCGTCCGGCGGCGACGTTCGCCCGCACAAGCTCGTCAAGGCCCGGTTCGAAGATCGGAACGCGCCCGGAATTCAGCTCGGCCACGCGCTCCGGCGAGCTATCGATGCAAATGACATCATGCCCGAGGCTTGCGAGGCAGGCACCCGAGACCAGGCCGACATATCCCGCACCGACGACAGTGACCCTCAGGCCTCTCTGCTCGGAGAGAAGGATTCGATCGGGCAAAAGATTGGTTTTCATCAACATGCACGCGTACTCCCGAAACGGTCCGGCCGTTCCGTGGACTGGGAACAACCGGATGAGCCCAACATTTCGCCTTGTCCGGCGCGGCGCCGGGATTTGCGGACAGACCACAGTGTGCAGGCGGGGCAGGGCATCGCGAGGGGCTAAGAAGACGAGGACCCTAGAGAATCGGAGGTAGTGGCAACCGGAACGGTCGATCGACGCGTCGTCTTGAGGCTCAGATCGAATGGATGATCGTCCATGCCCACGGGAGGCCCCGGAAACAGAGACCGACAGGCATGGTCTCTGGCGCGATGCTGCGCCGCATGGAGTCGAGCAACCCGCTCAATGCCCTTTACGTCAGGCGCCATTGGCCCGGATCACGCGAACGCTTGGATCATAGGCTGCTGCCGCCATGACGCGGCGCCAGACGAACGTGTATCGGTCTGGCGACAAGCATCTCGACCCGTCACCGCCGCCACGCAACGTCGCTGCGCTCCGTCGACGAGAAGTCCATCGACGTTCAGGAGATCGGCCGCCACCGCATTGCTTGGCAAAATCGGCATTTACATCGGCAGCCGCGCCACCTTCCGCATTTTGGTCAACCACACAAGTTCGACCGGCATTTCAAATGCCGATCGAACAAAGGTACGAAAGGTCTTCATTTTTTGTCGCACTCTTGGTCCGAACAGCCTTTCGGACAGCGATTTGTCATCGCATTTTACCAATAGTTACTTCCAACCGACGCAGATCTGAGCGCGCCATCTCAAGTCCACAACCAGTTCTACTTTAGCAACCAGAGCAATATGCAGTTCTATTTCAACGACCACGAAATCACTCGCTAGAACTCGAAGAAAATTCATGTATCATTGGCATGGGAAATGAGGGGGTACGACGCGTCATATAGGCCATACCTTAGAGGTATGGACTATTCGCGAACAACTTGTTCGACAAGCGATTCATGGTGTAATCATGCGTAGCGTTCCCACGATCCTGATAGAAAAGAATACGTTATTTCGGGAAGGACTCAGCAAGCTTCTTGTAGGAACAGCCTTCCGGGTTACCGCGACGGTGTCATCCCCTGAAGAGTTGAGGCCAGGCTTGTCCTCCGAATTGCGACCAATGCTCATCATCCTTGGTCTTACCGATGACGACCAATCGACCGAGCACAACATCCGAGCACTGAGAACCCGGTTCACCGATTCACGGCTGGTCGTTCTTGCCGACCAATACAACGCCAGCCAGATCCGCGCGGCCTTCCGCCAGTCAGCCAATGGCTATTTGACCAAAACCGTCAGCTGGGAAGCGCTGATCAAGTCCCTGGAACTGGTCATGCTGGGTGAAAGCATCATTCCCTCCGCCATCCTGATGCAAATGAAGGACGATCAAGAGCCCGACAGCGACATGGATGACGAGCCGCTGGTGCCGGAGCTGCCGGGCCCGCATTCGACACGGGTGCTGTCGGCGCGCGAGACCCAGATCCTGCAGTGCCTCGTCAGTGGACAGTCCAACAAGATGATCGCACGCAACTTCGACATCATGGAAGCGACGGTAAAGGTTCACATCAAGGCGATCTTGAGAAAGATCCATGTTCAGAACCGGACCCAGGCAGCAATATGGGCTGTCGAGCACATGGACAGAGCTGCGGCACGCACCGAGATCGAGAGCCCATCGCGCAAGATAGCGAAGCTGCTCATGCCGCCTCCCAGCGAGATGTTGCCGGCGGCTGCGATCGAAAGCCCGGCCTCGTCCTGATGACCCGGCGTTGAGACCACGCATTCGGCCCATGGGACGATGGCCCACGATGTCGGCCGGGCCTTCAAAGCCGGCACCGGGCTGGACGCAACGGTCATCGGCAAGCGGGCTTCCGGCCGGCGGCGATCATCGGGCAAAAGGCGCGGGCTCCGATCCAGGCATCCCCGCCGATCACAGCACCGTCCGGCGCCCCCGCCGGGCGGTGGCACTTTTTTCGTTGTCGCTGCGGGATGCAGCTGCGCTCTCCAGTCGCCTCCGAGCCGGTATGGCGGGCCTTCCTGGTGGCTGCCAGTGCGCCGACGGTCCCGAGGACGAGTTCGACCAAAAGGCCCGGCGCTCGCCATCGGCCGTCTCGCCGGCACGCCCCGCACCGCGCCGCAGCTTCACGCCCACCATCGTCCTTCGTTTGCATGATGAACGTCGCGCGTCGCGAGGATAACCAGATCAAACACCAGATCCGATCGGCGACCGATTACCGGCCCTGCGCGCGGGGGGCCAGCCTTCCATAAGGCGCGCGGCTCGAAAGTCTCACGAGCCCGCGGGCGACGCCGCGCGTCATCGACAACCGCCGGCCGACATCATCCTGGCCTGGCCGCGACCCGCGTTCGACGGAACCTGCGCCTGACCGAACCGGCTCTCGACATGGCAGCCCTGGCTGCCCTCATGGCGATGACTGCACGCGAGGGGATGGCCGAGGGGATGGCGACCACACTGCCGAGGGCGCGTAGGGCCGCGAATGTCGCGACCGCTTTCGCGACCATTCAGTTCTGGGGAACGAACGGAGCGGGCATGACCATTGCAATCATTCTGATCGCCGGAAATCTGGCTCTGGCCATCTTCATATTTGCTCGCCTGCAAGGCGTCCCAGCCGATGCCCGGACCATCGCCGATCCGATGGGAGCCAGGAAGCGGGGATCCGACGGCCTCCTGCCCGGGCCGGGGCAGCTCGACTGCGCCCCTGGAAGCGATGCCGCGCCGTCGCACTCGACCGGACGGACACAAGCGGAGCCTATCCAATCGGATTGCGAAGACTGGCAATCAGGCAACGGCGCGTCGTATCGGCAGAGCCATATCAGTCCAGGCTATGCGGAATATTACGAGAAAACCTATGCCGAGGGCTATTACGCGATCCAGTGGGAGCAGGTCGAAAAGCCGCTCGTGCGGACGATCCTGGCCGATCTCGCGGCGCGAGGGGCGGCGCGTTCGCTCGACTTCGCCTGTGGCACGGGGCGCATCCTGCAACTGCATGGCGAGATATTCGACGACGTTGTCGGCACCGATATCTCGGCCGAAATGCTCGCCGTCGCACGATTGCGATGTCCCGAGGCGCGGATCGTCGAAGCCGACCTGACAGCCACGGGAGCGACCGGCCGGGTCGCAGGGCGTCAAGTTTGTACGGCCTTCCGCTTCTTCCTCAATGCCGAGCCGGCGCTTCGTGCCGACGTGCTTGAAGTGCTGACGAACTGCCTGGTTGACGGCGGTCATCTCGTTGCCAATTTCCACTGCAACCCGGCCAGCCCGATCGGAACCTTCTACCGTATCCGCAACCGTCTCTCCGGACGCACCATCAACAACCTGATGAGCGTGCGGGAGGCAGAGGCGCTCCTGCGTGCCCACGGCTTCGCGATCGAGGCCGTGCACAGATATGGCTTGTGGCCGAGATTCGGCTGG
>BFBZ01000947.1_pt1 | contig 21994 bp, 22 predicted proteins | sample 1888401 | NCBI WGS metagenome assembly BFBZ01 (sample SAMD00112614, study PRJDB3348) | symbiont metagenome | host: Chara braunii | reverse complement strand
TCGCTCGCCTGCGCGGTGACGCTATAGGCGTGACCCGCCGCGGTCTCGTAGTCGATCTTGCTGGCATCGGCGACGGTGATGACGCCGGTCGTCGCGTTGATGGTGAAGCCGCCGCCCGAGGTGTCACCGATGAGGCTATAGGTGACGGACGGTCCGTTGACGTCGGTGGAAGATGCGGTAACACCGACCGTGCTGCCGTTGGCGGCGCCCTCCGCGACGGTATTGGCCGCTGCGTTGGCGTCGACCGGCGTCGACGGCGCGACATCCGTCACGGCAATGGTGAAGCTCTGCGAACTCGACAGCGTGCCGTCGCTCGCCCGCGCGGTGACGCTATAGGCGTGACCTGGCGCGCTTTCGTAGTCGATCTTGCTGGCATCGGCGACGGTGATGACGCCGGTCGTCGCATTGATGGTGAAGCCGCCACCCGAGGTGTCGCCGGTGAGGCTATAGGTGACCGCCGGGCCGTTGACGTCGGCCGAGGAGGCGGTGATGCCGACGGTGGAGCCATTGGCCGCTCCCTCGGCGACCGTGTTGGTCGCCGCGTTGGCGTCGACCGGTACCGATGGCGCGATATCCGCAACCGTGATGGTAAATGTCTGTGAACTCGCCAGCGTGCCGTCGCTCGCCTGCGCGGTCACGGTATAGGCGTGACCTGGCGCGCTCTCGTAATCGATCTTGGTGGCGTCGGCGACGGTAATGACGCCGGTCGTCGCGTTGATGGTGAAGCCTCCGCCCGAGGTGTCGCCGGTGAGGCTATAGGTGACGGTGCCGCCATTGACGTCGGACGAACTGGCGGTGATCCCGACGGTCGTGCCGTTGGCGGCGCCTTCGAGCACGAGGTTCGTCGTGGCATCGCTGTCAGCAGGTGTCGACGGCGCGACATCCGACACGGCAATGGCGAAGGTCTGCGTGCTGGTGGTCGCGCCGACCTGGGCCTGCACGGTAACCGAATAGGCGTGGCCAGGCGCGCTCTCATAGTCGAGCTTGGTACCGTCGGCGACGGTGACGACGCCGGTCGTCGCATTGATGGTGAAGCCTCCGCCCGAACTGTCTCCAATGAGCGAATAGCTGGTCGCCGGCCCGTTCGGATCTGTGGCGAGCGCGGTCAGGCCGACGCTGGTGCCGTTGGCGGCGCCTTCCGCGACGCTGTTGGCGGCGGCATTGCTGTCGGTCGGCGTCGAAACCGGCGCATCCGTGACGGCAATGGTGAAGCTTTGCGAACTCGACGCCGTGCCATCGCTCGCGCGGGCCGTGACCGTATAAGTGTGACTTGGTCCGGAGGTCTCGTAGTCGATCTTGCTGGCATCGGCGACCGAGACGACCCCCGTGGCGGCGTCGATCTTGAAGCCGCCGCCAGAGCTGTCTGAAGTCAGCGACCAGGTGACGCCGGGGCCGTTCACATCGGTCGACGAGGCGGTGATGCCGACCGCCGTGCCGGCCACGGCGCCTTCGACCACGCTATTGGCCGCGGCATTGGCGTCGGTGGGGATGGTAGGCGCAACATTGCCCACGGCAATGGCAAAGCTCTGCGACGACGTGACGATGCCGTCATTGGCCGCGACCGTGATGTTGTAGGAATGTCCCGCCGCGGTCTCGTAATCGATCTTGCTGGGGTCGGCGACCGACACCACACCGGTGGTCGGATTGATCTTGAAGCCGCCGCCGGACGTATCCCCGGTCAGCGAATAGGTTATCGGGTTACCGATGCTGCTGGTCGCCGCCACCGTGACGTTGACGACCGTGTTGACCGCCGCGCCTTCGGCAACGCTATTGGCCGCCGCATTGGTGTCGACCGGGACGGTCACCGAGTCGGTCACCGGAGGGTAGGGCGTGCCGGTCGGGACGCCCATATAGAGCGCCCTGATGCCATAGGTCGCCGCGAAGGCCGAGGCCGCGCCATCGAGGACGATATGGCCGGATCCGTCGACAATGAGCGGCGGCCTGGTGATGCCGTTATAGCTATAGGCGGGGAGGGGGGGCATGCTTCCTCCTCGACTGTCCGCATGCGTGCCGCCGCCGCCAGTCGGGTGGGTGCCTGCAATTCCCTAGGGGAATGAGCAATATCGACCATCGGTGCGCATGGCAGATGGCCGGCAACCCTGATTGTGCCCGACAGCATCGTAAGCTCCGGTCTCGTCTTTGCCGACTTTCAAGATCTGAAAAGCAAGAGAACCGGATGAATCGAATGAATTCATATGCGGAAACAGCATTGACGGTCATTAACGGACTGGTAAGGAAAGCCTATGCCGCGTGTGAAAATGAGTCAATGACGTCGCGGAAGCAACGATCATTGCGGGTGCTGGGTGCGCGGCACGCTCATCGAGTGCAGTGCAGCAAGCAGCGGCGGGGCGACGCTCGGATGATCGATGCATCGCTGCAGCTTTCGCTGGAGAACAATCCTGACTGTTGTGACGAGGTCACAGTATTCCCATCCGGAATCCCTTAGTTGTTCGTTTCCTGGGGAGATATCCGATGAAGCGCTTTTTGCTCGCCGCGGTGGCTGCAGTTGGTCTGGGTGTGGCTGTGCCGGCATCCGCGGCCGATCTCGGCGGGCGGCCCTACGCTCCCGTCCCGCTGGTCGCCCCGGTCTATGACTGGAGCGGCCTCTATGTCGGCGCCAACGCCGGCTGGGCATCGAGCCGTTCGTGTTGGACGGCGGATTTCTTCGGCTCGGAAGGCTGTCACAAGGCCACCGGCTTTACCTTGGGCGGCCAGGCCGGCTATCGCTGGCAGGTCAGCAACTGGGTGTTCGGACTGGAGGCGCAGGGCAACTGGGCCGATCTGAAGGGGTCCAACGACAGCCTGTTATTCGGTGGCTTCGCCAATCGTTCGCGCGTCAACGCGTTCGGATTGCTCACCGCCCAGGCGGGATATGCCGTCAATAACGCGCTTTTCTATGTGAAGGCCGGCGCGGCGGTGACCAATAACCGCTTCGACGTATCGACCTCGTCGACAGGCGTCCCGCCGAATACGCTCGTTGCCGACACCGGCGGCCAGACCCGCTGGGGCGCGGCCGTTGGCCTCGGCGTCGAATATGGCTTTGCGCCGAACTGGTCGGTCGCGGTGGAATATGATCACCTGTTCATGCAGGCCAGGAGCAGCACCTTCAACACCACCGGACCGCTGTTCCCGCCGGGCGTGCTCTTCGGCCGGGACCGCATCAGCCAGGATGTCGATCTGGTGACTGTGCGCCTCAACTATCGTTTCGGCAGCCGGTGATCGTACCGCGCTGAGCGCCTCCCGGAGACGGGAACGAAACATGGGAGGCCGGCGGCGATGCCGGCCTTTTTCGTGCAGCCGACCGGGCCGGGCAGGGCGGTCGCCCTCGTCGCCGCGCGGTCCGTGGATCAAGGATGGTGACGAGCAGGGCGACACCCGGTCGACGCCGACCGCCGCCTGATAGAGTTGCGCCATGTCGCGAACGACGCGCCGCCGGCCGCTCTCGGCTTTCCCTGATGTCAGTCGCCGGGCCATGCTGGCAGGCCTCGGCGGCGTCCTGGTCTCGCGGTCTGCATCGGCTCAGGAGAGCGCCGGTTCGCGCCCGGGCGACAGCATGGGGCCGCGCATGCAGCGGATCGACGACGGTCTCAGGCCGGCTGTCATGATGGCCGGCGAGGCGCCAGCCAAGCTCGCCGAGCGGATGAAGGAGCTCCGCGTTCCCGGCATCGGCATAGCGCTGATGCGCCAATGGGGTCTATGCGAGTGCTCGGAGCGGCGCGGTGCGCGTCGTCCCGCATTACTTCAACACGGCGGACGAGGTGGAACCGGTCGTCGCCATCATGGCCACCTCCTGATTGCATCGCGGCGACAACTTCAAAGCCGGACACGCTGAAGATGCCTCGGAAATGGGAGTGAGCTGCTGGTCGCTGTGCCTTGAACGTCCGCGGTCAGCGGATGGACCCATGTCCGCCGCTCACGCCGAACCGAATGTCAGGACCAGGCACTGCGCGGAACGGCGAACTTCGCGCCATCGGCCAGGGTGTGGCGATCCGAGGATGCCGGCGGCGGCCGGCCATGTTGGCTGGCGTCGGAAGGCGGTTTGGAACGCCTCGAGCGCCCGCCACCTGAACCGAGATTGAACGGCGTGCGACAGGCTGGATTGGGGCGGGATGGAAGATGGTGACATGGTCACATCAAGGGAGGTCCTGCTGCCCCCACATCGATCCATCTCCGCGGGTGCGCTTCTTATCGTCAAGGGACGGATCGGATGATCGCCCGCGCCGAAGCAGCGAGGCCGCGGGCAGGCCGATCGCTTGATGCCCTCAATTTCTTTCTCGCGGATGTGCGCGACGGCCTCGGCCCCTATCTCGCGATCTACCTGTTGATCGTCCAGAAATGGGATGAGGCATCCATCGGCGCGGTCATCTCGGTGGCGGGCGTCGTGGCGATCGTCGCGCAGACGCCTATGGGCGCGCTGATCGACCGGACGCCCTACAAGCGGCACCTGATGATCGCAGGCGCGCTTGCCGTCACTGCCGCCTCGCTGGCTCTCCCGCTCACGTCTTCCTTCGGCTTCGTGCTGGCCACCCAGATCCTGTCCGGCATCGCACTGTCGGTCTTCGCGCCGGCTGTCGCCGCGCTGACCCTTGGCATCGTCGGGCCGCAAGCGTTCGCCCGTCGCGTTGGGCGCAATGAGGCTTTCAACCATGCGGGCAATGCTTTCGCCGCGGGGCTCGCCGGCATTGGCGGCTATTTCCTGGGGCCAATCGTCGTCTTCTGGCTGATGGCGGCCATGGCTTGCGCGAGCATCGCCGCGACCATGACACTACGCGAAAGCGACATCGATCACGAAGCCGCGCGCGGACTGATCGGCATTGAACGCGGCAACCTGGTGGCGCATCGACAGCCCTCGGGCATGGGCGTGGTGCTCGGGTCGCGGCCGCTGCTCATCTTCTCCATATCGGTGGTGCTGTTTCACTTTTCGAACGCCGCGATGCTGCCGATGGTCGGACAGAAGCTTGCGCTGGTGACCCCCAACCTCAGCACGACGCTGATGTCGATCTGCATCGTACTCGCCCAGGTCGTCATGATCCCGACCGCCTGGGCTGCCGGCATTTATGCGGACCGGATTGGCCGCAAGCCGATCTTTGCGCTTGCGCTCGGCATCCTGGCCATTCGAGGAGCGCTGTATCCGGTCTCGGACCATCCCGCCTGGTTGCTGGGCGTACAGATGCTCGACGGCATAGGCGCCGGAATATTCGGTGCGCTGTTTCCCGTCGTCGTCGCAGACATCACCAAGGGCACCGGCCACTTCAACGTCAGTCAAGGCATCATTGCGACGGCCCTCGGCATTGGTGCCGCGCTCAGTAGCGCGGTTGCCGGCGGGATCATTGTCGCCTTCGGCTACAGTGCCGCCTTCCTGTTCCTGGCGGCCATCGCTGCGGCAGGGCTTCTGGTGTTCATCGCACTCATGCCCGAGACCCGTGAACCGATAGCGGCGAATGGCGAGAAGCCTTCACCGTCGCAGGCTTCCGGTCATGACGCCCGGCGCTGAGTTTTCCGGAACTCGAATGGTGTCCGCCGCGGTGGACGAGCGGAAGATGTCCTCGATCTCACCGTGGCCGGCGCACCACGCGGACTTTGCCGCTCTTGCCGCCGCCGCAGAAGAACCGGTCGGCGCCGTCGGACTCGAGCCCGGACACGCCGATACCGGCCGGCATGTCGAGTTTTTCCAGGACCTCGCCGGTGCGGGCATCGATCCGCCGCAGTTCGCTTTCGTCATTTTCCCAGGTGGCGTGCCAGAGCGCGCCGTCGACCCAGGTGACCCCGGTGACGAAGCGATTGGAAATGATGGTGCGCAGAACCGCGCCGGTCTCGGGATCGATCTGGTGGATCTTCCGGTCCCGATGTTGCCCGACCCACAGCGTTCCCTCGGCCCAGGTCAACCCTGAATCGCCGCCGCCACCGGGTGCCGGGATGGTCGACAGCACCTGGCCGGTGCCGGGATCGATCTTCTGAATGCGATCCTCGGCGATCTGGAACAGATGCTGGCCGTCGAAGGCGGTCCCGGCATGGGCCGCGACATCGATCGCGCGCACCGGCTTGCCGTCGGCGGGGTCGAAGGCATTCAGCTTGTCGCCGGAGGCAAACCAGACATGCTGGCCGTCAAAGGTCACCCCGGCGACCTGATCGGTCCCCGGCATGGGGCCATATTCCCTGATGATTTCGGCAGCTGCGTGTTTCATGGCGGCATCCTCGTTGCGTCTGGACCGACCCTAGTCACTCGGCAGCGGGCCAGGGAGTAACAAAGTGGTCGTGAAAGCGGGCATGGGCGGGGTCATCCAGCGGCGTGCCGGCCCGAGCCCGAACGGTTGCACCTTGCCTGCCGCGGCAAGCTGGTCGAGCGCCCGCTGAACGGTTCTCTGGCTGGCGCCGAGGGCCAGCGCCAGTGCCGAGCTCGACCAGGATTCACCGTCGGCCAGCAAGGCGAGCACCGCCCCATTGTCGTCCTCGACCGGTGGTGCCAGCACGGCGACCTCGCCGGCGCCGCGCGGCGCCAGCACAAAGCCTTGCTTGGTCGCGTTCACGCTGGCGAGCAGCCGCAGTTCCGCCCGAAGCCGTCCCATCTCGACCCGCAGCCGCGCGCGATGGGATTCATCGGCATGTTTCGCCCGAAAGGCGCGGGCAACCAGCGCATCCCTCGGGACATCGCCGGGCCAGGCCTCGGCGAGTGCACGCGCGAGCGTGAACAGCACCGGGCGGGTCGCCAGCGAAACCGTCGTACCCGCGTTGCGGACGACATAACGGCAGGCGTCGACGACAAACGTTTTAGACGACAGCAGAGCCTCCACGGCATCGAGCAGGAGCGGGCGCTCTCCGCCACGCGTCACCAGACGCGCGGCCTGCGTGTTCAGGACGAGCGCGGCGTTTTCGACCTCGGCGGTCAGGGCAGGGATTCCCGCCTGCCGCGCCGCCTGTTCGGCGCGGGCCAGCGCGGCGCGCGCCGGGGCAGTCCGCAGGCGGCGCATCGCGATGCCCGCGACCACCAGTTCATGGGCCGTCCGCGACGCCGGCGGCAGCGGTGTCGGGTCGAGTGCGGCAAGCAGCCGCTCGGCCTCGTCGAGGCGTCCGATCAGGACCAGGCGTCGGACCTCGAGATAGCGCGCATAGGCGGCGTTGACCCGGTCGCCATGGTCTTCGAGCGTCGCCCGTGCGGCGTCGAGCGTCTTGGCGGGCCAGCCAAGGTCGCGCGAGACGAGCGCGATCTCGGCCTCGGCGACGACGCAGCGCGCGCGGGCGACCGTCTCCCGCGGTCCGAAGGCGCGCGCCGCCCGTCGCACCAGCGCCTTGGCGCGGACGAGGTCGCCGAGCTGCGCCATCGCAATGCCGCGCAGCGCCAGCGCGCGCGCGTCATCGCGTAGCGCGATCCGCTTCAATGCGCCGAGCGGATCGCCCGAGGCGAGCGCGCGCGCCGCGGCGGTGATCATCGAGTCCATCGGAATCCCGCCACACTTGTCACTCCCACCATGCGAGAGCCCGACCCTAACCTCTGTCTCGACCACCAGCCAACACGCCGCCCCGCGAACGACGCGAACGGCGAAAGGCGCTCACCGAGGGAGTGAAGGGCGATGACGAAACACCAGACCGGAACACGTGACGAGTGGCTTGCGGCCCGCCTGGCGCTGCTTGAGGAAGAGAAGGATCTGACCCGCCGCGGCGACGATCTGGCGCGCCGGCGGCAGGAACTCCCCTGGGTCGCGGTCGACAAGGACTATCGTTTCGACACCGAGGCCGGCAGCGCCTCGCTCGCCGATCTCTTCAAGGGGCGCTCTCAGCTCCTGGTCTACCACTTCATGTTCGGACCGGACTGGACGGCCGGCTGCCCGTCCTGCTCGATGATCGCTGATGCCTTCGACGCTTCCGTCGTTCACCTGGCGAACCATGACGTGATGCTCTGGGCGGTGTCGCGGGCGCCGCTCGCCAAACTGCTGGGTTACAGGCAGCGCATGGGCTGGACCTTTCCCTGGGCCTCCTCGAACGGCAGCGCGTTCAATTTCGACTTCTCCGCCTCCTATACCGAGGAGCAGCAGCGCGAGGGGATCGAGTACAATTTCCATCGCGAACCGAAATTGCAGCGGCGCGTCGACCAGGCGGGCGGCGCCGCGGCGGAATTCGAGCTCGCGACCATGTGCGGCGTCGACAAGGCCAGGTACCACCGCGATCGGCCGGGGGTGAGCGCCTTCGTGCTGGAAGGCGGCGTCGTCTACCACACCTACTCGACGTATGCCCGCGGCGTCGATGCCTTGTTCGGCGTCTACCATTGGCTCGACCGCGCGCCCCGGGGCCGCAACGAAACCGGGATCTGGTGGCGCCGCCACGACGAGTACGCGGCCGAGCCCGAGGCGGTTCGCCAGGGAGGCCGGTGATGACCGCCGCTGCTCGGCGTGAACCCGCCGATGGCTCGGGCGCGGGCTTCGGCGCGGCAAGGATCGGCGCGATCGACGGGCTGTGCCTGGCGGCCGCGCCGGCCTTCGCCATCATGGCGCTGCTGACCGGTGTTCTCGACAGTCCGGCGGATATTCTCTGTTCGGCGACGCAGCATGGGCCACGCCTGAGCGGCATGGTGCCGATGTATCTGCTGATGAGCGCCTTCCACCTGCCGCCATGGCTGAGGCTGCTTTCCAGCCTGCGCCGCCGGGCGATGCGGCGGACGCTCCCCGTCGAAGCCGATCAGTCGCTCGCGACATCTTGAAACCTGGAGAAGACACATGAGCAAGGCCTTCACCGGCGGCTGCGGTTGTGGCGCGATCCGTTATGAAATTTCGGCCGAACCGATGGCGCAGAACGACTGCCAATGCCGCCACTGCCAGCACCGGAGCGGCACCGGGCACGGCTCCTATCTGTCGTTCCCGGACCGGCGGAAGGTGAAACTCGAGGGCGAAGCGAGGCAATGGGACATCGGCGCCGACAGCGGCAATGTGAAAACCCATGGCTTCTGCCCGACCTGCGGGTCGCCGGTCTATCTGACGTTCAAGGACTGGCCCGACGTCTTCACCATTCACGCCGGGAGCCTCGACGATCCCGGCCGGTACAAGCCGCAGGCCGTGACCTACGGCATTCGCGGCCACGTCTGGGACCTCGTCGATCCGGCCCTGCCGAAATTCGACAAGATGCCGCCGGGTTGAAGTGCCGCCCGGAGACCGCGGCATGACGGCTGTCCTGCCGCGAACAGCACGTCACGCCGGAATCCCTCCCGCGTGACGAAGACCAGAAGGAGTGGAATGATGACCATCGCGACACAATCTCCGGCCCTCCCAAAATCTCCGGCCCTCAGCGGAACGGCCGAACCCTATGCCACCCGACCGGCTCCGGGGACGCTGAGGATCGAACGTGTGCTGCCCGGATCGGTCGAGCAGGTCTGGGCCTATCTCACCGAATCCGCCAAGCGGGCCAAGTGGTTCGCCGCCGGACCGATGGAACTCCGGAACGGTGGTGCCGTGACGCTCACCTTCCGCAACAGTGACCTGTCGGGCGGACAGGCCAATCCGAACGGCACCCATTCGCCTGACGGCGTCGACCATGTGATGCATGGCCTCATCACCCAATCGGCGCCGCCGCATGTTCTGGCATTCAACTGGAGCCGTGACGGCAAGGGCTCCGAGGCGACGTTCGAGCTGTCGGGGCAGGGCCCTGAGACAAGGCTCGTGGTCACCCACCGCCGCCTCGACAATCGCAAACAGCAGCTCAGCATCGCGGCGGGATGGCATACGCATATCGGCATCCTCATCGACCTGCTTTCGCAAAACCCGCCGCGCAGCTTCTGGCCGGAACACAGCCGGCTGGTGAAGGTCTATGACGAGCGCTTCGCGGACTAGGAGCGTGATCGGCTCGCATTGAAGCAAATGGGGCGTGTTGCATTCGTCCTTGCCGCGCCCCGGCGACGGACCGGATACCACCTGTCCGGTTGGCTCAGACCGCGTCTTGGCCGGGCTTGTCCCGGCCAGGACGGAAAGGGCGGTGCCAGGCGTTGAACGGGGCGTCGTGCCGCGCGGCGGAGCGCTACGGGTTCAAGGCCGAAGGGGTTTGGCGCGCGGCCGCGATCGTCAAGGGCTGGCAACGCGACGTCGCCTGGCATTCGATGCTCGCCGACGAGTGGCCGGCGCACAAAGCGGCGCTTTCGGCGTGGCTGGACGACGGCAACTTTCGCGCTGACGGGTCCGCGGTGGCAAGCCTGGCCGAAATGCGGGAGCTGGCGCAGCCGAGACCGCCGGCCCGCTGACCAGCGGGCAGCGGGCAGCGGTTCTCGATCGTCAGGTGGTTCGCGTCGCCCGGTTCACCCGGCGACGGCCTCGGCAACGGGCAACGCCACCGTGTCCTCCGGTCCCGGCACGCGCCCGTCCTGGGCGCGAAGCTCCAGCTTTCGAACCGGCAGGCCGCGCTTTCGGTCGACCAGAAGGACATGGGCTTCGTCGGGCTCGAAGAAATAGTCCTCGCCCCACTGCCCGAGTGCCACCAGCAGCGGAAACAGGCCGCGCCCCTTCTCGGTCAGAACATAGTCCTGATAGGGGCTGCCGTCGGATGCCGGCACGGTGTCCATGCCGCTGGCCGAACACGCAACGGCATGCACCAATCACGGCTTGATCATCTCGGTCCGGTATTTCGGCAGAAGCGTTGCGACCAGCTTGCCCTTCTCGGCGCGCTCCTCTTCTGTCGGCTTCGGCGGTGGCGCCGTGCGGCTCTCGACCGGAAAGCCTGCCGCCAGGAAGAAGTCCTCCTGTCCCGCCGGCGTGCACATGCACAGCATATGGGCCATCGCGCCGGAAACGTTCTTGAAGGCATGCGGCGCATTGGCCGGCACATTGATGGTCGAGCCGGCACGCACCGTCTGGGTCTTGCCGCGAAAGGTGAAATCCAGCTCGCCTTCGAGCAGCGTGAACATCTCCTCGAAGTCGTGGCGGTGCGGCGGCGGCCCGCCGCCGGCAGGCACCAGCATGTCGATCAGGCAATAGCGACCGGCCGTCTGAGCCCCCGACACCAGGATCGTATAGGTGCCGCCGGCAACCGAGACATGGGACATGCCGGCGCCGTCGGGATCGGCGACAGTCAAGACGCGGCTGGGATCATCGGTGGGGATCGAGGCGGCCGGCGGAGCGGAAGAAACGGCGGGATCGGACATGTCGAGGCTCCTGGCGTGATGCGGGGGGCTTCTCGGGACATCGGGGCGTCACGACACGAAAGTGCTCCGACCATACGACATCTCGAACACAGCAAGAATGCGGGTGCTGGCTTTCGGCTTTGCCCCGGATCGTCACAGGCCATAGGATCGGCTCGAACCAGCGCCTGTGACCCAAGCCGGCAGTCGTGGCGGACGGTTGGATCCGGGGTGAAATTGCATGCGACGGCGCGATTTCATCGAATTTTTCGGCGGCGCGGCGCTGGTGTCGCTCACCGCATCGCCGCTATGCCCCGACCCGCCCGACGACAGTGGTATTCCCTTCGCGCGCAACGACGGCTGGCCGGTCGCCTCCGCCGGCGAGGACAAGCTCATCGACGCCGGGGCGCTGCGCGCCATGGCTGATCGGCTCGCGGCTTCGAGCTCCGCCAACGTGCACGCCGTTCTGGCCGCGCGCGCCGGCAAGCTGGTGTTCGAGCGGTATTTCCGGGGTCCCGATGAGATCTACGCCCGTCCGGTCGGGAGCGTCGCCTTCGATGTCGACAGGCTGCACGACATGAAGTCGGTTTCCAAGAGCGTGGCGTCACTCGCGCTCGGGATCGCGATCGATCGCGGGCTGATACGCAGCATCGACGAACCGATCTTCAGCTTCTTCCCGGAGTTGTCGGACTTGCGCTCGCCAGAGAAGGACCGGATCCGGTTGTCGCACGCACTCACCATGTCGATGGGTCTGGCGTGGGTGGAGGCGACGCCTGCCACCGGAGACGACAATGACGAGGCGCGCATGCACAGGGCGCCCGATCCGTGCCGTTACGTCCTCGGCCTCGCGGCGACCGCCCCGGCAGGGTGGGATTTCTTCTACAATACCGGCGCGCTGACCCTCGTGTCGGCGATCATCCGCAAGGCGACCGGACGTCCGCTCGACGAATTCGCGCGCACGTCCTTGTTCGAGCCCATGGGCATCGCTGATGTCGAGTGGAACCGTGTCAAGGGAGACACCGACGCCGGAGGCGGATTGCGCATGCGGCCGCGCGACATGGCCAAGATCGGCCAGCTCGTCCTTGCGGGCGGTCGCTGGTACGACCGCCAGCTCGTCTCGCGCGCCTGGATCGATACCTCGACGGCACCGAAGATCAAGGCTACCGGCGCCCTCGACTATGGCTATCTCTGGTGGCTCGGCCACTCCCTGCTCAATGGACGTGAGGTCCATTGGACCGGCGCCCTTGGTCGCGGCGGGCAGTCGATCCGCATCGTCCCGGGGCTCGATCTGGTTGTCGTGGTGACCGCGGGATATTACCAGGACTACAGCCCACGCGCGTTTCAAGAGCAGTCGGGCGTTTTCAGGGACGTCTTGCGGGCGGCGTCGCGGACGGGCTGAAGCGGCAGCTTGTCGGTCGCGGCGCTGATGCTCGGCAACACGACAATCCCGCCTCAGGTCTTCATCCGAGATGGGCCTTCAGGTTTCGCGTGATCATCGACCAGCCGGTGCGGCCGGCCTGAGCGAGCTCGGGCGATAGCGGCCCGTCGACATAGGCGCTGACGGTCAATTTCGCGCGGGTCCCGGCCGGCGCCCTGGCGACCGGTTCGATCGCGAATTCGACCTCGCAATTCGGCATCGTGACGCCTGGCGGCGCCTTGATCTCCCAGGTCACCCGCAATCTGCGCGGGGGCTCCTTTGCCAGGACAATGCCGGCCGCCCCCCATCCGTCATCCCGCTCGACACGATAGGCCTCGCCCGGTTCGCCGACCGTGACGCGAGCGCCCATGAAATAGTGCCGTGCGTCGTCGGGCGTGATCAATGCCGTCCAGAGCCGCTCGACCGACACATCGACGACGACCTCCGTTGCGCTGCTCAACCGCCAATCCTTCACAGTCAGTGCACTCCGCCGGTTCACTCGCGTGCCCAGTTCCAGGGCGTCGTCATCGCCGATTCAGGCCGCGGTCACATCATGAACCTGGGCAATCCAGCCGCCAGCGCATCGACGGCCAGGCGGATCTTCAGCGGCAGGCGAGGGGTCTGCAGCCATAAGGCATGGGCATCGTAGGGAAATGCGGGCTGATCCGGCAGCAGCCGGACAAGCGTTCCCGCCTGAAGGCGCTCGCGAATGAGCCAGGATGGCAGCCAGGCGAGCCCCATGCCGGCGACCGCCGCATCGGCGATGGCGTCGAGGTCGTCGAGCCGCAGCCGGCTCGCAGGCATGACTTCCGCCGGCGCTTGACCCTCGCGCGGAAACAGCCATGGCCGAACCGGGCCGGAGCGGCGGTAGGCAATGGCCTGGTGCCCGCCGAGCTCAGCGATCTGCCGTGGCCGGCCGTGCTGGTCGAGATAGGACGGCGCGGCGCAGACGACCATATGCTGGCGTGCGACGCGGCGCGCGTTCACTCCGGCCTTGTCGGCGAGATCGCCGGTCCGGATCGCGAGGTCATGGCCGTCCTCGGTCAGGTCGGCGATCCGATCGTTGAACGACAGATCGAGTTCCAGCGTCGGATATTGCCGCGCCAGTTGCAGCAGGATCGGCGCCACGCAGTGCCGGCCGAAATGCGTGGGGCCGGTCACGCTGAGCCTGCCGCGCGGCTCGGACAATTGATCGGCCGCCAGCGCATCGGCAGCCTCGGCCTCTGCGAGCACCAGCCGGCACCGTTCGTAATAGGCCTGGCCGAACTCGGTCAGGCTCTGGCGCCGTGTGGTCCGGTTGATCAGGCGCACGCCCAGCCGCTCCTCGAGAAAGCGCACATGCTTGCCGACCATCGGTCCGGACAGTTCGAGCGCCGCGGATGCTGCGGCGAAGGAGCCGAGATCGACGGCTTTGACGAACACCGCCATGCTCGTAAGACGGTCCATATTCAAAACTCGGGGTTTCGACTGTTCTGCCGCAAGTGAGATTTATCCGATCGACTGCGACTGGCATAGCCATATTCGGTTCAACTGATTTGGAGTGACACCGCATGGCCCGCGTCGTTCGTTTTCACCAGCATGGTGGTCCGGAGGTTCTGCGGATCGAGACTGTCGACATGCCCGAGCCGGGCCGGGGCGAGGTCCGGATCCGGGTCAAGGCGCTGGGGCTCAACCGGGCCGAGGCCTTGCTGCGTCGGGGCACCTATATCGAGACGCCGAGCTTTCCCTCCGGTCTCGGCCTCGAGGCCGCCGGCATCGTCGAAACGGTCGGCGCGGGTGTCAGCGGCTTCGCGCCGGGCGACGCCGTCAGCATCGTGCCGCCGCCTTCGATGATCCGCTGGCCGGCTTATGGCGAGCTGGCGACATTCCCCGCCGGCCACGTCGTCCGGCATCCGCCATCGCTTGGCTGGGACATCGCGGCGGCGGTCTGGATGCAATATCTCACCGCCTATGGCGCCTTGATCGACATTGCCAGGCTCGGCGCCCAGGATTTCGTCGTGGTCACCGCGGCATCGAGCAGCGTCGGCCTTGCCGCCATCCAGATCGCCAACGCGGTTGGCGCGATCCCGATCGCGGTGACCCGTACATCGGCCAAGAACCAGGCCCTGCGCGACGCCGGCGCCGCCCATGTCATCGCTTCCGCCGAACAGGACCTGGAAACGCGGCTAGCCGAGATCGCCGGCCCGCAAGGCGTGCGCGTGGTCTTCGACCCGATCGGCGGCCCGATATTCCAGCCCCTGACCGCTGCGATGTCGCGCGGCGGCATTCTCATCGAATATGGCGGCCTGAGCCCCGAGCCGACACCGTTTCCGCTCTTCACCGTTCTGGCCAAGAGCCTGATATTGCGCGGTTATCTGGTTCACGAAATCATCGGGGACCCCGTGCGGCTCGCGGCCGCCAAGGCGTTCATTCTCGATGGCCTGGCCTCGGGCGCGCTCCGGCCGGTCATCGCCAGGACCTTCGCCTTCGACGACATCGTCGCGGCGCATCGTTTCCTCGAGTCGAACGAACAATTCGGCAAGATCGTCGTGACGGTCTAAGCGGTGGCGCCGGCTTGGCCGAACGCCCGCTTGACGGCACGCCGGCCGGCGGCCTCCATGGACGGAGCAGGCAGCGCCCGCTCTGGTCTTGCGGGCAAACGCCGACCTGTACGAGGGAGATCCCATGCGCCGTCTCGAGGGCAAATCAGTCGTCATCACCGGCGCGGGCAGCGGCATCGGCCGCGCGGCATCGCTGCTGTTCGCCACCGAAGGCGCCAGATTGATCGCGGTGGACCGCAGCGAAGCCGTCGAGGACACGGTCGCGGATATCCGCAAGGCCGGCGGCACCGCCGAGGCCGTGATCGCCGATGCCGGCTCCGAGCCGGACGTGACGGCCTTCATCGCCCGGGCGGTCGCGGCTTATGGCGCGCTCGACGTGATCTGGGCCAATGCCGGCATCAGCGGCGGCCTGGTGCCGCTCGGCGAGCAGACGCCCGAACACTGGCAGGAGATCCTCAGGATCAACCTGATCGGACCTTTCCTGGCGATCAAGCACGCGATGCCGCACATGATCGGCCAGCGCCGCGGTTCCATCGTCTGCACCGCCTCGGTCGCCGGCCTCAAATCCGGCGCCAGCGGCCATCCCTATGCGGCCAGCAAGGCCGGCGTCATCAGCCTGGTACAGACAACGGCCTACTCGCTGTCCGGCACCGGCGTGCGCATCAACGCGGTTTGCCCGGGCCTGATCGAGACCGGCATGACCAAGCCGATTTTCGACGGCGCCCGGGAGCGCGGCACCGAGGACCGGATCGGCCAGCTCAATCCGCTGAAGCGGGCAGGGCAGCCGCATGAACTCGCCGCCATGGGCCTGTTCCTGGCAAGCGACGAGGCTTCTTATGTGAATGGCCAGGCCATCCCGGTGGATGGCGGGCTCACCGCCTCGATGCCTTATGCCGGCAAGCCGATCTGATCCTTCCGGCCCGGGCAACATTCCCCTGCCGCGCTGCGCACCGCCTTGTCGACGGATGCGCGGCGCCCCGCATGACGGACCAGGCTGGCGTTCAGGCCTCGGCGGCCTGACGATATCCGCGCCAGCAGGCTGGCCCGCGTCGCGCTCGCCGCCCATCGGGCGCCGGAGCCAGCGCTCCTGACGCTCTTTGCCATTCGCCGCATCGACCGACAGTTCGGCCCGGCGGCCTCCTGGCTATGCCGGGTTCTGGCGCAGGCCGTCGGTTGCGCCCACCTACGGGATCTTGGGTGACGACGTCCGAATCCGGCGAGCCGGGCTGCCGGACGCGGGGCAAGGTGACGCCATACCAGGCGGTTCACCAGGAGCAGACCATGCCGGAGCCTGTCACCAGCAAGACCTATGGGATCGTCGCCGCCGACCGGCAGAGACAGATGAGCGGCCTGGACTTCGTCCAGGGCCTGGTCGAGGGAAGGCTGCCGCTCAATACGATCGCCAGGACGCTCGGCTACGACATCACCGAAGCGGAGAGCGGGCGGGTGGTGGTGACCGCCGAGCCGAGCGCTAACCACCTCAACCCGGCCGGTACCGTGCATGGCGGGCTGGCCGCCACCTTGCTCGACAGCTGCATGGGGCTGGCGATCCAGTCGACCTTGGACAAAGGGCTCGGCTCGACCACCCTGGAGTTCAAGGTATCATTCGTCCGGCCGATCACGCCGGAGACCGGACCGGTCACGGCCGAGGGCCGGGTGATCAACCGGGGGCGCAGGGTCGGCACGGCGGAAGGGCGGGTCACCGACCGTGACGGGCGCCTGCTGGTGCATGGCACCACCACCTGCCTGATCTTCGAGGCCTGACGCCCGGCTTGAATTCGATCATGGCCGATCCCAGCTTTGGCCATGGCCAATGAAGATTCGCATTCCGCATCGCCTCATCCGGCGCCGGAAAACCACCCCGGCAGGACCGATATCCGCGCCGCCTTCAAGATCGATATCGTGATCATCGGCGCCGGCCAGGCGGGGCTCTCCTCGGCCTATCACCTGGGCAAACTCGGCCTTGCGCCGCGCCGCAATTACCTGGTGCTGGACAAGTCGCCGGAGGCTGGCGGAGCCTGGCAATATCGCTGGCCCTCGCTCACGTTGAGCACGGTCAACCGGGTCCATGATCTGCCGGGCATGCCGTTTTCCGACGTGGTCGATGGCGCCAGCCCCGAGGTCAAGGCATCGGTCGCCGTTCCCGGCTATTTTGCGGCTTATGAAAAGAAGTTCGATCTGCCGGTCTACCGTCCGGTGACGGTCAAGGTGGTCTGCGACCGCGGCGAGCGCTTTCGCATCGAGACCGATCGGGAGACGTTTTCGGCGCGCGGCCTGATCAACGCCACGGGAACCTGGGAGACGCCCTATATCCCCGAATACCCCGGTGCGGACCGGTTCGAGGGCCGGCAGCTGCACACCCGCGACTATCGCACGGCCGATGAATTCTCCGGCAAGCATGTCCTGGTGGTCGGCGGCGGTATCTCCGCATTGCAATTGCTCGACGAGATTTCGCGCGTCACCATCACCACCTGGGTGACCCGCCGGGAACCGCATTTTCGCGACCAGGCCTTCACCCCGGAGGATGGCCGCGCGGCGGTCGCCATTGTCGAGGACAGGGTTCGTCGCGGTCTCGTCCCGGGTTCGGTCGTCTCGGTGACCGGCATCCCGCTGACGCCGGCCCTCCGGGCGGCGCGCGAGCGCGGCGTGTTGAACCGCTTGCCGATGTTCAGCGAGATCACCGAACACGGCGTGCGCTGGCCCGACGGCACCGAACGGCCGGTCGACGTCATCCTCTGGTGCACCGGCTTTCGCAGCTCGCTCGACCATCTGGCGCCGCTGCAGATCCGCGAGGACAATGGCGGCATCGTCATGTCCGGCCGGCTCGCGACAGAGGTCGCCAAGGACCCGAGGATCCATCTGGTCGGCTACGGTCCCTCGGCCTCGACCATTGGCGCCAACAGGGCCGGTGCCGCCGCGGCGCGCGAGCTGACCGCCCATCTCGGCCTGGCATGACGCTGCTCACGGCGCCGGACGGAAATGTCCGGGTGCATGCCTGGTATCGCGCCGGATCAGCCGCCGGAGCGTCGAAGGCTCGGCATAGCCCACTTGCCGCGCGATCTCGTCGACCGGCAGGCGCGTTGTCTCGAGCAGATAGCGCGCCGTCTCGACCCTGATCCGCTGCACGAATTGAATGGGTGAGACGCCGCAGGTCACCGCGATGCGGCGGGCGAAGGTGCGGGGCGCCAGGGCGACGGCCTCCGCGAGCTCCTCGATCGTGAAGTCGCGGGCGATATTGTCACGGACCCAGCGCTCGGCCTTGGCGACCTTCGGATCCTGGCCGGCCAGATAGGTGATCGCCATGAACGGGGCTTGCGACCGGCGCTCGTCCAGCAACAGGTAATTGGCGCAGGCTTTGGCAAGGCTCGGGCCGGCAAACCGCGCGACCACCGCCAGCATCAGGTCCATCTGCGCCATCGCCGCGCCGCCGGTGGCGATCGGCCAGTCGGCGACCACCATCTGGTCGGTCACCAGATCGACCTTGGGGTAGCGGCGCTGGAACAGCGGCGCCAGCCACCATGTCGTGGTCGCCCGCCGGCCGTCCAGCAGGCCGGTTTCCGCCAAAAGGAATGTGCTGGCGCAGGAGGCGGCCAGCGTGGCGCCGGCCGCGAAGGCTTGCGTCAGCATGATGCCGGCCCGCCGGCCGGCGGCGCTCTTCAGTTTGGCGTCGAGTTCGTCGGCGGCCGCGGTGCCGAGACCGGGCACGATGACGAGTTCGGCGTCGCGCGGCATCGCGGCGCTACGCCGTGGCCCGCACCGTATCGTCGTCACCTCGAAGGGCAAGGCGCGCTTCGCCGCCGCGCTGATCCGGTTGGCCGTGGCCATCACGTCCTGGGTGATCGCAGCGCTCGACGCCATGCAGTCCTGGAGCTCCAGAACAGCGACTTTGGTCATGTCAAAAAAACCCCGATCAATGTCATTTTCGACACTAGCGAGCGGACCTGGCGATGGCAATGATCTCGCCCGGAAACATCAGCGCGGATGACCCGGTGACCTCTCGTACCCACGCCTCGAAATGCCTCTGCGCATACCGTCAATTCGCCTCGGCGCTGCGGTTGCAGCGCTTCTTCCGGCCCGCTTCCGCGCCTCTCGCCGATCAGGACGTGGCCCTGCCGTCGCCGCCCGATACCCCGGCCGCACGGGCGACCGAAACCTATCTGTCGGAAATGTCGTCGGCCGTCATGGTCAGGCATTGCAGGCGCAGCTACCTGTTCGGCAAGGCACTGGCGGACAGGGCGGGGGCCAAGCCCGATCTCGAGGCACTCTATGTCGGCTGCCTGCTGCATGACCTCGGGCTCGAGCCGGTCTTCGCCGGACCGGAGGATTTCGAGACGATCGGCGCGCGCGAGGCCGGCCGCTTTCTGAGCGCGCGGGGCTACGACCGGCTCGCACGCCAGGTTTCCGCGGCGATCGACGTCCACACCTCGCTTGAAAGCGCCAAGGATCCCCGGCCGGAAGTCGCTTTCCTGAGCATGGGCGTGCTCGTCGACGTGACCGGCACGCGCATCGACGACATCCCGCCGAAACTGGTCCAGCAGGTCGTCGCCGAATATCCGCGCGACGGCACCAAGGCGTTGATCGGCGCCTTGCTCAGGCAGCAGATCGAGGCCAAGCCGCAGTCACGCATCGGCCGGCTGCAAGCCCGGGCGGGCGTTCTCGACCTGGTCGCCAATGCGCCGTTCCGGGCCTGAGCGCCGACGATCCCCAAACCATTCGACATCCCCGAGCCATCAGACGCTCCCAAAACCGTTCACCGACCGCGACGAGGAAAACCATGCCAACCACCGCCCGCAACATGCACGAGGACGATCCGCTGGATGATTTCGATCCGCGCGAGATCACCCTCGACGGTGTCACCAAGGTGGTCCATGTCGCCGGCACCGGCCCGGCGGTGATCGTCATGACCGAAATGCCGGGCATCAGCCCGCATGTGGCGCGCTTCAGCCGCTGGGTTCGCGACGCCGGCTTCACCGTCTACATGCCCTCGCTGTTCGGCCTGGACGGCGTCGTGCGCACCGCCGAAGACGGCGCCGCGGTGTTCAAGCGGGCCTGTGTCAGTGCCGAATTCCGGGCCTTTGCCGGCACCGGGTCGAGCCCGGTGACATCGTGGCTGCGGTCGCTGGCGCGGCTGGCGCATCAGGAATGCGGCGGGCCGGGCGTCGGCGCCATCGGCATGTGCTTCACCGGCAATTTCGCCCTGACCATGATGCTGGAGCCCTCGGTGCTCGCACCGGTGCTGTCGCAGCCGTCATTGCCCATGGACGATCCCGCCGGAACCGGCATTCCCAACGACGAATTCCGCGCCGTCCGCGAGCGGCTCGAACGCGAAGACCTGACCGTCCTGGCCTATCGCTTCGAGGGCGATCGGTTCTGCCAGGCGCAACGCTTCGCGGCCTTTTCGGCGGCGCTCGGCGACCGGTTCATCCCGCGCGTGCTGCCCGACAGCGCGGCCAATCCTGACACCGCGCCGTTCTTTCAGCGCCACGTCGCGAGCCCGCACAGCGTGGTGACCGCGCACCTGATCGACGAAGCCGGCCAGCCGACGATCGCCGCCCGCGACGAGATCCTGGCCTTCTTCACGCAGAGGCTGGCGCCGGCGCGGCTCCAGGGGTGACCGCCGCGCCCGGGGGAATTCCGACGACACCAGAGACCGTTTGAGAACTCATTGCACTGAGGTCTCACATCGTCTGGCCGGGCTTGTCCCTGATATCCACGCCCTGGGCCGCTTAGAATGCGTGGGTCCCCAAACCAAGCCCGGGCATGACCAGGGTCGGCGAACTGCCCGGATCGAATTCTCAGACGGTCCTTCAGAAAGAAGCCCGGACGGCGCTTCGGCTGTTCTGCACCTCGATCATCGACAAAGCCGTTCGGTCGGCACCATTTCGACGTGACGCGCTTGGCCGTGGCGAGGCTTGCCGCAGCCTGTGAGTTGCGCCAGCCTCCGCTTGGCCTTCCGTTGCAGCCGGACAGAATCGCGATTGCAGCCGCCCGCATCAGAACCAAGAAAACGGCCCGTTTCGATATCGACGCTTTGCGCCAACGCGTCGGCGCCAAGGTGTTCGCGCGGGGCCAGGCCTATTGCCGCGACGGCCGGGTGGAGATCGTCGATGCCTGCCCGGAGCGGGTGTTGGCCCAGGTCATGGGTACCGAGGACTATCGCATCGAGATAGTCGGCCGCGGCGGGCAATTCGACGGCATGTGCTCCTGTCCGGCCAACGCGGACGGGGAGATCTGCAAACACAGGATTGCCGTGGCCCTGGCGATCGATGACCACGATGCCGGAGCCAAGGCCGGAGCCATGAGCCCGCTCGCGCGCATCCGGGTCCATCTTCGGGAAAAGGGCGTTGACGCGCTCGTCGAGATGAGCGTGGAGCAGGCCGAGTTCGATCCGGCGCTGTTCCGCAGGCTGGACATGGCGGCGACGCTGGAGCGTGCCGCTCTCCTGGCGCCGGCGAAGCACGCGACGCTCCATGAGCGCGGCCGCGGGCGGCTCCGCTCGGCGCTCGATCTGCCGACGGTCGCCGATGACGGGGCCTTGCCGGGCTGACGGAAGGCGATGCCCGCCGCGATCCAGCGCCCGGACAGCAGGACACGGGCCCTTGGCGCCCGCGACGGCCTCGACCGGATTTGCTATGATGCCGGTATCGCATGCGCCGCACAGTTCGGCCCGGCCGCGCTGGCCCTGACGGCGACCCGGTCATTTCCGGCGCCGCAAGGGCGCCTGCCGGCATTCTCACCGCGAGGCGGAGCGCCGGTTCGGCGATGCGGCGGTGTTCCGTCGATTCCGCCGGATGCGCGATTTCGCCTGATCCGGCGATTTCGCTGATCCGCCCGAGGGCAAAGGCCGCCGAGGCGGCCTACGATACCCCTCAGAACCCGGGCGAAGCGACGAGTCTTGCCGCGGCAGCGCCGGCGCCAGTCCGATTTTTTCACGATCCAGGCGGG
>BFBZ01000946.1_pt1 | contig 22014 bp, 19 predicted proteins | sample 1888401 | NCBI WGS metagenome assembly BFBZ01 (sample SAMD00112614, study PRJDB3348) | symbiont metagenome | host: Chara braunii | reverse complement strand
CTAGTATTGCGGCACAGTGATCGTGGCCCTTTGACGGGATCGGTGAGGCGAGGCTTTTCGCGGCACCCTATGCGCAGGTGGGCAGAAGTCGTGGGTGGCCGGAACAAGCCCGGCCAAGACGGAGAGAGCCGGCGATTACGGCCTGGCACCACGTCCTCCTGCTCGCTACCCCTTCGTCTTGCCCGGGCGTGTCCCGGGCATCCACGAATGTATCCGGCTGCGATATCCACGACGTGTTTGCGTCAAAATCGATCGATCATGATCGCCGCGCCACGGTACGCGGAGCCCGCCTACAACACCTTGCCCGGATTCATGATGCCGTTCGGATCGAGCACCGCCTTGAGCGTCCGCATCAGCTCCAACTCCACCGGATCCTTCACGCCGGGCAGCAGGTAGCGCTTCATCCGGCCGATGCCGTGTTCGGCCGAAATCGAGCCGCCGAATTGAGCGACGATGCCGTGGACGACCTTGTTGACCGCCTGCCACTGGTCGAGGAACGCCGCCTTGTCGGCGCCGACGGGCTGGCTGATGTTGAAGTGGATATTGCCGTCGCCCAGATGGCCGAACGGCACGACACGGCAGCCCGGGATCAGCGTCTCGCAGGCCGCCGTCGCCTCGGCGATGAAGGCGGGGACGGAAGCGACCGGCACCGAGACGTCGTGCTTGATCGAGCCGCCTTCCGGCTTCTGCATTTCGCTCATGCCCTCGCGCGAGCGCCAGAAGGCGTTGCGCTGGTCGACGCTCTCGGCGATCGCCGCGTCCTGCACGATCCCGTCTTCGTAGCCGGCGGCCAAGACGTCCTCCAGCGTGTCGCGCAGGCCGGCGGCGGCCGCCGAGGACAGCTCGACCAGGCAATACCAGGGCGCGGCCTCGGCCAGTGGATCGCGCGCGCCGGGCATGTGCTTCAGCACAAATTCGAACAGGTTGCGCGGCATCAGCTCGAAGCCGCTGACCGCCGGCCCGGCGCGTTCCTGCGCCCGCGCCAGAAGCTCGAGGGCGGCCGCCGGCGACGCGACGCCGACCCAGGCCGCCTCGATCGAGCGCGGCGCGGCGACGAGCTTCAGCACGGCGGCGGTGATGATGCCGAGCGTGCCTTCCGCGCCGACGAACAGGTGCTTCAGGTCGTAACCGGTATTGTCCTTCTTCAGGGTGCGCAGGCCATGCCAGATCCGGCCGTCGGCCAGCACCACTTCGAGGCCCAGCACCAGGTCGCGCGCCAGCCCATAGGCGACCGCCTGGGTGCCGCCGGCATTGGTCGCCAGATTGCCGCCGATGGTGCAGGAGCCCTTCGAGCCGATATTCAGCGGGAACAGGCGGTTCACCGCCGCGGCCGCGTCCTGCGCCTCCTGCAAGGTCACGCCGGCTTCCGCGATCAATGTATTGCCTGCCGGGTCGACCGCGCGGATCGCCTTCATCCGGTTGAGCGAGACGATGATCTCGGCGCCGTCCTCATGCGGCAGGTGGCCGCCGACAAGGCCGGTGCCGCCGCCCTGCGGCACGACCTTGGTGCCGGTCTCGTTGGCGACTTTCAGGATCGCCGCGACCTCCTCGGTCGAACCGGGGCGGAGCACCAGCGGCGTGCGCGCCACATAGAGTTCGCGCCAATCCTTGAGATAAGGCACCTGGTCATCCGGCGCGGTGATCGCATAGCGCGCGCCGACGATCGCGGAGAAGCGTTCGATCAGCCCGGGCGGGAGCGGCGCGGCGAGGGCGGCGGAAGGCTTGGGATGCGGCATGGCGGCTTCGGCTTGGCTGCGGGTCATGACAGGCTGTCCACTAGGGCCGGGCTTTGCCGCGCGGTCAACCGATGGCGCGGGATAGCAGCGCTGAATGCCGGACAAGGCCCTTCCGCTTCGCCGCGTGAGCGCCTATCTTCATGACAGAGCTGCGACGCCCGTCAGGACCACAATTCCCCGGGGCCTTATCGATCTCAACGGGAGCTGTCCCTGACCCGGTCCCTGGACTGGGACATATGGCGCCCACCTACTTAGGTAGGTTCCCGGGATCGAGCGTCCAACGGCGAAGCGGCTCTACTTGTTTTTCTCCCTCGCGTCGCGGGCCGATGCAGCATCTGTCCAAATCCGCCTTGCGCGAGGCGGCGCTAGGCCGCCGCGACGCACTCGGGCCCGAGGCCCGCATCGAGGCGGCGCTGGCGATCGCCGAGCTGTTCCCGCTCGACCACATCGGCGTTGCCGGCAAAATTGTCTCGGGCTTCCTGCCGATCCAGTCGGAAATCGACGTCAGGCCGCTGATGGACCGGCTGCGCCTTGGCGGCGCGCGGCTGGCACTGCCGGCCTTCGACACGCGCACCTCGCCGATGACCTTCCGGCTCCTGGAGCGCGGCGCGCCGCTGGTGCCGATGGGTTTTGGCACCTATGGCCCCGGCCTCGACGCGCCGGAGGTCGAGCCGGATATCCTGCTGACGCCACTTTCGGCCTTCGACCGGGTCTTTCACCGGATCGGCTACGGCAAGGGTCACTACGACAAGGCGCTCGCGCGGCTGGATAAGACCGGTAGCCGATTGGCCATGGGAGTTGCATTTTCCGTTCAGGAAGTCGAAGTGGTGCCGGCCGAGCCGCATGATCGCAGGCTCGACGCAATTTTGACCGAGACCGGATTCAGGGCCCCATGATGCGCCTTCTGTTCCTCGGCGATGTCGTCGGCAAGTCCGGCCGGGTCGCCGTCACCGAAAAGCTGCCAAGCCTCGTCGCCGACCTGAAGGTCGACTGCGTCGTCGTCAATGGCGAGAACGCCGCCCACGGCTTCGGCATCACCGAGGCGATCTATCAGGAGCTGCTGGATGCCGGGGCTGACTGCGTGACGCTCGGCAACCATTCCTGGGATCAGCGCGAGGCGCTCGTCTTCATCGACCGGGCACCGCGGCTGGTGCGGCCGGTCAATTATCCCGCCGGCACGCCCGGGCGCGGCGCGGCCCTGGTCGAGACCCGCAAGGGCGCGCAGGTGCTGGTCGTCAACGCCATGGGCCGTGTCTTCATGGACGCTATGGACGACCCCTTCGCGGCGGTCGAGCGCGAGATCGAGGCGGCCCCGCTCGGGCGCGTCGCCGATGCCGTGGTCATCGACATTCATGCCGAGGCGACCAGCGAGAAACAGGCCTTCGGCCATATTTTCGACGGCCGGGCTTCGCTGGTCGTCGGCACCCACACCCATGTGCCGACATCAGATCATCGGATCCTGCCCGGCGGCACGGCCTTCATGACCGATGTCGGCATGTGCGGCGACTACGATTCGGTCATCGGCATGGACAAGGCCGAGCCGCTGCGGCGCATGCGCGAGAAGACCCCGGGCGGCAAGTTCGAGCCGGCGAGCGGCCCGGCCACCTTGTCGGGCATCCTGGTCGATCTCGGCGCCGACGGCCTGGCGACCAAGGTCGCGCCGCTGCGTGTCGGCGGCCGGCTGGAGACCAGCATTCCGGCCTGATCGCCGATCGGCAGCAGCGGCGCCATCACGCATTGGTGTTCAGTGGCCCCGGATATCCCGGCCTCGGCGCGCGTCCAATCGGCAACGCGTCGGTTTCTCCACAGGTCCAGGCACTCGACTTGGTCGGTTGGCCCGCCAAGCGCGGACCATGTTCCGTGGAGATTATGATGAAGACGTTTGAACGCCGTGAGGTTGCGACCCTGCTTGCCGCCACCGCCCTGGGGGTCTTTACCGGCGCCTTGCCGGCTGCCGCGCAGATGTCGCAGATGAGCCCCATGGGCCAGCGTGCTCAGCGTGTGCCAATGGTCGGCGGCGCGCCGATGTATCCGACCAAGACGATCGTCGAGAACGCCATCAATTCGCGCGACCATACGACCTTGGTCGCGGCGGTGAAGGCCGCCGGCCTCGTCGACACGCTCTCCGGCCCGGGGCCCTTCACGGTATTCGCGCCGACCAACGCGGCTTTCGCGAAACTGCCGCGCGGCACGGTTCAGACGCTGGTGCGTCCCGAGAACAAGCAGACCCTGACCTCCATTCTGACTTACCACGTCGTCGCTGGCAGGTTCTCGGCGAACGATCTGATGGCCCAGGCCATGGCCAATGGCGGCCGCACGACGTTGCGCACGGTCAATGGCGGAACCCTGACTGTCAGGACGACGCGCAATGGCCGCGGACTGGATGTCATCGATGCCAAGGGCAACGTTTCCCGCATCACGATCGCAGATGTCGGCCAATCCAATGGCGTGATCCATGTCGTCAATACGGTTCTGATGCCGTGACGTAGCAAGCCCGGGTGCAGCCGCCCGGACGAATATCGCGGCCGGGCCTGTCGACATCGAAGTCGCCAGGCTCGATCACTCTGGCAAGCGCGTGAGGCCTCGACGCGGCTTGACCCTGTGCGACATCGCGCCTAACCAACCGCCATGTCGCACAACACCTTCGGTCACCTGTTCCGCGTCACCACTTTCGGCGAGAGCCATGGGGTGGCGCTCGGCTGCGTCGTCGATGGCTGCCCGCCGCGCATCCCGATCACGGCGGAGGAGATCCAGGCCGATCTCGACCGTCGCCGGCCGGGCCAGTCGCGTTTCACCACCCAGCGCCGCGAGCCGGACGAGGTGAAGATCCTGTCCGGGGTGATGGTCGATGACGATGGCGTCCAGGTGACGACCGGCACGCCGATCGCGCTCCTGATCGAGAACACCGACCAGCGCTCGAAGGACTATTCCGAGATCAAGGACAAGTTCCGTCCGGGTCACGCCGATTTCAGCTACGAGATGAAATACGGCATCCGCGACTATCGCGGCGGCGGCCGGTCCTCGGCGCGCGAAACGGCGGCGCGCGTCGCCGCCGGCGCCATCGCCCGCAAGATCGTGCCCGGTCTCGATGTCCGTGGTGCGCTGGTCCAGATGGGGCCGCATGCCATCGACCGCGACAAATGGGACTGGGACGAGATCGGCAACAACCCGTTCTTCTGCCCGGACAAGGACAAGGCGGCCTTCTACGAGAGCTATCTCGACGGTATCCGCAAATCCGGTTCGTCGATCGGGGCGGTGCTGGAGATTGTCGCCGAGGGCGTTCCGGCGGGCCTCGGCGCGCCGATCTACGCCAAGCTCGACGCTGAGATCGCCGCGGCCCTGATGGGCATCAACGCGGTGAAGGGCGTCGAGATCGGCGCGGGTTTTGGCGCGGCCTCCCTGTCGGGGGAGGAGAATGCCGACGAGATGCGCATGGGCAATGACGGCAAGCCCTTGTTTCTCGCCAACAATGCCGGCGGTATCCTCGGCGGTATTTCCACGGGCCAGCCGATCGTCGCGCGTTTCGCCGTCAAGCCGACCTCGTCGATCCTCACCCCCCGGCTGACCATCGACAAGCAGGGCGCCGAGGCCGATATCCTGACCAAGGGCCGGCATGACCCCTGCGTCGGGATTCGCGCCGTGCCGGTGGGCGAGGCGATGGTCGCCTGCGTCATCGCCGATCACTATTTGCGCCATCGCGGTCAGAACGGTTGATATTCAGCTCTGTCGAATTGCAGAGCTGATATCTGTGATTTTCAGTTTGACTGAAAGTCCGGTCGCGCCCATCTTTCGTCCATGAAGCTCGACATCTGGCTCACCCGCGCCGGCATTACCCGGCTTGCATTCGCGAAAAAGCTCGGCGTCTCGCCGGGCACGATCACCGCGCTGTGCAATGGCGAGGCGCCCTGGATGTCGCGCGACACGGCCGAGCGCATTGCCGGACTGACCGGCGGCGCCGTGACCCCCAATGATTTCATCGGCCTGAAAGGGCCGCGCGATGAGGAGAGAGCCATGCTGGAAGCCACCGAGCGGGTCAAGGCTGCCCTCGATGCCTTCGCCAAGGGCCAGATCGTTGTTGTCACCGACGACGACGACCGCGAGAACGAGGGCGATCTGATCGTCGCGGCGTCGCTCTGCACGCCCGAGCAGATGGCCTTCATCGTCCGCCATACCTCCGGCATCGTCTGCACGCCCTTGTCGGTGGAGGAGGCGCGCCGCCTCCGGCTCGACCCCATGGTGTCGTCGAACGACAGCCCGCATGGCACCGCCTTCACCGTGTCGGTCGACTATCGCCACGGCACCACGACCGGCATTTCCGCCGACGATCGCACCGCCACCGTGCGCGGTCTCGCCAATCCCAATGCCGGCGCGGTCGACTTCGTCCGTCCGGGCCACATCTTCCCGCTGATCGCCAAGGACGGCGGTGTGCTGATGCGCTCCGGCCATACCGAAGCGGCGGTCGACCTCTGCAAGCTCGCCGGCCTGCCGCCGGTCGGCGTCATCTGCGAACTGGTCAATGACGACGGCACGGTCACGCGCGGGCCGCAGGTGGCGGCCTTCGCCGAGAAGCATGGCCTCATCACCGTCTCGGTCGCCGATCTCATCAAATATCGCCAGGCGCGCGACCGGCTGGTCGAACGGGCCGGCGAGTTCCCGGTCGAGACGCCCTACGGGCCGGCGCGCGGCATCGCCTATCGCACGCCCTACGACAAGGTCGAGCATCTCGCCATCGTCTTCGGCGAGGTCGAGGACAATGGCCCGACCCTGGTCCGGCTGCATCGCGAGACGGTGCTGCGCGATGTTTTCGGCAAGAACCCGGTGATCGATTGCGCGGTGAAGCGGCTCGCCGAAAAAGGTGGCGTGCTGATCTATCTGCGCGACGGCACGGCCGGCGTGCCCAGCCAGTCCCTCGCCGCCTCGGCGCCGCAGCCCGATCTCCATGAAAGCCACGGCTCGGCCAAGATGCGCGACGAGCAATGGCGCGAGATCGGCCTCGGCGCGCAGATCCTGCGCGACCTCGGGGTTCACACGATCTCGCTGCTGGCCTTCAGGAACCGCCACTATGTCGGCCTCGGCGGCTTCGGCATCGAGATCAAGTCGACCGAGATGCTCGACGCCTGAGGCCGCGTCCGGCCGGCCTCAATGGGCCGGATCGAGGAATGGCGTTCCGGGATCGCCGACATAAAAGATGACCAGGCGCAGCGGCTCGGTGGCGCTGCGGTTATAGCCGGTCATCCGGACATGCGGCGGCTCGACGAAGGATTGGCCGGCCCACACCACCGTGGTTGGCCGGCCCTCCAGTTCCAGGGTGAAACTGCCCTCCATGATATAGACGGTGACCGGAAAACGGTGGGTGTGGAACACCGTGCTCTGACCTGGCAGGAAATGCGCCGTCATCACGTGCACTTCCTGCTTCTCGCCGCGGGGCATCCCCTCGACGACTTCGCGTAAGACCGGATTGGGGCGGGCGTGGTCCTGGGCGATGGCCGGCGCGACCGACGCCATTGCTGCGATCAGGACCATGCAATTCAGCGCCTTGCGCATGACGCATTCCTCCGTCGGGGCCTCGCGCCATCACGGCCCCGAACGCGTCATTTGTAAAGTCACCGGGCTCAGGGCTTGGTCGTCGGCGGACTCAGCCGGCGTCGCTGTCCGAGGCGGGCCGAAATCCGTAAAGCCGATGCGCATTGTCCACGAAGACGCGATTGCGCGCCGTGTCGTCCGGCACCCAGTCGGCCATGAGGTCGAGAAGGTCGCCGACATTCATCATGGGTCCCCAATGGGCGACATGCGGCCAGTCGGAGCCCCAGACGCAGCGATCCGGCGCGGCGGCATGCAGCAGCCGCACGAACGGAATCGTCTCCGCATAGGGAGGTCCGCCGGCCGTGTTGCGATAGGCGCCCGACAGCTTGACCCAGCCGCCGTCGCGCACAAGCGACACAAGTGTCCGGAATCCGGGATCGTCGAGCCCGCGCGAGACTTGAAAATGCCCCCAGTGATCGACGACGAAGGGCACCGGCAGGTCGGCGAGTTTCGGCGCCAGCGGCATGAGGTCTTTCGCATCGATAAGGAACTGCAGGTGCCACCCCATCTCGCGGGCAAGCGCGGCATAGGATGAGAGCTGCTCGAAGCCGATGCCGCCGCCGTAGAGAATATTCAGACGCAATCCGACGATCCCGGCATCCTTCAACGCCGCGAGCTCGCGATCGGGCAGGTCGAGTGGAATGACCGCTATGCCGCGCAGGCGTTCTCGATGGGCCTTCAAGGTCTCCAGGGTGAGCCGGTTGTCGGTGCCATGCACGCTGACCTGCACGAGCACGCCGTGGGTCATGGCCGTCGCATCGAGCATGGCGAGATAGCGCTCGGCGGTCGCCTCGGGCGGCGTATAGCTGCGGCTCGCCACGAAGGGGTAGGCGGGCGGCAGGCCGATGACATGGGCGTGGCTGTCGACCGCGCCGGGCGGCACGCGGTAGCGCGTCGGCCCATGAGGCCGGGGGTCCGGTCCCGGGCAAGCCGGGGCCGGAGCGATGCTGGAGCCCGTCTCACGCATCGGCGTAGAGCACTTTGCCGCGGGTCTCGGGCAGGGCGTAGGCGGCCACGAAGAACACCACATAGGCGATCATGGCAAAGATGCAGATCGCGTTCGCGAGCGTCGTGGTCTGCGAGAGATAGCCGACCAGGAAGGGGAACAGCGCCCCGATTCCACGTCCGAAATTGTAGCAGAAACCTTGGCCGGAACCGCGCAGGCGCGTCGGATAGAGCTCGGTCAGGAAAGCGCCCATGCCGGAAAAGTAGCCGGAGGCGAAGAAGCCGAGCGGAAATCCGAGGATCCAGAGCACCTGGTTCGACAGCGGCAACTGCGTGTAGATCAGCACGATCGCCATCGCGCCCAGCGAGAAGACGAGGAAGAGGTTGCGTCGGCCAAATCGGTCCGCATACCACGCGCCCACGAGATAGCCGACGAACGAGCCGACGATCAGCGCGGCGAGGTAGCCGGTCGAACTGACGATCGAGAGCTGGCGTTCGGTCGTGAGGAAACGCGGCACCCAGAAGGTGATGGCGTAGTAGCCGCCCTGGCAGCCCATCGATACGAGTGAGGCGAGGATCGTCACCTTCAGGATCGGGCCCTGGAAAATCTCGAGGATCGACGGGCTCTCACCTTTGGCCGCGACCTTGGCACGGGTTTCGGCCGCGACCTTGGGCTCCTCGACATAGGTCCTGAGATACAAGACCAGCAGTGCCGGCAGCGCGCCGATCGCGAACATCCAGCGCCAGGCCTGTTCGGGCGGCAAAGCGGAGAACAGGACGGCCTGCGCCAGCACGGCAAGGCCCCAGCCCACGGCCCAGCCCGACTGCACGGAGCCGACGGCACGACCCCGGTATTGCGCGCGGATGGTCTCGCCCATCAGTACGGCACCGGCCGCCCACTCGCCGCCGAAGCCGAGGCCGAGCAGGGCGCGGCAGATCAGCAACTGTTCGAAATTCTGCGCGAAGGCGCAGAGCAGCGAAAAGAACGAGAACCAGAGGATCGTCAGCTGGAGCGTCCGCACGCGGCCGATCCGGTCGGCGAGGTAGCCCGCGCCCCAGCCGCCGAGCGCCGAGGCGAGCAGTGTCACCGTGCCGGCAAGGCCGGCGGTTCCGGCCTCGACCTTCCAAAGTGCGATGATCGTGCCGATCACCAGCGGATAGATCATGAAATCCATGCCGTCGAGCGCCCAGCCTGTGGCGCAGGCCCAGAAGGTACGCTTCTCCGGGACCGTCATGTCCCGGTAGAAGCCGGTCAGGCTCGTATCCTCGATGGGGACGATCGTTGCGGGCGATGTCGACATGCGTTGTCTCCCTTGCCTCGCCTTCGAATGGGCGAGCGGTTGAGGCTGGAGGGTGCTGCGATGCCGCCGACAATGTCTGCCAGAAAACGAGCAATGGGGATGCCCGGGTCGGCGTTTCTGTCAGAAAATGACTTATCACGCACGTCGGAGACGTCGAAAGCGCGCCGGGCTCACGCCGAGCGCTGCACGAAATGCGACCCCGAGATGCGATTGCGAGGAGAAGCCGACGGCGAGTGCGATCTCGGCGATCGGCATGTCGGATCCGGTGATGAGATCCCGCGCGGCTTGGACCCTTTGTTCCACGACGAAGCGGTGGGGCGTCAGACCAGTCGATCGCTTGAAGGTGCGAATGAAGCTGGAGGGGCTCATGCCGGCGACCTTGGCCATCTCGGCCAGGGTGATGGCCCGCCCGGGATCGGCGCGCACGAAATCCGAGATCAGGCCACCCAGCCCGATATCGAAGCGGGCCGCCGGCGCGACCGGCGATGTCGACGGCACGCCATAGCGATCCGCCAGATGCAATGCGAGGGTATAGGCCATTTGCTCAGCCAGCAGAGAATTGCCCGATCGGGCCGTTTCGCTGGCCTCGACGAGACGGTGTGCCGAGAGTGCGAGAAGCGGATCGTCGACGTCCCAGGCCTTGTCCATCAGTTCGATGGGTGATGCGTCGCCCCGCGCGACGCCGACCTCCTTCAACAGGGTATCGCTGAGGTAGAGCAGTAGCAGCTTGCCCGACCGGACATCCGGCACCGCGTCGACGATCACCGCCCGCCCAGGCTGGCCGATGCGAAAGCGTCCGGCTGAAACCCGTCCGTCGCGGCGCACGCGTCCGTTCTCGATGAGCACATGACGGCGCACGTCGTAGAGCGTGATGGCGACAGTGGTGATCGGGAGTGCGCCGAAGGGATAGACATGCGGCCCGGTGACGTCGCTGAGCGCCGCTGCAAATCCTGTCGTCGACCAGAGGTTGACGAGCGCCGACTGCTTGCGCCCGGTCACGAGCTCCGCATGTCTTATGGGATCAAGTCTCATGGGAGACGACCAGATGAGAGAGGTGGCGCCAGTCGAAAAATCGGATGCCTCACCGATCACGAGGCGCCGACCCGCGGCGACTTCGCGCTACTTTGCTACTCCAAAGCCAGCTGAAATTCCACCGGCGCCACTCAATTCAGGATTCTCTCGGCCGCATTTCTCGAACGACCCGCCATTGCCGTTCGGGAAACGCAGGCTCGCCGGAAGCTGCGGGCATTACCGCTTCAGCGGTCCGTAGCTCGCGCTCTCCGGCGGTTTGATCGCCTCGGGGACGAAGAAGTCCGGCGCCAGTGCCTGGCTCGGGTCGACCCGGTAGTGATCGAAATCGCTCACGCCCTCGCCGGCGAGGAATGTGTCGTCGATCAGGAAATGGCCGGAGAAACTGGCCGGCTTGTTGAAGATGACATGGGCCGCATCGGCCAGGATCTCGGGCGAGCGGCTCATGCTCATCAGATTGTCGCCGCCGAGCAGGTTCTTGACCGCCGAGGTCGCGATGGTGGTGCGCGGCCACAGCGCATTGACGCCGACCTGGCCCTTCAGTTCGCCCGACAGGCCGAGGATGACGAGGCTCATGCCGAACTTGGCCATGGAATAGCCGGTCGATCCGGCGAACCATTTGACGTTCATGTCGAGCGGTGGCGACAGCGCCAGGATATGCGGGCTGCGGCCGGCTTCCGCGCTCTTCTTCAGATGCGGAATGGCATATTTCGACACCAGATAGGTGCCGCGGGCATTGACCTGATGCATCAGGTCGAAACGCTTCATGTCGAGCTTCTCGACCGGCGCGAGATTGATCGCGGAAGCATTGTTGACGACGATGTCGAGGCCGCCGAAATGTTCGACGGTCTTGGCCACGGCGCCGGCCACGCTCTCCTCGTCACGGACATCGACCACCAGCGGCAACGCGTCGCCGCCGGCGGCCTTGATGTCCTCGGCAGCCGAATAGATCGTGCCGGGCAGTTTCGGATGCGCCGTCTCGGTCTTGGCGGCGACCACGATATTGGCGCCGTCGCGTGCCGCACGCAGCGCAATGGCGAGGCCGATGCCGCGCGACGCGCCGGTGATGAAAAGCGTCTTGCCCTTGAGGCTCATGGTTTCCTCCCGTTGCAGTGTTGCCGGCTTCGGGCCAGGCAGCGGATCTCGGTCGCCCCGTCCAGTCTCCCCGACGTCATCCCAAGGCAAAGCAATTGCTTTGCCGGGGGCCGAGCCCAAGCAGAAGCTCTTGCTTCTGCGGAGGCGAGGGGAAGGGGATCCAGGGGTTGCAGGGCTCTTCCCTCAACGCGGAGAGAACCTTGACCCGCGGCACCGAGGATGTGGATGAAGCGGCCGCTGGACCCCCTTTCCCTCGCTACGCTCGGCCGGGGGTGACGTAAGAGCGTATCAGACGACCCTCGCACGTGGTGCGACCTTCAGTCTTGTGCTGAGTGGCTTATTTGCGAGTCATGAACGCGGCAAAGGCCTGCCGGGCTTCGTCAGACATCAATTGCTGGCCGAACAACTGACCTTCCTCGTCCATGCGCTCACGCAGTGCCGCCGCGCCGCCGCGCAGCAGGCGGCGGGTGTGCGCAAGCGCCTGGGGTGGCTTGGAGGCAAGCCTGGTCGCGGCCTCCAGCGCCTTCGCCTCGACCTCCGCTTCGGGCACCTCGGCATTGATCATGCCCATGCGCACCGCCTCGGCTGCGCCAAAACCTTCGGCCAGCATCAGATATTCGGTCGCCTTTTTCAGGCCGGCGAGCTGCGGCAGCAGCAGCGAGGAGGCCGCCTCCGGCACCAGGCCGAGATCGACGAAGGGCATGCGGAACAGCGCGCGCGGGCTCGCATAGGCGAGGTCCATATGCAGCACCATGGTGGTGCCGACGCCGATCGCGAGGCCGTCGATGGCGGCGATCATCGGCACCTCGACGGTGGCCAGCGCCTTGATGAACTGGAACGCCGGCGAGGCGCCGCCGCCACCCGACCGGGCAATGAAATCGCCGATATCATTGCCCGAGGTGAACACGCCCGGGCCGCCGGCAAACACCACCGCGCGGGTACCCTGCGTCGCGGCATTCTCGATCACGCCGCGCATGGCGTCATACATGTCGCCGGTGAGCGCATTCTTCTTGTCGAGCCGGTTCATGCGAACCAGCACGACACCCTTGTCGTGTCTGGTGATGCTGATGTGGTCGGTCATTTCAAGGGTCCTTGAGCGATCCTCGGGGCGATTGTTCTGGCTTGCGGCGAAGCGCGGTCTCCGCCGCTCCGTTCAGCCGGCGAGCTGCAGCTGGATGGCGTTGATGCTGTCGGCGCCGGCGGTCACGCTGACCTCCAGGCCGGGGGCGGCGGTCGCGAGGTTCTCGGCGAAGAAGCGGGCGGTGCCGGTGCTCTCGGCGCGCAGCGCTTCCGTCGCGCCATTGTCGCGCTGGGCGAGCGCCTTTTCGGCGAGAGCCGTGCCGCCGAGCGCCAGGCCGAACAGCCGCGCATAAGGCGTGGCGCCGGCGAGCGCATCCGCCGGATTGGATTTCAGCGCCGCCAGCAGGTGGCTGGTCGCCCGCTCCAGGCTGTCGATCGCTTCCGTCAACCTTGCCGCTGTGCGGCCGAAATCGGCCGCGTTGGTGCCGGCCACCTTGGCCGCCACGGCCCGCATCCGGCCGATCTCGCTGGCGACCAGGGCGCCGCCTTCGAGCGGGATCTTGCGGGTGACGAGGTCGATCGCCTGAATGCCGTTGGTGCCTTCGTAGATTGCGAAAATACGTGCGTCGCGCATGTGCTGCGCGGCGCCGGTCTCCTCGACGAAGCCCATGCCGCCATGCACTTGGACGCCGAGGGAGGCCACCTCATTGCCGATATCGGTCGAGAACGCCTTGGCGATCGGGGTCAGCAGCGAGGCGCGGGCCTGTCCGGCCTGGCGCTCGGCCTCGGTCTTGCCGAGATGAGCCCGATCGATCTCGGCCGCCAGCATGTAGCAGATGGCGCGGGCACCCTGGGTATAGCCGCGCATGGTCAGCAGCATGCGCTTGACATCCGGGTGCAGGATGATCGGGCCCATGCCCTCGCCGGCATAACCGGGTGCGCGGCCCTGGCGCCGTTCGGCGGCATAGGCGATGGCCTGCTGGGTCGCCCGTTCGGCGATCGCCACACCCTGCAGCGCCACAGCCAGCCGGGCATTGTTCATCATGGTGAACATGGCGGCGAGACCGCGGTTCTCCTCTCCGACGAGGTAGCCGATGGCGCCGCCGTCATCGCCATAGACCATGGTGCAGGTCGGCGAGCCGTGGACGCCGAGCTTGTGCTCGATCGAATGGCAGCGCACGTCGTTGCGCCGGCCGATCGAACCATCGGCATTGACCAGGAATTTCGGCACGATGAACAGCGAGATGCCCTTGGTGCCGGCCGGTGCATCGGGCAGCCGCGCCAGCACGAGGTGCACGATGTTCTCGGTCAGGTCGTGCTCGCCATAGGTGATGAAGATCTTGTTGCCGGTGATCCGGTAGGTGCCGTCGCCGGCGCGCTCGGCCTTGCTGCGCAGTGCCGCGAGATCCGAACCGGCCGAGGGCTCGGTCAGGTTCATCGTGCCGGTCCATTCGCCCGAGATCATCTTCGGCAGATAGATCGCCTTCAGCTGATCGGAGGCATGGGCCGCGATCGCCTCGATGGCGCCTTGGGTCAAGAGCGGGCCGAGGCCGAAGGAGCTACAGGCGGCGTTCCACATTTCCAGGCAGGCGGCATTGATCACGCAGGGCAGGGCCTGGCCGCCGAATTCGGCATCGGCCATCAGGCCGTTCCAGCCGGCCGCCGCCCAATCCGAATAGGTTTCCTTCCAGCCCGGCGGCATGGTCACCCGGCCGTCCTTGAACGGCGTGCCGAGCTTGTCGCCGACGGTGTTGAGCGGCGCGATCCGCTCGGCGGCGAACTTGCCGGCTTCCTCCAGCACCGCATCGACCAGATCGGCGGTCAGGTCGCCATAGAGGCCGTCGGCCAGGGCCTGGTCCAGGCCGGCGACATGTTTCAGCGTGTTGGCGATGTCGGTGACGGGCGCGCGATAGCTCATGATCTTCCTCCGCACGGCCGATCCAAGGTCCAGACGCCTCCGGCCGAGAGAATGCCCGCACCATGGCCGAGCACCCACGGTCGTGCAACGGCACGATGGCGAGGCTGGCCGAACGAGGGATAGGAGTGTTTGACGTTTACGTCAACGGAATGCATGCCCTGGCTGGGTGCATCGCGCCGCGTCGCTTTGGCGCCGGGCCCCGGCTGTGCTAAGCGCCGCGCCATGATCCATCGCCCGACCCGCCGCCTGTCCGCAGATGCCGCCGGCCTGACCGAGGCCGGAGCCATTCTGCGCGCCGGCGGCCTCGTCGCCTTCCCGACCGAGACGGTCTACGGTCTCGGCGCCGATGCGACCGACGGCCGGGCGGTCGCCGGCATCTATGAAGCCAAGGGCCGGCCGAGCTTCAATCCGCTGATCGCCCATGTCGCCGAAACCGCTGATGCGCTGGCACTCGGCCGCTTCGACCCGCATGCCGAAAGGCTCGCACAGGCCTTCTGGCCGGGGCCGCTGACCCTGGTGGTGCCGGTCGCCGCCGGCTGTCCGATTTCCGATCTTGCCCGTGCCGGCCTCGATACGGTTGGGTTGCGGGTGCCGGACCATCCGGCCGCCCATGCTCTGCTTCGGGCGGCCGGCCGGCCGATCGCCGGCCCTTCGGCGAACCGGTCGGGCCATGTCAGCCCGACCGATGCCGACCACGTGCTGGCCGATCTCGACGGCCGGATCGACGCGGTCGTCGATGCCGGCCCGACCGAGGTCGGGGTTGAATCGACCATTGTCGCCTGCCTCGGTGGCGTTCCGGTCTTGCTCCGTCCGGGCGGCGTGTCGCGCGCCGCGATCGAGGCGGTCATCGGCCTGCCGCTGGCGGTCCACGCGCGGGAAACGACGATCGCCCCCGGCATGCTCGCCTCGCATTATGCGCCGAAGGCCGGCGTCCGCCTCGACGCGACGAGCCTGGAGGCGGGCGAGGCGCTGCTCGCCTTCGGCGATCACGTCCCCGATGGTGCCACCGTCATGCTCAACCTTTCGCCGTCGGGCGATCTCGCCGAGGCGGCCAGTAGTCTGTTCGGCCATTTGCGCGCGCTCGATGCCGCCGGCGCCGGCCGTATCGCGGTCATGCCGATCCCGCTTGACGGCCTGGGCGAGGCGATCCGCGATCGGCTGGTGCGCGCCGCGGCACCGCGCGGCTGAGCGAGCCTTCTCAGGTGCCGCCTGAGGTGTCCGGCGGGTTTTGCGCCTCGCGCAGTAACCAGGCGCTGAACGCCGCGACAACCGGCCGATCGGCAACCTCGGGCAAGCTTACGATGTAATAGGCGAACTGGGCCGGCCATGACTGGTCGAGCACCAGCGCCAGGCGGCCGGCGGCGATTTCGTCATAGGCATAGATGTCGCGGACCAGCGCCAGGCCCTGGCCGGCCTCGGCCGCGCGCACCAGCAGAAATCCGTCATCGAAGCTCGGGCCGCGCTCGGCGCGCGGATCGCCTTCGACACCGAGCGCCTTCAGCCACAGCGGCCAGTCGGCGCGATCATGATCCTGGAGCAGCGGATAGGCCAGGCAATCCACGGGTTCGCGGATCGGCGGTCCGGCGGCCAGCAGCCGCGGACTGGCGACCGGGATCAGTACGGGCGCCATCAGCGGTATCGTCTTGAGACCTGGATAATGGCCGAGCCCGTGCCGGATCGCCACGTCGACCCGACCATCGCGCAGGTCGACCACGCGGTTCGTCGCCTCGACGCGAACCTCGAATTCAGGGTGCTCGTCGCTGAAGCGGCCGAGCCGTGGCACCAGCCAGGATGCGGCGAAGGACGGCGCCGTGGTGACCGTGAGGGTCTGGCGGGCCTTGATGGTTTCGAGAGATCCCAACGTCAGCGCAATCTGGTCAAACGCCTTGAGCAGTTGCGGGTGAACTTTGGCTCCTGCCTCGGTGAGCTGCATGCCGTACCGGGTTCGGCTGAACAGCGCGACGCCGATGCGTTCTTCCAACTGCCGGATCTGCTGGCTCACTGCGCCCGAGGTAACGCCCATCGCGTCGGCGGCGAGTTTGATGCTGCCGTGTCGGCCGGCTTCGGCGAAGGCGCGGAGCGCCAGCAAGGGCAGAACGGATCCCATGAGAATTGAGCCATTCTATATTTTGAAGACAAAATGGATCGTTTCTATCGCGAGATAACAAGCGATATTCATCCGTAAGACAGAGTTTAGCATTTCTCCTGCCTGACAGCGAGACGAACGGATGCGCTTCAACCCCGGCCCAAATTCATCCGTTGAACGGCCGGCCGCCGGCCCCTGGCTCCTGGTAGCGGTTGGCTTCGCTGCATTGGCGGTGTCGTTTTCGGTGCGCGCGGTGCTCGGCCTGGCCATGCCTGTCATCGAAACCGAGCTTGGCTGGTCGCGTTCGCTGTTGTCGGGTATCGGCGCGCTGGCCTTGCTCGTCATGTCCTGCGCGGCTCCCTTTGCCGGCAGGATCATCGACGACAGGGGACCACGCATGCTCCTGGCCGGCGGGCTTGTCGCCATTGCCATCGGCGCGGGCCTGGTGTCGCTGACATCTTCGCTCGCGGTGTTCGCCATCGGCTTCGGCCTGTTCGCCGCCGTCGGCTTCACCGCGGTGGGGACCAACATCGTCGCGGCCGCCATCGCCAAGAGTTTCGAGGCTGGCCGAGGTCTCGCGACCGGCATCGGCACGTCTGGCGCAACTGCCGGCCAGCTCCTGGTCGTACCGGCGGTCGCCATCCTCATGCAGACGGCGAGCTGGCGCTATGGCTTCGCCGCGCTTGCCGTCTTGGCGCTCGTCCTCGCCGCTTGCGCGCTGATCCTGTTGCCCGGGCGGCGACCGGCCGCCGCCGCGGGGCCGCTGGCGCCGCGCGGATCCTTGCTCGGCGAGATTGGCGCGCTCGTGCGTCTGCCAGCTTTCCATATCCTGTTCTGGAGCTTCCTGATCTGCGGTTTCACCACGACCGGCGTGATCGAGACGCATCTCTTGCCCTATGCGGCGTTCTGCGGTTTTCCGCCGCTGCCGAGCGCCACCGCCTATGGCCTGCTGTCGGCGGTCAACCTCGGCGGCATGGTGCTGGCCGGTTTCCTGTCCGATCGCCTGCATCGGCCGACGCTGCTCGGCGCGATCTATCTCATCCGCGCGCTCAGCTTCATCCTGCTCGCCTCCATCGGGCCGGATATCCGGCTGCTCTATGTCTTCGCCGTGCTGTTCGGCCTGGTCGACTATTCCACCATCCCGGTGACCGTCGGCCTGGCCGCGAGCCATTTCGGCGTCAGGCGGCTTGGCCTCGCCATGGGGCTCATTTCGAGCGGTCATGCCCTTGGCGGCGCGCTCGGAGCCCTGGCCGGCGGACTGCTCTTCGATGCCGGCGGCTCCTATGGGCTGCTCTGGACCGGTGCCTTCGGGCTGTCGACGCTCGCCGGCCTGGTCGTCTTCCTGCTGCGCGACCAACCGTCCGAGCCGGCCGGGGTCGGCGAACCGGCGGTCGCTACCCGCGCCAGCGAGGCCACGTCATGATCCGGCTCTATACCGATAGCTCGCCGAACGGCTTCAAGGCGACCGTCGCGCTCGAGGAACTGGGCTTGCCCTACGCGCTCCATCACATCAGGATCGAGGCGGGCGAATACCGCCATCCGGCCTTTCTGGCGCTTAATCCGCACGGCCGTATCCCGGTCATCACCGATGAGGACACCGGCGTCACGCTGTTCGAATGGGCGGCGATCCTGCTTTACCTCGCCGAGAAGACCGGGCGCCTGCTGCCGGTGGACCGGAAGGACCGCTGGGAGACGATCCAATGGCTGCAGTTTCATGCCGCCAGCGTCGGGCCGATCCTGGGCCAGCGGGTGTTTTTCGAATTGTTCGCCGAGACCCCCATGCCGCAGGCCATCGCGCGCTATCAGCGGCTTACCGACGAGGCCTTTGCGACGCTCGACGGGCGGCTCTCGGACCGACCTTTTCTCGCGGGCGACGACTATTCGATTGCCGATATCGCGACCTTCGGTTGGACCCATATCGCCAATATCTGCGGCTTCCGTTTCGACCGGCACGCCTATCTGTGCCGCTGGCATGAGCGCATCGCCGAACGCCCCGCCGTGCAACGCGGCATCACATTGCCTGCGTCTGCCACCAGGCCTTAACGCAAAAAGGTCGCGACCAGCTCGACATGGGCCGACCAGCGGAACTGGTCGACCGGCGTCACGGTCTGCAGCTTCCAGCCGCCCGCAATCAACGTCGCCGCGTCGCGTGCGAAGGTGCCGGGATTGCAGGAGACGGCGACGATGCGGCCGATATCGGCCTTGGCCAGGATCTTCGCCTGCGTCTCGGCCCCGGCGCGCGGCGGATCGAACACCACGGCGTCCAGGCCCTTCAGGTCGGCGGCCATCATCGGCCGGCGAAACAGGTCGCGGGTCTCGGTCACGATCGGCTTGAGGCCGGAGGCGCCGCGCGTGGCCGCGGCCAGGGCGGCGATCGCCAGGGCGTCGGAATCGACGGCATGGACACGGGTCTGGGCCGCCAGCCGAAGTGCGAAGGGCCCGACGCCGCAGAACAGGTCGGCTGCCTTCTTGGCCTTGCCGACGCCGTCGAGCACCAGCCGCGACAGGATCTCCTCGCCCGCGGTCGTCGCCTGCAGGAAGGCGCCGGGCGGCAATTGCACCCTGATGGCGCCGACATGGATCGACGGCGGCTCGCGCTGCATGACCAGGTCGCCGTGATTGGTCAGCCGCGCCAGGCCCTGGGCATTGCCGGCGGACAGCAAATCGAGGCGCTGGCGCTCGCTGAGCTTGCCGGCGCCACGCAATTCGACGTCGAGGCCGCTGTCGGTGGCGGTCACCTGGATGTCGAGCGGCTTGGCCGCGCCTTCGAGCACTCGGGCGATGGCACGGGCCGCGGCGAGCGCGCGATCAAGCCTCGGGTCGAGGATCGGGCAGGCGTCGATCGCGACGATGGCATGGCTGCGCGCGGCGGCGAAGCCGACGACGAGGTCGCGGCCCTGGCCGCGCCGGGCATGAAAGGTTACGCGCCGGCGGCCGGCGCCGTGGGCGTCGATGGTGTCGGCGATCTCGGCCTGCAGTCCGTGTGGGCGCAGAGCCTGCGCCACCAGGTCGCGCTTCCAGGCGAGATAGGACGGCGGCGCCCAATGCTGCAGGGCGCAGCCGCCGCAGGTGCCGAAATAGTGGCATTCCGGCGCGATCCGCTCAGGGCTCGGCACCAGGATCGCCGAGGGCAGGGCGCGTTCGTCGCTGCCTCGCACCTCCACCACCTCGCCGGCCAGGGTGAACGGCACGAAGCGGCCGCCGGCGATGCCGTCGCCGCGATGGCCGACATGGGAAATGGTCAGGCGCTCGGTGGTCATTATGGGGTTCTGCGCCGTGCAAACATGAGGAATTCCCGGTTGCCCTCGCCGCCGGCGATCGGACTGTCGATGACATCGGCGATGGTCCAGCCGAGCGTGGTGGTCGCGCCCTTGATCTTCTCGACCGCGGCGTCACGGGCTGAGGCATCGCGCACCAGGCCGTTCTTGCCGATGAGCGCACGGCCCACCTCGAATTGCGGCTTGATCAGCGCGACGAGGTCGGCCGCGGGCGCCAGCAGGATGGTGACGGCGGGCAGAACCAGGGTCAGCGAAATGAAGCTGACATCGATGACGCCAAGATCCGGAGCCGGATCGAGGGGGGCAAGATTGCGGATATCGGTGGCCTCGCGAACCGTCACGTCGGGCCGGCCGCGCAGCGACTTGTGCAATTGGTCGCGGCCGGTATCGACGCAGGTGACGTGGCGAGCGCCACGGTCCAGCAGCACCTCGGTGAAGCCGCCGGTGGACGCGCCGACATCCAGGCAGGCGCGTGCCTTCGGGCTCACGCCGAACCGGTCGAGCGCATGGCTGAGCTTGACGCCGCCGCGCGACACCCAGGGATGTTCGGGGCTCGCGGCAATTTCGGCGTCGACGGCGATCTCGTCGGAGGCTTTCCTGACCGGCCGGCCGTCGGCGCTGACGAGGCCGGCGGCGATCGCCGCCTGCGCCTTGGCGCGGCTCTCGAACAGGCCGCGCTCGACCAGCATGATATCGGCCCGTCGTTTGCCGTCCTGGCGCATGGTCGCGACGTCGCCGTTCGCGGCGCCGGACGAAGCCTTGGCGGCGCTGGTCACGCGCTGAGCGCGCCCGGCGCTGCCTGGAGGTCCAGTGCGTCGCGGCCGAGCGCCTCGAACACCTTGGTCACGATACCCTTGGCGTCGAGCTTGGCGCGGGCATACATGGCTTCCGGCTTGTCATGGTCGAGATAGACGTCGGGCAGCACCATGGGGCGCACCTTGCAGCCGCCATCGAGCAGCCCGGCATCGGCCAGCGCGTGCAGCACATAGGAGCCGAAGCCGCCGACCGAACCTTCCTCGACGGTGATCAGCACCTCGTGGTTGCGGGCAAGCCGCGTCACCATGTCGATATCGAGCGGCTTGGCGAAGCGGGCATCGGCCACCGTCGTCGACAGGCCGAGCGCACCGAGCTCTTCGGCCGCCTTCAGGCATTCGCCGAGCCGGGTGCCGAGCGACAGCAGCGCCACGCGCGTGCCCTCCTTGACGATCCGGCCCTTGCCGATCTCGAGCGGCACGCCCTGGCTCGGCATGTCGACGCCGACGCCCTCGCCGCGCGGGTAGCGGAAGGCGATCGGGCCTTCGTCATAGGCCGCGGCGGTAGCCACCATATGCACCAGTTCGGCCTCGTCGCCGGCGGCCATCACCACCATGCCGGGCAGACAGCCGAGATAGGCGACGTCGAAGGCGCCGGCATGGGTCGCGCCGTCGGCCCCGACCAGGCCGGCCCGGTCGATCGGGAAGCGCACCGGCAGGCCCTGGATCGCCACGTCATGGACGACCTGGTCATAGGCGCGCTGCAGGAAGGTCGAATAGATCGCGCAGAACGGCTTGAAACCTTCGGTCGCAAGGCCGGCCGCGAAGGTCACCGCATGCTGCTCTGCGATGCCGACGTCGAAGGTGCGGGCAGGGAAGACCTTTTCGAACAGGTCGATGCCGGTGCCTGATGGCATGGCGGCGGTGATCGCAATGATCTTGTCGTCTTTCGCGGCTTCCTTGATCAGGCTTTCGCCGAACACCTTGGTATAGGAGGGTGCATTGGCCTTGGCCTTCACCTGCGCGCCGGTGATCACGTCGAACTTGGCGACCGCATGCAGCTTGTCGGCGGTTTCTTCGGCCGGCGCGTAGCCTTTGCCCTTCTGGGTCACGACATGAACCAGGATCGGGCCGAAATCGGCGTCGCGGACATTCTTGAGCACCGGCAGCAGGTGGTCGAGATTGTGCCCGTCGATCGGGCCGACATAGTAGAAGCCGAGCTCTTCGAACAGCGTGCCGCCGGTCCAGAAGCCGCGGGCGTATTCTTCGGT
>BFBZ01000945.1_pt1 | contig 22016 bp, 22 predicted proteins | sample 1888401 | NCBI WGS metagenome assembly BFBZ01 (sample SAMD00112614, study PRJDB3348) | symbiont metagenome | host: Chara braunii | reverse complement strand
CTTCTGATCCGGCAGCACCTCGGCCTCGACCTCGGAGATGCCAAGACGCGCCGCGACGGCGTTCGCCGTCGTCCGGTTGTCGCCGGTCAGCATGATGACCTTGATGCCTTCGGCGGCCAGTGCCTTCAACGCTTCCGGCGTCGACGGCTTTACCGGGTCGGCGATCGCGAGGATGCCGGCAAGCTTGCCGTCGACCGCGATATTGATGACCGTCGCTCCGTCGCCGCGCAGCCTTTCTGCCTGCTCTTCCAGCGGTCGGGTTTCGATGTGCGACGACGTCATGAAATTCGCGTTGCCGAGAAGCACCGCCTTGCCGGCGACCTTACCGGTCACTCCCTTGCCGGTCGGGGAATCGAATTCCTGAACATCGGCAAGCGGCAGATTCCGTTCTTCCGCCGCCCGCACGATCGCGTCGCCGAGCGGGTGTTCGCTGGACCGTTCGACGCTCGCCGCAAGCTTCAGAATTTCCGCTTCGTTGAAACCCTCCGCGGGCACGATTGAGACCACCTTCGGCCTGCCTTCGGTCAGCGTTCCCGTCTTGTCGACGACCAGCGTGTCGACTTTTTCCATGCGTTCGAGAGCCTCGGCATTCTTGATCAGGACGCCGGCCTGGGCACCGCGTCCGACGCCGACCATGATCGACATCGGTGTCGCGAGTCCGAGGGCGCACGGGCAGGCGATGATCAGGACGCTGACGGCCGCAACCAGGCCGAACGCGAGCCGCGGCTCCGGACCGAACAGCGCCCAAGCACCGAACGCGAGGAGGGCGACGACGATCACCGTGGGCACGAACCAACCGGCCACTTGGTCGGCGAGGCGCTGGATGGGAGCCCGGGACCGCTGTGCCTTTGCCACCATCTGCACGATCTGGGAAAGCAGGGTGTCGCGGCCGACCTTCTCGGCCCGCATCACGAACCCGCCTGATTGATTCAGCGTGCCGGCAATCACCTTGTCGGCGGTTTCCTTGGTGACCGGCATCGACTCCCCGGTCACCAACGACTCGTCGAGGGACGAGCGTCCTTCGATGATGACGCCGTCCACCGGCACCTTCTCGCCCGGCCTTACCCGCAGCCTGTCGCCGACGTTCAGGCCGTCGAGCGGGACCTCACGATCCGCGCCGTTCTCGTCGACCAGGCGCGCCGTCTTGGGCGCCAGATCCAGCAGCGCCTTGATGGCGCCGGAGGTGGCCTCGCGGGCCCGAAGCTCCAGGACCTGACCGAGCAGGACCAAGACGGTAATGACCGCAGCGGCCTCGAAGTAGACGGCCACCGCGCCGTCGTGGCTCCGGAATGCGGGCGGGAAAATGCCCGGCGCTAGGGCTGCGACGACGCTGTAGGCGAAGGCGACGCCCACGCCCATCGCGATGAGGGTGAACATGTTGAGATTACGGGTGACCAGGGATTGCCAGCCGCGCACGAAAAACGGCGATCCGGCCCACAGCACGACCGGCGCCGCGAGGACGAACTGAATCCAGTTCGAGAGCGTTTGGTCTATCCACCGGTGGCTGCCGACCAGGTGGCCGCCCATCTCCAGAACAATCACCGGCAAAGCCAGCGCGAGTCCCACCCAGAAGCGCCGGGTCATGTCGGCCAGTTCGGGGTTGGGTTGGTCGTCGAGGCTGACCAGATCGGGCTCGAGCGCCATCCCGCAGATCGGGCAGCTACCGGGCCCGATCTGGCGGATCTGCGGATGCATCGGGCAGGTGTAGACGGTGCCCTCCGGAACGTCGGGGGCGGACTCTACGGTTGCCTTCTTGAGGTATTGCTCCGGAGCGGCGGCGAACTTGGTCCGGCAGCCGGCCGAGCAGAAATGGTAGGTCACGCCTCCGTAGTCGGAGCGATGCTTGCTGGTTTCGGGATCGACGGTCATGCCGCAGACCGGGTCGACGACACCGGCTCCGGCCGCAGCGTGATGATGATGGTCGTGAGCGCCGCCGCCGCAGCACCCGCTCTTCTTGGCCGGAATTTCAGCCCCGGCGGTGGCCTTGGACGAACATCCGCATCCTCCGGAGGACATCGTCTTCTGATCGCTGGCCATTTCGTGCTCCATGCCTACTTGCAACCCGTACCCTGTAGGGGTATATGGGGGTCATGCGAAAAGACATCAAGGCATCCTGTCAAAAACGCCTCAGCCGGATCGAAGGCCAAGTGCGCGGGCTCTCCAAGATGGTGGAGGAGGAGCGCTACTGCATCGACGTCGTCACGCAGATTTCGGCGGTCCGTGCCGCGCTGCGGCGGGTCGAGGAGGAAGTTTTGAAGGACCACGTCTCCCACTGCGTCGAACACGCCATCGCGAGCGGCGACAAGACGGACCAGAGGAAGAAGATCGCCGAATTGATGGCCGTCATCGGTCGGGCGGACCGATGAGCGAAACTACAAGTTCCATCTTGGCGGCACGGTGCTTCACCGCTATGCTTCCGAGTCTTGATACGAAAAGGCGTTGATGTCTGAATGCTCGTCAGGTTGACCAGAGTGAAGCGATTGAGGGCAGGCTGGCTGGTAGCCCTTGCCTATCTGCTTTGCGTGCTGGCGCCGACGATCTCCTATGCGCTGCCGGGCGTCCACGCTCCGGCCCCGTGCCTGACGGATGAGAACCACATTCCCGGAATGGTTCATGTTCATTCCGAGCCGCAGCATGTGCATGACAACGGCCAGATCCATGATCATGCCGCTGCGCAGGCACATTCCGGCGGCATTGACCATTCGATGTCGTTGGCATCGGATTCGAAGTCGGCTCCGGAAAAAGCTCCGCATAAATCCGGCGGGGAGTGCTGCGGGCTGATGTGCGTGACCGCTATTCCGGCGAAGGTCGTCGATATCGTGAAGCCTGCCGCTCCGACGGCGGTGTGCGATGTCGAAGGCTACCAGAACGTCGCCGACAACGCTCCCCCTCGGCTCTATCGTCCCCCCATTACCTGACCTGATCGAAGCTACGCGGTGCCGTGCCCGTCGAGGGCTCGCGCGCCTGTGGTCCATCGTCAGTTCAGGAAAACAAAATGCTTGCGCAGCTTGGGGCGATTCTCACCGCCGTTCGGTCGGTGGTGGAGAAGTTATTCGACAATAGATTTCGAACGATAGCGGGGACGGCCGCGACGGCATTGGCCTTGGGCGGTTGCATGCAGACCGCGGCGCCGCTGGCCGGTCCCGATCCCGCGGATCCGAGCGTGCGCGTGGCCGGCGTCAACTACCGGTCCGGCATCGCACCCTACACCAGGATGAGGCCCACGGCCCCTTCGGGCTGGAGGGAACAGAACCAGCGCGTAACTCCGTCGCCGAAATCCGGCCAGTAGGAGCGCGCCATGACAGAAAACTTTCCGATCCAAGAGCGACGCAAGTCGGCCGCTCGCGGCGGCATAACGGCGCTGCTTGCGCTGTCCGCCGCTCTGCTGCTCTCGGGCTGCGCGACATTCTCGCCGGACGGCGGAATGACCGCTGTCGCCGACATCGCCGGCGGCACCATCAAGAAAGACGTGATCTCGATCCGTACCGCCGACGACGCGCTGGTCGCCAACGATGCCGCCAAGCGGCTCCTGCGGCGCACGCTCAACGTCGAGACCGCGGTGCAGGTTGCGCTCCTCAGCAACCGCGGACTTCAGGCGGCGTACAATGAACTTGCTCTCGCGGAGGCGGACCTCGTTCAGGAAAGCCTGCCTCCCAATCCCACCTTCTCGATTTCACGGATAGCCGGCAACGGAGCCGTCGAGATCGAGCGACAGGTCGTCGGCGATATTCTGGCGCTTGCCACCTTGCCGTTCCGCTCGGAAATCGCACGTCAGCGTTTCCGGCAGGCGCAGTTGCGGGCCGCCCTCGAGACGCTGCGGCTCGCTGCGGAGGTCAGGCGGTCCTATTACCGCGCGGTCGCCGCCAACGAACTCGTCGCACTTCTGGCAGACGCCAAGTCTACTGCGGAGTCGACCGCCCAACTCGCGCTGAAGCTCGGTCAGACCGGAGCGCTCAACAAGCTCGACCAGGCTCGCGAACAGGTCTTCTATGCGGAGACCACGGCCGAACTCGGATCGATACGCCAAGAGGCCGCTAGTTCGCGCGAACGCCTCGCGCGCCTGATGGGGCTTTGGGGAAGCGACCTGGCCTTCCGGATTCCGGGCGCGTTGCCGGCGCTTCCACGGCATCCGTCGGCGCTGCCGTTCATCGAGGTGGACGCGGTCAGCCACCGCATCGATCTGCAGATAGCGCGGATCGAACTCGACGCGCTCGCAAAATCGCTCAATTTGACGGAAGCGAGCCGCTTCGTGACGCTCCTTGACGTCGCGGGGATCGACCGAAAGACGCGCGATCCGGAGAGTGCACCCTTCCGTGAGCGCGGCTTCGACGTCCAGTTCCAGATTCCGATCTTCGACGGCGGCGAGGTGCGGGTCCGGCAAGCTGCCGAGACGTACAATCAGTCGTTCAACCGCCTGACCGAAAAGGCGATCAACGTGCGCTCGGAGGCGAGAGACGCCTACCGCGTCTACAGGTCGACCTATGAGGTCGCCGGCCAGTACCAGCGCGAAGTGCTGCCGCTGCGGAAGATCATCACCGAAGAGATGCAACTCCGCTTCTCGAGCATGCAGATCGACGTGTTCGCCCTGCTGACGGAGGCACGGCAACGCATCGCCTCGCTGCGGGCGGGAATCGAGGCCAAGCGAAACTTCTGGTTCGCCCAGTCGGACCTGCAGACGGCCGTCAACGGCGGCGGCTCCGGAGACATCCAGAATCCATCCCGTCAGACCACCACCGCCCAGGCCGGCGGCGGCGGCGGCCACTAAGGAGACGATCATGCTATCGCGAAGAGGATTTCTCGGAACGGCGGCGCTGGTAAGCGCCAGCGCCGTGAGCGGCCGGGTGCAGGCCGCCGGCATTCCGGAAGCGCCGATCATGGAAAAGGCGGTGATGCAGCCGCCGCTCCATCCCACGTCAGGTCCCGACTACCGCCCGGTCGTGACGCTCAACGGATGGTCGCTGCCGTGGCGGATGAACGGCGACTGGAAGGAATTCCATCTCGTCGCCGAACCCGTGGTGCGCGAATTCGCGGAAGGGATGAAAGCACACCTCTGGGGCTACAACGGACAGGCTCCGGGTCCGACCATCGAAGCGGTCGAGGGCGACAAGGTGCGCATCTTCGTCACCAACAAGCTGCCCGAACACACCACGGTGCACTGGCACGGCATGATCGTGCCGAACGGGATGGACGGAGTGGGCGGCCTCAATCAGCCGCACATCAAGCCAGGCAAAACCTTCGTCTACGAATTCCAGATCAAGACGAGCGGGACGTTCATGTACCACCCGCATTCGGACGAGATGGTGCAAATGGCGATGGGCATGATGGGCATGTTCATCGTGCATCCGCGCGACCAGACGTTCCGGCCGGTCGATCGCGACTTCGTCTTCATCATGAGCACCTACGACATCGATCCCGGCACCTACCTGCCGAAGGTCAACGAGATGACCAACTTCAACATGTGGACCTGGAACAGCCGCGTGTTTCCCGGAATCGATCCGCTGCCGGTGCGCCTCGGCGACAAGGTTCGCGTGCGTATCGGCAACCTAAGCATGACGAATCATCCGATCCATCTGCACGGGCACAGCTTCGCCGTGAGCTGCACCGACGGAGGGTGGGTGCCCGAGTCCGCGCAATATCCGGAGACGACGACCGACGTGCCGGTCGGGGCCGTCCGCGCCTTCGACGTTCTCGCCGACAACCCGGGCGACTGGGCGTTCCACTGCCACAAGTCGCACCACACCATGAACGCCATGGGCCACGACATGCGCAACATGATCGGCGTGCCGAAGGCGGATCTCGCCAAGGCCGTCCGAAAGCTCGCCCCCGACGCGATGGTGATGGGATCGACCGGTATGGCGATGGGCGAAATGGAAATGCCGATGCCGGACAACACGCTCATGATGATGACCGGGTCCGGACAGTTCGGCCCCATCGAAATGGGCGGCATGTTCACGGTCATGAAGATCAGAGAAGGACTCGCGCGCGACGATTTCAGGGACCCGGGCCCCTACAAAAATCCACAGGGCACCGTCGCGTACGAAATCGACGCGCCGCAAAGCGAACCGGCGCGTCAGACCGGCGCCAAGGACAAACCCTCGAAAGACAAGGGAGCCAAGCAAATGGACATGAAGGGGATGAAGGGAATGAAGGGAATGTAGCCGCGCTATCGAAATCTCAACTTTAAATCAAGAGCAAGGACGAAGACCATGAAGACCCTCAACCGAACCGCGGTCGCGCTCGTCGCGACGACGCTTCTCTCCGCCGCAGCATGGGCAGGAGCAGGCCCTTCCGGGCACAGCCACGACGAAACGTTCTCCGCCGGCGAGCCCGGCGATCCGAAGAAGCCGGCGCGCATCATCCAGATCACCATGGGCGAGATGGATGGAAAGATGATGTTCATGCCCGCCAAGCTCGAGATGAAAAAGGGCGAACAGGTCAAGTTCGTTCTCCGCAACAACGGCGAGCTCGAGCACGAATTCGTCCTCGCCGACACCGCGGAAAATCTCAAGCACGCGGAAGCCATGAAGAAGAACCCCGACATGGTGCACGACGATCCGAACGCCAGGAGATTGGCTCCGAAGAAGACGGACGAGATCGTCTGGAAGTTCAGCAAGAGCGGCGACTTCGAGTTCGCGTGCCTGATTCCGGGCCACCGCGAAGCCGGCATGGTGGGAACGGTGGTCGTCAAGTGATCCGTCCGAAAGCAACTCCAACGAAAGGAAAGCAAATGAAAACCAACAAGTTGGCGGCGATGTTGTTGTCGCTATCCGTCACGCTGATCGCCGGCGTCGCCTTCGCGCAAGCGGCGATGGTCAACGGCGAAGTGAAGCGGATCGACGAGGCGGCCGGGAAAGTCACCTTGAAGCACGGCCCGATCAAGAATCTCGACATGGACGAAGACGGGATGACGATGGTCTTCCGCGTGCAGGATCCGGCGATGCTCAAACAGGTGAAGGTCGGCGACAAGGTGCAGTTCGAGGCCGAAAGGGCCACGGCGGGAATTACGATCACCAAGCTGCAGAAGGGCAAGTAGGCGAAACGACCGGCGTTGCTCGCCGCAGGCAGGCAGCGGCGACGCCGGTCGGACGCAGACGTTTCGGAGGATCAATGGATGGAGGCATCGTTGCGCCAGGTTGACGAGGCTGAAGCCGAACGACCGCTCGCGTTCGATCGGGAGAGCGGGATGCTGACCGGCGCCGGCGTCCTCGACCGGGTGGCGGTGCTGGCCCTGCAGGCCGGGTCCATACTGACGAGGCATTACGGACATCGCGGCTACAGGCTGGGTTGCAAGGCGGTCGCCAACCTCGTCACCGAACGCGACGTCGTCGTCCGGCTGAACGGCGACGCCGACTTCGCGTTTCCGTTTTGCGACGGTTATTGGAGCAGAACGCTCAACCGCAACTACGACTATGAGGAGGAGATCGAAGCGTTCCTGAGGAGCGCATCGGACGTGAGATACTCGTTCGTCGATTGCGGCGCGAACTTCGGTTACTGGTCCGTGCTGGCATCCAGCCGCCCCTTCGGCGGACAAGCGACACTCGCCATCGAAGCATCTCGCGAAAATGCGAAGCGGCTCGCAAGAAACGCCCGCCTGAACGGGGGCCGTTTCCGTTGGCTCAACGCCGCCGTCGGCGAGGCATCCGGTGGCTTCGCGCGCATCACGGGCGCACGACACGAAGCCTTTGGAACGCTTGCGCTGGCGGAGAACGAGCCTGAAGCCGTGCCGATCGTTTCACTGGACGGACTCGCCGCCGATGGCCTCATCGACGCAGCGCTTCCCGTCGTCATCAAGCTCGACGTCGAGGGCGTGGAAATCGAGGCGCTGGCCGGCGCCGCAAAGCTGCTGCGGCGCGATTGCGTAGTCATCTGCGAAGAGCATGGGCTCGACCGGTCGCATGGCATCACACGCCACCTCATCGACGAATTGTCCCTGCATGTTTTCGTGTTCGATCCCGAACTGTGCCATTTCATCCGACTGGATGGCGTCGAACGCCTCGACCGGATCAAGAAGCACGCGTGGGTCGGCTACAACGTCTTCGCTACCTCCAGCACATCGTGGGAAGAGCGGCTGCTCGCGGCAACCTGGAGGGGTCGATGACTGCTTCGTTGCAGCCTGCCGGTTCGCGGCAAGCGGAGGCCTCGCAAGAGTTTCCATCCGTAACAGTCGGGACGGCGGTTCGTCGCCGCCAGTTCGCGGGGACGTCATTGCCCGAAAATGCAGGAGGTGCGACGAGCGATCGGTAATGCTTTGACCGCTACACCACGACGAGAATCTTGCGAGGTCCGCTTCGACAGCGCGTGCTGAAGCTCGCCTAGGCGCCAGTCTAGACGCCGGTCCCGTCGTTGCCGAAGCGCCGGAACAACAATTCATAGCGGCCGTTTGCGAATGTGTTTTCTAACAATGGAGAATGTGATGACACGAAATATCCTGAAGATGTCCGTTGCGTCCGTGGCGATCCTGCTTGCGCTTTCGATGCCGTCGTTCGCCGACGATGCCGGCCAGGCCTACATGAAGTCGATGGAGAAAATGGACGCCGACATGAAGAAGGGCATGGATCCCGATCCGACGAAGGCGTGGGCGAAGATGATGGTTGCCCACCATCAAGGTGCGATCGACATGTCTCAAACAGTCCTCAAGGAGACGAAGGATCCCATGATCCGCGAGATGGCGGAGAAGGGGATCAAGGATCAGACGAAGGAGCAGACGATGCTCAAGGAGTGGATCAGCAAGCACGGCGGCTGAACGGCCTGAACCCAACCGCGAGGACTCCATGATCGCACTTCCGTACGACTATTTTCTGATCGCCTGGTTCGTCCTCGCGGCGGGCTCTACCGCGTATGTCGCCTTCGACCAATTCAACGGCAATCCCGAGCCGACGGTGATGAAATGGGGCTTCATTCTCGTCACGCTCTACATGGGCCCGTTCGGACTTCTTCTCTACGTGCTCGCGGACAAGGAGCCCCGACCGGGCGAGCATGAGCATTTCACGTCGCCGCTCTGGAAGCAGGGCGTCGGGAGCACGATCCACTGCGTTGCGGGGGATGCGACCGGCATCATCCTGGCGGCGACCGTGACGGCGCTACTGGGCCTGCCGATGTGGATCGATCTTATCGTCGAATACATCGCAGGCTTCTCGTTCGGTCTGTTCATTTTCCAATCGCTCTTCATGAAAAAGATGATGGGCGGCACCTACTGGGAAAATGTCCGCAAGAGCTTCATGCCGGAATTCATCAGCATGAACGCGATGATGGCGGGAATGGCGCCGACGATGAGCCTGCTGATGATGGGCCGCGACATGCGCGCCATGGATCCGCTCGAATTCGTCTTCTGGGGCGTGATGTCACTCGGCGTCATGGTCGGATTCACGACGGCCTATCCGTTCAACGTCTGGATGGTGAAGAAGAAGATCAAGCACGGCCTGATGACCGAACGGCCGCAGGCACCCGGGCGACAACGCGACATGTCCGGGATGAAGTCCGAGATGGGTCAGATGTCGGACGAGCAGATGAGCCAGATGGAGGGACATGGGGGACAACAGAAAGCGAAAAAGTCGGGCGACCGCGAAGCGTCCCCTGGCGGGGGCCATCAGATGGGCGGCGACGCGACGACGCCGCAACTGGCCGCGCTCGCCGGCGTCACGTCGTTCCTCCTGATCTCCGGAATGGTGATACCGGGCTTTTCCGTCAATCTCGGTCTCAGCGCCCGCGACGTCGACGGCTCCATCATGCCGCCCGGAATGATCAACACCTTCGACCTGCCCGGCGAGGCGATGAAGGACATGGCCGCCGTGAAGCCGCGTCAGGTCGCCTACGTGGCGGCGCCCGACGCGAGGGGCGACAAGGTCCTCCAGCCGCGCATCGAGAACGGGGTCAAGGTCTTCGACATCAAGGCCGAGATCATCCGCTGGAACATCCTTCCGGACGTGTCGGTCGAGGCCTACGCCTACAACCGTCAGGTCCCGGGACCGCGGCTGCAGGTGACGGAAGGCGACCGCGTGCGCATTAACTTCCGCAACGCGCTTCCCGAGAGCACGACCGTCCATTGGCACGGACTGATCGTGCCGAACGAAATGGACGGGCCGGCGAAGGTCACACAGGATCCGGTGCCGCCGGGCGGCTCCTACACCTACGAATTCGACGTGCGCCAGAGCGGCACCTACTTCTACCACAGCCACGATCACCCGGACCGCCAGCAGGCGCTCGGGCTCTACGGGGCGCTTCTCATCGCGCCGAAGGATCCTTCGGCCGAGGTGAAGGCCGACCTCGACTACACGATCCAATTGCAGGAGTGGCTGAAGCGCGAATGGCTGACCTATCCGGCCATGCTGATGGAAGGGGCGTTGCCCAACTACTTCACCATCAACGGCAAGGCCTATCCGTCGACCGACACCGTCGCGATGAAGGTCGGGCAGACCATCAAGCTCCGCTTCATAGGCACGAACAACAACTTCGTTCATCCCATGCACGTGCATGGCGGGCCGTTCGAAGTAGTCGCCGTAGACGGCGTGAACCTGAAGGACACCGCGCGATACCAGGCTGACACGGTCAACGTCGGTCCGGGCCAGCGCTACGACGTGGTCTGGACGGCGCGCAAGCCCGGCAAATGGCTGGTGCACTGTCACATTCCACACCACACGGCCAACAACAACGTCGAACACAAGGGTGGCGGCGGTCTCATGCTTGTCCTGAACGTGCAATAGGGCGGCAACAACCGAGGAGCGGACCAGATGAAGACGAGCAAGGAGATGCAGGCGTGCATCGACGAGTGCCTGCGCTGCTACCGGATGTGCCTCGGGACCGCGATGACCCACTGCCTGGAGGCGGGCGGCGAACACGTCGCGCCGCAGCACTTCCGGCTCATGATGGCGTGCTCCGAAATGTGCCGTACGGCGGCGCACTTCATGCTGCTCCATTCGCCGCACCATGCGCACGTCTGCAAGGAGTGCGCCGAGATATGCACCGAATGCGCCAAGGACTGCGAGCGCCTCGGCGGCATGGACGATTGCGTGACGGCATGTACGCGTTGTGCCGAAAGCTGCCGGGCGATGGCAAGCTGATCGATGCCGACCGTGCAGAGGGCTAGAATATTCCTGCCCAACGAACCATCGGCGACAGTGGCTTCGTCGGAGCCCGCATCGTCGGAGCAAGTCAAGAGGACAGCGACGGCATCCGAGGTCGTTTCGCCGCGAGGACGGGATCTGCGTCTCGACCTGTTCCGCCGTCTCGCGAACTGGGCGATATTTCTCGATCACATTCCCAACAACTCGATCGCGTGGCTGACGACGAGAAATTACGGGTTCAGCGACGCCGCCGACATCTTCGTGTTCATCTCCGGCTACACGGCCGCGTTCGTGTACGCTCGAAGGATATCCACACAGGGAATGCTCGCCGGAACGGCCCTGCTGATGCGGCGCGTCTGGCAGCTATACGTCGCCCACGTCCTGCTGTTCGTCTTCTACGCCGCGGCGATCGGCTACGTGGCGCAGCGCTACGGACACTCGCMCCTTCTCGACGAATTCAATGTCGCCGGCCTCATCGAGCAGCCGGCCGCCACGCTTACGCAGGGCCTGATGCTGAAGTTCAAGCCGCTGAACCTGGATGTCCTTCCTCTCTACATCGTCCTGATGGCCGGCTTCCCGCCGCTGCTGATCGTCATGATGCGGTGGCCGCATGCGGCGGTGGCAGCCTCGACCGCGGTCTACCTCGCGGCACGCCTCTTCGGCTGGAACTTCTCGGCGTATCCTTCCGGCGGCTGGTACTTCAATCCGTTCGCCTGGCAGCTTCTGTTCGCACTGGGCGCTTGGTCGGCCTTGGGTGGTCGCGCGCGCATGAAGGTACTGGCGCGGTCCCGGACCGTTTTTGCCGCAAGCATCGCTTTCGTTCTTTTTGCGCTTGTCGTGACGCTGGCAGACCGTCTCGGGACGACGAGTGTCCTGCCCGCCGGTGTACTCGAATGGTTCGTCCCGAACGACAAGACCAACCTCGCGCCGTACCGGGTGCTGCACTTCCTCGCTCTCTCCGTCATCGTGGTCCGTTTCGTCCCGGCTGACTGGAGCGGGCTGCGTTCCGCGGCGCTGCGGCCGCTGGTCGTCTGCGGCCAACGGTCGCTCGAGGTTTTCTGCGTCGGAATCTTTCTGTCGTTCGTCGGACATTTCGTCCTCGAAATGTACTCCGACGGGTTGGCCGCCCAAGGCATCGTCAGCGTCACCGGCCTGACGCTCATGACCTGCGTCGCCTTCTACCGGAACTGGTCGCGTTCGCTCGATCGGTCGCCGTCAYCCCMAAAACCAACCGCCGTACTTGACGATCGTCGGCGAGAACCCTCAACAGACAAAAAGGTGGATGCTAAATGACGAGACGATTGGTTGTTGCGGTCCTGGCTGCAGTGGCTCTCTTTGGCGGAATTCTATTCTACGTGGGCTACGGCTTCTACGATGTCGGCGCGGACACGCCGCACTGGGAAATCACCCGAAAAGTGATGGAGACCGTCCGCAACCGCTCCATCGCGGTACGCGCCAGCCGGATCGAGCTACCCGACCTTCAGGACGAACAGCTTGTTCTCAAGGGAGCGGGGCAATATGCGGCAATGTGCGTGAATTGCCACCTCGCACCCGAACAGACGGACTCGGAAATCCGACCCGGCCTTTATCCAAAACCGCCCAATCTTTCCGAGCAGCGTTTCGATCCCAAGACCGTGTTCTGGGTGACGAAACACGGACTGAAGATGAGCGGCATGCCGGCTTGGGGTCTCGGACATGACGATGCGACCATCTGGAGCATCGTCGCATTCGTCACCAAACTGCCCGGCCTGTCCGCCGAGCATTACAAGGACATGGTCGCGAGGGCGCCTCCGGACGAGGAGATGGAATCCATGGACAAGGGTGATGGCAAGAAGCCGGAAAAAGACGGGAAACCCGGGACCGGGATGCGGATGCAGACAGAGCAAAAGGGCGAACACAAGCACTGAGCCGGAAGCAACAGTCCATCGGCTGGGCAAGCGGAGGATGTCGGATGGAAGACGACAAGAGGTCGGACCCGCGCCACAAAGTCCTCAAGGCTGCGACAATTTCCTTCGGAGGAGGTGCAATTAGCTGCACGGTGCGCAACCTTTCGGACACTGGCGCCTCGCTCGAGGTTGCGTCGCCAGTCGGAATACCCGACTCGATCGTTCTCGAGCTCGAAGGCGGCGGGCGACGATGCCGGGTGATCTGGCGCAAGGAGAAGCGGATCGGCGTGCGATTCACCGATCGAGTCCTTTAGCTGTTAACGGGACTGTCATCGCGCCGCTGCCTTGGCACACCGTGAAATCTCTCCTTTAGCTTAGCCTTGAGTAATGCCGGCGGTTCAAACGCGCGTTCTTCAATGCGACCTCGAAGGGCAGGCCTGCGGCCCCGACGGCCTCACCGGAGGCCGTCTTGCTCGGGCAAGGGCGCGACCGATACGCCTGGGGGCCCGCCGCGACCTTCGTGGGAGGCTTTGCGAGGCAGGCGGGGGCCGCGCCCCGCAACCCCCGACGTTTGCGAAACGGGAGGTTCCTGCGGTCCGCGGCCTCGGGGGGGGGAACAGGGATCGCGAGGGACGCCCCCGAACTGGGATTATTTCGGTTCAGGTCCGGTCGCCCGCTCCCGCCGGTAGTCGTCTATCTCGTCGACGAGACTGGCAACGTCATGGATGCCCAAATCGAGAAATTCCTTCGTTGGCAGGCGTGGCATCCCGCCGCCCGGCAGTGGATAGCGTGTTGCCGTGGCGTAGCTGCTGAAGCGGTCTAACGAGGCGAGATCGGGTCTGAAAACGTTGTCGCCCGGCAGCGCGCCCGCCAGAGCGCCGATCTGGTGACCGACGCCGAACATGATCCCCTCCACCGTCAGCACCGCCTTCGCCAGCTTTTCGGCGGCCTGCTGAAGATGAAAGACTGCATTTCCCGGATCCGAAGTCCGGATCAGCTTCGCCAGCGCCAAGTCCCTGCGGGCGAGTTCCATGAGGCTTTCCGCCTTGCCGCCAAGTCAAGCTCGTATAGTGTCCCCGGGGGTTCGACGTGCCGCAGCGGACGGATCGGATCCGGAGGTGCGCGGCCTGCCGGAGACCGATACGCCTTGGGCGGCCTGTTCCCCCGATATCTGGACTCGCCGTTCGCTTTGGACCTGTCACCCCTTGCCGGCGGCAGCGGGGATGCCCGCCCAGACGGAGACCATCAACCCGATCGTGCCGCGTCTGGGCACTGGCCGATGCTTCCAGATGCCGTCCGCCGCGCCGAAAACGCCTCCACCATCCGCTAGGCTGAAAATGAAGAAGTGCCTGCGCCGCAGCAAAAATCGCGAATTTCCGCTGCCAATACCGCAGACGGTCTTGGACGCGGAAATTCGCTATTTCACACACTCCGATACCGTTTTTGCCCCTTCGACCCCCTCCGGACCCCGCTTGTTCGCTCCCGTGACGCCCCGTTTTCTCCACCACACACCCCCGATTTTCGGGTTTTTCGGAAATGAGCGTTTAAAATCCGGACCTCCAGCCCGACGCCGGCGCGCCCGCCGGCACCCCCCGGCGCGCTTACGCGGCCGGCGCGGCGGCGCCTTCGGGCCGTACTTCCTGCGCGGAAACCGGAACCAAGGCGGGCGGCGGCGGCCAGCACCGGCCGGACGGTGGACCGAACCCGATCGGCTGCCACGCCTGCGGACGGACGGCTGTCGGCGGTCGATGCGGCATCTGGATCCCGACCCCGTTCGACGAGTCGAGCTTCGGCTCCCGTTTCAACCTCTGCGGACTCGACTTTTGTTCTTGTTATGTTCTATTTGCGAAAATGAACGACAGACCCGCGAGCTGGCACATGCCGACCCCGAAACAGATGGAACGGCTGGCCGCCGAAGCGGCGCGGAAGTCCGCGGGCGCAGCCCCGCCTGCCCCGGAGGAAGCGCTGCCCGCCGAATACTGGGAGTCGGTCCTGAAGGATCCCCGCGCCGGCGCCGACGGCATCCGGATGCGCAAACGAAGGCTTTCGGAGATCCCCCGGCACGTGCTGCGCGTCGCCTGCCGGCGCTGCGACCGGACCGTGGAGATCCAGACCGCAGACGCGGTCCGCCTCTATGGCGGCAACGCAATCTGGAAGGACGTCGGACAGCGGCTCCTCGACGATACCTGCCGGCAAAGGACCGGCAGCCATGAGGACGACGGGTGCTGGCCGGCGTTCGACGTGCCCTGACCTCACACCGAACCGGTCCTCACCTGGATGTCCGGATGGCGCCGAAGCACCACCCACGCCCCTGTCGGGCGGCGACCGAAAGGCTCTGGCCAAGGAGCTCGGCAAGGCACGCGCCATGACCGGCATCATGGCCGCACGATCGGCGGAAATGCGGACGAAGGGCGAGGCGATGATCCGGCAAGCCGACAGGCTTCTGTGCGAAAGCTGGAACGAGCGGATGTGGAGCGACGGCGAGCCGATCGACCCCTCGCCAACCATCGACCAGGCCGTCAACGGCGGCTTTCCCTGGCTGGAAATCCGATGCTCGCGGTGCAAGACCCCGAACGACGTCGATCTCGCCGCCCTCGAACACCCGCCGACAACCTTCGTGCACGACCTCGCAAGCCGCCTGCGCTGCCGCAAGTGCGCCAAGGCCGGGCGGCGCCCCTCCGCGACCTTGCTCCAACTTGGTTGGCAGCCGCGTCACCCTCAAGGGGAGGTCTAGGTTGCGGACGCGGCAGGAATCATCGACCGTCGTATTCCCCGGCCATGAACGGACCCCCAAGGTGCAGACCGCAACCGCCTACCTCGAAGCCCTCAATCCCGAGCAGCGGCGTGCGGTCGAGCACGGGGCCGCGGGCGGATCGGCGGCGCCGCCGCTACTGGTCATCGCGGGGGCCGGTTCCGGAAAGACCAACACCCTCGCCCATCGGGTCGCCCATCTGATCGTGCAGGGCGCCGACCCGCGCCGGATCCTGCTGATGACGTTTTCGCGGCGCGCCGCGTCCGAGATGACCAAGCGCGTCGAACGCATCGCGCGCAAGGTGATGGGCGCCGGTGCCGGAGTGATGACGGACGCGCTTACCTGGGCCGGCACCTACCACGGCATCGGCGCCCGGCTGCTGCGCGAGTATGCCGAACAGGTCGGCTTGGACCCAGCCTTCACGATTCACGACCGCGAAGACTCAGCCGACCTCATGAACCTGGTCAGGCATGAAAAGGGATTCTCCAAGACCGAAAGCCGCTTCCCGACCAAGGGCACCTGCCTTTCCATCTACTCGCGCTGCGTCAACGCCGAGATGCCGATCGAGCAGGTCGTCGGCACGTCGTATCCGTGGTGTTCGGGATGGACGGCGGAGCTGAAGGAATTGTTCGCGGCCTATGTCGAAGCCAAGCAGAAGCAGAACGTTCTCGATTACGACGACCTCCTGCTCTACTGGGCGCAGATGGTCGGCGACGCCGGCCTGGCCGACGACATCGGCGGCCGCTTCGATCACGTCCTCGTCGACGAGTATCAGGACACCAACCGCCTGCAGTCCTCGATCCTGCTGGCGCTCAAGCCCGGCGGCCGCGGCCTGACGGTGGTCGGCGACGACGCCCAATCGATCTACTCGTTCCGGGCCGCGACCGTGCGCAACATCCTCGACTTTCCCGACCAGTTCTCGCCGCCGGCGCACATCATCACGCTCGACCGCAACTACCGCTCGACGCAGACGGTTCTCGCCGCCGCCAACGGCGTCATCGGTCTCGCCAGGGAACGTTTTACCAAGAACCTGTGGACCGAACGGACATCGGGGGCCAAGCCGCAACTCGTCACCGTCCGCGACGAGGCCGACCAGGCCCGCTTCATCGTCGAACGCATCCTGGAGAACCGCGAGTCCGGCACGCTCCTCAAGGAGCAGGCCGTGCTGTTCCGGACATCCAGCCACAGCGGTCCGCTTGAAATCGAACTGACACGCCGGAACATCCCGTTCGTGAAGTTCGGCGGACTGAAGTTTCTCGATGCCGCCCATATCAAGGACATGCTGGCGTTGCTGCGGTTCGTCGAAAATCCGCGCGACCGGGTCGCCGGATTCCGTCTGCTGCATCTGCTGCCCGGCATCGGACCGGCCACCGCGCAGCGCGTGCTCGACCGCATGGCGGAGGCCGCGGACCCCATCGCGGCGCTCGCGGACATACCGACGCCACCGCGCGCCGGCGACGACTGGAAGGGTTTTGTCGAGACCTTGGGCAATCTCCGATATTCGGAATGGCCCGTCGACCTGGAGCGTGCTCGCCTCTGGTACGAACCACATCTCGATCGCATCCACGAAGACGCCGAGACGCGACGGGCCGATTTGCTCCAACTCGAGCAGATCGCCTCCGGTTATCCTTCGCGCGAACGCTTCCTGACCGAACTCACGCTGGATCCGCCGGACGCGACCAGCGACCAGGCCGGCGTGCCGCTGCTCGACGAGGACTACCTCATCCTGTCGACGATCCACTCCGCCAAGGGCCAGGAATGGAAGTCGGTCTATCTGCTCAACGTCGTCGACGGCTGCATGCCTTCCGACCTCGGCGCCGGCACCTCGGCCGAGATCGAGGAGGAACGCCGGCTGCTCTACGTCGCCATGACACGCGCGAAGGACGAACTCCATCTGGTCGTGCCGCAGCGCTTCTTCGTCCACGGGCAGCACGCGCAGGGCGATCGTCACCTCTATGCGTCCAGGACTCGCTTCATTCCGGAAAAGCTGCTCGGCCTGTTCGAACGTACGGCTTGGCCGCTTGTGCCGGCTGGTTCTGCCGCACGCGCCGCAAGCCAGGGATCCAAGCTGGATATCGGCGCGCGCATGCGCGGAATGTGGCGATGACGGCAAGCGGGCGCCGAAATGCCGTGCAAGGTCGTCGGCCTCATCCGGCCGACGGTCCAAACCAACGGATGAGCCGACAATGACGACGATAAACACCATCCATTCCCTGATCAGGGAATTGGAAAAGGTCTCGCCCAAGCTGGCATCCCTCGACCTGTGCTCGACCATCCAGGATGGACAGATCGAAGCGGAGCGATTCGAATTCGCCAACAACGGCGACGAAATCGCACTGGTCGGCAGGGCGCTCGAACACCTTCCGGCCCCCGGGGCCGCCTTGCGAAAGATGATGACCGATCTGCTTTCGCAGCAAAACTTCTATGGCCAACTTTGCGAGTTCGCGGTCTACGATTGGCTGCGACGCAACGACGCCGGCTTTCAGGTGCAGGTTCCCCTGACCGGATCGGAAGTGCTGAATCGAAACGGGACCGACCTCGACGGACTTTTCGAGGGACGCGACGTGTATTTCGACATCAAGGGTTTCGGATTCGAAGCCTACGTCCGTGAAAAATTCAGGGCCAAGCTTTCGAGCATGGTCAACGGAGGCCGCATCCTCATCGAGGGCGCACGCGACAATTCGGTAAAGGACATCGAGGGCGCATTCCGCAAGCTCAAGGGGTTGGCGGCCGAACTTCAGCAAAACGGCATCGCCAAGATTCCGGAATTGGATTGGACGCTTCGTGCTTCTACTTCCCCGCTCACCATGGAACTGGGCACGGCCGATCCTTATCGGACGGCCGAAGAGAACTGGTATTACCCGTTCAAGACGTCCCGGCAGTTTCACCGCACTTCGGCATTCCTCCTGGTATTTGCATTTTCTCCGAGATTCAACGGACTGATGTCGGTCGACTTCGACGGCTCCACGGGAGTGTTCCTCAGATCGTTGGCGAGGCGGGCATTTCTTCAGACGAAAGGCGATGCAACGCCGATCTCGAACTTCGACGCCGCGGCGGATCCGACCGTTACCCTGGATCAGGCGTCGCAATTGCTCTCCGGCCTGCTTTTTCTGAACTTCGCGAATGACAACGCATGGCTGTTCCTGAATCCCAGGGCGGCGCATCCCCTGAAGAAGGACCGTGTCCCCCAACTGTTCGATTTCATGCTGCCGCGAGAAATGTCGATCGATGACTTTTTTCACGACAACTACTAGAGGGAGAGCCGAGCCGACCCAATGTGCAACCTCTACTCGATTACGACGAACCAGGCCGCCATCATCGCGCTCTTCCGCGTGGTCAACCGGTACGTCGGCAACCTCGCGCCGATGCCCGGCGTCTTTCCGGATTACCGGGCACCGATCGTCCGCAACCGCGCCGACGGCCGCGAGCTCGCCACGGCGAGATGGGGGATGCCATCGTCGTCGAAGGCGCTGATGGATGCCACCAGAAAGCGAGCCGAAAAGCTGCAGGCAAAGGGCAAGTCGGTCGACTTCACGGAATTGCTCCGGATGGAGCCGGACGGTGGCACGACCAACATCCGCAACGTGAGAAGCAAACACTGGACGAGGTGGCTGGGTCCGGAGCACCGCTGCGTGGTGCCGTTCAACAGCTTCAGCGAGTTCAACAAGGCGGAAGGTGGCGACATCTGGTTCGCACTCGACGATGGCCGCCCCCTTGCCTGCTTCGCCGGCATCTGGACCAACTGGACGTCCGTCCGGAAGGTCAAGGAGGGCGAGACGACCAACGACCTCTACGCGTTCCTGACGACGGAGCCGAACGCCGAGGTCGGCGCGGTCCATCCGAAGGCGATGCCCGTGATCCTGACGACGCCCGATGAAGTCGAGACCTGGATGACGGCGGCACCGGACGAGGCGCTGAAGCTCCAGCGGCCGCTGCCGGACGGGTCGCTCCGGATCGTCGCCCGCGGCGTCAAAGAAGACCCCGCCGAGCCGGAAGCGTGACCGACGAGGCCGACGACCAGGCGGGCCCGGTGGCGCGCCAGCGCAAGATCATCCACGTCGACATGGACGCGTTCTACGCGTCAGTCGAGCAGCGGGACAATCCGGATCTCCGGGGCAAGCCGGTCGCGGTCGGCGGATCCCGCGAGCGCGGCGTCGTGGCGGCGGCGAGCTACGAAGCCCGCAAGTTCGGCGTCCGCTCGGCGATGCCGTCGGTGACGGCGAAGCGCCAGTGTCCGGACCTGATCTTCGTGAAGCCTCGCTTCGAGGTCTACAAAGCGGTCTCGCAGCAGATCCGCGACATCTTCGCCGAGCACACGCCGATCATCGAGCCGCTGTCGCTGGACGAGGCGTACCTCGACGTCACCGAAAACCTGCAGGCGATTGCGCTGGCACGCGACGTCGCGCTGGCCATCCGCGCCAGGATCAAGGAAGTGACCGGCCTGAACGCATCCGCCGGCATTTCCTACAACAAGTTTCTGGCGAAACTCGCCTCGGATCATCGCAAGCCGAACGGCCAGTACGTCATCTCTCCGGAGATGGGACCGGCGTTCGTCGAAGCCCTGCCCGTCGGCAAGTTTCATGGCATCGGTCCCGCCACCAGCGCCAAGATGAATTCTCTCGGGCTCCATACCGGACTCGACATGCGCAACCAGACGCTGGATTTCATGCAGGCCAAGTTCGGAAAGGCCGGCGCGTACTACTACTGGATCTCAAGAGGCATCGACGATCGGGAAGTCCGCGCGAACCGGATCCGGAAATCCGTCGGCGCCGAGAACACGTTTGCCGGCGACCTCACCGACTTCGACGCGATGGCCGCCGAACTGCTGCCGCTGGTCGACAAGGTCTGGCGCCATTGCGAGGACAAGGGTTCGAGGGGCCGGACGGTAACGCTGAAGGTCAAATTCAACGACTTCGAGATCATCACCCGCAGCAGGTCCGTTCCCGTCGCCGTGTCGAGCCGCAGCGAACTCGAGCGCCTGTCGGTCGCCCTGCTGCAGAACGAGATGCCCCTTTCCAGACCAGTGCGCCTCTTGGGAGTTTCGCTATCCTCGCTGCACGAAGGCGAGCAGGACGAATCGCAACTCGGCCTGCCGATCTGAAAACGTTCATGATCAGCATTTCAACAGCAGGCAGCATGCGATCACCTGTCATCGTCGTCGGCCGGTTCGCACTCAAGTTTGCGCGGAACGCGCGCGGACGCGCCAGCAATCTGTACGAAGCAACGCTCTATCGCAGCGTCAACTCCACGCGGCGTGCCCTGCTCTGCCCAGTTCTCTGGGTGTCACAAAGGGGAACCGTGCAGATCATGAGGGCGGCGAAGCCGTTGAGCGACATGATGAGCCTGGACGAGTACATGCATGTCACCGAGGTTTGGGACTACGTGCCGGGAGAGGACAGTTGTCCCTTCGAACCGAAGGCGTCCGACTGGGGATGGTTCGAAGGCCGGATGGTCGCTCTCGATTACTCAACCCCGGCGTGGGAGGCCGACGAACCTATTTCCGCTTGAGTCCCTTGAACGAACTCTGCCGTAGCAGACCCTCGGAAGTAATGTCGCGGTACTCGACGTCCGCGAAGAACATCGGCTCGACCCAGGTGGCCTTCGGCTTCTTGATCGGCTTCGTCAGCTTGGATTTCGGGCTCACCACGGTATCAAGCTGTTTTCTGATCTGGCTAGAGACGGTTCGAGACCAGCCGGTCCCAACCTTGCCCATGTAGACGAGATCCTTTCCCTCTCGCTTGCCGAGATACAGTGCAGCCACCCCGGTGGGGTCCTTGATGAAGCCGATGACCGGGAATTTTCCCTTCTGCACGGTCTTGATCTTCCACCATCCTTCGTTCCTGTCGGAGCGGTAGGGAGCCTGCGCGTTCTTCGAAATGATACCCTCGAAGTTGAGCTTCGCGGCGTGTTCGAACATCTCCTGTCCGTCGCCGGTCAGGTGCTCGGAGTAGATGACGGGAAGCCCGATGTCGTTTTCGCCGAGCAGGTCCGACAGCATCCGCTTGCGCTCCACCTGGGGGAGTTTGCGGAGGTCACCGTCCCGCCAGAGGAGATCGAAGGCGTAGTAGACGAGGCGATCCTGTTTGCCCGCGGCGAGTTCGGCCTGGAGCTCGGAGAAATTGGTGCGGCCCTCATGGATGACCACGACTTCTCCGTCGAATATCGCCTGACCAGGGATATCCAACGTCCCGGCGATCCCGGAAAAACGTTTGGTCCAGTCCAGCCCGCTGCGGGTGAACACCCGCTTCTTCCCCTTGTCGAGGTGGACTTGCACCCGGTAGCCGTCGAACTTGATTTCATGGAGCCATTGGTCGCCGG
>BFBZ01004822.1_pt1 | contig 22019 bp, 4 predicted proteins | sample 1888401 | NCBI WGS metagenome assembly BFBZ01 (sample SAMD00112614, study PRJDB3348) | symbiont metagenome | host: Chara braunii | reverse complement strand
CGCAAGATGCCCGACCGCCGCGCGCAGATGCTGCGCCGGAGTAACCGCGAGGATAGTGTCGGCGCGCGCGGCAGCGGCGATATCCGACGTCACGGCAATGTCGGGATGAAGCTGGACGCCGGCGAGCCGCGGATTGAACCGCGTCGCCTGGATCTGCGCGGCATGCTCGGCATTGCGCGCATACAGCGTCACCTTGCGCCCGGCGCGCGCCGCGACGTCGGCCAACGCCGTGCCCCAGGCGCCGGCGCCGATCACGCTGACTGATGCATGCACGGGCATCGTAACCTCGGTTCAATATCCGGCGCGGCTGTTGGCGTGGCCGGCTGGCGCCTTGGCGTTGGCGTCGAGCAGCCAGCGCGCGCGCGGCGGTGCTTCCATCGTGTCGGTGAGACCGAGCGCCATCCGCTCGGCGCCGGCCCAGGCGATCATCGCGCCATTGTCGGTGCACAGCGCCGGCGGCGGAATGATCAGCGTGGTCTGTGCCTTCGCCGCGACCTCCTGCAGCGCGCTGCGGATAGCGTGGTTGGCGGCGACGCCGCCGGCCGCGACCAGCGCACGCGGCGTGCCGAACCGTTCCTGGAACAGCTTGAGGCCGACGCTGAGGCGATCCGCGGTCGCGTCCAGCACTGCGGCCTGGAAGCCTGCGCAGAGATCGCTGATGTCCTGCGGCTCGAGCGGCTCCAGCCGGCTCGCTTCATTGCGTACCGCCGTCTTCAAACCCGACAGCGAGAAATTTGCATCGGGTCGCCCGAGCATCGGGCGCGGGAAGGCAAATCGCGTTGGGTCGCCGCCGGCCGCTGCCCGCTCGACCTGCGGTCCGCCGGGATAGGGCCTGTCTCTTATACACATCTAGATGTGTATAAGAGACAGGTCCAGCACTGCGGCCTGGAAGCCTGCGCAGAGATCGCTGATGTCCTGCGGCTCGAGCGGCTCCAGCCGGCTCGCTTCATTGCGTACCGCCGTCTTCAAACCCGACAGCGAGAAATTTGCATCGGGTCGCCCGAGCATCGGGCGCGGGAAGGCAAATCGCGTTGGGTCGCCGCCGGCCGCTGCCCGCTCGACCTGCGGTCCGCCGGGATAGGGCCTGTCTCTTATACACATCTAGATGTGTATAAGAGACAGGTCCAGCACTGCGGCCTGGAAGCCTGCGCAGAGATCGCTGATGTCCTGCGGCTCGAGCGGCTCCAGCCGGCTCGCTTCATTGCGTACCGCCGTCTTCAAACCCGACAGCGAGAAATTTGCATCGGGTCGCCCGAGCATCGGGCGCGGGAAGGCAAATCGCGTTGGGTCGCCGCCGGCCGCTGCCCGCTCGACCTGCGGTCCGCCGGGATAGGGCCTGTCTCTTATACACATCTAGATGTGTATAAGAGACAGGTCCAGCACTGCGGCCTGGAAGCCTGCGCAGAGATCGCTGATGTCCTGCGGCTCGAGCGGCTCCAGCCGGCTCGCTTCATTGCGTACCGCCGTCTTCAAACCCGACAGCGAGAAATTTGCATCGGGTCGCCCGAGCATCGGGCGCGGGAAGGCAAATCGCGTTGGGTCGCCGCCGGCCGCTGCCCGCTCGACCTGCGGTCCGCCGGGATAGGGCCTGTCTCTTATACACATCTAGATGTGTATAAGAGACAGGTCCAGCACTGCGGCCTGGAAGCCTGCGCAGAGATCGCTGATGTCCTGCGGCTCGAGCGGCTCCAGCCGGCTCGCTTCATTGCGTACCGCCGTCTTCAAACCCGACAGCGAGAAATTTGCATCGGGTCGCCCGAGCATCGGGCGCGGGAAGGCAAATCGCGTTGGGTCGCCGCCGGCCGCTGCCCGCTCGACCTGCGGTCCGCCGGGATAGGGCCTGTCTCTTATACACATCTAGATGTGTATAAGAGACAGGTCCAGCACTGCGGCCTGGAAGCCTGCGCAGAGATCGCTGATGTCCTGCGGCTCGAGCGGCTCCAGCCGGCTCGCTTCATTGCGTACCGCCGTCTTCAAACCCGACAGCGAGAAATTTGCATCGGGTCGCCCGAGCATCGGGCGCGGGAAGGCAAATCGCGTTGGGTCGCCGCCGGCCGCTGCCCGCTCGACCTGCGGTCCGCCGGGATAGGGCCTGTCTCTTATACACATCTAGATGTGTATAAGAGACAGGTCCAGCACTGCGGCCTGGAAGCCTGCGCAGAGATCGCTGATGTCCTGCGGCTCGAGCGGCTCCAGCCGGCTCGCTTCATTGCGTACCGCCGTCTTCAAACCCGACAGCGAGAAATTTGCATCGGGTCGCCCGAGCATCGGGCGCGGGAAGGCAAATCGCGTTGGGTCGCCGCCGGCCGCTGCCCGCTCGACCTGCGGTCCGCCGGGATAGGGCCTGTCTCTTATACACATCTAGATGTGTATAAGAGACAGGTCCAGCACTGCGGCCTGGAAGCCTGCGCAGAGATCGCTGATGTCCTGCGGCTCGAGCGGCTCCAGCCGGCTCGCTTCATTGCGTACCGCCGTCTTCAAACCCGACAGCGAGAAATTTGCATCGGGTCGCCCGAGCATCGGGCGCGGGAAGGCAAATCGCGTTGGGTCGCCGCCGGCCGCTGCCCGCTCGACCTGCGGTCCGCCGGGATAGGGCCTGTCTCTTATACACATCTAGATGTGTATAAGAGACAGGTCCAGCACTGCGGCCTGGAAGCCTGCGCAGAGATCGCTGATGTCCTGCGGCTCGAGCGGCTCCAGCCGGCTCGCTTCATTGCGTACCGCCGTCTTCAAACCCGACAGCGAGAAATTTGCATCGGGTCGCCCGAGCATCGGGCGCGGGAAGGCAAATCGCGTTGGGTCGCCGCCGGCCGCTGCCCGCTCGACCTGCGGTCCGCCGGGATAGGGCCTGTCTCTTATACACATCTAGATGTGTATAAGAGACAGGTCCAGCACTGCGGCCTGGAAGCCTGCGCAGAGATCGCTGATGTCCTGCGGCTCGAGCGGCTCCAGCCGGCTCGCTTCATTGCGTACCGCCGTCTTCAAACCCGACAGCGAGAAATTTGCATCGGGTCGCCCGAGCATCGGGCGCGGGAAGGCAAATCGCGTTGGGTCGCCGCCGGCCGCTGCCCGCTCGACCTGCGGTCCGCCGGGATAGGGCCTGTCTCTTATACACATCTAGATGTGTATAAGAGACAGGTCCAGCACTGCGGCCTGGAAGCCTGCGCAGAGATCGCTGATGTCCTGCGGCTCGAGCGGCTCCAGCCGGCTCGCTTCATTGCGTACCGCCGTCTTCAAACCCGACAGCGAGAAATTTGCATCGGGTCGCCCGAGCATCGGGCGCGGGAAGGCAAATCGCGTTGGGTCGCCGCCGGCCGCTGCCCGCTCGACCTGCGGTCCGCCGGGATAGGGCCTGTCTCTTATACACATCTAGATGTGTATAAGAGACAGGTCCAGCACTGCGGCCTGGAAGCCTGCGCAGAGATCGCTGATGTCCTGCGGCTCGAGCGGCTCCAGCCGGCTCGCTTCATTGCGTACCGCCGTCTTCAAACCCGACAGCGAGAAATTTGCATCGGGTCGCCCGAGCATCGGGCGCGGGAAGGCAAATCGCGTTGGGTCGCCGCCGGCCGCTGCCCGCTCGACCTGCGGTCCGCCGGGATAGGGCCTGTCTCTTATACACATCTAGATGTGTATAAGAGACAGGTCCAGCACTGCGGCCTGGAAGCCTGCGCAGAGATCGCTGATGTCCTGCGGCTCGAGCGGCTCCAGCCGGCTCGCTTCATTGCGTACCGCCGTCTTCAAACCCGACAGCGAGAAATTTGCATCGGGTCGCCCGAGCATCGGGCGCGGGAAGGCAAATCGCGTTGGGTCGCCGCCGGCCGCTGCCCGCTCGACCTGCGGTCCGCCGGGATAGGGCCTGTCTCTTATACACATCTAGATGTGTATAAGAGACAGGTCCAGCACTGCGGCCTGGAAGCCTGCGCAGAGATCGCTGATGTCCTGCGGCTCGAGCGGCTCCAGCCGGCTCGCTTCATTGCGTACCGCCGTCTTCAAACCCGACAGCGAGAAATTTGCATCGGGTCGCCCGAGCATCGGGCGCGGGAAGGCAAATCGCGTTGGGTCGCCGCCGGCCGCTGCCCGCTCGACCTGCGGTCCGCCGGGATAGGGCCTGTCTCTTATACACATCTAGATGTGTATAAGAGACAGGTCCAGCACTGCGGCCTGGAAGCCTGCGCAGAGATCGCTGATGTCCTGCGGCTCGAGCGGCTCCAGCCGGCTCGCTTCATTGCGTACCGCCGTCTTCAAACCCGACAGCGAGAAATTTGCATCGGGTCGCCCGAGCATCGGGCGCGGGAAGGCAAATCGCGTTGGGTCGCCGCCGGCCGCTGCCCGCTCGACCTGCGGTCCGCCGGGATAGGGCCTGTCTCTTATACACATCTAGATGTGTATAAGAGACAGGTCCAGCACTGCGGCCTGGAAGCCTGCGCAGAGATCGCTGATGTCCTGCGGCTCGAGCGGCTCCAGCCGGCTCGCTTCATTGCGTACCGCCGTCTTCAAACCCGACAGCGAGAAATTTGCATCGGGTCGCCCGAGCATCGGGCGCGGGAAGGCAAATCGCGTTGGGTCGCCGCCGGCCGCTGCCCGCTCGACCTGCGGTCCGCCGGGATAGGGCCTGTCTCTTATACACATCTAGATGTGTATAAGAGACAGGTCCAGCACTGCGGCCTGGAAGCCTGCGCAGAGATCGCTGATGTCCTGCGGCTCGAGCGGCTCCAGCCGGCTCGCTTCATTGCGTACCGCCGTCTTCAAACCCGACAGCGAGAAATTTGCATCGGGTCGCCCGAGCATCGGGCGCGGGAAGGCAAATCGCGTTGGGTCGCCGCCGGCCGCTGCCCGCTCGACCTGCGGTCCGCCGGGATAGGGCCTGTCTCTTATACACATCTAGATGTGTATAAGAGACAGGTCCAGCACTGCGGCCTGGAAGCCTGCGCAGAGATCGCTGATGTCCTGCGGCTCGAGCGGCTCCAGCCGGCTCGCTTCATTGCGTACCGCCGTCTTCAAACCCGACAGCGAGAAATTTGCATCGGGTCGCCCGAGCATCGGGCGCGGGAAGGCAAATCGCGTTGGGTCGCCGCCGGCCGCTGCCCGCTCGACCTGCGGTCCGCCGGGATAGGGCCTGTCTCTTATACACATCTAGATGTGTATAAGAGACAGGTCCAGCACTGCGGCCTGGAAGCCTGCGCAGAGATCGCTGATGTCCTGCGGCTCGAGCGGCTCCAGCCGGCTCGCTTCATTGCGTACCGCCGTCTTCAAACCCGACAGCGAGAAATTTGCATCGGGTCGCCCGAGCATCGGGCGCGGGAAGGCAAATCGCGTTGGGTCGCCGCCGGCCGCTGCCCGCTCGACCTGCGGTCCGCCGGGATAGGGCCTGTCTCTTATACACATCTAGATGTGTATAAGAGACAGGTCCAGCACTGCGGCCTGGAAGCCTGCGCAGAGATCGCTGATGTCCTGCGGCTCGAGCGGCTCCAGCCGGCTCGCTTCATTGCGTACCGCCGTCTTCAAACCCGACAGCGAGAAATTTGCATCGGGTCGCCCGAGCATCGGGCGCGGGAAGGCAAATCGCGTTGGGTCGCCGCCGGCCGCTGCCCGCTCGACCTGCGGTCCGCCGGGATAGGGCCTGTCTCTTATACACATCTAGATGTGTATAAGAGACAGGTCCAGCACTGCGGCCTGGAAGCCTGCGCAGAGATCGCTGATGTCCTGCGGCTCGAGCGGCTCCAGCCGGCTCGCTTCATTGCGTACCGCCGTCTTCAAACCCGACAGCGAGAAATTTGCATCGGGTCGCCCGAGCATCGGGCGCGGGAAGGCAAATCGCGTTGGGTCGCCGCCGGCCGCTGCCCGCTCGACCTGCGGTCCGCCGGGATAGGGCCTGTCTCTTATACACATCTAGATGTGTATAAGAGACAGGTCCAGCACTGCGGCCTGGAAGCCTGCGCAGAGATCGCTGATGTCCTGCGGCTCGAGCGGCTCCAGCCGGCTCGCTTCATTGCGTACCGCCGTCTTCAAACCCGACAGCGAGAAATTTGCATCGGGTCGCCCGAGCATCGGGCGCGGGAAGGCAAATCGCGTTGGGTCGCCGCCGGCCGCTGCCCGCTCGACCTGCGGTCCGCCGGGATAGGGCCTGTCTCTTATACACATCTAGATGTGTATAAGAGACAGGTCCAGCACTGCGGCCTGGAAGCCTGCGCAGAGATCGCTGATGTCCTGCGGCTCGAGCGGCTCCAGCCGGCTCGCTTCATTGCGTACCGCCGTCTTCAAACCCGACAGCGAGAAATTTGCATCGGGTCGCCCGAGCATCGGGCGCGGGAAGGCAAATCGCGTTGGGTCGCCGCCGGCCGCTGCCCGCTCGACCTGCGGTCCGCCGGGATAGGGCCTGTCTCTTATACACATCTAGATGTGTATAAGAGACAGGTCCAGCACTGCGGCCTGGAAGCCTGCGCAGAGATCGCTGATGTCCTGCGGCTCGAGCGGCTCCAGCCGGCTCGCTTCATTGCGTACCGCCGTCTTCAAACCCGACAGCGAGAAATTTGCATCGGGTCGCCCGAGCATCGGGCGCGGGAAGGCAAATCGCGTTGGGTCGCCGCCGGCCGCTGCCCGCTCGACCTGCGGTCCGCCGGGATAGGGCCTGTCTCTTATACACATCTAGATGTGTATAAGAGACAGGTCCAGCACTGCGGCCTGGAAGCCTGCGCAGAGATCGCTGATGTCCTGCGGCTCGAGCGGCTCCAGCCGGCTCGCTTCATTGCGTACCGCCGTCTTCAAACCCGACAGCGAGAAATTTGCATCGGGTCGCCCGAGCATCGGGCGCGGGAAGGCAAATCGCGTTGGGTCGCCGCCGGCCGCTGCCCGCTCGACCTGCGGTCCGCCGGGATAGGGCCTGTCTCTTATACACATCTAGATGTGTATAAGAGACAGGTCCAGCACTGCGGCCTGGAAGCCTGCGCAGAGATCGCTGATGTCCTGCGGCTCGAGCGGCTCCAGCCGGCTCGCTTCATTGCGTACCGCCGTCTTCAAACCCGACAGCGAGAAATTTGCATCGGGTCGCCCGAGCATCGGGCGCGGGAAGGCAAATCGCGTTGGGTCGCCGCCGGCCGCTGCCCGCTCGACCTGCGGTCCGCCGGGATAGGGCCTGTCTCTTATACACATCTAGATGTGTATAAGAGACAGGTCCAGCACTGCGGCCTGGAAGCCTGCGCAGAGATCGCTGATGTCCTGCGGCTCGAGCGGCTCCAGCCGGCTCGCTTCATTGCGTACCGCCGTCTTCAAACCCGACAGCGAGAAATTTGCATCGGGTCGCCCGAGCATCGGGCGCGGGAAGGCAAATCGCGTTGGGTCGCCGCCGGCCGCTGCCCGCTCGACCTGCGGTCCGCCGGGATAGGGCCTGTCTCTTATACACATCTAGATGTGTATAAGAGACAGGTCCAGCACTGCGGCCTGGAAGCCTGCGCAGAGATCGCTGATGTCCTGCGGCTCGAGCGGCTCCAGCCGGCTCGCTTCATTGCGTACCGCCGTCTTCAAACCCGACAGCGAGAAATTTGCATCGGGTCGCCCGAGCATCGGGCGCGGGAAGGCAAATCGCGTTGGGTCGCCGCCGGCCGCTGCCCGCTCGACCTGCGGTCCGCCGGGATAGGGCCTGTCTCTTATACACATCTAGATGTGTATAAGAGACAGGTCCAGCACTGCGGCCTGGAAGCCTGCGCAGAGATCGCTGATGTCCTGCGGCTCGAGCGGCTCCAGCCGGCTCGCTTCATTGCGTACCGCCGTCTTCAAACCCGACAGCGAGAAATTTGCATCGGGTCGCCCGAGCATCGGGCGCGGGAAGGCAAATCGCGTTGGGTCGCCGCCGGCCGCTGCCCGCTCGACCTGCGGTCCGCCGGGATAGGGCCTGTCTCTTATACACATCTAGATGTGTATAAGAGACAGGTCCAGCACTGCGGCCTGGAAGCCTGCGCAGAGATCGCTGATGTCCTGCGGCTCGAGCGGCTCCAGCCGGCTCGCTTCATTGCGTACCGCCGTCTTCAAACCCGACAGCGAGAAATTTGCATCGGGTCGCCCGAGCATCGGGCGCGGGAAGGCAAATCGCGTTGGGTCGCCGCCGGCCGCTGCCCGCTCGACCTGCGGTCCGCCGGGATAGGGCCTGTCTCTTATACACATCTAGATGTGTATAAGAGACAGGTCCAGCACTGCGGCCTGGAAGCCTGCGCAGAGATCGCTGATGTCCTGCGGCTCGAGCGGCTCCAGCCGGCTCGCTTCATTGCGTACCGCCGTCTTCAAACCCGACAGCGAGAAATTTGCATCGGGTCGCCCGAGCATCGGGCGCGGGAAGGCAAATCGCGTTGGGTCGCCGCCGGCCGCTGCCCGCTCGACCTGCGGTCCGCCGGGATAGGGCCTGTCTCTTATACACATCTAGATGTGTATAAGAGACAGGTCCAGCACTGCGGCCTGGAAGCCTGCGCAGAGATCGCTGATGTCCTGCGGCTCGAGCGGCTCCAGCCGGCTCGCTTCATTGCGTACCGCCGTCTTCAAACCCGACAGCGAGAAATTTGCATCGGGTCGCCCGAGCATCGGGCGCGGGAAGGCAAATCGCGTTGGGTCGCCGCCGGCCGCTGCCCGCTCGACCTGCGGTCCGCCGGGATAGGGCCTGTCTCTTATACACATCTAGATGTGTATAAGAGACAGGTCCAGCACTGCGGCCTGGAAGCCTGCGCAGAGATCGCTGATGTCCTGCGGCTCGAGCGGCTCCAGCCGGCTCGCTTCATTGCGTACCGCCGTCTTCAAACCCGACAGCGAGAAATTTGCATCGGGTCGCCCGAGCATCGGGCGCGGGAAGGCAAATCGCGTTGGGTCGCCGCCGGCCGCTGCCCGCTCGACCTGCGGTCCGCCGGGATAGGGCCTGTCTCTTATACACATCTAGATGTGTATAAGAGACAGGTCCAGCACTGCGGCCTGGAAGCCTGCGCAGAGATCGCTGATGTCCTGCGGCTCGAGCGGCTCCAGCCGGCTCGCTTCATTGCGTACCGCCGTCTTCAAACCCGACAGCGAGAAATTTGCATCGGGTCGCCCGAGCATCGGGCGCGGGAAGGCAAATCGCGTTGGGTCGCCGCCGGCCGCTGCCCGCTCGACCTGCGGTCCGCCGGGATAGGGCCTGTCTCTTATACACATCTAGATGTGTATAAGAGACAGGTCCAGCACTGCGGCCTGGAAGCCTGCGCAGAGATCGCTGATGTCCTGCGGCTCGAGCGGCTCCAGCCGGCTCGCTTCATTGCGTACCGCCGTCTTCAAACCCGACAGCGAGAAATTTGCATCGGGTCGCCCGAGCATCGGGCGCGGGAAGGCAAATCGCGTTGGGTCGCCGCCGGCCGCTGCCCGCTCGACCTGCGGTCCGCCGGGATAGGGCCTGTCTCTTATACACATCTAGATGTGTATAAGAGACAGGTCCAGCACTGCGGCCTGGAAGCCTGCGCAGAGATCGCTGATGTCCTGCGGCTCGAGCGGCTCCAGCCGGCTCGCTTCATTGCGTACCGCCGTCTTCAAACCCGACAGCGAGAAATTTGCATCGGGTCGCCCGAGCATCGGGCGCGGGAAGGCAAATCGCGTTGGGTCGCCGCCGGCCGCTGCCCGCTCGACCTGCGGTCCGCCGGGATAGGGCCTGTCTCTTATACACATCTAGATGTGTATAAGAGACAGGTCCAGCACTGCGGCCTGGAAGCCTGCGCAGAGATCGCTGATGTCCTGCGGCTCGAGCGGCTCCAGCCGGCTCGCTTCATTGCGTACCGCCGTCTTCAAACCCGACAGCGAGAAATTTGCATCGGGTCGCCCGAGCATCGGGCGCGGGAAGGCAAATCGCGTTGGGTCGCCGCCGGCCGCTGCCCGCTCGACCTGCGGTCCGCCGGGATAGGGCCTGTCTCTTATACACATCTAGATGTGTATAAGAGACAGGTCCAGCACTGCGGCCTGGAAGCCTGCGCAGAGATCGCTGATGTCCTGCGGCTCGAGCGGCTCCAGCCGGCTCGCTTCATTGCGTACCGCCGTCTTCAAACCCGACAGCGAGAAATTTGCATCGGGTCGCCCGAGCATCGGGCGCGGGAAGGCAAATCGCGTTGGGTCGCCGCCGGCCGCTGCCCGCTCGACCTGCGGTCCGCCGGGATAGGGCCTGTCTCTTATACACATCTAGATGTGTATAAGAGACAGGTCCAGCACTGCGGCCTGGAAGCCTGCGCAGAGATCGCTGATGTCCTGCGGCTCGAGCGGCTCCAGCCGGCTCGCTTCATTGCGTACCGCCGTCTTCAAACCCGACAGCGAGAAATTTGCATCGGGTCGCCCGAGCATCGGGCGCGGGAAGGCAAATCGCGTTGGGTCGCCGCCGGCCGCTGCCCGCTCGACCTGCGGTCCGCCGGGATAGGGCCTGTCTCTTATACACATCTAGATGTGTATAAGAGACAGGTCCAGCACTGCGGCCTGGAAGCCTGCGCAGAGATCGCTGATGTCCTGCGGCTCGAGCGGCTCCAGCCGGCTCGCTTCATTGCGTACCGCCGTCTTCAAACCCGACAGCGAGAAATTTGCATCGGGTCGCCCGAGCATCGGGCGCGGGAAGGCAAATCGCGTTGGGTCGCCGCCGGCCGCTGCCCGCTCGACCTGCGGTCCGCCGGGATAGGGCCTGTCTCTTATACACATCTAGATGTGTATAAGAGACAGGTCCAGCACTGCGGCCTGGAAGCCTGCGCAGAGATCGCTGATGTCCTGCGGCTCGAGCGGCTCCAGCCGGCTCGCTTCATTGCGTACCGCCGTCTTCAAACCCGACAGCGAGAAATTTGCATCGGGTCGCCCGAGCATCGGGCGCGGGAAGGCAAATCGCGTTGGGTCGCCGCCGGCCGCTGCCCGCTCGACCTGCGGTCCGCCGGGATAGGGCCTGTCTCTTATACACATCTAGATGTGTATAAGAGACAGGTCCAGCACTGCGGCCTGGAAGCCTGCGCAGAGATCGCTGATGTCCTGCGGCTCGAGCGGCTCCAGCCGGCTCGCTTCATTGCGTACCGCCGTCTTCAAACCCGACAGCGAGAAATTTGCATCGGGTCGCCCGAGCATCGGGCGCGGGAAGGCAAATCGCGTTGGGTCGCCGCCGGCCGCTGCCCGCTCGACCTGCGGTCCGCCGGGATAGGGCCTGTCTCTTATACACATCTAGATGTGTATAAGAGACAGGTCCAGCACTGCGGCCTGGAAGCCTGCGCAGAGATCGCTGATGTCCTGCGGCTCGAGCGGCTCCAGCCGGCTCGCTTCATTGCGTACCGCCGTCTTCAAACCCGACAGCGAGAAATTTGCATCGGGTCGCCCGAGCATCGGGCGCGGGAAGGCAAATCGCGTTGGGTCGCCGCCGGCCGCTGCCCGCTCGACCTGCGGTCCGCCGGGATAGGGCCTGTCTCTTATACACATCTAGATGTGTATAAGAGACAGGTCCAGCACTGCGGCCTGGAAGCCTGCGCAGAGATCGCTGATGTCCTGCGGCTCGAGCGGCTCCAGCCGGCTCGCTTCATTGCGTACCGCCGTCTTCAAACCCGACAGCGAGAAATTTGCATCGGGTCGCCCGAGCATCGGGCGCGGGAAGGCAAATCGCGTTGGGTCGCCGCCGGCCGCTGCCCGCTCGACCTGCGGTCCGCCGGGATAGGGCCTGTCTCTTATACACATCTAGATGTGTATAAGAGACAGGTCCAGCACTGCGGCCTGGAAGCCTGCGCAGAGATCGCTGATGTCCTGCGGCTCGAGCGGCTCCAGCCGGCTCGCTTCATTGCGTACCGCCGTCTTCAAACCCGACAGCGAGAAATTTGCATCGGGTCGCCCGAGCATCGGGCGCGGGAAGGCAAATCGCGTTGGGTCGCCGCCGGCCGCTGCCCGCTCGACCTGCGGTCCGCCGGGATAGGGCCTGTCTCTTATACACATCTAGATGTGTATAAGAGACAGGTCCAGCACTGCGGCCTGGAAGCCTGCGCAGAGATCGCTGATGTCCTGCGGCTCGAGCGGCTCCAGCCGGCTCGCTTCATTGCGTACCGCCGTCTTCAAACCCGACAGCGAGAAATTTGCATCGGGTCGCCCGAGCATCGGGCGCGGGAAGGCAAATCGCGTTGGGTCGCCGCCGGCCGCTGCCCGCTCGACCTGCGGTCCGCCGGGATAGGGCCTGTCTCTTATACACATCTAGATGTGTATAAGAGACAGGTCCAGCACTGCGGCCTGGAAGCCTGCGCAGAGATCGCTGATGTCCTGCGGCTCGAGCGGCTCCAGCCGGCTCGCTTCATTGCGTACCGCCGTCTTCAAACCCGACAGCGAGAAATTTGCATCGGGTCGCCCGAGCATCGGGCGCGGGAAGGCAAATCGCGTTGGGTCGCCGCCGGCCGCTGCCCGCTCGACCTGCGGTCCGCCGGGATAGGGCCTGTCTCTTATACACATCTAGATGTGTATAAGAGACAGGTCCAGCACTGCGGCCTGGAAGCCTGCGCAGAGATCGCTGATGTCCTGCGGCTCGAGCGGCTCCAGCCGGCTCGCTTCATTGCGTACCGCCGTCTTCAAACCCGACAGCGAGAAATTTGCATCGGGTCGCCCGAGCATCGGGCGCGGGAAGGCAAATCGCGTTGGGTCGCCGCCGGCCGCTGCCCGCTCGACCTGCGGTCCGCCGGGATAGGGCCTGTCTCTTATACACATCTAGATGTGTATAAGAGACAGGTCCAGCACTGCGGCCTGGAAGCCTGCGCAGAGATCGCTGATGTCCTGCGGCTCGAGCGGCTCCAGCCGGCTCGCTTCATTGCGTACCGCCGTCTTCAAACCCGACAGCGAGAAATTTGCATCGGGTCGCCCGAGCATCGGGCGCGGGAAGGCAAATCGCGTTGGGTCGCCGCCGGCCGCTGCCCGCTCGACCTGCGGTCCGCCGGGATAGGGCCTGTCTCTTATACACATCTAGATGTGTATAAGAGACAGGTCCAGCACTGCGGCCTGGAAGCCTGCGCAGAGATCGCTGATGTCCTGCGGCTCGAGCGGCTCCAGCCGGCTCGCTTCATTGCGTACCGCCGTCTTCAAACCCGACAGCGAGAAATTTGCATCGGGTCGCCCGAGCATCGGGCGCGGGAAGGCAAATCGCGTTGGGTCGCCGCCGGCCGCTGCCCGCTCGACCTGCGGTCCGCCGGGATAGGGCCTGTCTCTTATACACATCTAGATGTGTATAAGAGACAGGTCCAGCACTGCGGCCTGGAAGCCTGCGCAGAGATCGCTGATGTCCTGCGGCTCGAGCGGCTCCAGCCGGCTCGCTTCATTGCGTACCGCCGTCTTCAAACCCGACAGCGAGAAATTTGCATCGGGTCGCCCGAGCATCGGGCGCGGGAAGGCAAATCGCGTTGGGTCGCCGCCGGCCGCTGCCCGCTCGACCTGCGGTCCGCCGGGATAGGGCCTGTCTCTTATACACATCTAGATGTGTATAAGAGACAGGTCCAGCACTGCGGCCTGGAAGCCTGCGCAGAGATCGCTGATGTCCTGCGGCTCGAGCGGCTCCAGCCGGCTCGCTTCATTGCGTACCGCCGTCTTCAAACCCGACAGCGAGAAATTTGCATCGGGTCGCCCGAGCATCGGGCGCGGGAAGGCAAATCGCGTTGGGTCGCCGCCGGCCGCTGCCCGCTCGACCTGCGGTCCGCCGGGATAGGGCCTGTCTCTTATACACATCTAGATGTGTATAAGAGACAGGTCCAGCACTGCGGCCTGGAAGCCTGCGCAGAGATCGCTGATGTCCTGCGGCTCGAGCGGCTCCAGCCGGCTCGCTTCATTGCGTACCGCCGTCTTCAAACCCGACAGCGAGAAATTTGCATCGGGTCGCCCGAGCATCGGGCGCGGGAAGGCAAATCGCGTTGGGTCGCCGCCGGCCGCTGCCCGCTCGACCTGCGGTCCGCCGGGATAGGGCCTGTCTCTTATACACATCTAGATGTGTATAAGAGACAGGTCCAGCACTGCGGCCTGGAAGCCTGCGCAGAGATCGCTGATGTCCTGCGGCTCGAGCGGCTCCAGCCGGCTCGCTTCATTGCGTACCGCCGTCTTCAAACCCGACAGCGAGAAATTTGCATCGGGTCGCCCGAGCATCGGGCGCGGGAAGGCAAATCGCGTTGGGTCGCCGCCGGCCGCTGCCCGCTCGACCTGCGGTCCGCCGGGATAGGGCCTGTCTCTTATACACATCTAGATGTGTATAAGAGACAGGTCCAGCACTGCGGCCTGGAAGCCTGCGCAGAGATCGCTGATGTCCTGCGGCTCGAGCGGCTCCAGCCGGCTCGCTTCATTGCGTACCGCCGTCTTCAAACCCGACAGCGAGAAATTTGCATCGGGTCGCCCGAGCATCGGGCGCGGGAAGGCAAATCGCGTTGGGTCGCCGCCGGCCGCTGCCCGCTCGACCTGCGGTCCGCCGGGATAGGGCCTGTCTCTTATACACATCTAGATGTGTATAAGAGACAGGTCCAGCACTGCGGCCTGGAAGCCTGCGCAGAGATCGCTGATGTCCTGCGGCTCGAGCGGCTCCAGCCGGCTCGCTTCATTGCGTACCGCCGTCTTCAAACCCGACAGCGAGAAATTTGCATCGGGTCGCCCGAGCATCGGGCGCGGGAAGGCAAATCGCGTTGGGTCGCCGCCGGCCGCTGCCCGCTCGACCTGCGGTCCGCCGGGATAGGGCCTGTCTCTTATACACATCTAGATGTGTATAAGAGACAGGTCCAGCACTGCGGCCTGGAAGCCTGCGCAGAGATCGCTGATGTCCTGCGGCTCGAGCGGCTCCAGCCGGCTCGCTTCATTGCGTACCGCCGTCTTCAAACCCGACAGCGAGAAATTTGCATCGGGTCGCCCGAGCATCGGGCGCGGGAAGGCAAATCGCGTTGGGTCGCCGCCGGCCGCTGCCCGCTCGACCTGCGGTCCGCCGGGATAGGGCCTGTCTCTTATACACATCTAGATGTGTATAAGAGACAGGTCCAGCACTGCGGCCTGGAAGCCTGCGCAGAGATCGCTGATGTCCTGCGGCTCGAGCGGCTCCAGCCGGCTCGCTTCATTGCGTACCGCCGTCTTCAAACCCGACAGCGAGAAATTTGCATCGGGTCGCCCGAGCATCGGGCGCGGGAAGGCAAATCGCGTTGGGTCGCCGCCGGCCGCTGCCCGCTCGACCTGCGGTCCGCCGGGATAGGGCCTGTCTCTTATACACATCTAGATGTGTATAAGAGACAGGTCCAGCACTGCGGCCTGGAAGCCTGCGCAGAGATCGCTGATGTCCTGCGGCTCGAGCGGCTCCAGCCGGCTCGCTTCATTGCGTACCGCCGTCTTCAAACCCGACAGCGAGAAATTTGCATCGGGTCGCCCGAGCATCGGGCGCGGGAAGGCAAATCGCGTTGGGTCGCCGCCGGCCGCTGCCCGCTCGACCTGCGGTCCGCCGGGATAGGGCCTGTCTCTTATACACATCTAGATGTGTATAAGAGACAGGTCCAGCACTGCGGCCTGGAAGCCTGCGCAGAGATCGCTGATGTCCTGCGGCTCGAGCGGCTCCAGCCGGCTCGCTTCATTGCGTACCGCCGTCTTCAAACCCGACAGCGAGAAATTTGCATCGGGTCGCCCGAGCATCGGGCGCGGGAAGGCAAATCGCGTTGGGTCGCCGCCGGCCGCTGCCCGCTCGACCTGCGGTCCGCCGGGATAGGGCCTGTCTCTTATACACATCTAGATGTGTATAAGAGACAGGTCCAGCACTGCGGCCTGGAAGCCTGCGCAGAGATCGCTGATGTCCTGCGGCTCGAGCGGCTCCAGCCGGCTCGCTTCATTGCGTACCGCCGTCTTCAAACCCGACAGCGAGAAATTTGCATCGGGTCGCCCGAGCATCGGGCGCGGGAAGGCAAATCGCGTTGGGTCGCCGCCGGCCGCTGCCCGCTCGACCTGCGGTCCGCCGGGATAGGGCCTGTCTCTTATACACATCTAGATGTGTATAAGAGACAGGTCCAGCACTGCGGCCTGGAAGCCTGCGCAGAGATCGCTGATGTCCTGCGGCTCGAGCGGCTCCAGCCGGCTCGCTTCATTGCGTACCGCCGTCTTCAAACCCGACAGCGAGAAATTTGCATCGGGTCGCCCGAGCATCGGGCGCGGGAAGGCAAATCGCGTTGGGTCGCCGCCGGCCGCTGCCCGCTCGACCTGCGGTCCGCCGGGATAGGGCCTGTCTCTTATACACATCTAGATGTGTATAAGAGACAGGTCCAGCACTGCGGCCTGGAAGCCTGCGCAGAGATCGCTGATGTCCTGCGGCTCGAGCGGCTCCAGCCGGCTCGCTTCATTGCGTACCGCCGTCTTCAAACCCGACAGCGAGAAATTTGCATCGGGTCGCCCGAGCATCGGGCGCGGGAAGGCAAATCGCGTTGGGTCGCCGCCGGCCGCTGCCCGCTCGACCTGCGGTCCGCCGGGATAGGGCCTGTCTCTTATACACATCTAGATGTGTATAAGAGACAGGTCCAGCACTGCGGCCTGGAAGCCTGCGCAGAGATCGCTGATGTCCTGCGGCTCGAGCGGCTCCAGCCGGCTCGCTTCATTGCGTACCGCCGTCTTCAAACCCGACAGCGAGAAATTTGCATCGGGTCGCCCGAGCATCGGGCGCGGGAAGGCAAATCGCGTTGGGTCGCCGCCGGCCGCTGCCCGCTCGACCTGCGGTCCGCCGGGATAGGGCCTGTCTCTTATACACATCTAGATGTGTATAAGAGACAGGTCCAGCACTGCGGCCTGGAAGCCTGCGCAGAGATCGCTGATGTCCTGCGGCTCGAGCGGCTCCAGCCGGCTCGCTTCATTGCGTACCGCCGTCTTCAAACCCGACAGCGAGAAATTTGCATCGGGTCGCCCGAGCATCGGGCGCGGGAAGGCAAATCGCGTTGGGTCGCCGCCGGCCGCTGCCCGCTCGACCTGCGGTCCGCCGGGATAGGGCCTGTCTCTTATACACATCTAGATGTGTATAAGAGACAGGTCCAGCACTGCGGCCTGGAAGCCTGCGCAGAGATCGCTGATGTCCTGCGGCTCGAGCGGCTCCAGCCGGCTCGCTTCATTGCGTACCGCCGTCTTCAAACCCGACAGCGAGAAATTTGCATCGGGTCGCCCGAGCATCGGGCGCGGGAAGGCAAATCGCGTTGGGTCGCCGCCGGCCGCTGCCCGCTCGACCTGCGGTCCGCCGGGATAGGGCCTGTCTCTTATACACATCTAGATGTGTATAAGAGACAGGTCCAGCACTGCGGCCTGGAAGCCTGCGCAGAGATCGCTGATGTCCTGCGGCTCGAGCGGCTCCAGCCGGCTCGCTTCATTGCGTACCGCCGTCTTCAAACCCGACAGCGAGAAATTTGCATCGGGTCGCCCGAGCATCGGGCGCGGGAAGGCAAATCGCGTTGGGTCGCCGCCGGCCGCTGCCCGCTCGACCTGCGGTCCGCCGGGATAGGGCCTGTCTCTTATACACATCTAGATGTGTATAAGAGACAGGTCCAGCACTGCGGCCTGGAAGCCTGCGCAGAGATCGCTGATGTCCTGCGGCTCGAGCGGCTCCAGCCGGCTCGCTTCATTGCGTACCGCCGTCTTCAAACCCGACAGCGAGAAATTTGCATCGGGTCGCCCGAGCATCGGGCGCGGGAAGGCAAATCGCGTTGGGTCGCCGCCGGCCGCTGCCCGCTCGACCTGCGGTCCGCCGGGATAGGGCCTGTCTCTTATACACATCTAGATGTGTATAAGAGACAGGTCCAGCACTGCGGCCTGGAAGCCTGCGCAGAGATCGCTGATGTCCTGCGGCTCGAGCGGCTCCAGCCGGCTCGCTTCATTGCGTACCGCCGTCTTCAAACCCGACAGCGAGAAATTTGCATCGGGTCGCCCGAGCATCGGGCGCGGGAAGGCAAATCGCGTTGGGTCGCCGCCGGCCGCTGCCCGCTCGACCTGCGGTCCGCCGGGATAGGGCCTGTCTCTTATACACATCTAGATGTGTATAAGAGACAGGTCCAGCACTGCGGCCTGGAAGCCTGCGCAGAGATCGCTGATGTCCTGCGGCTCGAGCGGCTCCAGCCGGCTCGCTTCATTGCGTACCGCCGTCTTCAAACCCGACAGCGAGAAATTTGCATCGGGTCGCCCGAGCATCGGGCGCGGGAAGGCAAATCGCGTTGGGTCGCCGCCGGCCGCTGCCCGCTCGACCTGCGGTCCGCCGGGATAGGGCAGCGACAGCATCTTCGCTACCTTGTCGAAGGCCTCGCCCATTGCGTCGTCGACCGTGGTGCCGAGCCGCACATATTCGCCGACACCGACCACGGCGACAATCTGGGTGTGGCCGCCCGAGGCCAGGAACAGGCAATAGGGAAACGCCAGGGCGCAGGTCAGCCGCGGCGTCAGCGCATGCGCCTCAAGATGGTTCACCGCGATCAGCGGCGTGTCATGCACCATCGCGACCGCCTTTGCGGTGGTGAGACCGACGATGACGCCGCCGATCAGGCCGGGTCCGGCTGCGGCCGCGACCGCCGACAATTGTCCATAGCCGACGCCGGCCTCCTTCATCGCCGAGGCGACGATGCCGTCGAGCAGGTCGACATGGGCGCGCGCCGCGATCTCCGGCACCACGCCGCCGAACCGGGCGTGCTCGTCGGTCTGCGAGCGCACGATGTTGGAGAGGATCTTGCCATGCCCGTCAGCCTGGCGCTCGACCACGGCGGCTGCGGTTTCATCGCAGGTGGTCTCGATTCCCAACACCAGCATCGGCGGTTCGTGTCCCAATTTCGGCCCTTGTGCTACCAGCATGATCCAAACAAGCCGGAACCGGCTTCCGGCGATCATGTTCATCCAGATGTCCCCTCCGGGGTAGCATTGCGAGGTCTTGAAGTGCAATCGGTCGGCAAGCTCCAATTCGCAAGACAGGAGGCCTGATCCGTGACCATCCTTGTCACACGACCGCATCCGGACAATGACACCACGCTCGCGACCTTGCGGGACCGCGGCTTCGAGGCCCTGTCGGCGCCGCTGCTGCGTTTCGAGCCGCTGCCGTTCCATGACGATGCCGATGCGGATTATGACGGCGTCATCCTGACCAGCGCCAATGCGCTGCGGTCGCTTGATCTCGCCAGCAGCCGGCTGTTGCCTCTGCCGCTGTTTGCGGTTGGGGCCCACACCGCCGACGCGGCGCGCGCCGTCGGCTTTGACCGCGTGATCGTGGCCAAGGGCGACGCAGTGAGCTTGCGCGATCTCGTGCTGGCGCAGGTCAAGGCCGGTAAACTGACGGCGTCGGCAACCTTGCTGTATCTCGCCGGCGCCGACCTCTCGCGCGATCTCGCCGGCGAGCTCGGAGCGCGCGGGCTCACCGTCGTCACCCACACCACCTACCGGATGGCGCCGGTGGCCGCCCTGCCAAGGGAGGCCACCGAGGCCTTCATGGCGAACCGGATCAGCGCGGTGCTGCATTATTCCCGCCGCAGCGCGCAGGCATTCCTGGAGACGATCCGGGCCGACGGGATCGAGATTTCGGCGCTCGCCGTGCCGCAATGTTGTATTTCGGCGGCCGTCGCCGCGGTGCTCCATGACGCCGGCGCGACCAAGGTGATGGTGGCGGCGCGGCCGGATGAAGCCGCCCTGCTGGAGGCACTTGGCCGCACCTTGCGGCCGTGAGCGGCATAATTCTTTGGTCTGAACAGGATGTTAGGCAATGCCCGGCGTTTCGGATCATGCTCTAAGCATCCGGGCCGTTTCGACGACGGATTTTCTGGCGAAGCGGAGCCCGGTTCGCGTTAAGCAAGCGCGACCAAACAAAAAGATAGGGCCATGATCCGATTCAATCGGGTCGGATCATGCTCTAGATGTGAGCTTTCAATAGGTTGTCCATCCGGTCCGGACCGAGGAAGCTGAGGTTGCGAAGCTTCAGTGTTCCACGGAGGGACCGGATGAACATGCACAAGAATGCCCGTTTGACGCCGATTGGTCGAGAGCGGCTGGTGCAGGCGGTGCTGAGCGGGCAGACGCCGAAGGCCGCCGCACAAGCCGCAGGCGTCTGCCCGCGGACGGTTCGCAAATGGGTTTGCCGCTTCCAGACCGAAGGACGTGAGGGCCTGACCGATCGCTCGTCCAGGCCGCAGCGCTTGTATCGGCCGACGCCTGCTGCGGCCGTCGAACAGGTCGAGCGCCTGCGCCGCCAGCGTCTGACCGGCCAGCAAATTGCCGCCGACCTCGGCCTGTCGCCAGCGACCGTCAGCCGCATCCTGAAGCGGCTCGGACTGAACCGCATTCGCGATCTGGAGCCGGCCGAGCCGGTGCGTCGCTACGAGCGAGAACATCCCGGCGACATGATCCACATCGACATCAAGAAGCTTGGCCGCTTCGACAAAGTCGGCCATCGCATCACCGGAGATCGGACTGGCCAAAGCAAAAGCCGCGGCGTCGGCTGGGAGTTCGTTCATGTCTGTATCGACGACGCCTCCCGCGTCGCCTTCTCGCAGATCCTGCCTGACGAGAAGGCGGTCAGCGCCACCGCCTTCCTCAAGGCTTCCGTGGCCTATTATGCCAGCCTCGGCGTCACCGTCAGCCGCGTCATGACCGACAATGGCAGCTGTTACAGATCATTCGACTTCCGCAATGCCTGCCGGGCGCTCGGCCTCAAACACATCCGCACCAAACCCTATACGCCGAAAACCAACGGCAAGGCCGAGCGCTTCATTCAGACCGCGCTGAGGGAATGGGCTTACGCGCAAGCCTATCCGACCTCGGAACGACGCGCCCAGGAACTGCCCTTCTGGATGCACCGCTACAATTGGCATCGGCCGCATCGCGGCATAAAGTTACAAATACCGATCAGCAGACTCGGCCTCTCCGAGGACAACCTGTTGAGGCTCCACATCTAGAATGTGCGGCCAGTAGCTTTGAGGACCCCCGCGATGGCTGAAGAAAGGCCCGACGACCCAGGACCTTCGCCGGATTCCCGGCCCAAGCGCGCGCCGCCGACCATCGATCTTCAGGCGACCGAGATCTCCAGCGAACCGCCAAAGGCGGAGGAGACTGCGGAGGCCGCCAAGGAATCCGTCGAGGACGCCACGAAGGACGCCGGCGAGGCAGCGCCGGGCACCGCGTCGCCCGAGCCGGAGCCCCGGCCCGAGACCGCCTCCGTGAGGCCCGATGCCGAGCCGGCGCGGCCGGTTTCAGCCTGGGTGGTGGCACCGGTATCGGGCGCCGTCGCCGCCGCGCTGGTGATCGGGGTTGGCTGGTTGCTCGGCTGGCCCGCGGTGCAGCCGTCGTCCGCGCCGCTGCCCAGTGCCGCAACGATCGACGAGCTCGGCACGCGCGTCAGTACGCTGGAATCGAAAGCCAGCAAGCCCGTAGCGGCGGTGGCCGATCCTGCGGCAGCGGCGCGGCTCGAGGCGTTCGACAAATCGATCGCCGCGCTGCGCACCGAGCTCGCCGCAAGCCGGGCGCAATCCGACAAGCTTGCGGCTGCCGTCAACGAGGCGAAGGCTGCGCCGCGCAATGGCGCTGCGCCCGATATCTCCGGGATCACGGCGCGCATCGACAAGGTCGAAGGCACGGTGCAGGCGCAGGGCGCCGCGATCGCCAAGCAGGACAGCAAGATCGCCGACACCAAGGCCGAAGCGAAGGCGGACGACGTGCCGCTACGCCGCGTGGTTGCGGCGTCGCTGCTGGATGTCGCGGTTCGCCATGGCGATCCCTATGCCTCGGCGCTGCAATCGGCGAAGATGCTCGCCGACAATCCGGATGCGCTGAAACCGCTCGATGTGTTCGCGACGTCAGGCGTGCCGAATCCGGCGACGCTGTGCCGCGAKCTGGTCGAGATCGTGCCGAAGCTGGTGCCGCCTGCGCCGGAGGAGGCAACCACCGGCGCCGGGCTGGTCGATCGCCTGAGGGCCGGCGCGTCCACGCTGGTCCAGATCGAGCGCACCGACGGCACCGGGACCGATCGCGGCAGCATCGTCGCGCGGGTGACATCGGCCGCCGTGCATAATGATCTTGCACTCACCGTGCGCGAA
>BFBZ01000944.1_pt1 | contig 22022 bp, 20 predicted proteins | sample 1888401 | NCBI WGS metagenome assembly BFBZ01 (sample SAMD00112614, study PRJDB3348) | symbiont metagenome | host: Chara braunii | reverse complement strand
CACTAGAATCATAACGTTGCTAGTGTCGCTTTGATTCGGAAGTTCGCTTCGGAATGCGCTGAGAATTCAGGCGAACTTCCGAATCGCGACACTAGTGCTTGTGCGCGGCGGAAGACTTCTCGAAGGCCGCCTTCTGGTCGGCGGAGGCGTCCTTCTGGTGCTTCGCCTTCCACTGGTCGAACGGCTCGCCGTAGACGATTTCGCGGCTCTGGTCCTTGGACATCGGGATGCCCTTGGCGTCGGCGGCGTCCTTCATCCAGTTCGATAGGCAATTCCGGCAGAAACCCGCGAGGTTCATCATGTCGATGTTCTGCACGTCGGTGCGCGTGCGCAGATGCTCGACCAGGCGCCGGTAGACGGCGGCTTCAAGCTCGATACGGGTCTTGTCGTCGATCTTATCGCTCATCGGGGAACCTCCGTTGCACCCAAGATAGAGGTGCAACGGCGTAGTTTGAAGGGGCCTGCCCCGTGTCCTTGCGACGCTACTGGAGCTCGGCGCCTTTGCGTTCCGGAATAAGGAAATAGGTCGCGATAATGTCGATCACGTAGATGATCGCCAGCAGCGCGATGGCTACGGCAAACGAATAGGCTCCCGCGACAGCCCCGACCACGAACGGCCCGAATCCGCCGATGCCGCGACCGAGGTTGAACAGCACATTCTCCGCCGTCGCCCGCGCTTCGGTCGGATAAAGCTCGGCCAGCAGCGCGCCGTAGCCGCCCAGCATGCCGTTCACGAACACGCCCATCAGCGCGCCGCCGATCAGCAACGCCACGGGATCGCTCAGTTGCGAGAACACCACGACCATGATGGCCGCGCCGGCCTGGAAGGTGAACAGGGCGGGCCGCCGGCCGACGAAGTCGGCAAAATAGCCGAACACGAAGATGCCGAAACCCATTCCGACGATCGTCACCGAGATCCAGACCGCCGATTGCAGCGGGTTATAACCGAAGCGGCTCGCGAAATAGCTCGGCAGCCAGATCATCAGCCCGTAGTAGCCGAAGTTCTGCACGCCGCAGAGGATCAGCATGCCGATGCTGACCTTTGTTGTGGCCGTATCCTTGATGAGCATCTTTAGTGGCGCCATGCCGCGCGCACGCTTCTGCTGCTCGAGGAAAAGCTTCGGCTCGCCCACGTACCAGCGAATGCCGAAGGCGACGAGACCGGGAATGAGTCCAATCAGAAACATGCCGCGCCAGCCGACATGCGGAAGGAGCAGTGGCGTGGTCAGCGCGGCGAGCAGCACGCCCGCTTGCCAGCCGAGGCCCACATAGGAGCACGCGCGCGCCCGCTGCTTGGCCGGCCAGGCTTCGGCGACCAGCGCCATGCCGATGCCGAACTCGCCGCCAAGGCCGATGCCCGCGATGGTGCGATAGATCACGAGATCCCAGTAGCCCTGCGCCAACGCGCCGAGGCCGGTGAACACCGCGAACAGCAGGATAGTCCAGGTGAGCACGCGGACGCGGCCCCAGTAGTCGCTCAGGATTCCGAATCCGATGCCGCCGACGACCGCGCCGATCAGCGTCCAGGTCGCGAGCGATCCGCGTTGCGCGGGGTTGAGCCCGAGGTCGGCGCCGATCGCGCCGAGGATGAACGCGAGAATGAGGAAGTCGTAACCGTCCATCGCATAGCCGACGGTCGAGGCCACCAGTGCTTTCTTGGCTGTCTTGTCGACCGGCGCATCTTGCGCATCCGCTGAAGTCAGTGTCGCACTCATCAGCATCCTCCTTCATTGCCCGGCAAAAACACCAGGAGGCATGTGAAATCCTATCGAGGCAGGGGCGAGCCTGAAAAGACCGGCTGGGTACAACTCACAGCGTGGTCACAAAAAAGAAAGCCCGCCGCGTCCCCCGACAGGACGCGACGGGCATGGTGGTCTCGTCGATTCTCTAAGCCAGCGCCTTCTTCACGCGATCCGAAGACATTGGCAAGTGCCTTAGGCGCTTGCCCGTGAGCTGGGCAACCGCATTACCGATGGCCGGGGCCACGGTGGGAATGCCCACCTCGCCCATGCCGGTTGGCGGATTGTCGGTCGGCATGATCTTCACATGAAGCTCCGGCATGTCGCTCATGCGGAGCACGTGATAATCATTGAAGTTCGATTGCTGCACTGCACCGTCCTTCATCGTCAGCTCTTCCGACAGCGCACCCGAGAGGCCATAGACGATGGCGCTCTCGACCTGCGCCTGGGCGTTTTCGGGCTGCACGACGAGGCCCGGATCGACCGCGATCCAGTAGTTGTGGACCTTGATCTTGCCGGTCGCCTTGTCGACCGACACCTCGGCCACGCCCGCGGTGAGCGTGTCGTGATAGTCGGAGAAGGCGATGCCCATGCCGCGGCCCGGACGTTTCTTCTTGTAGTTCGACATCTCGGCCACCGCCTTGAGGACGGCCTGCGCGCGCGGATGGTCCTTCGTCAGCTCGAGACGATACGCGAGCGGATCGACGCCCCGCGCCGCCGCCACCTCGTCCAGGAAGGACTCGCTGACGAACTTGTTGTAGCCCGCGCCGATACCGCGCCACGCATGCACGCGCATGCCGCGGATTTCGCGGATCGCGTCCGCCTTCAGGTTCGGGATGTTGTAGAACTCCTGGCTCATCCCGACCCAGCCGATGTAGTCACGGCCTTGCGTTGCCTGGAAGCGCGGCGGCGCCGCCACCGCGTCGACATTCTCGGCGACGATGCGGTGATGCCAGCTCACCAGATTCTTCTTGTCGTCGAAGCCGGCCTTCATCACGTGATACGTCATCGGACGCGGACGGGCCGCGGCAATGTCGTCCTCGCGGGTGAGCATCAGCTTCACCGGCTTCTTGACGATGTTGGCGAGAACCGCCGCCTGCACCGGAGCGTCCGGCCAGATGCGCCGGCCGAAGCCGCCGCCGAGAAGCTGAAGATTGATCTTCACCTTGTCGGGCGTCGTCTTCAGCACGTTCGCCACCACGGCAGAGGCGAGCGGCTGCACCTGCGTGCCAACCCAGATCTCGACCTGATCGCCATCAACCTTCGCAACGGCGTTCATCGGCTCCATCTGGGCGTGATACGTGTGCTCGGACCAGTACGCCGCTTCGAGCGTTTGCTTCGCACCCGCCATCGCTTTGTCGGCGTCGCCGACCTTGAAAGCCTCCTTCACCTCAGACGCCGGGTCCTTGGCCTTGCGTTCGTAATCCGCCTTCGCCTTCTCGGAGTCGAACGGCGCCGCCTTGGCCTCCTTGGTGTCCCACTTCACCTTGAGCGCCATGCGGCCCGCGCGGCTCGCCTCGACGGTGTCGGCAACGACCGCCACACCGAACGGCAGCGACAGAACGTGGGTGACGCCCTTGATCTTCTTGATGTCGTCAGCGTTGACGCTCTCGACCTTCACGCCGTCCATCGGAGCGTGCAGGAGCGAGGCGTAGACCATGCCCGGCACCTGAACGTCGATGCCGTACTTGGCCGTGCCGTTGACCTTTGACGGCACATCGACGCGCTTGATGTCCTTGCGGCCGATCAGCTTGAAGTCTTTCGTCTTCTTGAGATCGCTTTCGGCGATCTTCGGCGGTTCCGCCGGGACCTTGGCGAACTTCACCACATCACCGTAGGAAATCGTCCGCTTCGACTTCTTGTGGCTGATGACGCTCTTGTCCGTGGTCAGTTCGGCGACCGGCACCTTCCACTCTTCCGCCACCGCTTCGAGCAGCACCTTGCGCGCCTGTGCGCCCGCGGTGCGCAGCGGGATGTAATAGGCCGGCGTCGAGACGCTCGCGAGCGTGACCTGCGCGCCCGGGAACATCTTGTGCACGCCGCCGTAGAGCTTCGGGTTGCCCGGCGCGAACTCGCACTTCACCTTCGACCAGTCGGCGTCGAGTTCTTCCGCCAGCATCAGGGGCAGCGAGGTGAGAACGCCCTGCCCCATTTCCGACGTCGGGCAGAGGATGGTGATGGTGTTGTCGGCGCCGATCGTCACCCACGCATTGAGCTTGGCACCTTCGGCGGCAAACGCCTCCAGCGGACGGCCAAGCAGCGCGCCGGTGAGAGCGAACGAGAAGGTGAGCCCGCTCGCGCTCTTGACGAAGCTGCGGCGGGAAACCTGGAGGCCTGTATCCTTGATGTGCTCGTTCATGATCAGGCCTCCTTCGCAGCGCGTTGGATCGCCTTGACGATGCGCGGATAGGTGCCGCACCGGCAGATGTTGCCGTCCATGTGCTTCACGATCTGATCGCGCGACGGCTTCTTGGTCTTCGCGAGCAATTCAGCCGCCTGCATGATCTGGCCGGACTGGCAGTAGCCGCATTGCGGCACCTGCTCGGCGATCCAGGCTTTCTGAAGCGGATGCGACGACGTCGGCGACAGGCCCTCGATCGTCGTGATCTTCTTGCCCGAAACCTCGGACATCGTGGTCTGGCACGAGCGCACGGCTTTGCCGTCGAGATGCACGGTGCAGGCGCCGCAGAGACCGGAGCCGCATCCGAATTTCGTGCCGGTGAGTTTCAGGTGCTCTCGCACCACCCAGAGCAGGGGCGTGTTGACGTCGACATCGACGCTCTCCGCCTTGCCGTTGATTGTGAACGCGACCGCCATATGCGTGCCCTCCATTGGCATTCGGTTGAACTGGCGCGCGCCGGTCGCCCCGTGCGGCACGAACGCGCGGAAGTCTCTTGCTGACGATGAAATCCGGCTGGGCCGGCGTCTCTCCCTGACAGTTCTTTCTTTTGAACCATTATAACCAACTTCAACCGCAGCGGGCAGATGCCCGCTGCGATAAAGTGTCAACATTGCTGCTGCGAACGCGTTGAACATTCGCAGAAGATGAGAGAACGAGGGCGCTGGCGTTTGATACTTAAGCTGCAGCGCCGCAGACGGATCGCGACACCCGCTACATATTCCTCATGCCCAACTGATTGAGCAGCGGCAACAGCTCTTCGCTCGCGCGGCGGCGATGCTGTGTTGCGGACGCCGAAGCTTCATCTGCATCGCCACGCCTAATGGCGCTGGCGATCGTCTGATGCTCCTTGAACGAACGGTCGGGCTTGGCGCGCAGGCGCAGCGTCATCATTCGCGCGCGATGCGATTGATCCATGATCGTGTTTGCAAGCCGTGCCAGCCGACCGTTGCCGCATTCGTCGATCAATGCACGATGAAAGAGATTGTCGGCCTTGGCCCAGGCATCCAGATCGCTCCGGCTGAGCGCCGATTTCATGTCGGCGTTGAAACCGTCGAGCATCGACGAAACCCGCTGCCGGTCCGCCTTGTCCTTCCGGGCCAGCAAGCCTGCCGCCACGCCTTCGAGCGCGACGATCACCTCATAGACCTCCCGCATATCGTCCGGCGTCAGCGGACACACGATCACGCCGCGCTTCGGCAGGACGCGGACGAGCCCCTCCTCCTGCAACCGGATCAGCGCCTCGTGCACCGGCGTGCGGCTCATCCCGAGCCGCAGCGCGATCTCCTGTTCCGAGCCCTGATGGCCCGGGGCGAACACGTTGTTGAGGATCGCCTCCTTGATGGCGTCGTAGGCGTTCGCGACACGTGAGGGGCCCGCTGCGGCGTCTTCGTCGGCGGAAACGGTGCGCAAGGCCATGGCGGGAATCTCCTGGGTGCGACCATTATCTTACATGGAAGCTTCCATGCAAGTATTGACCCAAGGGCCCGGCCTTGGCAGGGTCTTGGACGCCCTCCCGGACAGGGGGAACGGGCCAGCTGAGCGCGGCAGACCGCCAACGGCGGTGGGTTCAGGGAGAGATTGGAATGCGTTCGTTTCGGATTGCGGCGATCCCGGGTGATGGCATCGGCACGGAGGTGATCGCGGCCGGCATCAAGGTTCTCGATGTCCTGGCGAAGCGAGACGGCGCGTTCAACTTCACCTTCGACCATTTCGACTGGGGCTCGGACTACTACAAGAAACACGGCATCATGATGCCGGAGAACGGCCGCGATCAGATCGCCAAGCATGACGCGATCTATTTCGGCGCGGTCGGCGCGCCCGATGTTCCCGACCACATCACGCTCTGGGGCCTGCGGCTCGCGATCTGTCAGCCGTTCGATCAATACGCCAACGTGCGCCCCACCCGCGTGTTGCCCGGCATCACGAGTCCGCTGCGCAACGTCAACGGACCGGAACTGGACTGGGTCATCGTTCGCGAGAACTCCGAGGGCGAATACGCCGGAGTCGGCGGGCGCGTGCATCGCGGACTTCCCGAAGAAGTCGCAACCGACGTCGCCATGTTCACCCGAGCCGGCGTGCAGCGCATCATCCGCTTCGCTTTCGAACTCGCCCGCTCGCGGCCGCGCAAGCTGCTTACCGTCGTCACCAAATCGAACGCGCAGCGCCACGGCATGGTGATGTGGGACGAAATCGCCGCCGAAGTCGCCGCAGGCTATCCGGATGTGACCTGGGACAAGATGCTGGTCGATGCCATGACCATGCGCATGGTCATCAAGCCCGAAACCCTCGACACCATCGTCGCCACCAACCTGCACGCAGACGTGCTGTCGGATCTCGCGGCGGCACTCGCCGGCTCGCTCGGCATCGCGCCCACCGCCAACCTGAACCCCGAACGCAAATTCCCATCAATGTTCGAACCGATCCACGGGTCCGCGTTCGACATCACCGGCAAAGGCATCGCCAACCCGATCGGCACGTTCTGGTCCGGCGTGATGATGCTGGAGCATCTGGGTCAGGCGCCTGCCGCCAAGCGGCTGATGCGAGCGATCGAACGCGTCACCGCCGACAAGCGTTTCCACACGCCCGATCTCGGCGGCAAGGCCACGACTGTCATGGTGACTGACGCCGTCTGCGAGGCGCTCGTCGGCGACAATGCCTAACATCGACTGAAATCAAAAAATGAAAAACGACAAACCACCAGGGAGCGAAACATGCGTAAGGGGTTTCATCACTTAGCCATTGCCACCGCATTGCTCGCGGCCGGAGCCGTTCAAGCCGGCGCGCAGTCCTTTCCATCCAAGCCGATCAATCTGGTCGTGCCTGCCGCGGCCGGCGGCCCGACCGATACCGTCGCGCGCCTGATCGCCGAATCGATGAGCCGCACGCTCGGACAGACGGTCATCGTCGAGAACATCGGCGGCGCGGGGGGCACCATCGGCATGGCCCGCGTCGCCAAATCAGCCCCCGATGGCTACTCGCTCGCCATCTGGCATATCGCGCAGGCCACCGCACCCGCACTCTACGACAACCTCAAATACGATCCGCTCGAGGACTTCGATCACATCGGCCGCATCACCGACGTGCCTATGACGCTCGTCTCCAAGACGGCGCTGCCGACGAACACCGTCGGCGAGATCATCCAGTGGATCAAGGACCAGAAGACCAAGGCGACCTACGGCCACGCCGGCACAGGCTCGGCGTCGCATCTGTGCGCGCTGCTGCTGATGAACCAGCTCGGCGTGCAGATGACCGGCGTCCCCTTCCGCGGCACCGGCCCCGCGATGAACGATCTGATCGGCGGCCAGTTCGATGTGATGTGCGACCAGACGACCGGCACCACCAACCAGATCAAGGAAGGCAAGATCAAAGGCTACGCTGTCACCACGCTGACGAAGGTGTCGTCATTGCCGAACCTGCCCACACTGAACGACTCCGGCCTCAAGGGCTTCGAAGTGTCCGCATGGCATGCGATGTGGGCGCCCAAGGGTCTGCCGAAGGCAGCTACTGACAAGCTCGTCGCCGCGCTTCAGAGTGCGCTGAAAGACCCAAAGGTGGTCGAGCGTTTCGCAAGCCTCGGAACGGAGCCGGTCGCTCCTGGGCTGGCAACACCCGCCGCATTGCGGTCGCAGCTTGGCTCCGAACTGACGAAATGGCGCACCGTCATCAAGTCCGCCGGCGTCAAAGGCGAATGAACTGCATAACTGGCCTCACTTACGGCCATCTGCTATCCCGCGCGGCTCATGGAGTGGTGACGGCATGACCGCGCGGGCGTTTCTGGATGGATTGTTTCGGATTGCGATAGACGCGGCGCATCCGTCCGTGTGCCTGCCGCCGCACCTGCCTGCGCCGCCGAGCAAAGGCCGATTGATCCTGCTCGCCGCCGGCAAGGCGGCGGGCTCGATGACTGAGGTCGCCGAGCAGCACTATCTCGATGCCGGATTCCCCGCGTCGCGCCTCACCGGCCTCGCGGTGACGCGCCACGGCTATGGCCGTCCGACCCAGCAGATCGAGGTCATCGAAGCCGGTCACCCGGTGCCTGACGCCGCTGGCCTCGCCGCCGCGATGCGCACGCTCGATTTGGCGGACTCCACAACCGCCGATGATGTCGTGCTCGTGCTGATGTCCGGCGGCGCATCGGCCAACTGGATCGCCCCTGCGGACGGTCTCTCGTTCGCCGACAAGCAGGCGGTCAACCGCGCGCTGCTTCGCTCCGGCGCCAACATCGGCGAGATGAACACGGTGCGAAAACATCTCTCGCGCATCAAAGGCGGACGGCTTGCGAAACGCGCACAGCCTGCGCGCATCATCACGCTGTCGATCTCCGATGTGCCGGGCGACGATCCCGCGGTGATCGGATCGGGCCCGACCGTGCCCGATCCTTCGACGCTCGCGGACGCCCGCGCCATCGTCGCCAAATACAAGCTTCAGCTTCCCGAAACGGTGGCGCGCGCGCTGAACGATCCGGGCAATGAAACGCCGAAGCCAAGCGATCCAATTTTCACCAACACCGACTACAAGCTGATCGCGCGTCCCGCCGACGCGTTCCGTGCGGCAGAGGCCGCCGTCCGCGACGCCGGCTACGAGTGCATCATGCTCGGCGATCGGGTCGAAGGCGAAGCCCGCGAGGTCGCCGCCGAACAGGCCCAGCGCGCCCTCGCCCTTCAGAAGGAAGGCCGCAAGGCTGTCATCCTCTCCGGCGGCGAACTGACCGTGACCATCCGCGGTCAGGGCCGCGGCGGCCCAAACCAGGAATACGCCCTGGCGCTGGCCGTTGCGCTCAACGAAACGCCCGGTATCGCGGCGCTGGCCGGGGACACCGACGGCACCGACGGTGGCGGCGGCAGCGCCACGGACCCTGCCGGGGCGGCCGTCGATCCCACCAGCCTTGCGCGGGCCAAGGCGCTCGGCCTCGATCCTGCCGCCTTCCTCGCCAACAACGATTCCACCGGGTTTTTCAGCACGATGGGAGACCTGGTCGAAACCGGACCGACTTGCACCAACGTCAATGACTTTCGTGCCATTGTCGTTGACAGGCCCTAAGCCTCACGCGATACCCCGAATCCCGGAGACAACCGCATCGTGGGCTTCCCGAACTTCCAGTCCTTGAGGCGCGTCCTGATCGCAGCCGCGCTCACGCTGGCGCCGGCCCCCGCCCTCGCGGACTTCCACCTCTGCAACAACACCGGCAGCCGCGTCGGCATCGCCATCGGCTACAAGGACGCCGACGGCGGCTGGACCACCGAAGGCTGGTGGAACCTCTCCGCGCGGAGTTGCGAGACCCTGCTCAAGGGCACGCTCGTCGCGCGCTTCTATTACATCTACGCCATCGATTACGACCGCGGCGGCGAATGGTCCGGCCAAGCCTACATGTGCACGCGCGACAAGGAGTTCACCATCCGCGGCACCGAAGATTGCCTCGCGCGCGGCTTCGACCGCACTGGTTTCTTCGAGGTCGACACCGGCGAGCAGCGCGCCTGGACCGTGCAGCTTACCGAGACTGCCGAGCAGGGCCCGCGCCAGCCCGGCGCGCCCGGCACACCGAACATTCCGCTGCCCACACCCGGACGGCAGGGACCGTCGCCCGTTCCTGGAAATTCCAATCGATGAGACGTCTCCGCCGCACCAAGATCGTTGCGACCCTCGGCCCTGCCTCGGGCAACAGCGAAACCATCGCCAAGCTGTTCCACGCAGGCGCCGACGTGTTCCGCATCAACATGAGCCACTCGTCGCATGATCGCATGCGCGAGCTTGTCGGCATGATCCGCGCGGTGGAGCAGGAGTACAACCGGCCGATCGGCATCCTCGTCGATCTGCAAGGTCCGAAGCTGCGCGTCGGCACCTTCGCCGACGGCCCCGTGATGCTCGACAACGGCGCGACCTTCGTGTTCGACACCGACCCCAAGGCCGGCGGCGTCAAGCGCGTGCACCTGCCGCATCCGGAAATCTTCGCCGGTATTCAGGCCGGTCACTCTCTCCTGCTCGACGACGGCAAGATCCGCATGACCGTCACCGAGGCGAGCAAGGATCGCATCGCGGCGCGCGTCGATGTCGGCGGCAAGCTTTCCGACCGCAAGGGCGTGAGCCTCCCCGACACCGTCATTCCCTTCTCCGCGCTCACGCCGAAGGACCGCTCCGACCTCGAAGCCTCGCTCGAAGCCGGCATCGACTGGATCGGCCTGTCCTTCGTGCAGCGCCCCGACGACATCGCGGAAGCCAAGAAGATCGCGCGCGGCCGCGCCGCCGTAATGGCCAAGATCGAGAAGCCCGCGGCCGTACACCGCCTCGACGAGATCATGGAGGCCACCGACGCCATCATGGTCGCGCGCGGCGATCTCGGCGTGGAAATGCCGCTCGAAAAGGTACCCGGCATCCAGAAGCAGCTCACCCGCGCCGCGCGACGTGCCGGCAAGCCGGTCGTGGTCGCGACGCAGATGCTGGAATCGATGATCTCCGCGCCGGTGCCGACGCGTGCCGAAGTGTCGGACGTGGCCACCGCGATCTTCGACGGCGCGGACGCTGTAATGCTGTCTGCGGAGTCAGCAGCGGGCCAGTTCCCGGTGGAAGCGGTCGCCACCATGAACCGCATCGCCGAAGAGGTCGAAAGCGAGGACGGCTACCGCACCATCATGGCGGCGCAGCACACCGAGCCGGAGCCGACCGGCCCTGACGCTATCGCTGCGGCGGCGCACCAGATCGCGGACACCCTCGACCTTTCCACCATCATCTGCTGGACCAGCTCGGGCTCGACCGGATTGCGCGTTGCGCGCGAGCGGCCACAGGCCTCGATCGTCGCACTGTCGCCCATTCTCGCAACGGGCCGCAGGCTTTCAGTGGTGTGGGGCATTCACTCCATCGTCACGGAGGACGCCCGCGACACCGCCGACATGGTGGAGCGCGCCTGCCGGCTGGCCTTCAAGGACGGGCTCGCCAAAGCCGGCCGCCGCGTCATCATCGTCGCCGGCGTGCCGCTCGGCACACCGGGGGCGACCAACATGCTGCGGATCGCGTTCGTCGGAAATGATGTGACAGCGGATTAGCTTTTCACCCTCTCCCCGCGAAGCGGGGAGAGGAAAAAACTAAATATCCCGCCCTTCCACCTTCTCGCTGAGCGACTTGATCAGCTCAGGAATCTTCTGAAGGTGCGGGTGGATCGCAGCCGCGCGGCGGAATGCCTCCAGCGCGTGTTTATCGTCGCCGAACTCCTGCAAGATCATGCCGAGACCGGAGATCGCGCCGAAGTGGCGCGGCTCGCGCGCGAGCACCTGACGGATGTCGGCCATCGCGTGCACGTAATCCTTCTTCAAGTAGTAGAGCGTCGCGCGCCGGTTCCAGGCCTCGACGTATTCGGGCCGCAGCTCGATCAGCGCGTCGAGCAGCTTGATCGCAAGATCAATGTCCTTGCCGTCGACCGCCTCCTTGACGCGGGTCATCAGCAGGTTCGCGGTGTCGCTGCCGGAGGCGATCCAGAGTGCCCAGATGCGGTTCTCGATGTGCTTGGCGCTGTCCGCGTCAGGCGCGACCTTCAGCGCCTCGAACAGGAAATCGAGCCCGCGCACGCGGTCGGCGCGCTGCGGCTTCGGCAAGTCCTTCGGCGGCTGGACCGGCTCGATCGATTTGTTGCTCGGCGGACCGGGCGGCGTCACGGTCTGCGCGAACGCAGGCGCCGCAAGGATCGCGAGGCCGAGAGCAACAGGCAGAAGGAATCGACGGCTCATAGACATGAATCTAGAGCCCTGCCGCGAGGCGGCAAGATGGCAATTCAGGCAATCCCTGCTGAAACTAAGCGCTGACCTTGGGGCGAGCGGGGCTCAGCCCGGCAAATCAGCCCTGGCGGGCCTTAAAGCGCGGCTGGGTCTTGTTGATGACGTAAACCCGGCCCTTGCGGCGGACAATCTTGTTGTCGCGGTGGCGGCCACGCAGTGATTTCAACGAGTTACGGACTTTCATAGCGGTCTCTAACAGCTTTTTCCCGGGGGTTGGCGGGGTTCATACGGGCCCCTCCCCGCCGTGTCAACGGCGGGGCTCCCAAAGCCCAGGGAAACCCTGGTTAATGGCCGGACTTCGCCGGCAAAACCGACTATCCGCGGCGCTTCTTGCGGACCGGGGCCGGCGGGGTGCACGACTGCGGGCAGGCGCCGGTCAGGCAGTACGGCGTCACCATTGACCAGTACCACTTACCATCCGGCGCGCAGAAATTGACCTTGCAGCCGTTGCCGACGCAGTCGAACGAGCACAGGTTCGGCCCGGTGCAGGCAGCCACCGGCGTCGATGCCGGAGCCCTTTTCCGCTTCGCCGCTTCGGACGGTGCAGCCGTGAAGGCCACAGTGAGCGCCGCGACGGCGCCGAGCATCAGAATTTTCGTGATCGAAGTCATGAGTACAGCCTCCCTCTCCGAGTCCGCCGACTTATACACGGCGCTCCGGTGGCAACAAGGATTACTCGACGCAATCCACCCGTCTGGATGACGCATGCGCCGTGCTCTATCGTCTCGCGCCGGGAGGAATCATGAAACGCAGCACCGAACACTTTCTCACCACTCACACGGGCAGCCTCCCACGCCCGGAGGATTTGATCCGCACCATGTACGCCAAGGAAGAAGGCGTACCGGTCGATCCAACTGCGCTCGCGGCGAAGGTGCGTGCGGCGGTCGCCGACGTTGTGAAGAAGCAATCCGACGCGGGCGTAGACCTCATCAATGACGGCGAGATGTCGAAGCCGAGCTACGCGACCTACATCAAGGACCGTCTCAACGGCTTCGGCGGCACCGGGAATACCTTCGTCTATCAGGACCTCGCGGAGTTTCCCGCGCTCGAAAAGCGCGTGTTCGGCGATCCCGGACGTTCTCGGCGGAAAACTCCTGCTTGCAACGGACCGATCAGCGTACGTGATCCGAAGGCTGTACGCGAGGACGTCGATAATCTGAAAGCCGCGCTCGCGGGCGTAAAGCACGTCGAAGGCTTCATGAGCGCGGCGTCGCCGGGCGTCGTGTCGCTGTTCTTCCGCAACGACCATTACAAGGACTTCGAGACTTATATTTACGCCATCGCCGACGCGATGCGCGACGAATACGAGACCGTCGCCAACGCGGGTTTTGTTCTCCAATTCGATTGCCCCGACCTTGGCATGGGGCGGCACATCCAGTACGCCGACCTCGATCTGAAGGAATTCAGGAAGCGCATCACGCTGCACATCGAGGCGCTGAACCACGCGGTGAAGAACGTCCCCGCCGAAAAACTCCGCATGCACCTGTGCTGGGGCAACTACGAAGGCCCGCACCACCGCGACGTGCCGCTCGCCGACATCGTCGACATCGTATTCATGGCGAAGCCGCAGGCGATTTCGCTCGAAGGCGCGAACCCACGCCACGCGCACGAATTCGAAGTGTTCGACACCGTGAAGCTGCCGGATGGCAAGGTGCTGATCCCTGGCGTGCTCGAATCCAAGTCAAACTTCATCGAGCACCCCGAGCTGATCGCGCAGCGCATCGGCCGCTACGCCGAGCGCGTCGGCCGCGAGAACGTGATGGCCGGCTCCGACTGCGGCTACGGCACCTGGGTCGGCCAGGCCGCCGTCGATCCTCAGGTGGTCTGGGCCAAGCTCGCCGCGATGGCGGAAGGCGCGCGGATCGCGAGCAAGCGGTTCTGGAAATAGCGGCGCGTCAGCGCTTCGTGCTCCAGGCAAGCCACACCGCCATCAGCGCGAGCGCGATCGACAGAATCCGCCGCGTCCACAGCCGCCGGCTGCCCTCCGCGAGCCAGGGCCGAAGCTGCGCCGCGAGCGTCACCACCAGCGCGTGAACCGCGGTCGCGACGCCGACATAAAGCACGCCGAACACCGTCATCTGGAACGGAATCGACCGATCGCCCGGATCGGTGCCGATGAATCGCGGGATCACGGTGACGAAAAACAGGATCGATTTCGGATTAAAGACGTTGGAAAGGAAGCCTCGCACGAACAGCGCACCGGCGTCGCTCAGGTCCGCCTTCTCCGGCGAATTCTCCGTGGCGGGCCGCCATCCCTCCCAGGCGAGAAAGAGGAGATAGCCGACGCCGATCCAGCGCAGCACCTCGTAGAGCAGCACCGAGTTCTGGATCAGCGCGCCCGCACCGAGCCCCGCCACCACCGCGTGAACCGCGAGCCCGCAGGCCACGCCCGCCGTCGCAATGAGGCCCGCGACGCGGCCGCGCGTCATCGCAAGCGAGGCGAGATAGCCCATGTTGGGTCCGGGCGTGAGCTCCAGAATGGCCACCGCCACGAGGAAGGTCCAAAGCTCCATCGCCCGACACTCCGCTCTTGACGCCGTCCCCACCGCAGCGAGACACCGGCGCCAATTCCAACCATCATGCTAGCCCGATTCCGGCGCCTCTGCCGCGCCATCACCTGAAGGCTCCTGTGACCGATCAGCCGACCCAAGCCGCCGCTCACGCAACCATCACCGGCACAAGCCACGCGCTCCGCGAAAGCCTGCTGCGCCCCATCCAGTCGTTCCGGCTCACTTACCTGCCGGTGCTGATGGTCTATTTCGCCTATGGCGCGCTCGGCCTGATCGACGTCTCTCGCGATATGTGGGTGAAGGAGAGCTTGACGCTCACGCCCGCGCAACTCGCGGGCATCGGCGTGTGGCTGTCGCTGCCGTGGACCATCAAGATGGTGTTCGGCGAGCTGGTGGACAGCGTGCCGATCTTCGGCTCACAGCGCGCATCCTACGTTTTGATCGGCGCGACTTGCACGGCAAGCGGCCTCGTCACGCTCGCCGGCGCGGCAGGCGGATGGTTCGCGTTCCTACTGAGGGACGAACTCTACATCCTCGGTTCATTGCTCATCGTCATTGGCACCGTGATCCAGGACGTGGTCGCCGACGCCATGTCTACCGAAGTCGTCGCGCGCGTGAACGCCGACGGCTCCCCTCGTCCTGACGCCGACGTCCGGACCGAGCTTGGCATGGTGCAGGTGCTGGGCCGTCTCGCGCTCTCAGCCGGCATCCTTGCGGTCGCAGGGGCATCGGGCTTCGTCGCGAGCTTCATGTCGCGCGAGAGCGTGTTTCTGCTCGGCCTCGTCATCCCCCTCATCTCGATCACCGGCGTATTCATCCGCCGTCAAACGCCGGCCGAACGGCGGCCGATCGATTGGCGGATCATGGGCGGCGGCATCGCGTTCGGCGCGACGGTCATCGCGCTGGCGCTTGGCGGCGTGCCCTATGCGCAGGAGCTGACCTTTCTGGTTTCGATGGCTGTCATTTGCGCCATGCTGGTGCTGGTGACGCGCGAGCTCAGTCCCGATCAGCGCCGCGCCATCCTGTTCACCAGCATCGTCATCTTCGCGTTTCGCGCCACGCCTTCGGTCGGCGACGGCTATTTCTGGTTCACGCTTGACGTGCTCAAGTTCGACGAGGCGTTCTACGGCATCCTGCGCCAGACCGGCGCGATCCTCGCCATCGTGGTGATGTGGCTGTTCTCCAGGCAGCTCACCGAATATTCGGTGACCAAGACGCTGCTGTGGCTCGCGATCCTCGGCACCATCCTGTCGCTGCCCAATGTCGGACTCGTCTATGGCCTCGCTGACTGGACCGAAAAGACGTTTGGCTTCGGCGCCCGCACCCTCGCCTGGATCGATGCCGCGACCGCCTCGCCCTTTATCCAGCTCTCGATGATCCCCCTGCTGACGCTCATTGCCTACTACGCGCCGCAAGGCCACCGTGCGACCTGGTTCGCGCTGATGGCCTCGCTGATGAACCTCGCCCTCGTCGCCGGCCAATTGCAGACCAAATATCTCAACGAGGTCCTCGTGGTGGGCCGCGGCAACTATGCCGAACTCGGCCCGCTTCTCATCACGGTCGTGGCGATCGGGTTCGTCCTGCCCATTCTTGCAATCGTGCTGTTCGGGCGGCGCATTGCGAAAAGCTGACGCGGCAACGTAGTCTTCCGGCAAAAGCCGGGAGGGCGCGTCCGTGCAGTTCGGTCTGAATTTCTTTCCCTGCGTCGATCCGAGGGATCGCGGCGCGGAACAATACTTCCGAGAGGCGCTGCATCTCGTCGGCCTCTGCGACGAACTCGGCTACACCCACGTCCGGCAGGTCGAGCACTATTTCAAGCCCTACGGCGGCTACAGCCCCAATCCCCTGCTCTTTCTGACCGCCGCCTCGCAACGCACGAAGACGGCGCGGATGATCACCGGCGCGGTGCTGCCGGCGTTCAACAACCCGCTGAAGCTTGCGGGCGAGATCGGCATGCTCGACGGCATCAGCGGCGGACGTCTTGAAGTCGGCTTCGCCCGCGCGTTCCTGCCGCATGAGTTCACGGCCTTCGGTATTAGCCTCGATGAGAGCCGCCGAAGATTCTCCGAAGGCCTCGCGCAGGTGCGCCTGCTTCTCGAACAGGAGAACGTGTCGTCGCAGGGCGAATTCCATTCCTTCAGGAACGTCACCTCGCTGCCGCGCCCGACGCAGAAGCCGCGGCCGCCGTTCTGGATTGCCGCCACCACGACGCCAGAGACGTTCGAGTTCGCCGGAAAGAACGGCTGCAAGCTGATGGGGATTCCGCTCGAGCCCGAGAAGATGCGCAACCTCATCGGCATCTACCGCGACGCTTGGCGCTCCGCCGGCCATCCAGGCAACGGCGAGGTGATGAACACGTTCTTCATGGTCTGCATGCCGACGCGCGAGGAAGCAATGGCGGCGGGCTTAGGCCCCTGCAACGGCCACCTGCGCGGGCTCGCGGACTCCGCGAAGGAGTGGCTCGAAGGCGCCAGCACGAAGGACTACCCCGGCTACGACAAGCTGATCGCGCACGTGACGAGCGACACCGCCGAGTCGCAGGTTGCGAAAGGCAGCGCCTGGATCGGCACGCCGAAGGACATCATCGAGATGGTCCGCTCCTTTAACGACAAGGTCGGAGGCCTCGACAGCATCTCGCTGCACTTCACACCGTCGAACATGCCCGTCGATGCCGCCGAGCGCTCGCTTCGGCTGTTCGCGCGCGAAGTGCTGCCGCACGTTTCCTCTCTCTAAGGTGACATCATGAAAGAACGAAAGCCGCTCCGCTCCGAGATGGGATGGAGCACGACCGAGACCATCACCGTGCGCGGCTATGACCTGCCGAGCCAGTTGCTCGGCAAGATCGATCTCGGCGGCATGGCGTGGCTGGAGATCACCGGCCGCATGCCGAACCCGCAGGAGGCTGAGGTGTTCAACGCGCTGCTGGTCACGCTGGTCGAGCACGGCATGACACCGCAAGCGATTGCGTCACGGCTCATCAGCATCTGCGCGCCGGAGGCAATGCAGGCGTCTGTCGCGGCGGGCCTGTGCGGCGTCGGCAGCGTGTTTGCTGGCGGCTCCGAGCAGATCGCGCGTGTTTTGCAGGACGCACTGAAGGACAAGGACGCCAGCGCCGATCTCGACGCGATGGCCGTTGCGATTGTCGAGGATCACGCCAAGCGCAAGGCGCCGATCCCCGGCATCGGCCATCCGCTGCATAAGCCGATCGATCCGCGCACGCCGGTGCTGTTTGGGATCGCGGAGAAGAACGGCTTCCGCGGACGCTATGTCGCGCTTTTGGAAACGATCTCCAAAACCGCTGAAAAAAAGCTCAACCGCACACTGCCGATCAACGCCACCGGCGCCATCGGTGCGATTCTGAGCGAACTGGGCTTTCCGTGGCGCATCTGCCGCGGCGTCGCGATCATCGGGCGCGCGGTGGGGCTCGTCGGCCATATCGCCGAGGAGATGCGCAATCCGATCGCGTATGAAATCTACGAGCGCGCAGAGAAGGAAGTCGCGGAGAACGGGTTGGCGAAATAGGTCTCCGTCATTCCGGGGCGTCCGCCTTGGCCCGAAGGGCGAAGGCGTGACGAACCCGGAATCCAGAGCGAAGGGCGGTTTGTGTAGCTGGATTCCGGGTTCGCGCCTGCGGCGCGCCCCGGAATGACAGCGGAGCTAGTTCGCGGCGACAAACTTCTTCGCAAAATCCCGGTAATTCCCCGGCGCCCGTCCCAGGATCGCACTCAGCACCAGCGGATTGCCGCCCGCGTATCCATGCGCGTCGTAGTGGCGGCACATCTTCATATAGGCCTCCATCGACCACGGCTTCCAGCCGCGGCCGGTGGCCCACGACTTCCAATCCTCCAGCGATTGCTTCTCGGCGCGGATCGGCTTGCCCGACACTTCGCTCAGGATCACAGCCACCTCGGCGTTGGTGAGCCGGTCCGGCCCGCACAGCTCGAAGATCGCGCCGGTGTAGCCCGGCTCGGTCAAAATCTTTGCCGCAGCCTCGCCCAGGTCTTCCGTGTCGATCAGCGCCATCTTCTGATGCGCCGAATAGGCGCGCTGATAGACGCCCTTCTCCTTCACAACCGGCCATTCGACGCGAAGATTCTGCATGAAGCTCGCCGGCTGGATGATCGTGAATGGCAGCCCCGAATCGATCAGCGCCTCCTCGATGATCAGCTTGTTGAAGTGGTGATCCATGTCGCGCATCTGCGAATGGAACACCGAGCTGAACAGGAAATGGCCGACCTTCTCGGCGACCGCCGCCTTCAGCACACGCTGGCCGATCTCGGCCTCGTCCTCGCGGAAGCGCGGCGGAATATGCATGACCGACTTCACGCCCGCCATCGCACGCTTCACGTCGTCGTCCTTGGTCAGGTCGCCGATCGCCGTCTCGGCGACGCCCGCAGCCTTCAGCTTCGCCGCCGACGCCTCGTTCGACGAAAGTGCGCGGATCTTCGCGCCACGCTTGACGAGATGCTTGATGGTCGGCGCGCCGACAGCACCCGAGGCGCCGGTGATCAGAATGGTCATAAGTTACGCCTCGCTGTTCGAAAGCTGCACTACACCCGAACCGGAGCCAGCACAGGTTTGCCGCGGATGATGTCCGACATGCGCTCCGCCATCATCAGCACGCACGCATTGATGTGTGCCGACACCAGATCAGGCATCACCGACGCATCGACCACGCGCAACCTCTCCGCGCCGCGCACGCGCATCTGCGGATCGAGCACCGTGTCCGGCCCCGTCCCCATCGCGCAGGTGGACGACGGATGGTTCGCTGTCGATGCATTCTTGCGGATATACGCGTCGATCTCATCGTCGCTCTGCACCTTCGGTCCCGGCGCGAGCTCGACACCGCGGAACGGATCGAGCGGCTTCTGCGCGGCGACCTTGCGCGCGATCTTGAAGCCCTCGCGCAGCTTAGGCAGGTCGCCGGGCGCGGAGAAGAAGTTCGGAATGATCCGCACCGGATCGGCCGGGTTCGACGAGCGCAGTAGCACCTCGCCGCGGCTGTCCGGATGCAGCACGCAGGGCCGGATGCCGTAGCCATCCTCGTAAGCCGCCTTCACACCGGGGAACCAGAGATGCGCGTGCAGCGGCGCGCCACGGAACATGAATTCGATATCGGGCACCGCCAGCTCCGGTCGTGTCTTGATGAAGGCATGCATGCCGCCGGGCACCACAGTCGCAGGCCCGGTGCCGAACAGTTGCGCGCGGATCATGTTTATCGCCATGCGGTCGAACCGCATGGTCTTGCGGAACTCGCCCGCGTCCGGCCGCGTGAACGTGATCATCACCGCGAGATGGTCCTGAAGGTTCTTGCCGACCGGCAGATCGATCAGCGGCCTGATGCCCATCTCCTGCAAATGCGCCGTGGGCCCGATGCCCGACAGCATCAGCACCTGCGGCGTGTTGAACGCGCCGCCCGAGAGGATCACCTCGCGTTCGGCGTGCGCGCGGTGCACCTGGCCATGCTTCACATATTCGACGCCTGTTGCGGTCGTGCCGCTCATCAGCACACGCGACGCCAGCGCCCTCACCTCCACCGTGAGGTTCTTCCGCTTCATCGCCGGATGGAGATAGGCCACCGCCGCCGAGCAGCGCTTGCCGTTGCGGATTGAATACTGGCTGCGGGCGAAGCCTTCCGCCTGCTTGCTGTTGTAGTCCTCGCTGACCGGCCAGCCGGCCATGCGCGCGGCCTCGATCCAGGCGCCGTAGAGCGGGTCCTGCGTCTTCGCCCATTGCACACCGATCGCACCGCCGGTGCCGCGATAGTCCGTCTCGCCGTCCTGCCAGTCCTCGACGCGCTTGAAGTAGGGCAGCACGTCCGCGAAGGACCAGCCGAGCGCGCCCTTCTGCGCCCAGCGGTCGTAGTCGCCGGCGTCGCCCCGCGTGAACGCCATCACGTTGATCGAGGACGATCCGCCCAGAACCTTGCCGCGCTGCTCGGCGAGGCGGCGGTTGTTCAAATGCGGCTCGGGCTCCGACGTGTAGCCCCAGTCGTGCATGCCGTATTCGTGCAGCTTGCCGAGCCCGATCGGGATGTGGATCAGCGGATTGAGGTCGCGGCCGCCAGCTTCGAGCAGCAGCACCTTGCAGCCGGGGTCTTCCGACAAGCGATTGGCGAGGACGCAGCCGGCGGAACCGCCGCCGACGATGATGTAGTCGTAGGAATATTCGGTCATGTGGTGACTGTGGCTTCCGCTCGCGATCTGCTCTTTTCCCAACTGTGCGGAAATGTATTGGAACACGAAGGCGCAGGCCATCACATCGTCACATCCGGCGATGCCGCCGGGGGCCGCCGAACGATCCGCTCCATCCAATCTGCACGACGGCTCTGCATCGGACGAGCGCGAACCATCTGGTATCGCGCCCCGGGTTGAGCGATACAGCGGAAGACTGACCGGCGAGCGATCCGGCAGAAAACAATGGGACGTTGAAAGAAAGGGCTTGGAGACAATGGCGAAGCACGGCGGCACACCCAAGCGGACGATCCGGAGCCTGTCACGTCTGGAACTTCCAGGCGGCGGACAGGTGCGCATCCGCGGGAACCTTGCTTTCATCGGCCATCTGAACCCGCCCTACGGCACCAGCATCGTCGATGTCAGCGATCCTCGTAACCCCAAGGTCATCTCGCAGATCATGCTGGAGAGCGACCGCTCCCACACCCACAAGGTGCGCGTCACCGGCGACCTGATGCTCACCAACGTGGAAATGCATGACCGGCATTTCCGCCGCAAAGCCTTCGACATTCCCGCGCTCAATCAGCGCTTCCAGAAGGAGAAGGGCCGCGACGCGACCGACGCGGAAATCGCGGCGGAACTGAAGGCCCCGATCGAACGGGTGCCGGAGCTTCACGATCTCGCCGTGCGCGGCTACGACGAAGGCGGCTTCAAGATCTACGACATCAAGGACCCCGCCAATCCGAAGCTGATCAAGCACCAGAAGACCGGCGGCTGCGGCGTCCACCGCTTCGATGTGTGCGACCGCTACGCTTACATCTCGACTGAGTACGAGGGCTACAAGGGCAACATCCTCATCATCTACGATCTCGCCGATCCGGCGAACGTAAAGGAAGTCTCACGCTGGTGGATGCCCGGTCAGCACATTGCCGGCGGCGAAACGCCGACGTGGAAAAACCTTCAGCACCGGCTGCATCACACGCTGCGCCACAAGGACGAGCTGTGGGCCGCGTGCTGGCATGGCGGCTTCTACATCATCGACGTCAGCGACATCACCAAGCCGAAGACCATCGGTCACTACAACTATCACCCGCCCTACCCCGAGGCGACGCACACGGCGCTCCGCGTGCCGCACAAGCTCGGCGGCCGTGACATCTGCGTGGTCGCAGACGAAGAGCATCCGCACGACACCGGCCAGCCGCACGCGTTCATGTGGGTGTTCGACGTCTCCGACTACAAGAACATCAAGCCGCTGTCGCAATTCCACGTCACTGACTTCGACGCGCCGTGGCGGCGCGCGCATCTGACGCCGGACGGTGAATACGGCCACGACGTCTATGGGCCGGGCCTGCACCAGTTTCAGGAGCACATCGGCCCGGACAACCTGCTCTATTGCGCGTGGTTCTCGGCCGGGCTTCGCGTCGTCGATGTTAGCG
>BFBZ01000005.1_pt101 | contig 22058 bp, 16 predicted proteins | sample 1888401 | NCBI WGS metagenome assembly BFBZ01 (sample SAMD00112614, study PRJDB3348) | symbiont metagenome | host: Chara braunii | reverse complement strand
CGACAGCGTATGCACCGGTGCATTGACGCCGATTTCCATGCGCTGCAGCGTCCCCTTGTCGACGCGCTCGATGATCCATTCCCGGACTTCCGGCACAATCACGATGGGCCAGATGCGCTTGAGCGCGGATACCGGCATCGGCGTGCCCGCCAGGCCGAGGGTCAGGCGCGGTTCCGATGTGGAATAGTCCACGCTGCCGGAACCAGCGATGCTGATGTCGCCATTGCTGAAATCCATCTGCGAAAGCAGCACCCGGCGATTGTCGGTATCGAAACGAAGGCGGACCGCAATACGATTGAAGATCAGCGGCTCCTCGCCCTTTTCACCGCCGAACAGGATGGTGCCGCCACTCAGACCGAGCTGCCAGTTCTGGACATTGTCATTCGGTGGCTCGAGGTGGGCGAGCAGCGTGATGCGATTGCTGCCCGATACGATCTGGAACGGCGCGACCATGACGCGGCGTCCGGCATCCCATTCGATGTTGACGTCGGCCTGGTCGATATCCATTGGATAGTCCGGCGTATCGAGATCGATGATGCGCCCCGTCCCGACCGACACCTTGCCGTTGAGATAGGTAGGCAGACCATCGCGGCCGATTTCGCCGCGGATACGCCCGCTCAACGGCAAATCGGCGGTGTAATGCAGTTCCTTCATCCGCAACGCGAGCAGGATGTTCTTCACCGGCACCTTGTCGGCCTGGAGATCGACCGAACGAACCCCGTTTGACGGCGCTCCGATCGTCGCGCGCAAATACCAGGCGTTCTTGCCGTCCTCCCCAAGGCTGACCGCGACACCGCCGCCGCTCGGCCGGCGCAGGCTGAGGCTGATATTTTCGAAGGTCAGCCGGTTGCCGGTGCGCTGATCGTCGACGATCAGATTGCCGCTCTTGAGTCCGACCTCATCGAGGTTTTCCCCGTCGAGCCCGCTCTTGCTCAGGCTGTCGAGCCAGTCGATGCCCGCGAGGACACCCTGAAGGCCCCCGCCCTGAGCCCCCAAGGGCGCAGGCGCCGCGGTCGATTTGGTCATCGGCGCCGTCTGTTGCGGCTGGGTCGGCGCGGGGACCTGGGACGGCAGCACCTGTGGAGAACTCGTCGTCGCGGACACCTTATTCGCCACCGTGCTGGCAGTCGCCAACGGGCGGGCACTGTCGCCCGTCGACACGATGACCCGGCCGTCCGGCGTAATGCGCACCGACAATTCGGCGCCGACCAGATTGAGACTCTCGGCACGCAGGCGCCCGAGCAAAAGCGCCGTGGTCGAAATCCGCACTTCCGCCTTTGGCGCGCTGGCAACGACAGCCTGCGCGCGATCACGCACCACGATATCGCGAATCCGGACGGCGACGCGGATCCGCCCGGTCCGCTCGATCTGCGTACCGCCGACTTCAACCGTATGATCTTTCCCGAGGTTGTCTTCGATCGCCTTGACCAGCCACGGCGTCATGACGTCGAGGCTGATCGGGCCGGTTCCGAGCCGCCACCACAACACGCCAAAGCCAGCGGCGCAGACCACCAGCAGAGCTGCGACAATCGTCGCCGCGAGCCGAAGCCAGCGAGCTCCCAGAACGCCCCGGCGCAGGCTGCGCAACCAGTCGTCGAGATGATCGAACATCGAGCCGGACCGGCGCGCCAGCAAGCGGCGCGCGCGCACGCGGGCCGCTTCATCGTCGTGAAGCTGCCAGCCAGCATCATCCCAATCGGACAGCTGATCGTCGACACGCGAGTTCCGCGCCTGGTTCGGCTCGTTTCTTGCCATTGCCTCTTGGTTTAGGGTCTCTCGATGCTGGCGCTGACGTTGGGGATGGCGACCGGCCAAAGAACGAGCATCGACGGATGACGATTGCTCGTTTGCCGGCATCACGGCCATTCCCCGGTTCAAAAATGTACTCTTTCATCCGGCCCGGATACGCGGAGGCTCAAGAGATTCCCTTGCCACCATACGCCCCGGTCGTCAGATTTGCACCGCGCCCACGAACAGACCTCGGCAACTGGCCGCGGGAATCCCTAACCTCCTAGAGACCCGTCGAAAGCGACGAAAGGAAGGCGTATGTCCAAGAAAACGCGCAAGAAATCTCCCTCGAAGCCTTCGGGAAAGCCTTTAAAGCGGGCAGCTAAAACCACCACACGCACGACTTTGAAGACATCTAAAACGGTTTCGGTGAAGAAATCTTCATCAAAGGCTGTCCCGCCGACAAAAACGGCCAAGGCCGCCAGTCGCCCAGCACCGGCCCCCGCGGGCGCTCTCAGCGAAGGACAGGCCGCCCCGGCGTTCGACCTACCCCGCGACGGCGGGCAGCACACATCCTTGCGCGACTACGCCGGCCGCAAGCTGGTGCTGTTCTTCTACCCCCGCGCCGATACGCCCGGCTGCACAAAGGAGGCAATGGATTTCAGCAGGCTCGCAAAACAGTTCGAGTCCAGCGGCACCGACGTCGTTGGCGTCTCTGGGGACTCCGTCAAGAGCCAAGATTCATTTAGAAACAAACACAAACTAACAACACCTCTCATTTCAGATGAAAAACAGGAGATGCTGAAGGCCTATGGAGTCTGGGGCGAAAAATCCATGTATGGCAGGAAGTTCTTGGGAATTATTCGCACAACGGTTCTGATCGGGCCCGACGGCAAGATTCTGCACATCTGGCGCAATGTAAAGGTCGAGGGACACGCCGAGGAGGTTCTCGCCGTTGTCCAATCCCCCTAAGCCGACGGAAGCCGTTTCCCGAAAATTAACCATGAGAGGGTCAAATCAGCCTCGGAGTTGAGCTCGCCGCCTGTGTTCGCGGCGAGTTGCGGGAGTGCTGATGTCGTACCGAACGAACCACCAAACTGATCATTCACATTACCAGCCGCACGACCATGCCCGGCCGCATGTCCGTCGCCCCGCTCCACTCCTGGCGCCAGCATCGAGCCCCCCGGCCAAGAACGGCTACACCCTTGCGCATGCCGGCAGACAGGTCCGCTTCGGGCCCGTCGTGTTCTGGATCGTGGTCGGAACCGTGGTTTTGATGGGAGCCTGGTCGGCCGCGACGGCGACCTATTTTGCGTTCCGCGACGACGTTCTCACCCGCCTGCTCGCCCGTCAGGCCTCGATGCAATACGCTTACGAAGACCGCATCGCCGAACTGCGCGCCCGCCTCGACCGGACCACGAGCCGCCAGTTGCTCGATCAGGAGCAGTTCGATCAGAAGCTCGATCAGATCGTCCGCCGTCAAGGCGCCCTGGAATCACGCGCGTCCGCCTTGAGCGCATTGCCGGATGTCGGGGTGACAGGATCGATCAAACCGACGCCCCGAAGCAGCCTGTCGAACGACTCCGGCACGTCCGCGATCCCCAAGCCCTCGCCGATCAATGACACCGTCATTTTCGTGGCTCCGCCGGATCGGGAAGCGCGGCTGGAGTCCCGCACTCCCGCGCCAATGACGACCCAGCCGACCCAGTTTGCCAAGGCTCAGGGCCTCGACACCACGCTGGTGAGACTGCAGACATCGCTCGATCAGGTGGAGACCCGCCAGATCGCAGCACTGAATGCCGTCGAAGACCAATACGAATCCCGCATCCGGCGCATGCGCGGGGTGTTTACCGATCTCGGCCTCGATCTGAACCAGATGCAGGGAGCGACACCACCCGCCCCCCGTGGCGGAATCGGCGGCCCGTTCATTCCGGTCAAGCCGCCGAAAGACGGCGACACCTTCGAGCGCCAGATCTATCGGATCAACATCACCCGGGCCCAGGTCGACAGACTCAACCGGACACTGGCGCTGGTCCCCTACCGCAAGCCGGTGCTCGGCGAAGTCGAGTTCTCGTCCGGCTTTGGCGTCCGCACCGATCCATTTCTCGGCCGGCCGGCGATGCACACCGGTCTCGACTTCCGCGCATCGATGGGCGATCCGGTCCGCGCGACGGCCAACGGCAAGGTCGAAAATGCCGGCTGGAGCGGCGGTTATGGACGCATGGTCGAGATCGATCACGGTAACGGCCTCTCCACGCGCTACGGCCACCTGTCGGAGATCAAGGTCAGGGTCGGCGACACGATCAAGATCGGCCAGATCATTGGCGCCGTCGGCTCGACCGGGCGCTCGACCGGTCCGCACCTGCACTACGAAACCCGGATCGATGGCGAAGCCGTCGATCCGCAGAAATTCCTGCGCGCCGGCGTCCGATTGAGTTCGAGCTGATCCTTTTCCAGCAGTCTTTCAATTGCTTGATGCCGCGCTGCCGATCTCGGCGCGTTCTTGTCGTCCCCGCCGAAAACGTGTTTTGTGCAGACACAATGGTTTTGATCACGCTTGCGGAGCTGAGCTCTGGCTGAGATGCGAATTGGCCCCCGGCACCCTCGTCTGGGCAACGCAGGTTTTCATGCCGCGCGCTGGCTCGGCGTACAATGGATGAAGACCGCGGGTTTTCACGGCCTCGACAGCGCGTTTGCGCGCGATCGTCTCGCGGGTATCCGCGAACGGCTGTCACGGGGCGAAGCGGTCTACCTCGCCGGCATCGGGCTGTCGGGCACGCATAATTCCGGCGTTGCGCTTGTCGAGCTGACAACCGCCGGGCCGCGCCTCATTGTCAACAACGAGGAAGAGCGCTTCTCCGGCGTCAAGCATTCGACCGAATACCCCAAACTGTCCGTTGACGCGATGGTCGAGACATTGCGCAGCCTGGGGCGAGATGTCAGCGACATCGCCGCCTGGCTGACCACATGGGACTACCCCACGCTGCTGGGAACAATGGCGCGTTCGGTCCTCGACGAAGCACCGGGCGGATTCAAGCTGCTCAAGCCGTCCAACACCATCGCCGTGGATCCGCGTCGGCTTGAACAGATGACGAGGACGCCGAAGATCCTCGGCCAACAGCTCGGCCTGGATGAGCGGGTACCGCTGATCCTGATGCCGCATCACGATAACCATGCATGGTATTCCTTCGCCGTGTCGCCGTTCGACGATACCGACGAACCGGTCGCGATCGCCGTGCTCGACGGCACCGGCGATCGTGGATCGATTTCATTGTATGCGACGGAAGGCGGAAACATCCGTCCTCTCTACTGCAATAATAGCCTGTTCGATTCCCTCGGCGCGTTCTACAGCGTGATATCCTCGACGCAGGGTGGCTGGACCTGGCTCTCGTCCGAAGGCCGCTATATGGGCGCCGCGGCCTGGGGCGACATGACTCGCGACGGCAACCGCTATTACAAGCGGCTGCGAGAGGTCCTGCATTTCGGTGACAATGGCGAGATCCAGCTCAATCGCGCGCTCGCTTACTGGTTTCGCGATCCCTTCGAGAATCCCTATTCGCAAGCGCTGATCGACATCCTCGGACGTCCGCTGAAACCCAGCGAGCTCTGGAATCCGGATGCGGTGCTGCGGGTGGAGGACATCCAGCACCGCCCCGACACCCAGGACCGCCTCGACAAGGCCGCTGCCACCCAGATGGTTTTCGAGGATGCGATGATTCACGTCATCGACCATCTGCTGCGCGACACCCACGCCAACAAGCTGGTGCTCACCGGCGGCGTGGCGCTGAACGCGGTCGGAAACATGCGATTGCTGGAGCACTTCGATCCGGCCTGGTTCCAGGCCGCGCAGAACCGCAAGACCCGGCTGCACCTGTGGGTCCCGCCGACGCCGGGCGATCCCGGCGTGACCATGGGCGCCGCCTGGCAGTTTGCCCATCTGGCAGGCGCCCGCCGCGGCGCGCCCATCACGCATGCGTTTTATTGCGGGCCGTCGCCGACATCGGATGATATCACGCAGGCACTGAAGGCCGACGACACCGCCTCGCGACTGATCGGAAGCATTGCGACGACCGCCGGACGCGAGGCGATCGCCGACCTGATGGCGTTCATGGTCGCCGACAACGGCATCATCGCGCTGTACCAGGGCGCGGCGGAAACCGGCCCGCGTGCGCTCGGTCATCGCTCTATCCTGGCCAATCCATGCGACGCCGGCACGCGCGAGCGACTGAACGAGCGGGTGAAGTACCGCGAGGCCATTCGACCGCTGGCGCCGATGGCGACGTTGAAAGCGGCGAAAGAATATTTCGAGTTGCTCGATGGCGCGTCCGACGCCGACTACAACGCCTACAACTACATGGTGCTGACCGCTCGCGCGAAGCCGCATGCGCGCGACAAGATTCCAGCCGTCATCCATGCCGACGGCACTGGACGCGTGCAGATCGTGCGCGAGGCGGATGATCCCCTCACCCATGCCTACCTGAAAGCGCTCGGCCGCCATATCGGTGTCGAGGTCTCGGTCAACACGTCGTTCAACGTCGCAGGACCGATCGCTCAGACGCCGCTGCAGGCCGTCGAAACCTTGCGCAAGTCGAAGGGCCTGGATGTCGTTCTGATGGTCGGCAGCGATGGCACCATATTCGCCGCCTGGCACGGCGGCGAACGTGACAGCGGACGTTTTACCCGCTGGTTCGAGGCCTGGAACGCCAAGCGAACCGTTGGCGCGCCCACGGTCTAGTCTAGGTCGTCGTTCGCGGTCGGATTCCCCTGAATAATCGCAAGATCCGCCCATCTACGATCAACAGCGCACTGGCAATCATCAATGCTCCCAAAATCTCGCGAGCGCCGAGCCGTTCACCGAGCACGACGGTTCCGAGCAGGATCGCGGTGACCGGAACCAGCAGCGTCACCAGCATGACATTGGTCGCGCCCGAGTCTTCGAGAATCCGGAAAAACAGGATGTAGGCAAACGCCGTGGAAATCGACGCGAGCCCGAGCAGCGACAGCCACGTCGCCATGCCGGGCCAGGGCAGCTGCCATGGCTGCTCGATGGTTGCCGCCAGCACCGCCATCATCACAGCCGATGCAGTCAATTGCCCGGTCGCCGCAACCAGCGGCGGAACACCGGCAAGCTTACGCCGCCCCCACAGCCCAGCCAGCCCATAGCTGAATGCAGCCGCAACACACAATGACATGCCCAGCGTCCCGCTGGTCTCGGCGAAGATCTCGCCGCGCAGAACGACGACACCGGCCAATCCGCACGCCACACCGACAATCCGCGCCGGAGTCAGCCGTTCATCGCCGAACGCCGCCAGCACCAGCATGGTGAAAATCGGCGTGGTGGCATTGAGAACCGACGCCATGCCCGCCGCGATCTGGGTTTGTCCGATCACGATCAACGACATCGGGATCACGTTGTTGAGCAATCCCATTCCAATGAACGGCAGCCAGCCGATGGCGCCGGACGGCAATTTCAATCCGGAGAATTTCAGGATCGGCCACAAAAGAACGGCCGCAAGCGCCACCCTGATGAAAACGATCGTCAATGGCGGCAGGTCCCGAACCGCGACGCCGTTGAAGAAAAACGAGCCGCCCCAGAGAACGGACAGCAGAACGAGACGGCTCCACGTCTGGATGTTGATGGCTTTGGCTGCCGGCATTGGCGAATCCTGGTGCGAACAGGACCGCAGCATTGCCATTTTGGACCCCAGCAAACCACCCGTTTCCCGCCGCGGGCGATCGAATCGACCGGGATCCTCGCGTGTTCAGCTGCGCGACATCGGTTAGATTTATTCGGCCGCGACGCTGCGGGGCTGCGGCTCAGGCGGCGACTGAAGTTCGCCCTTGTGCTTGCCGCGCGACACGATGGCAAAGAACTGCCGGAACGGCACGATGATCTGCCCGAAGAAATCCTTCGGAAAATCGGGATCGTCCACGCCGTATTCCTCGGGCAGTTTTCCCTCCGGCATGTAGAACGTTCCGAACAACACGTCCCAGAACGAAAATGTCGGCGCGAAGTTCTTTTCGCCACCGAGGTCGGGCGGCCCATGATGCCAGCGATGAAAGACCGGACTCGCAATGACATATTTCAGCGGACCGAGCGTCCAGTTCAGGTTGGAGTGCACCCAGGCCGCCGAGATGAGGTCGAAGGGCACCAATGCGAGGGCGATGGCCGGCGAGATGCCGAGCGCGATCATGATGAACTGGGTAAAGCCTGCGCCGAACAAGCTGTTCAGCGGATGGTTTCGATAGGACGTCGTCCAGTCGACATGTTCGGCTGAGTGATGGACCGCATGAAACGGCCAGAGGTGCACGCTGTGGAAACGGCGATGAATCCAGTACAGCATGAAATCCGAGCCGAGCACATAGATTACGCCCTGCGCCCAGAACGGCAGCTTGCTCAACGGCCCGCGGCCGTTGTTGAGAACGTCCATGATGTCGTCCTGGCTCGCGACACTCTGCAGCACCACCACGATGGCGACCACCAGCAGGGTTCGCGCATAGGGCATGACGACGGGAATGAAGAACAGGTAGTGGGTGTCCGTCAGCAGGCCCGGATTGCGCCACCAGTGCTTGTTTGGATTACAGGCTTGGCTCGGGAATAACGACAGCACGGTGAAAAGAGCCGCGAGCCCCAGCGCCCAGGGGATCTGCGCAAGCGCCTTGCCGCCCAAGGCACCGAGAAAAGCAACAAGCCAAGTTGTGTCGAGCGAGGTCATGGCGGCCCGCAGAAGCTGGGAAAGTTCCACCCTCGGCCAACGGGTTTAAGATTCCATGAAATCAATGCGATCAAACCGGCACATCCGCCTTGAAGGCGTGTTCCCGGGGATACCGGGCCGCCGCGAAGCCGCTTTGTTAACGCCCGCGCCCTAGTCTCCGAAGCTCAGGTTTCGAACCTCCAACAAGCGCCCATCACCGAAACGGCCATGCTCCACCGCAGCCACATCATACCAGCCGTTCTCACGGCCACCATCCTCACCCTCTGCATGGTCCCGGCCGCGCGCTCGGTGGCGCCGGTTCATCTCGAAAAGGTCCAGATGCGCGATATGACCTGGCCCGAGATCCGCGCGGCTATCACGGCAGGCGGAACAACGGTGATCGTCCCGACCGGGGGCATCGAGCAGAACGGGCCGCACATGGTGCTGGCCAAACACGATCATATCGTCGGCTATGCCGCGACCAGGATCGCCGAGAGCCTCGGCGGGACACTCGTTGCCCCCGTGGTGTCGTTCGTCCCAGAAGGCACCCACACGCCGCCAACCGGCAACCTGAGCTGGCCAGGCACGATCGGAATTTCCGAGCAGGCCTTCGAGCAGGTGCTTGATGGCATCGCCCGCAGTCTCAAGCTCGCAGGTTTCACAACAATCGCCTTCATCGGCGACCACGGCCAGAGCCAGGAAGGGCAAGCGAAGGTCTCCGCAGCGCTCAGCCGGGAGTGGGCACGCGACGGCATTCGCGTCGTCCAGATCGACAGCTACTACGACGACAGCAAACAGACGGCAGCCTTGAAGGCCGAGGGCGAGACCGACGCCACTATCGGCTTCCATTCCGGCCTGGTCGATACCGCCGAATTGATGTCGATCTATCCCAAAGGCGTCGATCTGGCACGGCTACAGCATCTGCCCGACAGCCTGGCTCGGATGGGCGGCAGCGGCGATCCCAGCCGCGCCAACGCCGACCGTGGCGCCGCTCTGATTGCGATGCGGATCGCCGCGGCGGTCGCACAAATCAAGGCTTTGCGCGGCGACTAGATGTGAGCGTTTTCCAGCGAAGCGAACACCGGCTCCCCCGCGACAAACGCGAAGCGTTGGTGCGGAGAAACCGCTTCAAGATAAAAATGCCAAGAGCCCCGCTCCGAGAAAATCGGAGCGGGGCCCTTGGCTTGAGGTCAATCGCGTCTCAGTCGACGTCTTCGATCGCGCCAGGCGACGTTCCGAACGCCTTCTGCGCCAGCGTTGCCGCCATGAACTCGTCAAGCTCGCCGTTCAGCACGCCCTGGGTGTCCGATGTCTGCACGCCGGTGCGCAGGTCCTTCACCATCTGATATGGCTGCAGCACGTAGGAGCGGATCTGATGCCCCCAGCCGATATCGGTCTTGGCGGCCTGGTCGGCAACCGCCTGGGCTTCCCGCTTCTTCAATTCGATTTCGTAGAGCCGGGCCCGCAGCATGTCCCAGGCCTGCGCGCGGTTCTTGTGCTGCGAACGCCCGGCCTGGCAAACCACCGCGACCCCGGTCGGGATATGGGTCAAGCGGACGGCCGACTCGGTCTTGTTGACGTGCTGACCGCCTGCGCCGCCGGAGCGCATGGTGTCAGTGCGCACATCGGATTCCTTGATGTCGATCTGGATGCGATCGTCGACCACCGGAAACACCGCGACGCTCGAGAATGACGTGTGCCGCCGTGCGTTGGAATCGAACGGCGAAATGCGCACCAAGCGATGCACCCCACCCTCCGTCTTCAGCCAGCCATAGGCATTGCGGCCCGAGATCTGGATGGTCGCGGACTTGATTCCGGCCTCTTCGCCCTCGGTCTCTTCGAGGTATTCGACCTTGAAGCCATGCTGCTCGGCCCAGCGGGTGTACATGCGCAACAGCATGCTGGCCCAATCCTGGCTCTCCGTGCCACCCGCACCGGCATGAACTTCCAGATAGCTATCGAAGCCATCCGCTTCGCCCGACAGGAGCGCTTCGAGCTCGCGTCGCGCAACCTCCTTTTTCAGTGCCTGAAGTGCCGCTTCGGCCTCGGTCACCACGCTCTGATCGTTCTCGGCTTCGCCGAGCTCGATCATGCCGACCTGATCCTCGAGTTCACGCGTGACTTTGCCGATACCGCCGAGTGCATCCTCGAGCGCGGTGCGCTCTTGCATCAGCTTCTGGGCTTTCTGGGGATCGTTCCAGAGGTCGGGAGATTCCGCGAGCTTATTCAGCTCAGCAAGTCGGGCCGTCGATGCATCGACGTCAAAGATGCCTCCTCAGCAGCCCGACTGACTGCTTGATCTCTTCGACAAGTCTCTCAATTTCAGGGCGCATAATTCTGCTCTGTAACGCTTAATCCGATTCAGCAGGGCTGAATCGGATTCGCAAACCAGGATGACAATCGGGATTTAGCGATTAAGCCCAGGGAACGCAATCGAGGAACGCAATCACAGCTCAATAGAGCCCGCCGGTGCCCGGCCGGATAATGGCGCGGTCGGCATCAGGCGAAATCTGCATGGATCGCCCGTCGGCATCCGCGACACCGATCACCGAATAATTGTCCGGCGGCGCTGTCCCCGGCTTGAACGCCTCCAGAACGGTCTTGCCGGTATCTCCCGGACCCGCGCGCATGCCGGTCTTGGAATCGACCCGGATCAGCTTGATGCCCGCGGGCACGCGGAATGGAATTCCGGGCTTGTCGGCGAGGGCCAGCTTCATGAAGTCCCTGGCGATCGGAGCCGCGAGAGCGCCGCCGGTCGCCTTGCGGCCGAGATTGCGCGGCTTGTCGTAGCCCATGTAGATCCCGACCACGACGTCCGGCGAGAAGCCGACGAACCAGGCATCCTTCTCGTCATTGGTGGTGCCGGTCTTGCCCGCGCTTCCCGTCACGCCGACGATGCGAGCATCGGCGGCAAGTCGCTGGCGAGCCGCCACACCCAGGGCTTCGAGGCCGGAAAGCGTATCCGGCACTCGGAACCTGTCTCTTATACACATCTAGATGTGTATAAGAGACAGACCTCACGCAATGCCGTCGCCGTGCCGGCCTGCACGACACCTTCCATCATCGATGTGATCTGATACGCCGTCATCGGATCGAGCACCTGCTCGCGCCGGTCGACCAAGGTCGGCTCCGGCTGGTTTTTCCAGCCGTCGGGCGCGTCGCAGCCACGACACTCGCGCTGATCGTGCTTGAAGATGGTACGGCCGTAACGATCCTGGATGCGGTCGATCAGGGTCGGCTTGATGCGTTTGCCGCCATTGTCGAACATCGAATAGGCGGTGACCATGCGTAGCACGGTCGTCTCGCCGGCGCCGAGCGCATACGACAGATAATTCGGCAGTTCGTCATAGACACCGAAGCGCTTGGCGTACTCGCCGATCAGCGGCATTCCGATGTCCTGCGCCAGGCGCACGGTCACGGTGTTGAGCGACTGGCGCAACGCATTGCGAAGCGTGGTGGGTCCGTAATATTTGCCGGACGAATAGTTCTCCGGGCGCCAGACCCCGGTGCCCTGCCCCTGGTCGATTTCGATCGGCGCGTCAACCACGACCGTCGACGGCGTGTACCCGTTGTCGAGGGCTGAGGAGTACACGATCGGCTTGAACGAGGAGCCCGGCTGGCGGTAAGCCTGCGTCGCGCGATTGAACTGGCTCTGGTCGAACGAGAATCCTCCGACCATGGCAAGCACGCGTCCGGTCCGAGGATCCATGGCAACCATTGCGCCGGACACCTCGGGCAATTGACGCAGTCGGAACTGGCCGTCAACCAGGCTGCCATCCTTGTTGAGCAAGGGGTCCGCATAGATCACGTCGCCCGGCGACAACACCTGGGAGACCGCCGTCGGCGTCTTGCCGCGCGAGGGGCCGGTGGTCGGTCGCGCCCATCTGACACCGTCAAGCGTGATCAAGCCGGTCTGCCGCTCCTTCAGCACCGCGCCGCCGAGTTCACGTCCCGGCTGGAAGCCGATCCGCGCCGACTGGTCGCTGGTCTCGAGCACGACAGCCATCCGCCAGGGTGAAATGTCGTTGAGTGACTTCACCTCGGCAAGCTTGGGTCCCCAGTCGCCGGAGATGTCGATCTTGTTGACCGGTCCGCGCCAGCCCTGGGCTTCGTCGAAATTGACAAGCCCCGCCGTCATGGTCTTGCGCGCCATCACCTGTAGTTTCGGATCAAGCGTCGTGCGGACCGACAGTCCACCCTCGTAGAGCTTCTTCTCGCCATAGCGCTCGAACAGGTCGCGCCGAACGTCCTCGGCAAAATATTCGCCGGCGAAAATATGCGCCGCGTTGCTGCGATTGGTGACGACCAGCGGATCCTTGCGTGCCTTGTCGGCGTCGGCCTGCTTGATCCAGCCGTTTTCCAACAGCCGATCGATCACATAATTGCGGCGCTCGATCGCCCGGTCGCGGTTGCGGACCGGATGCAGGGCGGCAGGCGCTTTCGGCAGCGCGGCCAGATAGGCCGCTTCCGCGACCGTCAGTTCGTTGACCGACTTGTCGAAATACACCAGCGAGGCAGCTGCGATGCCGTACGCACCGAGACCGAGATAGATTTCATTCAGATAGAGCTCGAGAATCTTGTCCTTCGAGTAGGCGCGCTCGATGCGCATCGCCAGCAGCGCTTCCTTGATCTTGCGGGTGAACGACACCTCGTTGGTCAGAAGGAAGTTCTTGGCGACCTGCTGGGTGATGGTCGAGGCGCCTTGCGGGCGTTTGTTGGAGCCGTAGTTCTGGGCATAGAGCACCACCGCGCGCGCCAGACCCGAGAAATCGATGCCGCCGTGTTCGTAGAAATTCTTGTCCTCGGCGGCCAGGAAGGCATTGATCACCGGCTTCGGAATCGCCTGAATCGGAAGATACAGCCGGCGTTCCTTGGAGTACTCGGCAAGCAGCGCACCGTCGGCCGCGTGCACGCGGGTCATGACGGGCGGTTCGTAATCCTGCAGTTGGGAGTAGTCCGGCAAGTCCTTGGAATAATGCCAGATGAGCCCGGCTGCGGCGGCGACGCCGACCAGAAATACGATTGTTCCGGCTGCAAACAGGAACCCCATGAACCGCAGCAGAAATCGCATTCGCTCTATTCCGTCCCGAAACCCTGCCCGACTGCGGTCCCCGGACGATTCCGGGACGGCATGTCGATTTTTTATACTGCGGCGGCTGTGGCCAAACTAGGGCTTGTAGCTTCTACACATCTAGATGTGTATAAGAGATCGCTCTATTCCGTCCCGAAACCCTGCCCGACTGCGGTCCCCGGACGATTCCGGGACGGCATGTCGATTTTTTATACTGCGGCGGCTGTGGCCAAACTAGGGCTTGTAGCTTCTAAACGCTGATCTTTCAGTGCTCGGTACCGGCAGAAACCACCCGCTTGCCGAAGAACGCCTCGACGGCCTGCCCGATGGAACCCACTGTCCGGGTCCGCCAGCTCTCCGATACCAGATGCTGTAGGTCATCCTTGTTCGACACGTAACCGAGTTCGACCAGCACCGACGGTACGTCGGGCGCCTTCAGCACCTTGAAGCCCGCGGACTTCAGCGGATGCTTGTGCAGGCGGGCGACGTTTTTCATCTCGCCCACGACCATGCGGGCAAAGCGATTGGAAAAGGTCCGGGTCTCGCGCTGCGCGAGATCGATCAGGATATCTGCGACGTCGGTCGGCTCTTCCGTGAGATTGACGCCGCCGATTGCGTCGGCCTTGTTTTCGGATTCCGCAAGCCGTTCCGCTTCGGCGTCCGACGCCTTGTCCGACAGCGTGTAGACGGTGGCGCCCTGCGCATCGCCCTCGCCCCGCGGCAGCGCATCGGCATGGATCGAGACGAACAGCGCCGCCTTCTGATTGCGCGCAATCCGCACCCGCTCGCCAAGCGGTATGAAGGTATCGTCGCTGCGTGTCATGACCACACGGTATTTGCCGCTTTTCTCGATGTATTCGCGCAGCGCTGTGGCGAAGTCGAGCACGAGCGTCTTTTCGGCCTCACCGCTGGGTGCCATGGTACCGTTGTCGATGCCGCCATGGCCGGGATCGATCACGATCACGGGGCGCAAGTCCGGCGCATCCGGCCCCTTCGGACCACCAGCAGCATCGGCAACCACGGCAGGCTTGGCCGACTCGTCGACCGACGGGCGCAACTGGGTTCTGCCGTCAGCGGCAAGCGCCTGCTGGAACGTCGCCTTGTCGACGGCCGCCAACTCCACGATCAGACGGGACGGCTGACCGTTGGCGGCCTCCAGCACATAAGCGTTCTCGATTTTAGCCGGCCCGGTGAGATCAAACACGATGCGCGACCCGCCCGGCATGACCAGCCCGTAGCGGAATGCCTTGATCAGACCACGGCCCGACTGTCCAACCCCCGCCGAAAGCTGGAAATTGACCTGGGGGACATCCAGAATGACCCGATAGGGATCGGCCAATGCAAACGCCCGGACATCGATCTTGCGATCAAGATCCAGAATGAAGCGAGTCTGCTTGTCATCCCCGGCAATGCGCACGTCGGATGCGACCGGGAATGCAGCCGCGACCATCGGCTTGGGCGGCTGGCTTTCGACGGCCTGGCCCGCAGTCCCCCCGAGGCACAAAAATGCTGCGGCGCACACTAAGGCAACCCGGAGCAAAACATGCTGGTTTGCGCGGCTAGCCAAACGAATCCCAAGCCTCCGAGCTGACCTTACTACCGGATTAGAACTACACGGTTAACCGATGCTTAAGATCCAGAGGGCGATTAAGACCGGGTGTTGCAGGCCGGCGACGCTTCCCTTGCCACAGCCCCCCATTCCACGTATGTATCTTGTGCTGACGGCATAAAACTTCCGGTTGTGTCGCGTTAGCCTTTCGGTGCAGCGCCGGTTCCTCGAATGTAGTTACTCCGAGGTTCCTGCGTGCCTTTCCGAAGCCCTCCACGGCCAGCGCAGCGCGCGACCGGCGGAAGCTCCGGTCTCAAGCCCGAGTGGCCACCCGGTCCAGGTGACTAACCTCCTCCAGGGCTTCGGGTTCGCATCTCGCAATCGGTAATCGCGGCCGCAAGGCAGCGATTTGCAATAAGCCGGCGAGCGCGCGTGCGCCGCGTTGGCCCGTCAGCGATGATTACCGCGGCTTCCCAGCCGCACTGTATAGAACGGGCCGACGCTTGATGCGCCAGACTGTACTGCCGAAACCCCACGCAATGACTGCGCCAGGACGACGCGACGTGTTCGCGCGCCAGCCTGCGTCTCGTTCGTGTTCGGCAGAGCGCCTCGGGTTGCCTTTTGGCCTTCCCCTCACCCCCGAATCAGGTGGACCGTCGCGGTACCCCGCCGTGCGCATTGCGCCGGCCGACAGACGCGCCCCCCGCCGCCGAGAGTTTTCAAATGCCCAACAAGATGTTGATCGATGCCACCCATCCGGAAGAAACCCGGGTCGTGGTGGTCCGTGGCAATCGCGTCGAAGAGTTTGATTTCGAGTCAGCCCAACGCAAGCAGCTTCGCGGTAATATCTACCTTGCCAAAGTCACCCGCGTTGAACCGTCGCTGCAGGCGGCCTTCATCGAATACGGCGGCAATCGCCACGGCTTCCTCGCCTTCAGCGAAATCCACCCGGACTATTACCAGATCCCCGTCGCCGACCGGCAGGCGCTGATCGAGGCTGATGAACGCGCCCACCGCGAGGCCGAAGAGGAAACGGAAAACCGTTCCAACCGCCGGCGCTCCCGTCATCGCAGCTCCCGCCGCCGCGGACATGGCGAGCGCGTGCGAAGCGAGGTTGTCGAGGGTGCAGCGCTTGATCCCGGGCACGCCCCGCAGCCTTTCGCGGCCGAGCATCATGACGATCACGGTCATGATCACTCCGCCGATCATGCCGCTCACGATCACGCCCATGATCATCACGATGATCACGGCCATAACCATGCCGAAGCGCGTGATCACGACGACTATGGGGATCATCATGGCCACGGGCATGATCATCACCAAGATCATGGCGACCAGCACGATCATGCCGTGTCGGATGCTCCCGGCGTGGAGGCACATGCCGAACACGAGGCATCGCCGCACACCCATCGGAGCTCCGAGGCGCCCCACACCGAAACTGCGGATGCCGGTTCGTCATACGCAGAACCCGCACATGAGGATCATCCCGCGAGCGTGGATGCAGTCGCAGCCCACGATGACGATGATCACGGCGACGCCCACGAAGCCCGCCATGAGGACGACGAGCACACCGAACATCACGCCGATCAGGCCTTGAGCCACGACGGCGAGCATGTCGGCGAGGAATCCCGTGCGGACGATGCCGACGACGAGGATGACGAAGACGAGGACGACGACGAGGCCTCCGAAGAGGAGACCGTCGAATCGGTCGGCGGCGACGATGCCCTCGAGGAGGTTCCCGAGCGGGCCTTCCGCCCGCGCCGGCAGTACAAGATCCAGGAAGTCATCAAGCGCCGCCAGGTCATGCTGGTGCAGGTCGTCAAGGAAGAGCGTGGCAACAAAGGCGCCGCGCTGACCACCTATCTGTCGCTGGCCGGCCGCTACGCCGTGCTGATGCCCAACACCGCACGCGGCGGCGGCATCAGCCGCAAGATCACCTCGGCGCAGGATCGCTCGCGGCTCAAGGAAGTGGTGCAGGATCTCGATGTGCCGGAAGGCATGGGAATCATCCTGCGCACCGCCGGCGCCTCGCGCACCAAGCCTGAGATCAAGCGCGACTTCGAATACCTGATCCGGATGTGGGAGACCGTCCGCGACCTGACGCTGAAATCACAGGCGCCAACGCTGGTCTATGAGGAAGGCTCCCTGATCAAGCGCTCGCTGCGCGATCTCTACAACAAGGAAATCGAGGAGATCCAGGTTGCCGGCGAGTCCGGCTACACCGAAGCCCGCGATTTCATGAAGATGCTGATGCCGACGCACACCCGCGCGGTGAAGCTCTATCGCGACGGACAACCGCTGTTCTCGCGGATGGGCGTGGAAAGCCAGCTCGACGCGATGTTCTCTCCGACCGTGCAATTGCGGTCCGGCGGCTACATCGTCATCAACCAGACCGAAGCGCTGGTCTCGATCGACGTCAACTCCGGACGCTCCACGCGCGAGCACCATATCGAGGACACCGCGCTCAAGACCAATCTCGAAGCGGCCGAGGAAGTCGCCCGGCAACTACGGCTGCGCGATCTCGCCGGCCTCATCGTCATCGACTTCATCGACATGGACGAGAAGCGAAACAACCGCTCAGTCGAACGCAAGCTGAGCGACTGCCTGAAGCACGATCGCGCGCGCATCCAGGTCGGCCGCATCTCGCACTTCGGCCTTCTGGAGATGTCGCGCCAGCGCATTCGCGCCAGCGTGCTGGAAAGCTCGACCGAGCCCTGCCCGCATTGCGGCGGCACCGGCCACGTCCGCTCCGTCGCGTCCGTCGCGCTGCAGCTGCTGCGCGGTCTGGAAGAGGTGCTGATGAAGGGCGCCACGCACAATCTGGTGGTGCGGACCCGCACCGAAGTTGCGCTGTACGTTCTCAATCACAAGCGCGGCCATCTGCGCGACCTGGAAAACAGCTTCAAGGTCACGCTGTCGGTGATCGCCGACCCGACCGTCAGCGGCCAGCAGTCGTTCGTGATCGACCGCGGCGAACAGGTGCACACCCTCGAGGCGGCAAAGGCACTGCTGGCGGCGCAGGCCGCGGCCGTGCCTCCCGCCCTCGAAGAGCCGTATGAGGATGACGAACTGCTCGACGTCGAAGTCGACGGCGAGGTCGACGAAACCGAGGAACTGGCGGACGGCCAGCAGGCCGAGGAAACCTCCGAGGGCGACGGTGGACGGCGGCGCAAGCGCCGGCGGCGCCGGCGCGGACGCGGCGGCGAGCCGCGCGACCAGGCCGCCCAGTCCGAAGACCATGACGCTCCCGGAATCGTAGCCACCGAGGGCGATGCCCTGGATGCCGAGGGCGATGAAACCGAAGCCTCAGAGGATGACGCCGAGGAGCGCGACGGCGCCGAGCGCACCGATCAGAACGGCGAACGCCGTCCACGCCGGCGCGGACGCCGCGGTGGCCGCCGCCGGCGCGGTGGACACGACGGGCAGGACGAAGGATCGGTCGCCGCGATTGCAGACGAATTTGCCCCGCCATCAATCCCGGAAGCGGCGGATGCCGTTGCCGATCTGGCAGCACCTGCAGTCGAATCCGATGTCGTAAGTGCATGGGAGGCTCCTGCCCCCGTGCAGCCAAAGCCGACGAGCCCGCCGGTTGTCGCGACCGCCGAGCCCGCGGAAGAACGCGCGGATGAGGCCGACAAGCCGCGCCGACGCTCGACCATCCGCGAGAAGGTCAGCTTCTTCATCGAGCCGGAACCGCAATCCAGCGCCCCAGTGGCCGCCCAAGAGACTCATCAAGAGCCTCACCACGACACGCTTCAGGAAGCGCCGCGCGAAGAGCCGTCGCATGCCGTGACAGCACACGCACCTGACCCCACACCTGCGGTCGACACCTCGGCACCGCGGCGTGCCGGATGGTGGTCGCGCCGGTTCGGCAACGGGGAATAAACCCAAGCGCCGATCTGCAAGCGTCGATCGACACCAACAAAACGCCCGGCACTTAGTGCCGGGCGTTTTGTCTTGCCTGCGATCTCACGTGTGCGGTGCTCAGCCTGTCGTCACGGCGGTCTCGACATCGGACGGATCAACGCGTGCGCTCAGCGCCGCATTCAGCTTCTCGCGGTCGAGTTCGCCTTCCCACCAGGCGACCACGACGCAGGCGACACCATTACCGGTCAGGTTGGTCAGCGCCCGGCATTCGCTCATGAACTTGTCGATGCCGAGAACGATCGCCATGCCCGGCACCAGCCGCGGATCGACCACGGCCAGGGTCGCGGCGAGCGTGATGAATCCCGCGCCGGTGATGCCGGACGCGCCCTTCGATGTCAGCATGGCGACAACGAGGATGGTAATCTGCTGGCCCAGGGTCAGGTCGATGTTCAACGCCTGCGCGATGAACAGCGTCGCCAGGGTCATGTAGATATTGGTCCCGTCGAGGTTGAAGGAATACCCCGTCGGCACCACGAGACCGACCACCGGCTTCGAGCAACCGGCGCGCTCGAGTTTCTCCATCAACGTCGGCAACGCACTTTCCGACGAGGACGTGCCCAGCACGATCAGCAGTTCATCCTTGATATAGGCCACGAACTTGAAGATCGAGAAGCCGACGAATTTCGCGACCAAACCCAGGACGACGAACACGAACAGCGCCGATGTGAGATAGAACGTCGCAATGACGCCGAGCAAATTCAGGATCGCGCCGGTGCCGAACTTTCCGATCGTGAAAGCCATGGCGCCGAACGCACCGATCGGCGCAGCCTTCATGACAATGGCGATCACACCGAAAACTGCATGCGCCGCATCATCGATAAATGAACGCAGCACGTGCCCGCGCTCGCCCAGCGCCATCAACGAGAACCCGAACAGGATCGAGAACAGCAGCACCTGCAATATTTCGCCGTTCGCGAAGGCGCCGACCACGGTATCGGGAATGATGTGCAGGAAAAAGTCGACGCTCTTTTGCGCCTCAGCTTGCTTCGCGTAGGTCGAAACCGCCTGCGCGTTGGCCATTGCACCGCCGAAGCCGGCACCGGGACGCACCACATTGCCGACGATCATCCCGATCAGGAGCGCGAAGGTTGAAATGATCTCGAAATAAGTCAGCGCCTTGACGCCGATGCGGCCGACCTTCTTGGCGTCCTGGATATGCGCGATGCCGGAGACCACCGTGCAGAAGATGATTGGAGCGATCACCATCTTGATCAGCTTGATGAAGCCGTCACCGAGCGCCTTGATCCAGTCATTGGTCGCCAGTTGCGGCTCCAGCCACCCCACCAGCACGCCGAGCACGATGGCGATCAGGACCTGCACATAAAGGATCTTGTACCAGGGTTTCGGTGCTTTGAGCGCTGGTGTCGTCGCGCCGGTTGCCGGCATCGTTGTTGGTGACATGTCGTTTCCCCCGTTCATTGAACGTCCGAGATGGTCAAACTGTCGCACCCTATACGGTCCGATCGGGGGATCGCCAATGCTATTCGCGGGAAACCCGCGATTTTTGATCGACAAAAAAACGCCCGCGGCAAGCGGGCGTTTTCAAGCAAAACCGAAAGCAAACGGAACTTGTCCGCGCCTAGCCTCGTGATCGATCCGCGCGGCGACGCATCACCGGCAGCAAAACCGCGCCGAGCAGGCTCTTCACCACCGAGCCGGCAATAAACGGCGCGACGCCGACGAGCCAGGCCTTGTCGGCGCCAATCCCGATACCGGCCACCAGCCAAGCGAAGCCGAACGCCAGCATCACCGCATGGCCGACGCACATCGCAACGGTCAGGCCCGMGACCGAGCGGTCCCACCCATGCTCGCTGAGCCATCCCATCAGGAAGGCGGCAACCACAAAACCTGCGAGATAGCCGCCGGTCGCCCCCATCATGACGGCCACGCCGCCAACCGGTCCGGCGAACACCGGAAAGCCCAGGGCGCCTTCCGCAAGGTAAGCGATGATGGTGGCCACACCGAGCCGCCAGCCATAAACGGCGCCGATCAGCAGCACCACGAAGCTCTGCATGGTCATCGGCACATAGGGCAGCGGAACATTGATCTTGGCCGACAGCGCCAACAACGCGGTCCCCAGTGCGACGAGCAGGACGCCGCGCAGCACCGACGATGATGGCGAGGATGCCGGCCACAACTGACCGATAAGCGATCCCTGCGCAGGTGAAGCGTCGGACGACGCTGATGACGTTACGGGCACTGCAAATCTCCTGATGAGCACGACGACTGTTCCGCTATAGCCACGGAGCATCCCCGCTTGCAAGGCCCCAACGGCAGACGGTGAGCAGCCATGCCGGAAAGAAGCTGCGGCAAGCGCATGACCGGACACAAAGACCAGAACCGCTCAAAATAGAGCCCATTCGGATGCCTAGAAAGAGGCCTGTTCAAGCCATCGCGTGATCCGCGCGACCGCGGTGCGCATGTCATCGGTCGAACGGGCATAGGAAAATCGAACGAACGAGCGGCCGTGGATCGGGTCGAAGTCGACGCCCGGCGTCGCAGCCACATGCGCCTCTTCCAGCATGCGTGTCGCAAAGACGAAGCTGTCGCTGGTGAATTTGGAGACGTTCGCATAGAGGTAAAACGCGCCGTCGGCCGGAAGGAAACGGTCGAGCCCGGCTTTGGGTAATCCTTCGATCAGAATGCTCCTGTTGTCCTGATAGCTGTGTTTGACCGCATCCATTTCGACACGGCCCTCGAACGCAGCTTCCGCGGCCACCTGCGACAGCATAGGCACCGAGATCGCCAAATTCTGCTGCAGCCGTTCGATCGGCCGCACCAGCGGCTCGGGCGCGACCATCCATCCGACCCGCCAGCCGGTCATGCAGAAGTATTTCGAGAAGGAGTTGATTACCATCGCATGCGGCGACAGTTGTGCGGCCGTCACGGCTGGAAACGCGTAGTCGAGACCATGATAAATCTCGTCGGAGATGAAGCGAATGCCCTCGCTTTCCGCCGCCGCGATCAGGGTCGCGAGCGCATCGCGCGTCATCATCGTGCCCGTCGGGTTCGCCGGGCTTCCCACCAGCACGCCTTTCAGCGGTGTCTTGCGATGGGCCGCCAGCAACATCTCGCCGGTCAGGGCGTG
>BFBZ01000943.1_pt1 | contig 22063 bp, 20 predicted proteins | sample 1888401 | NCBI WGS metagenome assembly BFBZ01 (sample SAMD00112614, study PRJDB3348) | symbiont metagenome | host: Chara braunii | reverse complement strand
AGCCGTCCACCGACGACACGCATCGCACCACCCTACTCGTCCTGCGGCGTGATATCGCGCTTGCCGTGATAGCCGCGCTTCGGCCGCCGCGGCGGCCCGGGAAAGCGCGCCTCGGCCTCGTGGCGCTCGCGTGCCTCTTCGCTGCCTGTGCGCTGGACCAGCACGCGCCGGCCCTTGCGGTCGGCGACGACCTCGCGCTTCGGCTTGGGCTTCGGATCCGGCAACGGCTCGCGATTACCCTTGCCAGCCGGACCGAGATCGGCGCCCGACTGCGCGATGACCTTCTCGCCGAGCTGCTCGCGCAGCACCCGCGTCTTGACCTCCTGCACCTCGCCCTCGGGCAGCTCCAGGAGCTGGAACGGACCGTAGGAGACGCGGATCAGGCGGTTCACCTCGAGGCCGAGATGGGCGAGCACGTTGCGCACCTCGCGGTTCTTCCCTTCGCGGATCGCAACGACCAGCCAGACATTGGCGCCCTGGTCGCGCTCCAGCGTCGCTTCGATCGGGCCGTATTTCACGCCGTCGACCTCGACGCCTGCGGTGAGCTGGTCGAGCTGCGCCTGCGTAATCTCGCCATGGGCGCGGACACGATAGCGGCGTGTCCAGCCGGTGTCCGGCAGTTCGAGCACGCGCGCCAGCCCGCCGTCATTGGTGAGCAGCAGCAGCCCCTCGGTATTGAAATCGAGCCGGCCGATCGAGATCAGGCGCGGCAGCCCTTCCGGCAGATTGTCGAACACGGTCGGGCGCCCCTCGGGGTCGCTGTGCGTCGTCATCAGCCCGCGCGGCTTGTGGTACAAAAACAGCCGTGTGCGCTCACGCTCCGGCAACGGCGCGCCGTCGACCTGGATCACGTCGTTCTCGGTGACGTCGAGCGCCGGTGAGTTGATGATGCGGCCGTTCACGGTGACGCGGCCCTGCGTCACCATCTCCTCGGCATCACGGCGCGAGGCGAGGCCGGCACGCGCCAGCACCTTGGCGATGCGCTCGCCAGCCTTGCCGGGCTTCGGCGCCTCGTCGGGCACGACGCGCTTGGTACGCTTGTCGGTCTCGGGCTTGCGCTCGCGATACGGACCGCGGCCGCCGAACGCCGGACGCTTGGCGAAGACCCGGCTCTCGTCCTCATTGTCGCGGCGCGGCCGGTCGGCGAAATCACCACCCCGACCTTCGCCACGCGGATGCTCCTGCCACTCGCTGCGGCCTTCGGGGCGTTGACGCGGGCGATCGAACTTGCGGTCGTCGCCGCGATCGCGCGGCCGGTCGAATTTCGGACGGTCGGACGTGGCCCGGTCGAACTTGGGACGGTCCCCGCGTGGCCGATCGGAGGCGGAACGGTCGAACTTCGGACGATCGAATTTGGGGCGATCCTCGCGTGGGCGATCGGACTTGGGACGGTCGAACTTGGGACGGTCGAACTTGGGACGGTCGAAGCTGCGCGCACCATCGCGGGGCGGGCGGGCGCTGCGCTCCGGTCGATCGCCGCCCTCACGCTTCTGCCACGGCTTGGACTCGCCGCGGGCCGGACGGTCGCCGAATTCCTTGCGCGGACCGCGCGGGCCGGCACCGAACTTGCGCTGGCCGCGATCGCCGTCAGCTCCGCGGGAAAATGTCTTCTCGCCGCCGAACTTCCGCTCCGGCCGATCGCCACGCGGCGGCCGGTCGCCGAAGCTGCGCTCGGTGCGCGGACGGTCGCCGCGATCGCGGGCGCCCCCGCTGCGCGGCGTATAGGGGCGCTTCTCACCGTCACGCTCGCGTGGCGCGTAGGGCTTGCGTTCGCCGAACTTGCGCTCGGAGGATCGCGCCGCCGGACGGGCCTCGTCGCGATCGGTGCGCGGCGTGTAGGGACGTTTGCTGCCGCCACCCGCGTCGCGGTCGAATTTCGGCCGGTCGCCGCGCGGCTTGAAGGCGCGCTTCTCGCCGTTCTCACCCCGCGGCGGACGCGCGGCAAACGGACGGTCGCCGCGCGGACGCTCATCGCGGTTGAAGCGCGGCTTTTCGCCAAAGGATTTGCGCGGCGCATCGCCGTCGTCGCGGCGGCGCGGTGCACGGCCCTCGTCGAACGAGCGCTTGCCCTTGGCCCCCGCCGCCTTGTCGCCGAAGCCGCGTTTGGCGAACTTCTTCTCCGGGCCGCGCGCAGCGCCCGAGCGTCCCTTAGTCCCTTCGGAACGCCCCCGCGGGGCGCCGCCGCGGCGGCCGCGGGAATCGTTGTCTTTGTCGGTGTCGCGGGGCATGAAGGTCTCACTTTGAGGTGCGGGACGTCGCGTGGTACGCGCGCTCTGAGCAGCGCCTGTCACGCGGGAAATCGAGGTCCGGTTTTGCTGAAGGGCGATGCAGTACCAGACTTATCCGGGCATTACGAGCCATGAACGCTCCTTCTTTCATGGATCTGGCGTTGAAAGCGGCCGAATCGGCCGCAATTTCCGGCGAGGTGCCGATCGGCTGCGTCGTGGTGCGGGACAACGTGGTCATCGCCACCGCCGCCAACCGCACTCTGACCGACCGCGACCCCACCGCCCATGCCGAGGTCCTGGCGCTGCGCCAGGCCGCGCAGGCGATCGGCAGCGAACGGCTGGTCGATTGCGACCTCTACGTCACGCTGGAACCGTGCACGATGTGCGCTGGCGCCATCTCCTTCGCCCGCGTCCGCCGGCTGTATTATGGGGCCGCCGATCCCAAGGGCGGCGCCGTCGAATCCGGCGTGCGGTTCTTCTGCCAGCCCACCTGCCACCACGCGCCGGAGGTCTACTCGGCCGTCGGCGAGCAACAGGCGTCGCAGATGCTCAAGGACTTCTTCAAGGCGCGGCGCTGACGAGGCCTCGCCCCGGCCGCATCATTCGCGAAAGCGGATGTGGATGGGAAGGCCGCTGACCCCGCTCATGAACGGCGACTCGACCCGGCGCACCCGTCCGGCGAGCGCGAAATGCGCCGTGCGATGGAGCAGTTCCGCGAACATCGCGCGCATCTGCATCCGCGCCAGCTGCAGCCCCATGCAGACATGCGGACCGCGGCCGAAGGCGATATGCGGATTCGGACTGCGATCGATCCGGAACGTGCCGGCGTCGTCGAACATGGCTTCGTCGCGGTTGCCTGAATGGAAGAACAAGGCCAGCGCCTCGCCCGCGCGAATGACCTGGCCGGCGACCTCGGTGTCGCCGACCGCCGTCCGCATGAAATGGCGCACCGGCGTGGTCCAGCGCAGCATCTCCTCGATCGCCGGATCGAGCAGCTCAGGCTCGGCGCGCAACCGCGCGAGCTGGCCCGGGTCCGCGAGCAGCGCCTCGAGCCCGCCGGCCAAAGCGAGCGAGGTGGTGTCGTGGCCGGCCGTCACCAGCAGGATGAAATAGGAGATCAGCTCGTAATGCGGCATCGCGGCGCCATGCGGCGCGCTCTGCGCGATGAGGCTGGCGAGATCGTCGCGCGGGCTGGCGCGGCGGTCGGCGACCACGGCTTCGAAGTAGTCGCGCAACGCCAGCATGGCCATGCGCATGGTGTCGCCGGGCGCCTCGGCAAAACGCCGCTGCGGATCCTCGGCGGCCACGAACGCCTGGGCGAGCCGGGCAAGCCGTGCGTCATCGGCTTCGGGCGTGCCCAGCATGCGACCGATGACGCGGAAGGTGAACGGCAGCGCGACGTCGCGTGCGAAATCGCAAGCATCACCACGCGCAGCAACCCTGTCGAGGATCTCGGCGGCCCATTGCGTCAGCCAGCTCTCCATCGCGCGCAGAGCCGGCGGCGCGAAGGCGCCCTGGATGACCGCGCGATAGGCGGCGTGATCCGGGGCATCCATCTCGGTGAGGCTGCGGACGGCCTGCGGCTTGCCGGTGACCCGCTGCAGCACGGCCTCCGAGGCTTCGCTGGCAAGATAGGTGCGGGGTCCCGCAGCGAAATCCTTGCTCCGCGTCTCGATCGCGACGATGTCGGCGTGGCGCGTGACGGCCCAGAACGGACGCACGCCCGGGCGCTCGACCCAGTGCAGCGGCGCGTGCTGGCGCAACAGTGCGCAGGCCCGTTCAAGCCGCAAGGGGCTGGCGTGACCTTTCGAGGAGATCAGCACATCCACCGCGCGCGCGATCGCGGCAGCGTGTCGACCGGGCTTGGATGAGAGCAACGGAGCTGCGGACATCAGTGCGACGGATCGCCGTCCGAGACGGCCGCCTCGGGTCTGCGGCGCACCAGCAGGGTGAACTCCTTCATGCCGTAACCGCCGATGACCTCGACCGGCGCGGCAAACTCGCGCTCACAATGGGCCACCCAGATCTCGGGCGTGGTCCGGTACAGCCGCGCCGTCGCGGCATCGGAGGCCTCGTCGTCATCGTCACCGTGGGCCCGCATGAAGTTGACGCCGAAGCCGCGGCGGCTGGTGGCGAACATCTGCCCCAACAGGCCCTTGATGTAACTCTCCCAGGCCTGGCGCGGATAGCCGACATTGACGTTCATGATGCCGGACGCGACCGAGTAGTCGGCGATGCGCGGGCTCTCCGCGGCAACGACGAAACGCCGCTGCGGGCCAGCAAAGCGCCGACGGGCGCGGCTGATCATGGCGCGCGACAGATCGATGCCGAGATAGTCGATCTCGCAGGTCGGATAGCGCGCGGCCAGAAAGGGCACCAGCGCGCCATAGCCACAGCCGATGTCGTTGAGGCTGAACGGCGCCGACGCATCGCACAGCTTCATCAGCTGCACGAAGCGCAGGCCCTGCGTCGCCTCGCATGACCAGTCGACGCCCCGCGGCGTCGCGCCATGACGCGCGACGCATGCGGTGTAGTAGGCATCGACGTCGGAGCAAATGGCCTGAATAGAAGGAGCCTTTTGTCCGGCGCCGTCGCCTGCGGTCAGGCTCATTTTTTGCCGCGCTTCTGAACACGCCTGGTGCGAGCAACTTCGGCCAGGTTCTGACGCGCCTCTCGTCCGGGAGTGGTCGGTATCGAAACGATCACATGCGTTTCGAGCGAGAACACGACCGGACGGCCTTGCGTAACCGTCACCCGAGGATCGTCCGCTGCCGAATGGCAGACAATCGAAACAGGAAGCGGCTTCTCGGATTCCAGGTCGTCCTTGAACGCCCGGATGACACGGTCGTGACCATTCACGCCATCAAGATCGGAGGGATAGGTCCTGAGGTGTTCCAAGAAACGGTACCACCGGCGACGCTCAGTCCAATCCTGCGGCACGATCCCCAGCAAAGCGAACGATTGCTGCAAGCCATGCTGCAGTGAAAAAACTCCAAACTCGCGCTGCAGCTCGACCATTTCCGGCAAAGCTTCAGCCTCGAAACGCCTGTTCAACTGCACAAGAATATCGAGCGTAGTACTGTCTTTAATCATCATCCCCATGTGCCCAGCCTCCTAATAATGCTTCATGGAAAGCGGGCATACTGCACGGGTCATCTAGTACCTTCAAGAGAGGATCGGCACGCTATCAACATGGGTTTGTAGACCTCGGCACCCGAGACTTCCAGCAGGCGCTCGGCGTCGAGCAGCGATCCGACAGCTTCTGCGTCGTTCCGAAAATCGGAGTCGGACGAACTGATCAAACATCGCAGCAGCACCGCGTGGAGTTCACCGATCCTATCCGTCCTGCGTCGGGCGATGACGCTGGCTTCCTCAGCAACGTCGAGTGCACTACGGAGGTCTCCTGCGCGATAAAGAACGTCAGCCAGATCGCTCATCATGCGCGCTTCGAACTCGAGACCTGCCCTGGCGCGCCTCGAGTACTCGATCGCTTCCCTGAGATCATACGCGGCGTAAGTGAAATCGCCTGCAGCCGCCCGAGCAAGACCAGCCCCTGCCAACGCCTGCACCCGAATGTACGGCATGCCCGACGCTTCAGCGATCTGAAGCAGCTCGGCAGAGTGCAGAGCTGCGGCTTCAGCACGACCTTGCCATCGAGCAAACTCAACAGCGGCAAAGTGCGGGATAAAACGGACCACCGGAGCCAACTGTTCGGGAGGGGTATTCAACAGTTCGAAAAGCTGAATTTCGAGCTCAGCGAAACAGCCGAGCTGGACCAGGATTCGCGTCCTGAGGCACTTGATCCAATATTCAACATCGAATCCCAGGATCTGATTTGGCGTCAGCCCCAGGGTTACACTACTGTCAAAACCACCTTGGTTAGCGATCGTCGCCTGCGCCGTGTTCGCCGCTGCTAGCGCGTCTCGTGCTCTCCCCGACAGCAGAAGCGCCTGCGCCAGCATGGCGTTGACGGTCGCATAGCGGCCGACATCGCCCTCCTCCGAGGTCAGCTTGACCGCATTCTGCACGAGGTTGACGTAGTCGTCGGCTGCGCCGGTCGAGGCGAGGACGCGGCCGTAAGCGCCGAGCAGGATCGGCTCGTGCATCTTGTCCGAGGAGCGCGCATAGCGCAGCGCCTCCTCGGCGAAAGGCCTCACCTCCTCGGCCGAGATGCCCTCCCGCCATCCGCAATTGAGGATCTGGCCGCTGGCAAGCGCCCTGAGGCGATCGACGTGCTCGGATGGCGGCACCGTCTGCAGCATGGAGCGGATCTTTTTCCAAAGCCGCAGTGCCTCGGCCGTATTGGTGCGGCCGATCCAGCGCGCCGCGCGCTGCAGATGCTCGACGGCCTGCATGGTCTGGCCGGCGAATTCGTAGTGCGAGGCGATCAGAGCGGCGAACTCGTCCTGCGTGCCCCAATCCAGCGCCTCGATCGCCTTGGCCACGGCCACGTGCACGCCGCTCAGGCGCGAGCGCAGCTGCATGGCATAGGCCACCTCCTGGATCAGCGGATGGCGGAAGGCGAGCACGCCCATGTCGAACGGCGGCAGATCATAGAGAAGATCGGCATGCCTCAGTTGTGCGAGCGCGTCGAACAGGTCCGCCTCGCTGAGCCCCACGACAGGCTTGAGCACGGCGAGCGCGACCGAGCGGCCGATCACAGCCGCTGTTTCCAGGACGCTCTTGGCGGTCTCGCTCAGACGGTCGATGCGGGCCGCTACCACGGCATGCACCGTCGGCGGCAGCGGAATCGGGCCGATCCCGCCCTTCAGCCGATAGGCGCCGCGCTCACCCTCGAACCCGCCGCTCTCGGAGACCGCGCTCGCCAGCTCCTCGAGGAAGAAGGGATTGCCCTGCGCGCGCTCGATGATGTCGCCGACCAGCGCCTCGAGCGATGCGTCGTCGCCGAAGACGCCGCGCAGCAGTTTGCGCGCCTCGGCGGATGCGAGCGGCACGATGTGCAGCTCGTGAAACGGAGCCCGCTGCATGAAGGACGCGGCAAAACCAGGCCTGTAGTTCACGACCAGCAGCGTCTTGGTGCCGATCGAGGCCTCCGCGAGCGCCTCGACGAACTCCTCGCTGGCCTCGTCGAGCCAATGCAGGTCCTCGATCATGATCACCACGGCGCCATCCGCCGGCGCCGAGCGGAACAACGTCTTGAACACGTTGAGGAGACGCGTCTTGAACACGCCCGGATCGAGCCGAAGCGCAGGACGAGACGGATCGGCAAGGCTCATGAAGTCCAGCAGCAGCACCAGCGCCGTATCGGGAATGCCGAGGGCCTCGAGTCTGTCGACCACGCGCTGTCGCGACACCTCGACGGGCTCCTTCGCCCGGATGCCGAAGAAGTCGCGCAACAATTCGAGCACCGGCTGGAACGGGGTGGCGCGGCCATGTGCCAGCACGCGCGCCTCGTAGACGCGAATGCCCTGGCGGCGACAGTGCTCGGCGAACTCGAAGCACAGCCGGCTCTTGCCGATGCCGGCCTCGCCGACGATGCCGACCACAGCGCCACGCGCCGCCAGGACGTCGTCGAGCTCGCGTTCGAGCACCGCAAGCTGAGCGTTGCGCCCGATCAGCGGCAACAGGCGTTGGCCGCTGCGGAAGACGTCGCTCGCCGGCGCGTTCAGGCGGCCGATCAGCTTGTAGATCGACACCGGCGAGGCAATGCCGCGCAGCGTGCGGGTGCCGAGCGGCTCGGCTTCGACGAACTGCCTGGCGCCGGTGTAGGTCTCCTTGCTGATGAGGATGGTCCCTGGCTCGGCCATGTGCTCCAGACGATTGGCCAGATGCACGTTGGCGCCGGCCGCATCGTAGGTCTGGTACATGCTGTTCTCGACGACCTGGACGATCACCTCGCCGGTGTGCAGTCCGACGCGGACCTGCAGATGCGGATCCGCCAGGCGGGCGATCGAGTCCTGCACCGCGAGCGCACCGAGGCAGCCACGCACGGCGTGATCCTCGTGCGGCACCGGCGCGCCGAACAGGGCCATGACGCCGTCGCCCTGTGTCTTGTTGACGACGCCGTCATAGCGGTGGACGGCCTCTTTCATGAGGTTGAGGACCGGATCGAGCCGTTGCATCGCGAGTTCGGGATCGCCGAGACTATCGATCAGCTGGGTCGAGTCACGAATGTCGGCAAACAGGATGGTGAGTCGCTTGCGCTCACCGCCCTTGCTGCTCAGGGTCCGTAGCACCCGCTGGGCGTTCTGATCCGGCTGAGCCAGCCGGCCCGGCAACGGCGCGCCGCATTGGCCGCAGAAGCGATTCGACGGGCTGTTGGTCTGGTTGCACGCCTCACATCTGAGGCTGAGCGGCTCGCCGCACCGGTCGCACGAGGCTCTCCCGGGCTGATTCTGCCTGCCGCACCGCGCGCATTCCATGGCCCCTCCGTTCCACGGCGGAACTGATTCATCCCATCACGGCATGAGTCTATGGAACTGCCACAATTCTCGCGGGAAAAATAGCCTTGCGGGGCCGAGTGCGGCGATCACGATGCTCAGCCCCGGCCGCTTTCCTGCGCCACCGCCTGCCAGGCAATGTCGCGCCGGCAGAAGCCGTCAGCCCATTTGATGCGGTCGACGGCCTGATAGGCCCGCGCCTGAGCCTCGGCGACGCTCTTTCCCGACGCGCAGACATTGAGGACGCGCCCACCATTGGCGAGAATGGCGCCGTCCTTCGCCACCGTGCCGGCGTGGAAGATCTCCACGCCCTCGATCCTCGCGGCATCGTCGAGTCCCTCGATGACACCACCCTTCGCGTAGTCGCCGGGATAGCCCTTCGCGGCCATGACCACGGTGACGGCGGCGTCGGGAAACCAGCGCAGGTCGAAATTCTTCAACTGCCCATCGCAGGCGGCCAGCATGGCGGGCACGAGATCCGACATCATCCGCAGCATCAGCACCTGACATTCCGGATCGCCGAAGCGCACGTTGTATTCGAACAGCTTCGGCCCCTGAGCCGTCAGCATCAGGCCGGCATAGAGAATGCCCTTGAAGGGTGTGCCCCGGGCGCTCATCCCGGCAATGGTCGGCTGAATGATCTGATTCATGATCTCGTCATGAATCTCCTGCGTCACGAACGGCGTCGGCGAATACGCTCCCATGCCGCCGGTGTTCGGTCCCTGGTCGTGATCGAACACCCGCTTGTGGTCCTGGGCAGACGCCAGCGGTATCGCGGTCTCACCGTCGCACAGCGCGAAGAACGACACCTCCCGCCCTTCGAGAAACTCCTCGATGACGACCTCGGCGCCAGCGACGCCAAAGCCGCCCTCGAACATCATCTTGATGGCGTCCTCGGCCTCGGCAACCGTCTTGGCCACGACGACACCCTTGCCGGCCGCGAGTCCGTCTGCCTTGACGACGATCGGAGCGCCGTGCTCGCGGACATAAGCGAGCGCCTCGGGGGCATTGTCGAAGCGGCAGTAGGCGCCGGTCGGGATGTCGTATTCGGCGCAGAGATCCTTGGTGTATCCCTTGGAGCCCTCGAGCTTGGCGGCGAGCCTGGATGGGCCGAACGCCTTGATGCCGGCAGCCTCGAGATCATCGACGATGCCGGCGGCGAGCGGCGTCTCGGGGCCGACCACCACCAGATCCACCTTGTTCGCCCGGCAGAAGGCGATCACCGCCGCATGATCGGCGACGTCGAGCGCGACACATTCGGCCTCCTTGGCGATCCCGGCATTGCCGGGCGCGCACCACAGCTTGGTGAGCAGCGGCGAGCCGGCAATCTTCCAGGCGAGCGCGTGCTCGCGGCCGCCGGAACCAAGGAGCAGAATGTTCATCGTCGATGCCGTCGCAGAGGGGTGGGCCAATTTGGACGCCCCAATTGCCCGGCCCTTGCAACGGAGTCAAATCATGGCTCCGGCGGCTTCGCGGCAGCGCCGGCAATGATACCCTGCAGGTTCGCGACATAGCGGGCGAAGGCCGCACGGCCGGCCGCGGTCGCCGTGACCGTGGTCTGCGGCTTCTTGCCGACGAAGGCCTTGTCCACGGCGACGTAGCCGGCCCGCGCCAGCGTGTCGATATGCGCGCCGAGATTGCCGTCGGTGGCGCCGGTCAGCTTCTTCAGCCGGACGAATTCCAGCCCGGCCACGGCAGGCAGGGCATTCAGCGCCGCCATGATCTTCAGCCGCAGCGGTTGGTGGATGATCTCGTCGAGCTCCGCCAAACCGTCAGCTCCGCCGCATCCACAAGCCGCCGAGAACCAGGCCGCCGCCATTGACGAACGCCATCCACAACGGGAAAGCCTTGCCGATGAAGAGGTAGCCGACCAGGGTCAGCGCGGTGACGCAAAGGCCGAACACCGTGAACGCCGCGCCGAACCACAAGCCGGCGAGGCCGTAGAACAGCATGAAATAGATCGGCCAGAATGCGCCCATCTCGCGCGGTCCGAAATGGCCGATCGCTTCGACGAAGAAGCCGAACGCAAAGAACATGACGAAGGCGAGCAGCGCCCGGAGATCGAAGCTGCGTACGCCGGAACGCGCCTTCTCCGTCGCGCCCAACACCAGCGACCCGGCCAGACCGAGGACATAGACCGATAGCCAGGCCTTGTCGGCGTAGTTGGGCGCGAGATAGGTCACGAGATTGCCGGCGAAGACGAGAACGCCCCAGAGGATCATCAGCAGGCTCGACAGCCGATAGATCTGCGACTGCCGCACGCGCTTCGTCACATCCTCGATGTCGCTGAGCGCCCGCGCGGCTTCCAGGCTGTCGATCATGCGGTTTGGACCTCTAGTGCGTCGCCACGTCCTCGGCGATCGCGCTCACCGCCTGCGGCGCCGACACGATCTCCATGTGATTGACGCCAGCGATCAGCTTCACGTCAACGCCCGGCACGACGGCGTGCGCCGCATCTGCATATTTGTCGGCGAGCATCAGCTCGTCATCCGCGCCGGCGATGACGGTCACCGGGTGCTTCGCCGCAGTGAAATCGGCCTTGTAGCCACGGGTCGCGAAATTGCGGAACAGCCGGTAGCTGTAGGTCGGCGCCAGGAATTTCTCCGAGTTCGGCCTGACAGCAAAGGCCAGCACAGGCAGTGCCTCGCAACACGGCATGCCGATGCGCCTGAGCACGCCGAGCGCCAGGATGCGCGGAATGTCGGGACCGGCCCAGCCGCCCGAATTCTCCCGGTTGGTCGGCGCGTCGTAACCCAGATAGGGCGCGAGCAGCACGGTGCGCGTGAACAGATCCTGGATCGGGGCGCTCGCCGCGCGCAGCGCGAAGCCGCCGCCAGCCGAATGGCCGAGCAACACGATCGGTTGGGCCGGAATCGACCTCCTGACCTCGGCGACGAGGTCGGCGAGATCGTCTTCGAGCTGTCCGAGATGGCCGATGTCGCCGCGGGTGCCGGAGCCGCCATGGCCGCGAATGTCGGGCGCGAAGGTATCGATGCCGCGCGCCGCCAACGCATCGGCGAGGGCATGCACGGCGACGCTGGAGCCGGATGAGCCGTGGACCACGATCGCGACCTTGCCGACAGCCGTTCCGCGCGCCGGGTAGTGGCGATAGGCGAGCTCGGTGCCATCGCGGGCACTGAAGCGCTGCAGGCCGGGCATGGTGCTGCGGTCGACCTGGCCGGCGGTCTCCGAGATCGACTTGAGCTCGGGCGGGCGCACCAGTGGCGTCGCGATCATCGCAGCCAGGGCCAAAGCGAGCACGCCCACGAGGCAGAGCCCCCATCCTAGGACCCGAAACAGGAACTTCGCGCCGCGTCGCACGCTCTCCTCCAGCCCTTCTGCATTTTACAGAGTACTCTATACTACAGAGCTATCGAAAAGGCAACGGCTTGATTGGCGGCGGACGCGGAAAGCCCCTACCTTGGCTGCTGCTCCCCGAACCGAATCAAACAGCGATGCCGCCTGCGGAAGCCTTGCCCAACGCGCCCGAATTCACCGTCACCGAGCTGTCCTCGGCGCTGAAGCGCACGGTCGAGGACCAGTTCGGCCACGTCCGGGTGCGCGGCGAGATCACCGGCTTTCGCGGGCCGCATTCCTCGGGGCATTGCTATTTCGCGCTCAAGGACGAGAGCGCCAAGATCGAGGCGGTGATCTGGAAGGGCGTGCATGGCCGCATGCGCTTCAAGCCCCAGGAGGGGCTCGAGGTGATCGCCACCGGCAAGCTCACCACCTATCCGAACTCGTCGAAATACCAGATCGTCATCGAGGCGCTGGAGCCGGCCGGGATCGGCGCGCTGATGGCGCTGATGGAGGAGCGCAAGCGGAAGCTCGGGGCCGAAGGACTGTTCGATCCCGCACGCAAGCAACTGCTGCCATGGCTGCCCGAGGTGATCGGCGTCGTCACCTCGCCGACCGGGGCCGTCATCCGCGACATCCTGCACCGGCTCGAGGACCGCTTTCCTCGCCGCGTGCTGGTCTGGCCCGTGAAGGTGCAGGGCGAAGGCTCGGCCGAGCAGGTTGCCGCCGCGATCCGCGGCTTCAACGATTTGCCGCAGGATGGCCCGATCCCGCGGCCCGACGTGCTGATCGTCGCGCGCGGCGGCGGCTCGCTGGAGGACCTGTGGTCGTTCAACGAGGAGATCGTGGTCCGCGCCGCGGCCGAGAGCATGATCCCGCTGATCTCGGCGGTCGGCCACGAGACCGACGTGACCTTGATCGATTTCGCCGCCGACAAACGTGCGCCCACGCCGACCGCAGCCGCGGAAATGGCGGTGCCGGTGCGCAGCGAGCTGATGCAGGAGGTCGCAAGCCTCGCGCGCCGCGTCGGCGTCTGCTGGCAGCGCAGCCAGGAGAGCCGCCGCAACGAGCTGCGCGCCGCCGCGCGCGCCCTACCCGGCCCTAGCGATCTGCTCGCCATTCCCAGGCAGCGGCTGGATTCGGCGGCCGCCAACCTGCCACGCGCGCTGAAGACCAACACGCATGTTCACTTTCGCCAATTCGCGGCGGCGAGCGCCAAGCTCACTCTGCGCGTGCTGCACGCGCAGATCGCGCAATCACGCCATCGGCTCGTCGCGTCGTCCGAGCGGCTGTCGCTGTCGTCGCGCGGCCAGCTGCACCGGCGGCGCGAGCGATTCGAGGCGCTCGACGCCCGCTTCAAGGCCTCGCGCCAGGCCTATGCCCAGGCCAAGCGCCAGGCCATCGGCCGCGAGCGCGACCGAACCGAACGTCTTGCCGAGCGGGCCCGGCGCGCGTTGCTGACCCAGCTTCAGCGCCTGTCGGCCCGCGTCGGCCAGAACGAGAAGCTCCTCACCGCGCTGTCCTATCGCAGCGTGCTGGCCCGTGGATTTGCCCTGGTGCGTGACGAGACCGGCCACCCGCTGCACCATGCCGCGAGCATCGGTCCGGGCGATGCGCTCTCGATCGAATTTGCGGACGGCAAGGTCGCGGCCACGGCGGGCGCGGACCGCCCACTTCCGCCGGCAGCGCCGTCATCGCCGAAACCTGCGCGCGAGGCCAAGCCTCCGGCACCGAAGCGCACGCCCGATCCCGCCGACCAAGGCAGCCTCTTCTGAGTGGCCTTCAGCGCGCCAGCCAATCGGCCACGAGCTTCTGCGCATCGGCGCGCGCCTCGGGATCCGAGCCGACATGGCCGCGCTCGGGCGCCCCGGCGTCGGATCCCGCGACCTGATGCAGCGGCAGGTTCACACGATCGAAATCGTGATAGGCGCCGGGATAGATGACGATGCGGGTCAGCGCGCTGCGGCCGCGCGCGCCATCGATCATCTGCCGGCACGCGGGCGGCGAATAGACGTCGTCCAGGCCGCCGATCAGCACCAATGTCGGGACGCGCGTGCTCCAGCCGAGGCCGGACGAGGCGCGGCAATCCGGATAGAACGCCACCGCCGAGCGAAAATCCGGCGAGACATGCTCGGGCAATTGCGGGCGCACCGCCCACAACAGCGCGCTCGCGCCGGCCGCCCAGCCGACCAGGCTGACCCGGTCGGGCATCGCCCAGGCTTGCTCGGCCAACCATTTCTGCGCGATCACGATGTCGGCGACACGCTCGCGCCGGCCGCTGATACGACGCTCCTTGACGCGGCATTGCGGGCCCAACCCGCGCGAGCCGTAGCTGTCCGGCAGCAGGACGGCCTTGCCGTCCCTGACGAGTTCCTCGGCCCAGTCGCGATAGCGCGGCAGCACCGGCTCCGAGCGGCCGGAAAGCCCGCCGCAGCCGTGGAGCGCGACGACGACCGGAAATGGGCCGGCCCCCTTCGGCCGGTAGAGCTGGGCGTGCAGCACATAGCTTCCCGAGGGGATCTCGACCGCGACGGGCGCTGGCAACGGCTCTGCCAAGGCTGGAAACGCCGTGGCGCAGAGCAGTGAGACGACGATGGCGACGAGGGAGCGCATCAAACCAGCCGGGCGGGACAAGCGGCGGATATCGCAATCTAGCTAGCACGGAGTTTCGAGCAGAAGCATCACAAATCAGTGGGTTTGCGCGGGGGGACAGCGTCCCCCATCTATGCTAGGAAATCATCGAAATTCGGCCTGTCGTGTGCGCGCGGCGCCCGCGTAGGGGGACTTCACGTCAAGGAATTGGAGATCGCGGACGTGCTCAACAAGTTTGGTCCCTCGGGCCAGGGCGAGGCGCAGGTGCAGTATCTGGATGGCGATTTCCGGGTGATCTCACCGGGAAGCTATGTGCGCTGCGCGGTCACCGATGTGCGGATTCCGCTGGACGAGCTGAAGTATTGGAGTGTCGATCTGCAGGAAGCCTACGCCCTGCCGAGCGCCGTGCTGCAGCGGCATTATCCGGGCGCGTTGAAGGCCAACGGCTGATCTTTGCGCTTCGCTGACAGCCGTTGCACAACCAGCGCGCGCAACGCGGCGAGATCGTCGAACTGCAGTGTGACCGGGAATGCCATGACATCGGGCGCGGCCTCGTGGCCGCGGAACCGCACGAGATCCTTTTCCGTGGTCACCAGGGCAAATCCATCACGCCTGGCTTCGTTGGCGAGGGCCACGACGTCGCCCGCCGTGAACGGGTGGTGATCCGGAAAGGCACGCTCGCGCCTGACGTCGAGACCAGCGCCGCGAAGGGTGCGGAAGAAGCGGGCGGGGTCGCCGATCCCGGCAAACGCCAGCAGCGGCCTGCCCCGCAGCGCCGAAACGATCTGCGGATCTGGCCGCAACGCGGCTGAAAACACCGGCTTGCCGGCCGCCAACACATGTGAGGCGACCGCCTCGCTGGCTTCGCCGCTGCCGATCACGACCAATGCGTCGGTGCGCGCCAGTTGCGGCGGCAGCGGCGCGCGCAACGGTCCGGCGGGAAACACCTCGGCATTGCCGAGGCCGCGCGCGCCGTCGATCACGATCAGCGCGAGATCCTTCGTGATCGACGGATTCTGGAAGCCATCGTCCATCAGGATGACGGTGGCGCCTTGCGCCTTGACGAGACCGATGCCGTCGGCGCGATTGCGCGCCACGACGACCGGCACCCGCGCGGCCATCATCAGCGGCTCGTCGCCGACATCGGCAGCCTCATGGACCGCAGGATCGACGACGGCGGGACCGCCCAGCCGGCCGCCATAGCCACGGCTCAGCACCACCGGCCGCTCGCCGAGGTCACGCAGAATATCCGTCAGCGCCAGCACGGTCGGCGTCTTGCCGGCTCCGCCGACGTGGAAATTACCGACGCAGATCACCGGCAGGCCGGCATCGACGCCGCCTTGCGCCATCCGACGTGCGGCAACGGCGCCGTAGAGTGTCGAGAGCGGAGACAGCAGACGCGATTGCCAGGAGGCCGGCCGATGCCAGAAGGCCGGCTCACGCATCGCCGGCGGCCCCCATCTCGAGCCTGACCTGCAACAGATACGGCTCGAGCGCTGACAGCGTCCGCTCCAGCGCGCCACCGAGCTGATCGACCACCCGCGTTCCTGCCGCAACCAGGCTGTTGCCGGCTGCGGGATCAGCGAGCAGTTGCCGGAGTTGGCGGATCAGCGCCTCCTGATCGTGGGCGAGCCTGGCTCCCCCGGCTTTGTCCAGCGACTCATAGACGTCGGTGAAGTTGAACACGTGCGGCCCGTGCACGATGGCCGCACCCAGCTTGACGGCCTCAATCGGATTCTGGCCGCCATGCTCGACCAGCGAGCCGCCCATGAACACGACCGGCGCCAGCCGGTAGAACAGGCCGAGCTCACCCATCGTGTCGGCGACGTAGATGTCGGTGCCGGCGAGCGGCTGTTCCTCCCGCGACCGCAAGGCGCCCTGCAGGCCGGCACTTGCGACGAGCTCGGCGACCGCCGGGCCACGATGCGGATGGCGCGGCACGATCACGGTGAGCAGCGACGGATAGGACACCGACAAGGCCCTGTGGGCCGCAATCAGGATCTCGTCCTCGCCGGGATGCGTGGAGGCGGCGACGACGACCGGACGGCCGCGCGTCATCGCCGTGAGCCGATCGAGCTTCGCCGGATCGGCGGGCGGCGCCGGCACGTCGAGCTTGAGATTGCCGGTGGTGATGACGTTGCGCGCGCCGAGCGCGGCGAACCGGTCGGCATCCGCCTGCGACTGCGTCAGGAAGAGATCAAAGCGTCCGAGCAAGGCGGAGATGGTGCCGGACATGCGGCGCCAGCGCGGGAACGAGCGCGGCGACATGCGGCCGTTGATCACCACCATCGGCACCCGCCGCGAGGCGCCGGCGAGGATGAGATTCGGCCAGAGGTCCGACTCGATGAACAGCCCGAGCGAGGGACGCCAATGATCGAGAAACCGCTCCACGAAGCGCGGCGTGTCATAGGGCACGTATTGGTGGATCACGTCGGGCGGGAAGCGCTTGGCCACGATGGCGGCCGACGTCACGGTGCCGGACGTGATGAGGATGCGGATGTTGAGCTCACGCAGCCGCTCGATCAGCGCCGCCGCCGCCAGCACCTCGCCGACGCTGGCACCGTGAATCCAGACCAGCGGACCCAGCGGGCGCGTGTCATGGCTCAGGCCGCGCCGCTCGTCGGTCCGCTCGGGATCCTCCTTGCCGTGCTTGAGCCGCTGTCTGATCAGTGCCGGCGCAAGCGGCACCGCCGCCGAGGACAACCCGCGGTAGACACGCAGGGCCATCGGCAGCGGGCTAGGCACTCGATGCTCCCGACGCGACCGGCGGAGGACAGGCCTCGGGACGGCCGACGATCTCATAGGCGCGGCGCATGCATTCGTTCAGCGTCGCCTCGAGGTCGAGACGCGCCTCTTCCATCATCGCGGCGTCGGCATCGCGCGGCACGTTGATTTCCTTGATTCCCACCAATGCGCCGCGGCCGAATGGCAAATTGATGGTGGTGCTGTCCCAGTTCTTCAGGCGGATGAAGCGGCTCGTGACCATTGCGAACGGCATGATCGGACGTCCTGATTCGCGCGCGAGCATGATGATGCCGAGACCCGCAATCCGCGCCCGCTTCGGCACATCGGCGGTCGATGCAACATTATAGTTGTCTTCGAGCGCCCGCACCATCTCCTTGAACGCCCCCACCCCGCCTTTCCGGTGGAAGGAGGAGCCATGATCGCCGGAGCCGCGGATGGTTCCGATGCCGAGCCGCTCGGCGGCGATCGCGTTGAACTCGCCGTCGCGATGCCGGGAGATCAGCACCTTGGCGCGATAGCTCGGCTTGTTCTTGATGAAGGGGGTCAGCAGATGCTGGCCGTGCCAGAACGCGAAGATCGCCGGCATCTGCGGCTCGACGATGTCGTAGACCTCCGGCGGCTCATAGGTGAAGCGGTTGGTCAGCCACACCAGCCGCAGGTACTCGGCCGCGAGAAACCCGACGGCGCGCTGGAACCAGCCGCTACGCAGCGTATTACGGATCAGATGTTTCAAGTCGCGAGCTTTGCGTCTTACTTCGCATCCTGACCGGGATCGAGCAGCCGGTGCAGGTGAACGATGAAATAGCGCATGTGGGCGTTGTCGACCGTCATCTGCGCCTTGGCTCGCCAGGCGGCGTGGGCCGCCGCGTAGTTCGGATAGACGCCGACGATATCGACCTTGTCGAGATCCTTGAATTCGTTCTTGTCGAGATTGATGAGCTCGCCGCCGATCACGAGGTGAAGGAGCTGCTGCGAGGCGCTATCTGTCATCGGTATCGTTTCCTAGTCAACGCCTTGCAGGCGACGTGGAGGGTGCGATCCAGGGCGATCAGTCCGGCGGTAACCTGCGATACTGCGCGACGATGTCGGCATGTCGGTCGCGGCCCGCTGCCACCAGCACCCCGTGCACCACCTCCGGACGATTATAGAGGATCGCCTCGCCGGACAACGCGGTCATTTTACCCCCCGCTTCCTGCACGATCAAATGAGCCGCCGCAAGATCCCAATCGCGGCTTTGCCCGCCTGCAAAAGCGGCATCGAGCCCGCCATGCGCGACACGGCACAGGCGCAGCGCCAATGATCCGATTCGCGGATGGAGTTCAATCCGCGCAGAATCCGGAGCCAGCCGCTCAACCAACGGTTTTGGACCGGCCACGCGCGAGAATTCGAGCTCTCGTCCGGGCGCCACCCGAACCGGCTGTTCGTTCAACGTGGTGCCACTACCGCGGGCGGCGAAGAAGAACTCCTCGCTGACCGGGACATGCACGGCGGCGAGTATCGGCGCACCGTGCTCGACCAGCGCAACGCTCACGCACCAGTCGTTGCGGCCGCCGAGATAGGACCGCGTGCCGTCGATCGGATCGACGATCCAGACCCGCGACCGGCCGAGTCTTTCCCGATCATCCGCGCTCTCCTCGGACAGCCAACCGTAATCCGGCGTTGCGGATCGCAGCCTGCGTTCGAGCAGTGCATTGACCGCCATGTCGGCTTCGGAGACGGGCGACGACGCCCCCTTGGTCCATTTGCGCAGCTCCGTTCCGAACATCGAACGTGCGAGCTCGCCGGCTTCGCGGACCGCCTCCTTCAGGAGCCTGGCGTCTGCCGCGAGGCTGGTCTCGTTCGGTTTCTCGATCTCATCGTCCGCCAAGCGTCAATCCTTCGATGCGCACCGTCGGCGCATTGACGCCATAGCGGAATTCCAGATCGCTGGCGGGCGTCATCGACTTGAAGATCTCGAACAGATGCCCGGCGATCGTCACCTCGCTCACGGCATAGCCGATCTCGCCATTCTCGATCCAGAAGCCGGACGCGCCGCGGCTGTAGTCCCCGGTGACGCCGTTGACGCCCGAGCCGATCAGGTCGGTAACGTAGAAGCCCTGCTTGATGTCCGAGATCAGCTCCTTGGCCGTCACGACGCCGGCTTCGAGATGCAGATTGAACGGACCGGGCGAAGGCGACGACGACACGCCGCGATGGGCGTGGCCGGTCGTCACCATGCCGAGCTCGCGCGCGGTGCCCGAGTCCAGCAGCCACGTCGTCAGCACGCCATCGTCGACCAGCGCGGTCTGCTTCACCTTCACGCCCTCGGCGTCGAACGGCTGCGACCGCAGTCCGCGCTTGCGCAGCGGGTCATCGATGATGCGGATGCCCTTGGCGAAGAGCTGCGCGCCGAGCTTGTCCTTGAGGAAGCTGGTCTTGCGCGCGATCGAGGCGCCGTTGATGGCGCCGACCAGATGTCCGACCAGCGAGCCGGACACGCGGGGATCGAACACCACCGGCACCTGGCACGTCGCAACCTTGCGCGGATTGGCGCGCGCCACCGCGCGTTCGCCAGCGCTGCGCCCGACGGCCGCGGGCGCCAGCAGGTCGGCGCCGTGCGGAGCCGCCGTGTAGTCGTAGTCGCGCTCCATCCCGGTGCCTTCGCCGGAAATGGCGGTCGTCGAGATGCTCTGGCTCGAGCGCAGATAGGCGCCGTGAAAACCGTCGCTCGTGACCAGCACCATGCCGCCGATGCCGGTCGAGGCCGACGCACCACCGGACTTCGTCACGCCCTTCACGCCGAGCGCGGCGGCCTCCGCCTCCTGGGCACGGCGCTCCAGCTCTGCGGTCGAGGGAATCTGCGGATCGAGCAGGTCGAGCTCGGGAATATCGCGCGCCAGCAGCGCCGGATCGGCGAGGCCGACATATTGGTCGTCAGGCGCCACCCGCGCCATCGCCACGGCCCGCTCGGCCAGCCGCGCCACGCCGTCGCCGCTGACGTCGTTGGTCGACACCACGGCCTGGCGCTTGCCGACGAGAACGCGCAGGCCGACATCGTCGCCTTCCGAGCGCTCGGATTCCTCGACGCGCCCGTCACGGACCTCGACGCCTTGCGAGATGCCGCGCACCGCGATGGCATCGGCGGCATCGGCGCCGGCCTTCCTCGCGGCTTCCACCAGCCGCTCGGCGAGCGTTCGCAGGGCGGACTGGTCGAGCAGATCTGATTGGGCTGATGTCGACGATGAGGCTGGGGAAGAGGTCACGAACACGATCCGATCGATGTCAGGTGGGCGGCGAAGACGGCTCAATCCAAACGAAATGTGGCCTGTTCACGCCGACTTCAAGCAGGACGGCAGACGGCACATCGGATTGTCGGCAAATCGGCAAGGTCTCGTCAATCATGCGGGGCAAGCGCTTGTCAATCATGACGGTAGGAGGATCATGCGTGAGATCTGATTAACCAGGCTTGTTAAGCCGATACGGGCGATCCGCGTGGCAAGGTCACACGCATCGACCGGGAGCATAATCCCGGCGGGGAGACCAAGCCGTGAGGCGTCAAACAGCAACAGGCGGAAGCCATTCCGCTGGGTCGGGCCGCGCCCTGCGGCTCGACCCTCTTTCCCTGCCCGTCTCGTACAGCGCGCACGATACCCGTGCCGATGGCGGGATCCGGCAGATCGAATTGCACCGGGAGCGCGTGGTCCTGCGGCGTGCCGTCAGCGGCATGCGCATGGCCCTGAACCTCCGCGTCAGCGACTTCCTCGGCATCGGCGTGCGCGAAATCGACGCCACGCAGGTGATGCTGGTGCTCGTCCACCGCGACCCCTCCCTGACCATCCCGCTCTGCGTCAGCGACGACCAGAACGAGATCGTTGCTGCGTGGGCGATGTGGAGCGAGACGTTCGCGCTGCCGCAGTTGCAGGACGCGCGCCGCGAGGCGACGCCGCGCCGCCGTCGCCGCAACGCGATCCGCTCGCGCCGCCCGCGCTTCCTGATGCGCCGCCGTGTCGGCTACCAGCTCAATCCGGCCTCGGTCCATCGCGGCGAGCGCGAGATCATCGCGCGCAACTGATCAGGTTGCGCGTAGCACGGCATCGACCAGCAGCGCTGCGAACAGCAGCAGCCCAGCATCGCGGTTCGACTTGAACACCCGCAGGCACAGCGCCGGATCGGCGATATCCAGACGCCATATCTGCCAGCCGAGATGCGCGGCAAAACCCGCGAGTCCGAGCCACGCCGCGACATGCACATGGGCAGTCGCGAAGGCGGCCCCTATCAGCATGACGGCCAAACTGTAGAAGACGACCAGCGCCAGATGTGTGCGCTCGGCAAACAGGCGCGCGGTCGACTTGATGCCGATCAGCGCGTCATCCTCAGCGTCCTGATGTGCGTAGATCGTGTCATAGGCGATCACCCACGAGATCGACCCAGCGTAGAGCAGCAGCGCGGTTGCATCGATGCGGCCGAACGCAACCGCAAATCCCATCAGCGCGCCCCACGAGAAGGCGAGACCCAGCACGACCTGCGGCCACCAGGTGACACGCTTCATGAACGGATAGATCGCGACGATCAGCAACGAGGCGATGCCGGTGGCGATCGCGAACCGGTTGAACTGTAGCAGCACGACCAAGCCGATCAGGGCCTGCGCCACCAGGAAGGCGAGCGCCTGCTTCACGCCGACCTGTCCGGCCGGAATCGGTCGCGAACGGGTGCGCTCCACCTTGGCGTCGAGATCGCGGTCGGTGATGTCGTTCCAGGTGCAGCCGGCGCCACGCATGACGAACGCGCCGACGAAATAGAGCCCGATCCACGCCGGCAGCA